>Ga0099364_10012270_pt1 | contig 11582 bp, 9 predicted proteins | sample TergutTh196P3_FD_73070 | JGI IMG/M metagenome (GOLD analysis project Ga0099364, IMG submission 73070) | Microcerotermes parvus P3 segment gut microbial communities from Pointe-Noire, Republic of the Congo - Th196 P3 | ecosystem: Host-associated > Arthropoda: Insects > Digestive system > Gut ...
TTTGCGACACCCTAAGTCCGACAGCTTTTAGTACGCCTATTTCTCTGTAGTCTTCCTCTATTTTTGCAAGCAGGGTAAAACGAATACACAGGAAAGCTACAACGATAACGAGCAGGCTTATCAACACGAGCACGGCTATCATAATCCCGTCTGTCATCGCATTAGCCAAACGAATGATCGAAGAGGTTATTGCCGGCGGCCCGTTTGCCGGAAGTCCGGCGTTCAAATACTCGGTTTCAAAAACAGAGATTTGAGATATGTCATCAAAACGAAATTCAATTAGGTGTTCCATTATGCCCAGAGCCCGCATTTTCTCAAAATCGTTTTCACTGACAAGGAATCGCTTGGACGAAACAATGGAGGCGTTCATTTGCGAATCTCTCAAGAATCCCGCGACTGTAAAAGAAACGCCGCGTATCGTTATCGTATCTCCAATCTCCGCAGTTCCCTCTCTCATGTAATAGATTGGAACATAAACCTCACTGTCAGCAGGATAAACGATCTCATTGTTCAAGTCTAAAAGAAAATCAAACGATTGGCTCTGCTTTGAAAACCCGTTGTCTTGTACGCTCCACGCAAGCGTGTCTTCTCCGATTATGATTTCCGCACCGTCTATGTTCAAATATTCAAGCACTTGAAAAGCGTTCACCGTACTTTGCGTGTTCACAAAATTCTGCAAGCGCTCCATATCCAAATCACCTGTGTGCATTTGCATGAAGTGGGGCGATTTTGCTTCAACGAGCATAGTATCAATTGCGCCGAGAAGATTGACAATCAACGCCGCGGCAAGGGATGTGAGCATTGCGGCAACAAGGATAAAAGCGGTAATTGTTGTCGTGATCAGCTTGCTTTTCCGTATATCATTTTGTATAAGTTTACTGTACACGGGACACCTCTTTTTCCCGATGAGCGGCTGTTGTTCTTCCGTCAATCGGTTTTTCTGCCTTGATTGGTCATCCCTTGCATTCCCAGCCCGTTGAGAGCCAAAATTATTATACATCATAATTACGGAAGAATTAAGGAGAAAACATAAATCTGCTTGATTACACGGCAAACCGTTTTCATCTTTTGCCGCTTTCATCTTTTGCTTGATCAATACAGTTCAGCGCATTAGAATAAGGATAGAAAGCTATTGGCAGTCATAGAAGGCTGAGGACCTTTGTTTTCAGTTTTAAAAGATGATGATTTTTCGAGGATTAGGGGATAGTCCAAAATCGGCAAATGCCAAATAAAGATAAAAATAGAAATAGAAATAGAGCTGGAGGGATATACAATATGGGATTTAGAGAGAAATATGGAGAATGGGCCTTTGTTGCCGGCGGTTCCGAGGGGATGGGCGGCGCTTTCTGCGACCGCTTGGCGAAAGAAGGCATGCATGTAGTAGTCACAGGGCGCCATGGGGACAAAATAGAGAACAAATGTAGACAACTGGAGTCGGATTTTGGCGTCCAAACAAAGGCGCTGGTGATCGACCTGGGAGAATTGGACGTCCTGGATCAGGTGAAAGCTGCGACAGATGGGCTTGAGATTGGGTTTCTGGTGTATAATGCCGGACTGGCCAGCATGAGCCTGTTTCCGGATCGGGACATCGATTTTGAACTGTACCGACTGAATGTAAATGTCAGGAGCCAGCTTGCCCTCTCCCTGTGGTTTTCCAAAGGGATGAATGAACGAAAAAAGGGCGGGATCATCTTGCTTTCCTCCGTGGGCGGCATCGTAGGCTCCCCTTATATACAGACTTACTCTGCGACGAAGGCGTACAATTTTACTCTGGCCGAAGCCTTGTGGGGGGAACTGTCGGATCTGGGCATCGACGTTATGGCGGTTTTGCCCGGAAATACCATCGGGCAGAACTTTTCGGAAGTACCCGCAGGGACGCCGGGCTTTCAGACAGGCGCCGAAGTGGTGGAGGAAGCTTTTGTGCATTTCGGAAAGGAACCGGCTTTCATTGCCGGCCAACACAACCGGGATTTGCTGGGGAATATGTTCCCAATAGAAATGAGAAAGCAAGCCATTGTCCTGATGAAGCAGCAACTGGAAGCGACGATGGCTCAGTTTGGGACAGGGGAAGACAAGAGATAAAACAAGATTATTTGATAAGGGAAAGGAATAGCGATGAATAAAGTACTGATGAATTGGATTGATGAAATGGAGGCGCTTACCCAACCGGATCAGATTGTCTGGATCGATGGAAGCAGAGAACAAATAGAAGAAATCACGCGCCAGGCTGTGGAGGAGACCCATGAACTGGAACGCCTGAACCCCGAGAAACTGCCGAACTGCTACCTGCATCGATCCGCGCTGAATGATGTGGCGAGGGTCGAGGAGAAAACCTTTATCTGTACGAAGAGGAAGGAAGACGCCGGTCCTACGAATAACTGGATGGATCCGGCTGCCTGCTACGAAAAGCTGGGGAAGCTTTTTCAGGGATCCATGCGGGGCAGAACGATGTATGTGATTCCCTACTCCATGGGCATCGTCGGTTCGCCTTTTGCTAAAATCGGCATGGAACTGACCGATTCCCGCTATGTCGTTTTGAATATGGATATTATGACCAGGATCGGGAAACCGGTTCTCGACGCCTTGGGGGACAGCGCGGATTTTGTGCGGGGGCTGCATTCCAAAGCGGAACTCAGCAATGAGGATCGCTATATCTGCCATTTCCCGGAGGATAACACCATCTGGTCCATCAACTCCGGCTATGGCGGCAATGTGCTTCTCGGGAAGAAATGTTTTGCCCTGCGCATCGCTTCCCATCTGGGACGGCAAGAAGGCTGGATGGCGGAGCATATGCTGATCCTGGGTATAGAAGACCCGAAAGGCGAGGTCAAGTACATCGCGGCGGCTTTCCCTTCCGCCTGCGGAAAAACCAATCTGGCTATGTTGATCCCACCGGCACTGTATCGTGAAAAAGGCTATAAAGTTTGGTGCGTCGGCGACGATATCGCCTGGCTCAGGGTGGGTCCGGACGGCAGATTATGGGCAATTAATCCGGAAGCGGGTTTCTTTGGCGTAGCGCCCGGTACAAACGAGAAAACCAATCCCAACGCGCTTGGCACAGTCCAAAGGGATACGATCTTTACGAATGTGGCGCTGAACCTGGACGACAATACGGTATGGTGGGAAGGACTGGATAACGAACCGCCAAAGAATGCCTTGAACTGGAAAGGAGAGAGCTGGGATCCTGCTTCCGGCGAACCCGGCGCCCATCCCAATTCCCGCTTTACCGCCAGAGCGATCCATTGCCCCTGTATATCCAGGGAATTCGAGAACCCAATGGGCGTACCGATTTCCGCTATCATTTTCGGCGGTCGCCGCGCAAAGACGGCGCCATTGGTCTATCAGTCAAGAAACTGGCAAAACGGCGTCTTTGTAGGGTCGATCATGGCTTCGGAAACGACGGCGGCGGCGACCGGCGCCGTTGGCGTGGTACGCCGCGACCCGATGGCTATGCTGCCTTTCTGCGGGTACAACATGGGCGACTACTTCTCCCACTGGCTCGAAATGGAAACGAAAATTACGAATCCGCCGAAAATCTTCAATGTCAACTGGTTCAGGCTGGATGAAGAGAGGCGGTTCATCTGGCCCGGTTACGGCGACAACTTGCGCGTATTGCTGTGGATACTCGAACGCTGTGAAGGCAAGGCGGATGCGGTGGAAACCCCGATCGGCTTCCTGCCCCGCCCGGAAGACATTAACATTGAGGGGCTGCCTGATGTAAGCCTGGACACCATGCGGGAGTTGCTCAAAGTCGACTCCCAACTCTGGCGCGAAGAAGTAAACAGCGTCCGCAGCTTTTATGAACAGTTCGAAGGCAGGATCCCGTCTGTGCTGTTGCGCGAATTGGATACGCTGGAATCCGCGATCAACCGGTGAGAAGGAGAAGCGGCGCCATCGTTAGCGCCTGCAGCCGACGGGGTAGGCGCCAACGATAACGAACAGCCTGCGAGGAAAGCAGAACAATCGTAAGGGCTGTCCGGATGCTAGCGTCATATCCGGACAGCCCTGTTGTCGTTTGTGGTGTGTTTGGTTATTTCTGTGGACTAGTGGTCTGTTAAACCACTAGTTCGCGGATAAGGGATCGCTATACTCGATGAAATTCGCGCCGTCCGCATTGCAGATGGGGCAGCGACCGGGGCGCTCGATAACCACTTCGCCGCAGACCGGGCAGCGGTAGATGACGCCATATTTGCTGTCGATATAATCTGTGTTCGCCAGATTCGTAAATACATCTAAATAGTTACCCGCGTGTATTTCTTCGGCTTGCCTTGCCAGGTTGAAGATGCGTCTGGCATTGGTATCGCCGGCGTTCATGCCTTCGGCTTCCGCGGTTGCCACAAACCCGGGATACATAACTTCATATTCGTAGGTTTCGCCATTAAAAGCCGCCTGCAGATTCTCCTCTGTCGACCCAACCACCGGCTTACTTGCTACAGGCCGCTGTGTCGCGCCCAGGGTTTGCAGGATGGCCCATTCGTCTTCGGCGTGTTTCGCTTCGGCGTCCGCTGTAGCCTGGAACAGACGGGCGACGACGAGAAATCCGTCATTGCGCGCTTGTTCGGCAAAGGCCAAATACGCGGCGTTTGCGTTGGTCTCCCCCTGTACGGACTCATAGAGATTCGCATACGTCTCACTATCCTGTGCTGTCGCTTCAGGCGCCGTTTCTTCTTCAACATAATCAGCGGTTGTCAAATACGCGGTTTTACTCTCATTATCCCATTCCAGTTCAGCATCGAAAACCTCAGACACCCCTCTCAGCTGGATGTAGATCCGCCCATCATACAGCATGGTACTGGTATCGGTCATTTCTCCGTTGACAACAAGCTTTGCATAATCAAAGATAACGCTGATTGTTTCGTTTGTCGCGGCAAACGCCAGCGTCGACCAAATGAGAATAATTCCTGTTAATATCCCTGCGATATATTTTTTCATAAATTCACATCCTTTTCATGATGTCTATCACGTAAATCAACTCTATTTCTCTGTGAAAGCTAAGCAATTCCTTATCTATTCAGACAGCTTGTTTTCAATGCGTACATTGTAGGAATGCGGGACGTCTACGAAATCATAAGCATTCCTCCTCGTATCAAGATTTTCCCTGGTGGTTAGTTAATGCTAACAATAATGATTGTCATTATCATTGATCTAAATATAAATTCAAGAATAGAAAAAGTCAATACAAAGGTATAGATTTTCCCATATTTTTCGTCGATACGGTTTGATTTTTGACCAAGCGTAAGGTAGTATGTAGAGAGAACGAAACACATAGCAGTCCGGGATGCGGAACATAGTCCCGGAAAACTTATACGCAAACAAGAACAGAAAGAGGAGGTAAGGCGGATGACACAAGACTATCGCAAATGGCCGGAGTTCGATTGGCTTTCGGGCATGATAGACTGGAAAAAAGCAGAAAAGATCACAGCAGGCGTAGACATAGGCACTACAAGCGCGCAGGCGGCCATCTTGTGCGACGGGCAATTGTTCGGCTGCGCAAATATACGTACCGGCGTGGATTTTCGTAAGACAGCCGATATAGTGATGGAGAGGGCATTGGGCCAGTCCGGCATGAAGACGGAGGATATCACTGAAATTGTCAGTACGGGATGGGGACATCAGAATGTCGCCTATGCGCGGCGCTCCCTCGACGAAATCCAATGCCATGCGAAAGGCGCGCGCTATATGTATGGCCCGGAAGTGACGACGGTGGTGGATTTGGGAGGGCAAACGACGAAGGCGATACGGCTGCATAGCTGGGACAGAGTCATGGATTTCATGTTGAATGACAAGTGCGCCACAGGCATGGGCCGCAACATTGAGATCCTTTGCGATATCCTGCAAATCTCCATTGAAGAGATAGGAGAAAAGTCTCTCGACGTCAAGATGGATCCCGAACCGGTGAGCACAACTTGTTTTGCCTTTGCGGATACAGAGACGATCGGACAGTTCCGTACCGATTTCAGAGCCGAAGCGATGAGCCCGAACGAAATCTACGCTTCCCATTTGTTCGCGGTAGCCTGGAGGATACTGGGAACCATTGGCAAGCTTCAGCCCTTGGATGTGGGCGACATCACGGTCTATAAAGAACTGGCTTTCACCGGCGGCCTGGCCAAAAACCCGGGCATAACCGCCAGGATTGAAAGAGAGCTGGGGGTCACCGCCCTCAGAAGCGAATATGACCCCCAACTGGCCGGCGCTATCGGTGCAGCGTTGTTGGCCTAGCGGATTTTCAAGAAGGAGGGAAGCAAATGGCTAGTTTCAGAGAATGCGCCGCCGGCCGCCATCGCTACGCCGAAGAATGGAAGGCGCGGACCGGAGGCAAGGTACTGGGCTATTTCGATACGTATTTTCCGGAAGAGCTGGCGTATGCCGCGGGCGTCCTGCCGGTGCGGATCCTGGCGGAGCATGAGCCGGACATTCTATCGGATAAGTGGATTTATGCGTCCTGTTATCCCGCGAAGGATATGATTAATCAGTTCCTCAAAGGCAGATACGATTACCTTGACGGGCTCATCACTTCTGAAGGCTACTGCCAGTGGATGTTTCATGCCTATGAAGTCATCACGAACAATAAGCCCGAACTATTCAGCCATTATATGTTCTTCCCCGATTATACCGAGGCCTCTTCGGCAAAGATCGCGCTTCATTCGGAACTGGAGGTGCTGAAAGGCAGGATCGAGCAGTGGACGGGCAAGGGGATTACCGACGAAGCGCTGGACAATGCCATCGAAGTATACAATACCAACCGGCGTCTGCTGCGCAAGATCTATGAACTCCGGCGGGCGGACAGGCCGGCCATCCTCGGCGCTGAAGCGATGCAGGTGATGCTGGCCAGCCAGATCATGGATAAGGCGGAAATGAACCCCCTTCTTGCGCAATACATCGAGGAGCTGGAAGATCGGGCGCCTTACGAAGACCGTATCCGGCTGATGCTGGTGGGCAGCGAGACCCATGATACCCGGTTGGAGGAGCTGGTGGAATCCCTGGGCGGCAATGTGGTGGTCGACGAGCTGGACAACGGGACTTCCTATTGCTGGAACGAGGTCATTCCTCAGAAGGACCGCCTATTGGCCATCGCCCTGCGCTATCTGGGCCGGCCCCATAACCCGATCAAAGACTGCAACTGGCTTCGCCGGCCGCAGCATATATTTGAGCTATTCGAAGACTTTACAGTAGACGGCGTGCTGGTGGTCAAACAGATTTACTGCGCGCCGCATGGAACGGACAACTACGCAGTCTGGAAGATATTGCGGGAACGAAACGTCCCCTTCCATTTCTTTGAGCGGGACGGCAGTATCCCTGTGGATGAGACGGGCTTACGGCTGGAAGCGTTTATGAATATGCTCCGCCCCGGCCTTACCCGCCTGGCAGGCTGGCATACGCCACTAAGCATATAAAGGGGGAATACAGTATGAAAAAAGGGCAATTATGGGAAACCAGGCCGCTGGATTCCTGGGATAAAGCCAAGGAACTCCGGGCGAAATGGCAGAAATCCATAGAGAGCAAAGAGAAAGTAGTTGGCCAGGGCAATACCAGCTTTGTCGTGGACTGGCAGGTATGTTTCCCGGCGATAACGGTCATCGAAGATAACCCAGCCGGTTCGATGATCGCCGCCAAGAACGACCCGTTCGCCAGAAAGTCCAGGCTTGCCTGTGAGATACGGGGCTGGGGCCGCGAGATCTGCGGTTACCACGGCACGCTGTGGGGGACGCAGTTTCTGGGGTATCAGGAGGACGGGAGCCCCTTCCCTAAGCGGAAGTTCACCGTCCCCTTTCCCTGCATCTGCGACTCCCATACCAAACGGGGCGAACAGTGCCGGGCTTTCGAGCCTATCCCCCGCTGGGCGAACGACTACACCTGCTACATCGGCGAATACGACGAGGAGCGGGAGAAGGCAATGCTGGAGCATCGGAATTATTGCTCCTTGAAAATGATCAATGAGATGGAGCGGGTCTTCGACCAGAAGTTCGACGATGACAAAATGATCGAAATGATCCGCGCCGAAAGCACCATCGCGCAATATCGGCAGGATGTGTCTTACTATATGACATTTAAGCCGGCGCCCCTGACGGTCAAGGATATCTACTCCTTCTACACACTGGGCGGCCTCACCAAACTGGACCCGGAGGAGACGGTGAATTTCTGGAAAATGTTCAGGGACGAGGTAAAGTGGCGGGTGGACAACCAGATCGCGGGCCTGGGCACCGAGCGCTACCGCTGGATGGAAGCCCATCCCCCCTCCTGGCACTATCTGAAATACTATCGCTATATGGAACAATACGGCGCGGTCTGTATCGGCTCCCAATACTCTAACGGTACGCCGATGGAGCGCAAACCGGACGGAAGCCTGGTGGAAAGGGCGTATCCCGGGTTTTCCAAAGATATCGCCCTGGAGACCAGGGAGGACGAGATCCGCTATATGACCGGGCTGGACGCCAGAGCGCCCCATCACTTCAAGCAGGACGAATACCTCAGACCCAATGCCCTGAACGAATTCGCCGAGCTCTACCAGGTGGACGGCGCTATGTTTGGCCTGTGGCGGGGCGGTGTAGGCTGCAATATGCTCCGGAAAGAACAGGCGATGAAGCTCAGGCTCATCGGTAAGAGCGTCCTGTTTTTCGAAGGGAGTCAGCCCGGGGACCGCACCGACCTGGACGAAAAGCGATTCCTGGATCAGCTGGACGGCTGGATGGAAGGCCAGGGGCTGCGGAAACTAGAGGATTAGGTATAGGAGGTGAGGAGGAAATGATTACAGCCGGTATAGACGTAGGCTTGGAGAATATTAAAGTAGTCATCCTGCAAGACGGCAAGATCATCGGTCGCGGCATAGGAAGGACCGGCGGCGCCGGGCGTGCCTCCGCGATTGAGAGCGTCATGGCGTCGGCATTGCAGGAGGCGAAGATAGAAGCCGGGAATGTGGAAAAAACGATCGCCACTGGGAAAGGAAGATATGACGCAGCCATTGCCGGGGAACAGTATACCGAGCTGGTGACAGCCGCCAGGGCCGCCCGTTTCCTGCATCCGGACGCAGACGCCGTCGTGGACGCGGGCGCCGACGAGACGCTGATCGCGTCGATGGAGAAGGACGGCAGAATCCGGGAATCCACGATCAACCAGAAATGCGCCGCGGGGATCGGGACGTTCCTGCGCAATATGGCGGACAGGCTGGAGATGAGCCTGGAGGAGCTGGGCGCCCTGCCACCGGCGGATCCTGCCGGGATCACCGTCAGCGACGGCTGCGTTGTTTTCGGTGAGATGGACGCCTTAAGCTGCCTGAATCACGGCGCTTCGCCCAAGGAAGTCGCCGAAGCCGTTATCGAATCGGCGGCAATCCGAGCTTGTTCCGTCATTAAGGAACCGACCCTGCCCATAGGGGATAAGATCCTTCTGGTCGGCGGATTGGCGAAAAACGCGGCTTTTGTCGCCGCACTGGAAAGGCAGGCTGGTATCCGCTTTATCATTCCGACGGACGCCGAATATGCGGGCGCGCTTGGCGCGGCATTGACGGCGATCCCTTTATCCTGAAGCTGAAGGGAGAGAAATGTATATGTCTAAAGTAATGACAGTGGAAGAAGCGGTTGCCCTCGTCAAAGACGGAGACGCCATCGTCACTTCGATGGCGGGGGGCGTCGGCAATCCTGATTATCTGATCAAAGGTATCGAAGACCGGTTCCTGGCGACCGGCTCGCCAAAAGGCTTGACCAAAGTCTCCGGCTGCGGCCATCCCAGTGACGCCCGCTTTGCCCATCCCGGCTTTCTGAAGCGCTTTATCGGTTCCCATCCCGGTCCCTGTCCGCCCCTGCTGGAGATGATCAACGAGGATGCTATCGAGGCGTATGGCCTGCCTCAGGGCATTATGCAACAGTTGTATCGTTGTATAGCGGCGAAGCAACCGGGGCTGCTGTCCAAAGTCGGCATGGGTACGTATGTGGATCCCCGGATTGAAGGCGGCAGGCTCAACGATGTCTCAAAGGCTGATATGAGCGAGATCATGCGGGTCGGCGGAGAGGAATGGATCTTCTACAAGACCTTTCCTATCCATGCCGCTTGTGTGAGGGGTACGACAGCAGACGAAAACGGGAACCTGAGCATAGAAGGCGAAGCCCTGAAATTGGAAATCCTGGAAGTTGCGCTGGCGGTGAAAGCTTGCGGCGGCAAGGTTCTCGCCCAAGTAAAAAACGTCGTTGCAGCTGGGTCGCTAAAAGCCAAGGATGTGGTGATTCCCGGGGAATTGGTGGACGCGGTGGTAATTGTGGAGGAAGCGGAGAAGTACCACATGCAGACGAACAGAACCTACTATAACCCCTTCCTGAGCGGAGAGCTGAAAGCGCCCGAGGGCGCCATCGACCCGCCGCCGGCGATACTAGATCCGGCGGAGATTATCTGCCGCAGGGCTGCTTATGAGCTCTATCCCGGGGCGGTTGTCAACGTAGGGCTCGGCGTTGGCGTTGGGGTCTGTTCTGTGGCGGCGGTGGAGAATATGACCGAGCGGGTCACCTTTACTCTGGAGTTGGGCGCTTTTGGCGGGACACCGACACCGCGGAGCGACTTCGGCGCGACAAAGAACCCCACGTCGTTTATCGCCCACCCCAGCATGTTCGACTTTTATCACGCCGGCGGCCTCGATATCGCCTTCCTCGGTTCTGCGGAGGTGGACAGTATGGGTAACGTGAATGTCAGCCGGTTCGGGGAGTTGAAAGCGGGGCGCGCCCAGGGCGGCTTCATCGATATCAGCCAGTCTGCCAGGAAAGTCGTGTTTTGTACCTTCTTCAAAGGCGGCGGGTTTAAGGCTGCAGTGGACAACGGCAAGATGCAGATCAGCCAGGAAGGAAGAGAAGCGAAATTTGTCGACAAGGTAAACCAGATCACCTTCAGCGGGCCAATGGCTGTGGAGAAGGGACAGGAAATCGTCTATATTACGGAACGCGGCGTATTCAAGCTCAGTGCGGAAGGGGTCATGCTAACGGAAATTGCCCCTGGCATCGATTTGGATAAGGATATCCTCAGCCAAATGGGCTTCCCGCCGGTCGTCAGCAAAGACTTGCAGGTCATGGATGCGCGGATATTTATTGCCGGAAGAATGGGCTGTTTTGACTGAATAAAATGCCTGGAACGAAGGAGGATGCAGCCGATGACACACCATTATATTGTAAGTGCGATCATGAACGGCGACTTTTTATGCCCTATGGGCGCCGTTTGTCAAGAAGAAGAGCTGAAGGCTATTCTGAAACGCCAGGGCGTGAAGCGTTTTAAAGTCAAAATGATTGACGCAGAGCCGGTAGAGGCTTGGGAAGATGGAGACTGGCAGGAGGTCTAGCCAGGAGATATAGGAATCCCGCAAAGGATTCTTTAAAAAAGGGATTCCTATTGCGTCGCATTAGGAATAATTTCCAGGATTAAGTAGTAACGGGAGGTTTGCCGGAATATGGATGGATTAGTGGAACAGGCGCTGCAGTTTGGCTTCTCTCACGCGGCGCTGCTGGATACAAAAACCCTCGTCTTGCGAACGGAAGTACGGGATATGTGCGCCGCCGGAAAGTGCGGAATGTACAATAAGAGCTGGGTTTGTCCCCCCGCATGCGGAA
>Ga0099364_10012271_pt1 | contig 11582 bp, 10 predicted proteins | sample TergutTh196P3_FD_73070 | JGI IMG/M metagenome (GOLD analysis project Ga0099364, IMG submission 73070) | Microcerotermes parvus P3 segment gut microbial communities from Pointe-Noire, Republic of the Congo - Th196 P3 | ecosystem: Host-associated > Arthropoda: Insects > Digestive system > Gut ...
CTATTTTGAACATAAGTTTATGACCTCGCATTATATATATTTTCTGCACCTTATTACCCAAATCTAATTTAAATTATATCAATCATTCCATACATATTCAATACCAATCATATGTGGACAAATTGTCCATATGCTATCACGCACAAAAAGGAGGGCCATTATTGACAAAATAACGCGTTTAATTGTTCCGCTCATTTTTATACCCATACCTTTCTTTTTATCCTTTATATATTATTTAGTGTTTAGAGTTTTTGACAAAGCTTCAAATTTGGAGGCGAATTCTCCCACGAAGGCTTCATTATTTTTGTAATAATTTTCATAAAAGGTTTTATTAGTGGTAGCTTGTCTAAGCAAATCGCCCATCGTCACGCGATAATTCATATGAAATAATTTACCCTGTTCCATAGTAAAACCCGGCACTTCTAATGGTCTTCTCTTTTCAAAATAATCGTTATTTGCAATATTACTTAGTAAACGTGCCTGCTCCCATGTAATCACCTTATCGCGAGCTAACGCATAGCATATTTGATGAAATGAATCATATGTAGTTCCACCCCCATACTTCTTCATAATAGCGGCAAATTTTTCGTCGTCGCTCAATCCTCTCAACTCAGGGTCAGAACCGTCGCTTACAATCACTTCGGGCTGGTCTGGAAACTCGACATACGTCCCGACCCCCATTTTGAAAGCTTTGATTTTTTCGAGAGCATCATCGACTTTAGACTGGTCATCGGAGCTTAAATCCGCCGCTGAAAGCACACCCATAGCCGTAAGGTCGCAGAGCAGACTGTGCCGCGCCTCCGGCGTCAGATTTTCAATATCATAATGCGTTTGCAAAAAGAGAATCTGCGACCCTGTCAACTCCTTGTCGCCTTTGGATTCCGCGTTGGGCTCTCCGGGCGTATTAAGCCATTCTTTATCGGGCTTTATTTGCGTTCCGTGGTCTTGGTGCGGGTTCACCTTTTGCATATTAAAGCTCAACTTATCCAGATTTGCTTGCTTTTTGTTTGCCGTCGTGTTCTCAAACATATCCGAAAAGCCCCTGTGTTTGGTATTTGCCTGCCGCTGATAAGCGTATGGATTGTTGCCGTTTGTTACTTTCATCTCAATACTCCTTTTTTATAGAATGTTTTTTCCTCTATAGAATATATCAACTTGATATTACCATTATTTTTCGAGGATTCAAGAGAAGGTAACAATATCGGCTGTTTCTGCCATAATTGCGGATTGGTTATGCTGTATCTTTGTTGGCTCAAGCAGGTGTGCATTAAAAATTCCGCAGTTTTTTGACCGATTCGGGTAGTTTAGGTTGGTGATAAATATACGGGCAAACGAATCTGGGAGTCGCTACTGCAACAACCATCGCCAAGGCTGCCAAATCCAGTTGCCTGCCCAGGGTTATCAACAATATCACCACCCATGCGCTGATTTACGGCGCCGCTAACGGTCTGAAATCCATCGACGAGGAGGCTGTTTTTAAGGCTTGCAGCGATCTCGCCCTCTGATTTTATTGTCATTTTGCGCGCAAATTCCGGGATTCCATCCCCCGGTTTTTGCGCGCTCTTTGTTGCCTGTTTTTCCATTGCCCTGTTTTTAACCGCCCTTTGTACTCTCGTTTAGCGCGCTCCGCTCACCGCTATCGTGCGTGAGGGTTAACACGCGATAAATCAGATATTATCATCAATTGCAATGGAAGAGCTTGTATTAAGCCATATCCTTAATGCCGAAGGAGAGAAGCTGCAATTTATTTTAGGCACACTAGAAGGGGTAAGCAGCCCCGAAGCTACGATTGATCAGGTACTGCAGGCAAACGAAAGTGTGAAGGATCTTCTCGAGGCAGTGTCATTTAATCAAATGATTTTAAGATCTAAAATGAGAAACGCGCTAAGTGCATCCGCAACACAAAATCCTGCCAGCACTGTTATAGCATTACAGGTGCAGGGAACAAATGAAGCACCAAGAACAATCCTTCCTGATGATGCAGTTATTTTTGATGAGATTCTTGCGCAGACAGGGGATGTAAGCTACGATCCGGCAACGAGTGTTTTTAGTTTAAACTCATCGGGAATATTTTTATAGATTGGTTTGTAGCAGCGCAAACAACTATCGGCTCCTTTGAAGCATTTGCGATAATTTCCTCGCAAGGAGATTTTGTACAGGGCAATTCGCAAAATAAGACAGACCAAGTAATCGGGACCGCTATAATCATAGCGAAAGAACCGGGCGTTACCTTCTCGCTCATAAACACCTCCGGGGGTGCGGTAACGCTGAGTCCCGTTGCGATTACCTCTAACCTGGTTGTTTTCTCCATTGGCGGAGGTTTATAATAGTAACAAGTATGATTCCAAGTAGTGGAGAATCTACAATATTGCCTTTACAATCAGCCGGAAATCAATATCGCTATCCGGCCCGGTATCGCCCCTTCCGCAAGGGCCGAGCAGGGAAATCTGCGCAGCGCCATACTCGCGGGCAATAGGTTCAACCATTATGTGTTTCTCAGCAAATCCTATAAGCTGATGGGGTGCGAGGGAACGGCGTTTCGGGCTATTTTTAGCAGATTTCACTTTTGGCAGTGTTAATTTTCCTGATTCTTATGAGGTTCCTGTGAATCCCATAAGATCACTCCTTCTTTGTATAAAATATTGTGACGGGCTTTATTTCCCGTTGCTTAAGGCATTAAGAATATTGTTGCCGCCTAAATTATATGGCCAAGTTAATCATAAATCCAAAGCCTGTAATTTTTGCTTCATAGGGGATTCCCAGCCGCTCTAAACTCCTTTTTACAATATAGAGTCCCAAACCTGTACCGCTTTTTGATTTGTCGCGGCTATAACTACGGGTATAAAACGGTTCAAACAACTTTGGCAGTTCTTCCAGCGCGATAGGTTCACACTGGTTTTCTATTATAAGTCGGCGTTCCGCGCCTTCACCTGTGATAGATATACGGATTACTCCGTCTTGTGGCGTGTATCGGACAGCGTTGGAAATAAGATTAGAGATTGAATGATATAAAATAACAGGGTCGGTGTTTATTAATGTAGCCGGGAGGTTCGATTCCAATCTTAGCTTCCTTGCATGGATTTGATACATATTCTCGGCAACCGCGCGTTCAACCAGTTCATCCACATAAGCACCGGACAATTCCAGTTCCTCAACGGTTATGTCGGTCTTTGAAGCACCCAAAATCTCAGCGACAAGGTTCGATAGCTTATCAACCTGATTCTTGCATTCCACAAGATATTTTTCCTTGTTTTTGTATACGCCGATATTATCGATCATGCCCTCTATCATCCCGCTTAGTGCGGCGATAGGGGTTTTCAGTTCATGGCTTGCATTTTGCATCAATTCCGTTTTAGAGCGTTCAAGACGGTTTACCTTATCCATTTCGCTTTTAAGGCATCCGATGTTTTCCAAAAGTTTTGCATATAAAACATCCAGATTCGCCGAGAGCTGGCCAAGCTCATCCTTCGTTTTAATGCCGGATTCGATGCCCGATTCCATCTGCTGCATTTTCAGAGCCGCATTGGAGATTTGTAGAATCGGCTTAGAAATCTGTCTCGCATAAATGCCTGATAAAACAACTCCTACAATAATGGCGACCATCAATACATAGGGAATAAGTGAAAGAATGACATCTTTTGCTTCATTGATTGGTTGAAGCGTACCGGTCACAATGACATGATCCACAATATCCGTACCCACGTGATTTTCGAGCGACATCATATTTTCCCCAAACAGCCCCCTCCACATAATCGAAATATTGATGTTTGATTCATCATTGGTATAATTATCCTCGCGAACTTGAATTTGGAACGTTTGCTTGCCATCTAATTCCTGTACCCGCCTCTCTGAAAGAAAAACAGCATTATTAGCTTGCATTCCGAGAAAGGGGGTAGAGATTGCGGGCAGCAATCTTTCGTCTTTATCAAAGGATAAAACCGTTACATTATTTATCATAGAAAAATCGGATATCAGGATGGCGCATTCTTCTGCCGACCCTGCCGCTTGCAGGTTTCGTGTCAACACGCTTAGATTTTTTTGTATCGTATTCTCTTTCTGTGCAAGATAATAACCGGGCATGATGAAGTACATGACGGCAAAGGAAATGAGGATTACCAATAAAATGAGTAACGCAGAATACAAAAAGGTCTTGCGTACTATTCCTTTTTTAAGCAGCATACATTTCACTCTCCCCCGAATTTATACCCAACGCCCGTAACAGTTTCAATAACATTGCTTTTAAGTTTTTTTCGTAGATTTTTAATATGTACATTAACCACTTGTTCATTGCCAAAATAGTCGTAACCCCATGCGTAATTGAGAAGCTGCTGACGGCTGAGCACCTTTCCGGCATTCTTAACCAGCGCACTCAAAAGCTCAAACTCCCGCAGGGTCAGGCCGACTTTTTCGCCGGCATCCCATACTTCAAAACTGTCGTAGTTTATCGTAATACTTCCGTATTGCAGGGTCTTTCCGCAGCCTCCCCCGCGCCGGAGCAATGCCTCAACCCTTTTCACCAGCACCTTTGGGGAAAAGGGCTTCGTGACATAATCATCCGCCAATCCCTCAAAGCTCGAAAGCTGTGTGGCTTCGTCTCCAAGGGCCGTCAGCATTACAACTGGTTTTTCCTTATGCTCATCGGATTCCCGTATGGCCTTCAAGAGTTCCAGGCCACTTGCTTCCGGCAGCATGATGTCGAGGATAAACAAATCAATATTAGGGTTCCGCTTAATTACCCGGAGCGCATCACCGCCATGGCCGGAAGATAAAACGACATATCCTGCTTCCTTCATATATTCGGAAACGACCTCGTTTATATTCCTGTCGTCCTCCACGATATGAATGGTTCGCGGCATACTGCTCACTCCTTTACAAATGCTTCGCCATAAAGCGATGCCACATCATTTTTCTCCATTATTATACCCGTTTTACCCAATTGCCGCAACAGGACAAAGGCTAGCCCCAAAAGGATCAGGCATATGCATATCCAAAACAAAACGCCGCTTAATATATAATAATCCCTTAGCCACAGCAGCTTATATCCGAAATCCCCGGCGGTGAGTTCCCCGGTTATCGGCATAAGTTCCTGCCATGTCAGGCAGGTTTCCAGGATTTGCAGGAAAAGGGCAAGCATCACCGTTATCCCACCCGCAAGCACTAAGAGTCCGCACATGGTTTTTAGGAAATCTTTCCGGTAATAAGCAAGCAGCTCCCGAAAATACAGTTCCCGCCTCCTGCCCCTGTAAAAGCGGAGATCTTCCATAAGCTTACCGCCCGTTACAAGGATAAAGAACAGGACCGCCACCGAAAGAGACGCCTTCCACCCTACTGAAAAGCGTTCATCAAAAGCGTTGGCCAACCTTGCTAACTTGATGAAGCCGTAGGCGTTATCACGGACGCCGATGCTTTTCAAAGCGTTTATCACATATGCCTCAGTATAGGTTTCGTCCATCAAAACCATGATGGAATCCGCCCGCCCGCCTGTGACGCCGGCGGGAGCGTAGAGGTTTAAGTTATCCGTATCGTTATCCTGAATCACGCCCGTGATAATCCATATTTCCCCATTTACTTTCAAGGTATTCCCGGCGATCCGGCTGCTGCCGAATATCTGAAAGGCTGCTGTTTCATTAAGCGTCACATGCTTGCTTTTTAAATCCATCGCGGACTTTGTGAAGAATCCTCCGTCTAAGAGGACATATTTCATAATTCCCGCGTAATTGTGGTTTGTCCCTATCAACACCGCCGAATTCCTTGAATTAACAGCCTGCGTTGTAGCAGGCTGCCGGATCGCGTATGTCAGCAGGAATTCCTCCTCGGAGAATTCCTCCAATCTCTCCGGGGTCAGCCCCGGCATGCCAAAAGTGCTCGGCGTTATCATTAAGAGGCTTGCGTATCCGGCCTGGGCAGCCTGCCGGGACAGCACAAATAACGATGTGAGAATCAGCGCTAATACCATAAACCAAATCCCGGTTATTTTAGTTCTCAAAGAAATCACCTGCATTCGAGAGGGATACGACGTCTCCCGCCGTGACCGGTTTGCCGCTGATTAGCATAATGGGCTCGAAGAATCTTATGCCCTGTGTAATGGCGGTGTTTTTAAAGTCTGAATCCCCGATATAAACATCCAGCCGTTCCAAATAATATTCTTTCCCGAGAATTCCATCCCGGCGCTTGACAAGGTTCACAAAATACCCGTCGTTATCTTGATTCAGCGCGCCGTTGGGTATCAAGGTGTAGGTGGTATCGCTGTCCTTCCTAAATGTGACGTCGAAGGTCTCGCCCGATGTGATGACATCCGATTCCAACGCGACGGTAACCGTTTTGCCCTGTGCAGCCGGTATTACCTTCGCCACCATCCCCTTAATCACATGAGAGGAATTAGATAATTCCACGACATCGCCGGGGATTACAAAATTATTATCCAGAGAAATGCTGCATTCTAATTCATATGTCCCGGCCGCCCCCACAGTGGCGACAAGCTGGTCTGCCCGGATTGTTCCGCCTTTTTCCGCGCCCAATGAGATAATACTTCCGCCGATTGGCGCGGTGATGACGGCATAAGCGTCAAAATCTGCCAGCGCCTTTTTGTGGGGCTCCTCTTGGATTGCAAGATTATTTAAATCAATATTTTTGTTCCTTAAATCCAGCTCAAGGGCCGCAATGTCCGATTCATAGTCCATAAGCTTGGAGGCTTGGATTTTTTCCTGCTCCTCCACGGCCACTCTTGCCCTTTCTTCCTGTTCCTCTAATTTTTGCTTTAACTCCCCTTGCTTTCGTTCCTGCTCATTCAGCTCAAGATAGAGCGCTTGCAAAGCATAAACGGCACGGTCAACATCAATCTTACGCACATCGCCGTCGTCATAGCGTTCCCGCATATCCCTTAATTCATCGCGGGCCTTGCGGATATTCAGATGTATTGTGTCTAGCCTGTACTGTATAGCGTCCAACTCTTCAGTTGATAATTTTTCCTCTTCGTATGTCTCATAGGCAAGGTCTGCCATATGCCGGTTTTGCCTTTCAAGCCTGAGGTTGATATTTTGAATATCGGTCAGCAATTTATTACGGCTGTTTTGTATTTCACGCAGCTTGCGTTCGGCCTCATCGCGGTCAAAGCTGATCCGGTAAAGCTCCTGGCCCCCAGTTACAACATCGCCCTCCTTCACCAGAACCTCCTCCACCTTGCCGCCTATGGCCGCGTACAGATTTTCCACCTCCGCATAATCCACGATGCCGGAGCTTATTTCCAGCTTGCTGAGCCTGCCGTTTTCGGGCTTAACAGAGGTAATAACCGGCAGGTTATAGCCGTAAATCGTCCTGGAAAAGAATATCAATAGCAGTAAAACCGCCAGAATGACAACGCCGGCAATCTTCTTATAATCTTTGCGCGGCGCCATGCAGGCGCCATGGGCCGCCAACCCTCCCGATGGGGCAGGCACAGGCATTCCGGTCTTTATGATACGATATCGGACAGGCAGCCGCCTTGTGTGCACAGGTGTCCCCATGCTCTGTATATTCTCATAATTATTATTCATATCATTTTACTCCAGACAGCTCAATTCCCCTTTCCAAGTCCTTTTGCCCAAGCATCAGGAACCAGAAGGGTAAAAACATGTATACACAGGAGGCCGCGAAAACCAGCCCCATACGCCCCTCGGCAATCCGGGACAGGTATACCGACAGAGGTTCCCTCGCGTAGTCGCCTATAAAGATGACAGCCTGTTCCACGATGTTCCAGTATTCAATGAATATGAGCATCATCAAAGCCGCCATGGAGGATTTCATCTGCGGCACGATGATATGCCAAAAGATATACCAGTTGCCCGCCCCGTCCATATGCGCGGCCTCAAAGTAGGCAGGGGGGATTATCTTCATGGCCTGCCGCATGAGGAAAACGCCGAAGGGAGAGAATATTCCGGGAAGGATAATAGCCAGATAACTGTCCGTAATACCCAGGGCATCCGCGATAATGTAGTTTGGCACTAATACTGCCTGGAGCGGCATGAGCATTACGACGATATATATCATGAACACTATTTCCTTATGCTTCCATTCCCAAATGGTAAAACCGTAGGCCGTCAGCAGGGATATGACAAGGCAGCCCAATGTGACCGGAAGCGCGATCTTCATAGAATTGGTAAGAAGCACAAGGAATGAGGGCTGATTAAGCAGCACCTCCGTATACTGCCAAAACCCGGCATGTTCCGGGACAAGGCTGATCCGCTGGAATTTCTCCGTAATGCCGTCCAGTAAGTCAAAGGTGGTAAGGCCGGATGAGTAATTCTGCGCAATCTCCGCCTCCGCCATGAAAGAATTGCTGAGAGTTGCAATCAACGGAAGAAGGAAGATCAATCCAAACATAAACAGCAGCGGAGCCGCGATTTTTTGCGCATGCTTTGTCATTGGGAAGCCTTCCTTTCCAACCGCAGCAAGGTTTGGGTAAACAGAGCGATGATTACTACCAGGACGGTCGTCGCGGTGGTCAGCCGCGGATAATTAAGGGAACTGAACATATTATTCATGAAATGCTGGAGCGTATAAATGCTTTCATGAGGATAACTGCCCGTAATCAAGAAGATTTCTTTAAAAACCTTGAACGAATTGATGATGGACATAATCAGCACCAGTACCGAGGTGGCGGCTAAATGGGGCAGCGTGATATGCCTGAATGTTTTCCAAGGCTCGGCGCCGTCTACCCAGGCGGCCTCATAATAATCCCTCGGGATGCCCGCCAGACCGGATAGATATAGTACCATGTTATAACCAAGGTTCTTCCAGATAAAGATTAGAACCATCACGAAAAGCGCTAAGGAAGAATCAAGCCAGTTGACCTTCGCGATCCCAAAGGAGTTTAGCAGCCCGTTCAAGGCCCCGTCGTAGGCAAATAGTGATTTCCAAAAAAAGACCATCGAGCCGGAGGGTATGACCAGCGGTACTAAAAAGATAAGTGAGAACATCTCCTTGTGCCTGCGCATCTTATTGATAAGCATTGCAATTGCAAGAGAAAGAGCCATATTGAAGGGCACCGAAATCCCAATAAATCGCAGTGTGTTCCCCAATCCTTTGAGATACGCCCTGTTTTGAAACAGGTCAAGGAAATTTTGAATTCCCACGAAGGAGCCGTTCACCGGCCTGTCAAGAAAAGCGTAGCTCAAGGAAATGATAAATGGCCAGATGTAAAAGATAATAAAGCCAATGAGCCCCGGTAAAAGGAATTGTATTCCGCTATGAAAACGCGGCCGTTTTGCGGCTTTCGCAGCGTGTTTTGGCGACCGGGCAAAACACGCCGTATCCTTTGCCCGGCGGCTGAAAACGGCTTTTCTTTGCGACAGGGCTTTTTCCATACGATTCACCATTTCTGTCCCTATTCGTTGAGATACAAGCTAACCCTGTTTTGCAGGACGCCCGCCACTTCAGCGGCTGATTTGCTCCCCTCGAAGAAGTATTGCACCTCGGACGCAATCATGTCGTTTACAATGGTATCCTTGAACACATAGGCATTGATTTGGTTGGATAGCTGTTCAACCGCCGTATTATAGCCGGTCAGCGCCCCGGCCAGCGACGCCTGTTGGGACTCGCTCATTTGAGCCGCCTGCCCCTGTCCTCCAGCGCTTAGACTTGTTAAAATTGTTTCCGCTTTTTTCTCTCGGGCGGAATTTAACAGCGGCAATGACGTAGGCATCATATTGGCATTGAGCTGCATTTCTTCACTGAGCAGGAACTTAATAAAAGCCCACGCGGTTTCTTTGTTCTGTGAATTGGAGTTAATCCCATATGCCTGTTCAAAGGCAAAGGGGATGGAACCGTCCGCGTTTGCGGCAATGCCTGCGGTTTCATCGTCATCCTCAATAACCATGGCTCCGCCGCCTATTGCTATATTTACCACCAAGCCAAGGTCACGGGTGTATTGGCGCGTTAAATTAAAGACATTTTTGGGTTTGAAGAAAGCGCGGTCGGTGGGTCCTTCCCCCGCCGCCCGCTGCATCATTGCGCCGGCGTCGTGCTGCCCCATCACGCCCGTAGTAATATAACCTTGTTTGCTGTACTGTTTTACAGATTCCAATAATGCCTCAAAACTGCCGTCGTTGAAATTTGCAGCCTTGTTTTCCACATCAATAAATGTCGTGTAGTACTCATTAAGAAGGATATCCCACATGCTGCCGGGGCCTCTTGTATAATCAACCATGTTGAACAGCTTGTCACTGCCATTAAAATCGGATTCAGCCATAGCGGTCAGCTCTTCAATTATGAACGCGCGATCCATTCCGAAGCTGGAAGCCGCCTCTTCATTTAACAGGGTACTGTCGTAAGTATAGTAATCGAATGTGTAATCCAGCGGCATAAACCATGTGCCGTTTTTGTATTCCACGGCGTTAAGGATATTTGTGCGGTAGTCGGAATGATTGAATTCCGGGTCGGCCTCCATATATGCAGCGAGGTTTACAAGCTGGCCGCTATCCGCATATTTATAGGCGGGAAGCACATCTATGGCTAGGACATCCGCCCCCTTGCCGCTCATCAGGGAAGTGTTGACCCGATTGATATAATTATGGCGGCCTTGAGGGTCGTCTTGCATTTGTATGGCTTGGATTCTCATATTCCCTTGTTCGGATGTCCTAATTTCCGGCATGGCGGAGAAGGTCTCTATATTTACCTTTGTTTCCGGATATCTTTCTTCAAAGAGCCGGGCGGCATCCTCTAAAAATGCTTTGGATCTCATGCTGTCATATGCGGATATGGTGATTTCGCCTCCAATTTCACCAGACAGAGAAGCTGTGCCTTCAGGAGCGTTCACGTTAGAGCTTCCGTTTGCATCGGTGGACGATGCGCCGCCCGCACCGCCACAGGCCGATAATGATACAACAAGCAGCAGGGAAAAAATAATGGATATTGCTTTGTACATACTGTGTTCCTCCAAAATTAGATTTGATGTTGAAGCCAGTATATAATTCCGCTATGAAGTTAACATAAATTATAAATAAAGTTTTTATGTAGTTCTTATGTAGCTTATATGAAGATGAAGAGCGATAACAACCATCTGCCGCTTTGTTGTAAGCCAATGTATACTTTATTGACCTTGTTGCACCATGCCAAGGCTTGTCCGTTGAGATTGTCAAGGGAGTCGTATTTGATCATATGCTCTCCTCCCTCACTATTAATCTGCATTTTTGTTCGGCGTTTTTGGTTCATTTGCAATGGCATTGTGCTACCGTCCGGCTTTGCCGCTCATGCCGCGACCGGCACATACTTTGCTACGCGGCAAAGTATGCAAAACGCGCGAAGGGCGGGGACTTCCCCCACCCTTAGAAACCCACCCCGCATGTTGGCGCACAGCGAATTTTAGCCGTTACCGTTGCGTTCTCCCATCAGTTGCGACACCAAATTTGACCGTGGCCGCGCGCACAGCAAATCCTTTTTGCGTACCAGAAACTCATGCCGGCCACCCCATTAGCCACAAGGGAGGTTTTGCGTAAGCTTACGTACAGGCGCGCCGGGCCCATGACCGGCGCGGCCGGTGGGGCCCATTCGCGGGGTAAACAACAAAAAAATACACCAAAAAATGGTGGGGATCGCGGGGGCAGGGG
>Ga0099364_10012272_pt1 | contig 11581 bp, 16 predicted proteins | sample TergutTh196P3_FD_73070 | JGI IMG/M metagenome (GOLD analysis project Ga0099364, IMG submission 73070) | Microcerotermes parvus P3 segment gut microbial communities from Pointe-Noire, Republic of the Congo - Th196 P3 | ecosystem: Host-associated > Arthropoda: Insects > Digestive system > Gut ...
GTTGGGTTCAGCCAAAAAATAAACTCTTTTAGGCTCTTTAACAACCGATATTCCCGGGAGTGAAATTTTTTTCTCCTGTATTTTAAACATTTCTTCCGTGGATAAGTTATCGGCAAGTTTTACTACTCTTCCGAAGCGCTGCCCTTGCTCAATATTAGGCTTTATATCTCTTTTTAAAATTTTGTTAAGCTCCTCTATAGTTTCTTCCGACGGCATTTTCTGCTGCTCAAAAGGATAGAACAAAGCTACATAAGTAAAATCATTGCCTACCATTATGCTGCCGCTGTCCGAATAAATAATGCCGCGCGGGGCGCGTTCGCGGGTATTGTGCATTCTCTGCTGTTCTGAAATTTTCCTGTAATTTCCGCCTTTGATTATCTGAAGGTAAAAAATTCTTAAAGAAACAACCGCGAATAAAAATATAAAAAACACAAGTATTACCTTGTGTTTCGTTAAAAACATTTCATATGAAAATTTATCTTCTCTCTGCCAAACCATAAAAACCCCTGCAACGGCAATGATTAATGATTAATGATAAATTATTGTGCGTGGCTTTGCCCCGCTAATAAATAGGTGCGCTTTGCGCACTCCTTAATTAACCATTAACCATTTATCATTAATCATTGCCTTTCATATTTTTCTTCCAAACTTTGTCATAGCGTTTAAAATATAGAAAATTACGGGCGCGATTACAACGGTAACGGCGATTTTCATTGAACCCTGCATCGTTATAACGAAAGGAGTATAACTGCTCGAGCCTTCCGGGATTACGTAGTACATAAGGCTGAAGCCTGCCCAGTAAATCGCATTGGCAAAAAACACGACTATAATTTGCGTGAAAATCTGGTCTTTGTCAAAACTTTTATTCATCATGCCGGCAAAATACCCGATAATAGTAAACATTATTGCCCTCACGCCGAAAACGTCGGTTGAAAAAGCGTCCCATGTAAGTCCCAGAAAAAAGCCCATTGTTTCGCCGGCCAGTTTGCCTCTTGAAAGGCCAAGATACACAACCGATATCAAAATGAAGTTCGGAAATACGCCGTAAATATTGATATACCTTCCGAAAAAAAACTGTAAAAGGCAGAACAAAACATAAAAGAAAATGTAGTATATTATTTTCCTCATTCAGTTTCCTCTTCTTCCGGCACCAAAACAATAACTTCATAAAGCGAGCCCGAATCAAACATAACTTCGGCAGTCGCAGTCTGAAAATCAAGAGCCGGCTGGGTAGCAACGCTTGTTACTGCTCCCATATACATGCCTTCCGGAAAAACAGAACTCAAAGGGCTTGTTACAATTTCATCGCCAACTTCAATGTCCGCATGAAGCGGAAGATAAGTTATTTTTATTAAACCCGAGTTAGAACCTTCGGCAAGACAATCTATTTTTTTATTTTTAATTTTGGCGGGAACTGCCGATAAAGAATTTGTAATAAGCGCGACTTTTGCCGAATTTTTGTAAGTCTCGACTATGCGGCCTAAAGCCATCAAAGCGCCGTCAGGACCGGTGACAGCCACGGGAAGTTCGTTGTAAAGGTTATGATTGAGACCCTTGTCAATAATCAGCCATTGATACCACTCCCCCGGTTCTCTGACGGAAACTCTGGCAAAAACCGACTTGGTTCTCCTTATTTCAGCGATATCGAGAAGACGCGCAAGTTCGTTATATTGGATGCTCATGGCCTCATAATTTCTAAGCTTATCGGTAAGCTCCTGATTTTTTTGCTTATAGAAATTATTTTCCTGGCTGACATAAACTATTGATTTAATATTGCTGGCGAAATTGCCTGCGGATTGAAATATTTGGTTAGCGGCGCTGACATTATGGTAAGCGACATAGTAAACAAAATTTTTAATTAATTTTATGGGAGGCGTAAGGTTTGCGGCAATGAAAAGAAATCCTACTAAAAGAAGTATTATTAAAACTATATTTGAATATCTGGAGTTTTGGTTATCTTGCATTATTTAAAACCGGTTAACAATTTACAACTTACAATTATCAATTCCGGAGTTTCGCATAAGCGAAACATAATTAATGGGTTTTTGCTTCGCAAAAACACAACAATTGTTAACTGTTAATTGTTATTTGTTAATTATTAAATTTGGCATGGAAAATCCAAGCTTATCGATATTAATACCGACACAAGAATCGGAATTCATTATTTTTACTGATTTTAAAAGTTATTTTTCTTGGAATTCTTTATATTATCCAACTCTTCCAAATATATGCCAGTGCCTCTTGCAACGCATGTAAGAGGATCGTCCGCCAAATTTACGGGAAGCTCGGTTTCCCGCGCTAAAAGCTCTGACAAGCCTTTTATAAGAGAACCGCCTCCGCTTAAAATTATGCCGCGGTCAACAAGGTCTGCCGCAATTTCCGCCGGTGTTTCTTCCAGAGTATTTTTCACTACTTCAATAATCGCTTTAACCGGATCGGAAAGAGCCGATCTCACCTCTTCAGACGTAATTTTTACCGTTTTAGGAAGGCCGGTAACCTGGTCTCTTCCTTTTACGTCCATGGTCATCTCTTTTTCAAGAGGATAAACCGAACCTATTTTCATCTTCACGTCTTCCGCCGTATTGTCGCCGATTATAAGATTATATTTTCTTCTGAAATACTGCACTATGGCTTCGTCCATTTCATCGCCGGCTATACCGAGCGATTTCGCGACAACCATTCCGCCAAGCGAAATAACCGCAACTTCAGTCGTTCCGCCGCCGATATCGACTATCATACTGCCTTCCGGCTCCTGAATAGGTATTCCTGCGCCGATTGCCGCAGCCATAGGTTCTTCTATTAAAAAAACTTCTCTCGCTCCCGCCTGCTCGGCGGACTCTCTTACGGCGCGTCTTTCAACTTCCGTAATGCCGGAAGGTACCCCGATAACAACCCTGGGATGCAAAAGGCTTCTTCTGCTGTGAACTCTTTTTATAAAATATCTGATCATTCTTTCCGTTGCTTCAAAGTCAGCGATTACGCCGTTACGCAACGGCCTGACGGCAGTAATATTTGCAGGCGTTTTTCCAAGCATTCTTTTTGCCTCAATTCCTATGGCCAGCACTTTTTTCGTGTCTCTCTCCATAGCTACGACAGACGGCTCTCTGAGCACTATATCCTGCCCTTTTATATAAACCAAAACAGAGGCCGTACCTAAATCTATGCCCATATCATTTGAAAACAGACTTAATAAATAATTAAACACTTTATAGCTCCAATTAGGAGTTAGGTGGGAGAAGGGAGGAAGGAGAAAGCAATGTGTTTTCGCTTTGCGAAAACTTATAATTAGTTTCGGCTTCGCCGAGACTCATTACCTTCTGCCTCCTACCTTCTACTTCCTAACTGTCTTATATAACTAATCTCACAATAGCCATTTCCGCGTTATCACCGCGTCTCGGGCCGACCTTAAGAATTTGCGTGTATCCGCCATTTCTTTCTTTGTATCTTGGAACCAAAACTTCAAAAACTTTTTTTACAACATCTTTGTTATTTATTTCGCCGTTAATAGCTCTTATCGCGCTCAAATCTCCCGGTTTTGCTTTTGTAACAAGTTTTTCCGAGTAACTGACAAGCTCTTTCGCTTTCGGCAGCGTTGTTGTTATTTTTTCATGGAGAAACAATTCGGCGGCCAAGTTGCGAAGCATGGCTTTTTTATGCGAACTTGTGACTCCGAGTTTGCTCCCGTTATGACTCTTTATCATTTCTTTGCTCCCTTCTTTATTTCCATGCCGAGCGACAATCCGAGCTCAGCAAGCTTTTCCTTAATTTCTTCAAGCGAGCGTTTGCCGAAATTATCAAAATTCATCATATCTTCTTCTTTAACTTCCACAAGCTCTCTGAGCGTTTCTATGCCCGCGTTCTTCAAACTGTTTGACGATCTGGTTGAAAGATCCATAATACCGAGAGGCTGGTCTAAAAGATCAGAAACCTTGTCGTCTTCTTTTTTCGACGGGTCTTCTTCGATCTCTTCTTCCGGCATTACGCCGGTAAATATGCTCAGGCTGTTTTTCAAAATTTTCGCGGATTCTATCAATGCGTCTTTCGGGGCTATTGAACCGTCCGTCCAGATTTCCATTACAAGCCTGTCATAGTTAAGCGTTTGCTCAACGCGCGTATTTTCAACTTCGTAATTCACTTTCGTTATAGGCGAAAACAATGAATCAAGAACTATAGTGCCGACGGAATATTTATGGTTTTTTATTTCATCCGCGAGAACATATCCTTTTCCTGACATAACTTCCATTTCCATTTCCAGAGTTGTTCCGTTATCGATATTCGCGATTTCCTGCTGCGGATTCATTATCTCGACGTTTGCGTTAGCTTCAATGTCTTTCGCCGTAACTTTTCCGGCCTTCTTTATTTTTAAATAAAGTTTTTCCGGAACTCCGGAGTGAAGTTTTACTCTTATCTTTTTGAGATTCAAAATTATCTGCGCCACGTCTTCTTTAACGCCTTTTAAAACCGCGAATTCGTGCAAAGCTCCGGTAATTTTGACGGAAGTAATTGCTGCGCCCTCAAGGCTCGAAAGAAGAATTCTGCGCAGCGAATTCCCTATCGTATGACCATAACCGCGTTCAAAAGGCTCGGCGGTAAAGCGTCCGTAATATCCGGTCGCTGTTTTTTCGTCCATCGTAAGTTTACGTAATTTTTCTAAATCTGGCATTTTCATGCTATATAACCTCATCTTTTTTAATGAATAATTAATAAATAATAAAGGATAAAAGACTGTTAAAAACGCGTTATTTATTATTTATTTTTTCATTATTATTTATTCTTTCTTACTTAGAATAATATTCCACAATAAGCTGACTGTCTATAGGATGAGACGTTTCACCCGGCATCGGTTCGCTTACTACCGTTCCGACGGCTTTGCTCTTGTCAAGACTGAGCCACCCGGGAACGTTCGTCGATGTTTTTTCAAGCATTTTTTTCAAAATCGAATTATCTTTATATTTTTCAGGAACTGTTATCGTGTCTCCGGCTTTTACCTGATAACGCGGAACGTCAATTTTATTGCCGTTAACAATTACATTGCCATGGTTAACAATCTGTCTCGCCTGCTTTTTTGAGCTGGCGAATCCCAGACGGAAAACAACGTTGTCGATTCTGAGTTCCAAAAGTTTCAAAAGATTGTCGCCGGTAGAACCTTTCATTCTTTCCGCGGCTTCATAATAATGGCGGAACTGCTCTTCGGTCAGGCCGTAAACTCTTCTTGCCTTCTGTTTTTCGCGCAAATGTTTCGCGTAGTCCGACATTTTACCTTTCGCTGCTCCGTGCTGTCCCGGGCCGTTCTTTCCTCTTTTTCTGTCAAGAGTGCAGTTTGTAGTGCATCTCTCGCCTTTAAGAAAAAGTTTTTCTCTTTCTCTGCGGCACAACTTGCATACTGATTCTAAATAACGTGACATCTATTAAACTCCTCATTTTTAAGAAGCTTGGAGAGCTTAGAGGGCTTAGAAGTTTAGCAACTGCCTTTGTCTTTACCAAGCTTCCAAACATCCAAACTTCTAATCTTCTGTAGTTATTATACTCTTCTCGGCTTAGGAGGGCGGCAGCCGTCGTGAGGAACGGGCGTAATATCTCTTATCGCCGTAATTCCCAAACCAGCGCTCTGCAAACCTCTTATCGCAGTTTCTCTTCCGGGCCCCGGACCGTTTACAAAAACCGCAATGCTCTTAACACCCATATCGGACGCTTTTTTACCTACCGCGGCAGCAGTCATCTGAGCTGCAAAAGGAGTTCCTTTCTTTGTTCCTTTAAACCCCGAACCGCCTGCCGATGCCCAAGCCAAAGTGTTTCCTTTTTCGTCCGTTATATTTACTATCGTATTATTAAATGAAGATAATATGTACGCTCTTGCTACTCCGCCGGTATATTTTTTCTTTTTCGACGCTCCGGTTACTTTTTTTTCTTCTGCCATGCTCTTTTCCTCCGCAATTTTGTACGCACTTAAATCAAGTATTTTTTTAAATCTTTCACAACGCGCAACTACGTTTCTGTTTTATAGTGAAGATTGAAGAGCTGAGATACGGCTTTTTTCGTTTTATCTTCACTTTTCACTCTTAACTCTTCACTTTGCCGTTTTATTTAGCCTTTCTTGCCCGGAGCCGGCGCTTTACCCGCACCCACGGTCTTTCTCTTACCTCGTCTCGTACGCGCGTTAGTTTTAGATCTCTGTCCTCTTACGGGAAGATTTCTTCTGTGGCGCAGCCCTCTGTAACTTCCGATTTCTATAAGCCTTTTTATATTGCCCTGGATTTCACGTCTCAAATCACCTTCAACTTTAAGGTTTTTTGTAATTAAATTATTGATTTTATTTACTTCTTCTTCCGTTAAATCTTTAACTCTCTTTGCGGGATCTAAGTTAAGTTCCGCAATCATTTCATTTGCTATAGCAGGCCCTATTCCGTAAATATACCTGAGCGCTATATCAAGTCTTTTATTCTTGGGTAAATCAACTCCAGCTACACGCGCCATTTATTTTCCTCCAAATTCCTTACTTCCATTATTTTTTAAATATCAACGCTTATTTACTGCAAACGTCCAAACAACCTGAACTTATCCTTGTCTTTGTTTGTGTCTGGGATCTGAACAAGTTACTCTTACTACACCTTTACGTTTTACAATTTTACATTTCTGGCAAATTGGTTTTACTGACGCTCTGACTTTCATTACACTGCTCCCTGATATTTCTTTAGCAAAAATGGATCCCCGATTAAAACTTTCGGGGATGACGCATAAACGCGTCATTTCTCTCTATAAGTTATTCTTCCCCTTGTTAAATCGTAGGGGGAGAGTTCTAATTTTACTTTATCTCCGGGCAAAATTTTAATATAGTGCATTCTCATTTTACCGCATATATGCGCCAAAATTACATGACCGCCTTCAATTTCGACTTTAAACATCGCATTCGGGAGCGCTTCTAAAATTTTTCCGGTTACTTCTATTTTTTCTTCTTTTGTCATTTTAAACCCTTTCATTAGAAGATTGGAGAGCTTAGAGGGCTTAGAAGTTTAGAGAAGCGATGCTTCTTTTGTCTTTGCCGTAAACCAAACTTCCAAACTTCTAAACTTCTGCCTTTGTTAGTATTTCGTGTCCTTCTTCGGTTATCGCTATCGTATGCTCAAAATGAGCGCTCAAGCTGCCGTCTCTTGTCACAACTGTCCAGCCGTCATCAAGTATGTTGACTTCATATCCGCCGACATTAACCATGGGCTCAACGGCTAAAACCATACCGGGCTGCAGCTTTACTCCGGTACCGGCTTTGCCGAAGTTTGGAATCGGAGGCTCTTCATGCATTGCTCTTCCGATGCCATGGCCTACAAAGTCTCTTACTACCGAGAAACCGGCATCCTCAACGGTTTTTTGAACCGCATAAGAAACATCGCCGAGCCTTTTATCCGGCAGCACCTGCTCTATTGCTTTCTGCAGTGAAAGTTCCGTAATTTTTAAAAGTTTGTTGGCGGTGTCGGAGATACTGCCGACTGCGTAGGTTTTTGCTGCGTCGCCATAATACCCTTCGTAAATTACTCCCATATCAACAGAAACTATATCGCCTTCTTTAAGCACACGGGAAGCATTCGGAATCCCATGCACAACTTCGTCGTTTATTGATACGCACGCCGATGCCGGATACCCTCTGTATCCGAGAAACGCCGGCATCATCTTCAATGATCTTACGTACTTTTCGGCAAACTCATTTATATCTTTAGTCGTAACGCCGGGTTTAATCATATCCGTGAGTTTTTGCAAAATCTCGCCTACGGCCCTGCCTGCCGTACGCATTTTATCTAATTCTTGTTTTGTCTTAATTTCAATGCCGCTTTTTTTGAAAAACAAAATAAACTTCCTAATTTACAATTAACAAATTACAAATAACAATTGCAGAGCGGGTTTCACCCGCAAATTTTTATAGATTTTGTCCCCGATTACGAATTTCGAGGATAAACTGCTACGGAATAAACTTCTTATCCTTAGCGCGCAAAATGAAAAGCAGAGCCATTAGTTGTTAATTATAATTTGTTATTTGTTAATTGTTAATTGCCGTTTCTATTTGTTTAAAAACTTCTTTTTCGTTTTGCTGTCCGTTGATTTCTGCGAGCATTCCGGCTTTTTTATAATAATCTATCAACGGCTTTGTCTGATTTTCATAAACGGTCAGTCTGTCTATGACTACATTTTCTTTATCATCGCTTCTCTGCACAAGCGCTCCGCCGCAGGCATTGCAGACATTTTCTTTTTTTGGCGGCAAAAAATGCATATGATAACTTTCGCCGCAAGCGCAGACTCTTCTGCCTGAAATTCTTTTTACGGCTTCATCATTATCTATATATATCGAAAAAACAGCGTCTATTTTTATATTTTCTTTTTTAAGCATTTCATCAAGGGCTGCAGCCTGATTCAAAGTTCTCGGAAAACCGTCTAAAAGGAAACCCTTTTTAACATCGTCTTTTTGAAGACGTTTCTGCACCATCTCAACAACTGTTTCGTCAGGTATAAGCTGGCCTGAAGCCATCAAAGCGCTTATTTTTTCATCGCTTTTTTTAGCTTCCCTGAACATATCGCCTGTCGACAAATGAACGATTCCGTATTTTTCAACGATTCTTTTCGCCTGTGTGCCTTTGCCCGCTCCGGGAGGCCCGAATAATATATAGTTCATAAAACACCCTTTTTAACGACAGAGAATATATAACAATTTTTATTCCTCGTTACCGCATCTCTTCTCTGTACTCTGTTATCTGCCTTTAGAACAACAACAAACGCAGTGCGTACTGAGGTATATCACGAATCAATACGCGCGCGTTTTGCATTCAATTTCATATGTAACTTATGAAGCTTATCATAATATTTGACGTTTTGCAATTAATTACAAATTTCAAATAATTATTTTACGTTAAACCATCTTCCCTTTATGCGGCCTTCTTTCATAAATCCTTCATAATGGCGCATAATAAGGTGCGACTCTATCTGTCCTATTGTGTCTAAAGAAACGCCTACAACGATAAGAAGCGAAGTTCCTCCGAAGAAGAACGGAGCGCTCATCACCGTTCTCAAATAGTCTGGAAGAACCGCTATACAGGCAACAAACAAAGCGCCGCCCAAAGTGACTCTGTCTAATACTCTTTGTATGTATTGAGAAGTGGGATCGCCGGGTCTTATTCCCGGGATAAAACCGCCTGATTTTTTCATATTTTCAGCCAAATCTTTCGGATTGAAAGTTATAGACGTATAAAAATAACAGAAGAAAATAACAAGCGACGCATATATCATGCTATACCATACAGAACCGTGATTAAACCATTCTGTTATCTTTTTTGCTACGGGAAATCCGAAAACTGTCCAATCGGGAACAAACTGCGCTATGGTCAATGGCGCGGACAATATAGACACGGAGAAGATAACGGCTATAACACCGCTTTGGTCAACCTTCAAAGGAAGAAATGACGTTTGTCCTCCGTACATTTTTCTTCCGACCATTCTTTTTGCGTAGTGAATAGGTATCTTTCTTTGTCCGGTTGCAACCCATACGACTATAACAAGAACTCCCAGCACCAAAAGCAGAAGAGCTAATGCATAAAGTATTGAAAGCTCTTCCATTTGTATAAGTTTTATAACTCCCAGCACCGCATGCGGAAGCCTTTCAACAATGCCGGCAAAAATGATAAGAGAAATACCGTTTCCGATACCTCTTTCAGTAACCTGTTCGCCCAGCCACATTATTAAAACCGTGCCTGTAACAAGAGTCGCTACGGTCATTATAATCCATGACATTGAAGGGTCAACAACAATGGGCATGCCTGAAGGCGTGGGCATTCTGCTTATCGCCATAGTCAACCCAAATGACTGTACCGCGCCCAATATGAGCGTAGCGTATCTTGTGATTTGAGTAATTTTTTTTCTGCCCTGCTCGCCTTCTTTCGCAAGCCTGTCCAGATAAGGAATGACATGCGCGCCCTGCATTAAGCTCATAATAATGGATGCGTTGATATACGGCATAATACCCATCGAAAAAACCGACATCCTGCTGAGAGCGCCGCCTGAAAACATGTCAAGAAAGCCAAGTAAGCCGTGGCTCTGCGCGGCAAATAAAGATTTTATCGCTTCGGCATTAATGCCGGGAATGGGAATCGAAGCTCCTATTCTGTAAGCGATGATAATAAGCAATGAAAAAAGAACTCTTCTTTTTAGTTCAGGAACTTTAAAAATATCAGCGAAACTGTTATGCATATTGTATTCCCGTTATTTTTTATGGAAGCTTGGAGAGCTTGGAAGCTTAGAAATTTAGCAAAGGATAACATCTATTTCAGCTTTCGCCGTAATGCTGCGGCATTGGTCTTTGTCTTTGCCAAACTTCTAAACTTCCAAACTTCTAAACTTCTTATTTTATTATTTCAGCCTTTCCGCCGGCTGCTTTTATTTTATCCGTGGCGGACTTTGAGAAAGCCGCCGCTTTGACGGTCAAAGATTTTTTCAAATCTCCGGCGCCTAAAATTTTCACAAGCTTTACGTCCGAAACCATTCCCTCGGCTTTAAGCTTTTCGGGAGTAATTTCTGTTCCCGCGTCAAACTTGTTCAATTTGTCGACATTAACGATTTCAAATTCTTTGCGGAACATACTATTAAAGCCTCTTTTGGGAATTCTCCTCAAAATCGGCATCTGACCGCCTTCAAAACCTATCTTCTTTGATCCGTCGCCGGAACGTGATTTCTGACCTTTACTGCCGCGCGTAGACGTGCGCCCGTGACCTGAACCTAGTCCGCGTCCGACAATTTTCTTTCTATGCTTTGAGCCTTTTGCGGGCTTTAAATTATTTAAGCCTATCATATTTCCGCAACCTCTTTATTTCTGATTTTTGCGACGTCCTCTTTCGTGCGAAGTTCTTTAAGCGCTTCAATCGTGGCATAAACCACGTTAAAAGGATTTGAGGAGCGCATTGATTTGGTAAGAATATCTTTTATTCCTACCGCTTCAAGCACAGCTCTCACCGCTCCGCCGGCAATAACGCCTGTTCCCGGCGCCGCAGGTTTAAGCAAAACTTTTCCCGCGCCGGACACTCCGGTTATTTCATGAGGTATGGTGCTTCCTTTAAGCTGCACCGGCACCATATGTTTCGCCGCATGCGTGCTGCCTTTCTGTATCGCAGCCTGAACTTCGTTTGCTTTACCAAGCCCGCAGCCGACTTTTCCCGCTCCGTCACCTACTACTACCAAAGCGTTAAAAGAAAATCTCTTTCCGCCTTTAACAACTTTCGCGACTCTGTTAACCGCTACGACAGTTTCTTTTAAACCGCTATCATTCTGATTTTGTTTTCCAAATTGTTCAGCCAACTGATCCTCCCTAAACGACAATTAAAAATTAACAATTAATAATTTATTGTGCGGCTTTGCCGCGATTTTTTAGTTAAAACAGATTCCCGATTACAGCTCTCGGGAATTGATGACAGACACAGTTTTTACCGGATCTTCACTCTCTTCTTCAATCTTCATTCTCTGCTTTTGCACGACAAACGCATGAAAAGGTGTCATGCTGAACTTGTTTCAGCATCTCGTCGTTAAATGATAAAGACTAGTTCCGGGGCGCTCA
>Ga0099364_10012273_pt1 | contig 11581 bp, 7 predicted proteins | sample TergutTh196P3_FD_73070 | JGI IMG/M metagenome (GOLD analysis project Ga0099364, IMG submission 73070) | Microcerotermes parvus P3 segment gut microbial communities from Pointe-Noire, Republic of the Congo - Th196 P3 | ecosystem: Host-associated > Arthropoda: Insects > Digestive system > Gut ...
TTTTCACTTAAGATTTCCTCGGCGAAATAGAACGAGCCTTGCTCTCCCTGCTCAAAAGAAAGGCAGGGGTAATCGTGAGGCTGTTCAAAGCGGATTGACTTCTCTCCTGCCAGCGGATGCCCTTTCCATATATACACATGGGCTTCACAATCAATCAAGTGGTGGAACGCAAGTTCATTTTCATGCAGCATCTTCTGAATGATTTTTCGGTTGAAGCTGCTGAGATAAAGAATACCTATCTCGCTTCGGAGTGTGCCGACGTCTTTTATTACATCTATGGTTTTGGTTTCCCGAATGGCAAACTCGTAATTGATTGTGTCGAACCGCTTTACCATTTCCACAAACGCCTTGACCGCGAAAGAATAATGCTGTGTGGACACACCGAATTTCCGCTTGATGCTGCCTGATTTGCCGTATTTTTCGAGCAGCAGTTCATATTGCTGGTGTACCTGTCGGGCATAAGTCAAAAATTCTTCGCCTTCACTTGTGAGCGTTACGCCTTTGCTTGTCCGCAAGAAAATCACAGTCCCCGCAAGGCGTTCCAGCTCCTTGATGGCAGCGGTCAGCGAGGGTTGCGAAATGAGCAGCCGCTCCGCCGCTTTGTTCATAGAACCCATTTCCGCCACGCAAAGCGCGTAATTGATTTGCTGTAATGTCATATACACACACCCTTATTAAATTCGACTTCCTCAATAATAGCTGTATTCGTACGTGTACTATTTATCTTTGCACCCGTCACAACGATTCTATTTACAAATCTTAACAAAAACTGCCGTTTTTCTATATCAGTCAATAAAGACCAATTTTCGTGTAAGCTTAAAATAATATCCTCTTTTTTGATTGGCTGTCCTTCATCACTATTAGTATTAACCTTCTCCAGTTCCGAATTTATAAACTCCCGATCCTTGATAATTTTTTGACTCATACTTTTATAATTGCCGAAACCGATTTCATTATCTACATACAAGGCCATAATTTCTTTTTCTTTAGCAGCTAATTCGCTTAGCCTTTTATTGTAATCATTCATCAATTTAAATGCATCCGTTTTGATATTGTCAGCTTCCTTGATCTCAATATCAACATCAAAATCGGCAACTGATGATATGTAATTTACAAATGCATCTTCGACCTTCTTATGGCCCATGTCGCCCGAATTGCAGCAGCCTGTAAACCCATCACGGCAACGGTATGCCCCCACATATACCTGTGTACCGTCGGGCAATATTTTGTTTCTGCCATGCGAACCCAGCTTTACACCGCATTTTCCGCACACTAATATACCTAAATAGTAGTTGCAGTCCTTTGGCTTTTTTGTGCTGCTGACTTTTGGGGTCCGTTCCAGCAGTTTTTGAGCCTCGTTAAAAAGCTCCTCAGAAATAATTGCTTCATGCAGCCCGTCATTCTCGGTATATTTTTCTTTATCATCAATAAAATGCCTTACCCTCCCAACATAATTGCTGTTTCTGAGTATATTTTTTATGTTCTTTCTTTGCCAAGCGGTATTTTTCTTTGTAGGCACTTTCCTCATGTTAAATGCCCTGGCAATACTGTTCAGCGGCATATTCCGGTTCACATACATATCAAATATCTCCCGCACAATTTGCGCTTCGTTTGTATTGACAGACTGTATCCTCTGCCCATTCGCCCGATCGTACCCGTAACTGGCGTGTGATGAACACAGGGTATATCCTTCCCTGACTTTACGCTCCCGCCCGGTTTTGACCCTCTCAATGATGTTTTCCCGCTCGAACTCAGCAAAAACACCGATTATTTTCAGAAACATCCGTCCCGATGCCGTTCGCGTGTCTATGCTTTCCATGAGGGAATTAAACGCGCAATCATACCGGTTAAACAAATCCACTAAATATATCAAGTCAGATGTACTGCGTGTCAAACGGTCGATTTTGAACACGAGTACATTTTTCACATTGCCTTTTTTTATATCCTGTATCATTTGGCTAACGGCCGGGCGCTCCGTGATATTTTTGCCGCTTAGCCCTTCGTCCATATAAATATTGAAGATAGGCCATTCCTTGATCCTGGTAAAATCCTTGAGCTTCTGCTCCTGCGCCCGGATCGAAAACCCCTCCTGCACCTGCTCTTCTGTACTCACTCTTACATAAATCGCCGTCTCCATAGACAAATCACCCCATCTTTTTTTCAGATAGCAGATTTATCTTTTTCTTCCGCGGAATTGAGGTCTTCAAAAAAAATCTCAACATTTCAATTTGCAGTTTCCGGGGCAGCGTGATCTTTTTATTCGTCGCGTTTCCCATCATAATCACCCGGTAAAAATATACTCGCTTTTTAGGGCAATTATGATAACAAATGAAAGAAAAGCCCATGGACAAGCCATTTGTTGGTTTTTAGCTATGGGTTTAATTAGGCTTCCGGATTGGCGCAATCCCCGCCTATCCCGGAAAAGTTATAGTATTTAGGGTTGCGGTCATACGCCCATCGGTGGGCATATTCCACCGCGAGCTGACGGTTGTATCCTGACATTCCGTGGCCCCCTTATGTAATATTATACAGTATATGGCACAGATAGTGAAGGGGTGAATTGGGCGCACAAAAAACCGACGGCAAGCAATTAGCTCGGCGTCGGTTTATTTTGCTTGGTTTATGCTTTTGTTAAGGCGCCCTCTTATGCTTTTGGCGTATGCACGAGAAAAAATGTTGAAGTGCGGCGAAACCCCGCGAAATTGTCAAGAAGAATAAAACTCCGCCACTGCCGCAAAAAACGCTTTAACATTGTCCCAGCCCGACATAGGCGGGATGTCGCACCCCGATGATATGACAAAGTTGGGATGACCGCCGCATCTGTTTAGAAGCTCCAGCGTGGCTTCTTTAATAGACTGCGGCGTGCCGTTCCTAAACTGCCCCGCCGGGTCAATATTGCCCATTACGATTACGTTTGCGGGCATGAGACCCAGCATTTCTTTCATGTCAACAGCGTTGCCGAAATGATACGCCCGCGCGCCGATTGATGTAATCGCATCTGTCATTTTCGGTGTGCCGCCGCCGCAGTTATGGTACACCACGGCGAAATCGTCGGTCTGCACCGCATCCACAATGCGCTTAACATACGCCGCGGAAAATTCCTCGTTTAGCGCCGGGGTAAGCAGCCCCGCCAGCGGCTCCGCGATTACGACTCCATTCGCGCCGACCGCTTTGTATGCCTTTATGTACCGCGTTGTGAAGCTCGCGGCCTTTTCCAAAACCGTATGCACAAGGTCCGGCTCATCGTAGCAGTAGATCATGGCCTCCGACACATCGAGCAAACGCCCCGCCAGCGAAAACGGTCCGATCACCCCGGCGAAAACCGGCCTGTCCGTAATCATGGTACAGGCTTTTTTTATTGCTTCGATGTATAATCCCGTGCGCCCCGCGCCGACTTCGGGGATAATCAGCGCCTGTGCCTGTTCCTCGTTTTCAATGATATGCCCGATAACTGTCGGGACTTCATCGTCGCTGCAGCGGATCGCAGAGCCGAACGCTTCCGCCTCCACCGACAAATCCATCAGGCTTACCGCGGCGGCGCTATCGACTGTATCGGCAACCGCCTTGATGCCTTTGGCCTGCAGCTCACTGTCTGAAATAAGCTCCTTTACGCCAATCCCAAGCAGCTGTATTGACGGGAACGATAATATCGGCATTGCTTTTTTTACCGGGGACGCCGCCATCTCGGAAAACCATTGGGTCATATTCATAAGCTATCTCCATTCTGTATGTATATAAAATAGTATAAACCCTACGCGGCGCAAGTTCAAGAGGATTATTGTAAAATTTACAAAACAGGGGCAGACAAAGCCCCGATTTTATGTTACAATATTTATCGGATAACTACACGTACAAGGAGCTTTAAAATGCGCCCAAACACAAAAACTGTAAAAGCAGGGGATGTAAAAATAGGCGGCGGCAGCCCTGTCACAGTGCAGTCGATGCTCAGTGTGCCGGGTACAGACATACAGGCGGTTTTGGGTCAGGCAAAGTGCCTTGCCGACGCCGGCTGTGATATCCTTCGTGTCGCAGTCCCGGATATCAGCAGCGTGCGCTTGATACCGATGCTAAAAGAAACGGTCCGCATACCGATCGTCGCGGACATACATTTTGACTGGCGGCTCGCGCTTGAATCAATTTCAGCGGGTGCGGATAAGATACGCATCAACCCGGGAAATATCGGCGGCGCGGACCGCGTCAAGGCCGTTGCCGATGCCTGCCGAAATAAAGGCATACCGATTAGGATCGGCGTAAATTCCGGCTCCGTAGAAAAGCATGTCCTCGCAAAGTACGGGCATCCGACCCCGCAAGCGCTGGCTGACAGTGCGCTGTACCATGCGTCCTTGCTCGAGCGGTTCGATTTTACGGATATTGTGCTGTCCCTGAAAGCGCCGGACGTGCCCACCATGGCAGAAGCCTACAGGATCGCCGCCGATTCCTGCCCTTATCCCCTGCATCTCGGCGTTACGCACACAGGGCCGCTTAGGACAGGGCTGATGAAATCCGCGCTTGGCATAGGCTCACTTTTGATGGATGGGATCGGTGATACAATCCGCGTAAGCCTGCTTACCGCGGACCCGGCGGAGGAAATTCGTGCGGGGCGTGAAATCCTGCGCATTTCAGGGCGCTCAAAGCTCGGCGCGGATATTATTGCCTGCCCCACCTGCGGGCGGACAAACGCGGATATTTTGACAATGACCGATAAAGTCGCCGAAGCCTTAAATGATTGCGCCTTGCCTATCACAGTAGCCGTAATGGGCTGTGAGGTCAACGGTCCCGGGGAGGCGCGCGAGGCAGACCTGGGGATTGCGTTCGGTAAGGGGGCGGGCATACTCTTTGCTAACGGCGAGGCTGTCCGCCGTGTAAAAGAGGACGAGCTTCTGCCGGCACTTCTCGAAGAAATAAATAACCGACTAAAATCCGCTGTAAACGCATAAAAATAAAAATAGGAGAGCATGATGCCAAGCTTTTTTGATTTGTTCGGCCCGCATTTAGGCGAAGAGGCCCCCGCCCTTCACAACGCCGCGATTTTATACATAAACATGGACAAGCCCAAAAACCTGCTGACTGTTACGCTGAAGCCAGAAAACACGGTGCCGAAATCACTGCTTGCGGCTGCCCGGAAAATGCTGGCGGAAAAGCTCGGCATCGGCGGCGTTGTGATTAACACTAAATATGACACGGAATGTTTTTCCGCCGATTACCTTTCGGAGATTGCCGTGATGCTCCGGGAATGCGGCATACCGGTCAACGGTTTTTTTGACAGCGCCGAGGCTTCGTTTAGTGAGGGCGTTTTCCGCGTTTCGCTTCCCGTCGGCAGCGTAGGTTTCCTGGAAAAATCGGGCTGCGCCGAAGCGATCCGTAAAATCATACTCGATGAGTTTTCACTGAGTGCGCAGGTGGAGCTTGCAGAGGACGGAAAAGTCATACCCGCCGCTGATTTTGCTCCGCGGCGTGATACCGCTGATGCCGCAACGGAGCAGGTTTTGGCGGCAGTATCAAAACCCGCCGCCGCCCCTAAACAGCCGCGCGGCAGGTCGAAATCTACCCGGAAAAAGGAAAGCGCACGTGTAATTTTCGACACGACGGGCACGCCTTTGATTGCGCAGTCCATGACAGTTGTACGCGGCCGCGCGATCAACTCCCCGCCCATCCGTTTGTCTGAGGTCAACGCGGAAAGCGGCGAGGTTGTCGTCTGGGGCGATATTTTCAGCGCCGAGAAAAGAGAGCTTAGGGACGGCCTGCGCGCGGTTATTTCTATAAGCTTTACGGACTACACAAACTCCAACACGCTGAAGGCGTTCGTCGAAATCGGCACCGATGACCCCGTGGAGGAGCTTTCTGCGGGGGATACGATTTTAGTGCGGGGCGAGGCGTCGTATGATAAATACGACCGCGATGTTTCAATACGCCCCTACGATATCTGCCTGATGCAAAAACATATGCGCACAGACAACGCCGCGGAAAAACGCATGGAGCTTCACTGCCACACGAATATGTCGCTCATGGACGCGACCGCGCCGGTAGGCAAGCTGATTAAACAGGCGTATGCGTGGGGGCACCGCGCAATCGCAATAACCGACCACGGCGTTGTGCAATCCTTCCCCGAAGCCATGGACACCGTGCGCTCCATCCGCAAGGACGGCGGCGATTTTAAGGTGCTGTACGGCATCGAAAATTACTTCGTGGACGATACCGCCGCAAGTTTTCATGCGGACGGGGATTTTGTCGTCTTCGATTTGGAAACAACCGGGCTTTCCCCCATCAGTGACCGCATAACGGAAATCGGCGCGGTAAAAGTAAGCGGCGGGAAGCTCGGCGATGTATTCTCAACCCTTGTAAACCCGGGGCGCGATATCCCGCAGGAAATCACGCAGATTACCGGGATCACCGATGAAATGGTAAAAGGCGCGCCGACGGAAAAAGCTGCCCTTGCCGCCTTTTATGATTTTTGCGGCGGGGAAAATGCTGTCCTCGCCGCCCACAACGCGAAGTTTGACATGGGCTTTATTAAAGCCGCCGCGAAGCGCAGTAAGCTTGATTTTAAATTTGCCTGCGTGGATACTGTCCGCCTTGCCCGCGCGTTGTTTCCCGGGCAAAAAAGCTACAGCCTCGGCAAGCTGGCGAAATCGCTTGGCTTGCCGGATTTCAGCCACCACAGGGCGGAGGGCGACGCAAAGGCGCTTGCGGGGCTGTTCGTTATGATGCTGGAAAAGATCAAAGCCGACCCAAAAGGTGACCCGGTATGCGGCATCGGCAAAGAAATCCCTGTTTTGGATATGAAAAAGCTGCCGTCTTATCATCAAATACTTATAGTGAAAAACCCGGCGGGGCTTAAAAATTTATATAAACTTATTTCACTCAGCCATTTGGATTACTTCTATAAACGGCCGCGTGTCCCAAAATCCATGCTCGAACAGCACCGCGACGGGCTGATCGTCGGGAGCGCGTGTGAATCCGGTGAGCTTTTTCAGGCGATACTGGCGGGAAAAAGCTGGAGTGAGCTATGTGAAATCGCGCGGTTTTACGATTTCCTGGAGATCCAGCCCATCGCGAACAACGCCTTCCTGCTCCGCAAAAACCGTGTGCCTGACGAAGAGGCGCTGCGGGAGATGAACCGAACGGTCGTGCGGCTGGGCGAAAAGCTCGGTATACCTGTAGTTGCGACAGGGGATGTGCATTTCCTAAACCCGGAGGATGCGGTCTTCCGCGAGGTGCTTATGTCCGGGATGAAGTTCCCGGACGCGGACCGCCAGCCGCCGCTGTACCTGCACACAACACAGGAGATGCTGGAGCAGTTCGCGTATCTGGGAGAAGAAAAGGCACGGGAGGCCGTCATCACAAACCCGAACAAAATCGCCGATTCAATCGAAGATATCCTTCCGATACCGGACGGCACATTTACGCCGTCCATCGAAGGCGCGGATGATGCGCTGTCACGCTCCGCCCGGTCGCGCGCCAAAGAGATATACGGTGACCCACTGCCCGAGCTGGTAGAAAACAGGCTTACCCGCGAGCTTGAAATTACAATAAAAAACGGCTTTGCGTCCCCGTATGTCATCGCACAGAAATTAGTTGAGCAGTCCGAGGCCGCAGGGTATCTGGTCGGCTCACGGGGTTCGGTCGGCTCGTCCTTTGTATCAATAATGGCAGGCGTTTCTGAGGTCAACCCGCTGCCGCCGCATTATATCTGCCCTGTTTGCAAACACAGCGAATTCTTCACAGACGGCTCTGTCGGTTCAGGCTTTGACCTGCCGGAAAAATACTGCGCTTGCGGCGCCGCCTACAACCGCGACGGGCATGACATCCCATTTGAAACCTTCATGGGGTTTGACGGTCAAAAGGCCCCCGACATAGACCTGAATTTTTCGGGCGAGTTCCAGAATACAGCCCACAGGCTTACAAGGGAGCTGCTCGGGGAGGATAATGTTTTCAAGGCGGGGACAATCTCTACTGTTGCCGATAAAACCGCGTATGGCTTTGCCAGGGGCTATTTGGACGAGCGCGGCAAAATCGTCCACAGGGCGGAGGAGAACCGCCTGACAATTGGCTGTACCGGGGTAAAGCGTACCACGGGCCAGCATCCCGGCGGGATGGTAATGCTCCCCGATGGTTATGGGATCTACGATTTTACGCCTATCCAGCGGCCGGCGGACGATGCGCAGTCGGATATGGTAACCACGCATTTTGACTGGGGCGCGCTCGAAGATACCCTTCTGAAGCTGGATATCCTCGGCCATGATGTGCCTACGCTCTACAAACGTCTTGAGGAGTTTACCGGCGTGAGCATCCATGATGTGCCTATGAGCGACCAAAAAGTTATGAGCCTGTTTTCCTCCACAGCCGCGCTCGGTGTCACGGCAGGGGATATCGACTGCCCCACCGGTACGCTGGCATTGCCGGAGATGGGGACGAGCTTTGTCTGGCAAATGCTCGATGAGTGCAAGCCGAAAACCTTCTCCGACCTTTTGCAGATTTCCGGTATGTCCCATGGCAGGGGCATCTGGCTTGGCAACGCGCAGGCGCTGATACGGGACGGTATCTGCACTGTTTCAAACGCCATCGGCACACGGGATTCGATCATGGTTTATTTGATTCACACCGGCATGGAGCCGGGGATGGCATTTCGGATTACCGAGATAATCCGAAGCGGGAACGCGTCAAAGCTTTTGACTGCCGATCATGTCGCCGCGATGCGTGAATTGGGCGTGCCGCAGTGGTATATTGACAGCTGCTTTAAAATAGAGTATATGTTCCCGAAAGCCCACGCCGCCGCCTATGTCATCGCGGCGATACGGCTGGGCTGGTTCAAGCTGTACCACCCTTTGGCGTTCTACGCGGCGATGTTTACCGTGCGCGGCGGGGATTTTGACGCTGAAGCGGCGGTTTCCGGGAAATCTACGGTAAAATCCCGCATGGAGGATTTAAAGGCAAAGGGCACCCAACGCACGGCAAAGGAAAGCGACCAGCTCTCTGCACTGCATATAATTTACGAAATGCTGGTAAGGGGCCTGGATTTTCTTCCGGTTGACCTGTACAAATCCCAAGCAATGCGTTATACTATTGATGATGGGAAAATACGCCTGCCGTTTGTGTCTTTGAAGGGGCTTGGGGAAAGCGCCGCGCAAAGCCTGTACGAGGCGGGGCAAGGCGGAATGTACATATCCCGTGATGAGCTTAGTACGCGGGCAGGCGTTTCAAAGGCGGTTGTAGAGGCGCTCCGTGAAGCGGGGGCGCTTGACGGGCTGCCGGAAAGCAGCCAGACTACATTGTTCTGACAACTGATTTATATAGAAATGGGGTAATCAGCCATGAATATGCAGTTGCTTGGCAAATTGGGTACGTTGCAGAAGCTGGAAAAAGGTACGGTCCTGATAAAAGAAGGGGAAGACGCGTCCAAGGGCATGATTTACCTGCTCCAGGGCGAATTGGGCATCTTTAAAAACTATGGGACAAATTCACAGCACCAGGCCGACACCCTTACGACCGGGAGCTACTTCGGTGAGGATTCCCTGTTTTTGGGCAAGGCGCGCGCGTTCAGCCTTGTTGCGCTGGGGCCGTCGGTGGTGCTGTTCATCAACCGCTCGAATGTTAACGATTATTTTCGGACACAGCCGGAGATGGCGTATACTTTGGTACAGCGCCTGACAGGCCGTGTGGAAGACTTGACCACTCAGCTCTCCAAACTAAGCGGCACGGAGGAAACTCAGGCATCCCAATACAGCACGCTGTTCCCGGAAGGCCACGGCAGCTACACCCTCCCCCTTACAAACCGCAACGAGGACTACTTGTATGTGCAGACACTTACCTGCCCGATGTGCGCACAGCTTTTCGACAGCCTGACAGTCATCGTGTCCAAGCTGCGGGTAGACGGCACGGACACTGACCTGCGCACCCGATACAAGGATATCGAGCCGCTTTACTACGATGTAGTCACTTGCCCAAACTGCTTTTTCAGTGCGTTGTATGAACAGTTCAGCGAGGTTTCAAAGCGCTGGGCGGCGGACATAGCAAAGCAGATCGGCCCCTACCGCCTGGAGCTTTACGTCCGCCCCGGGCTGGAGCGCGATACCTTCAGCGTATTCGCGGGGTACTACCTTACAAACCTGTGCATCCCGTTCATCGCGGAAAACTGGCAGCTCGCCAGAGCCGCCAACTGGAACAAAATCAGCCGCCTTTACCAGGATGTCGACGACGAAAATATGCGCCTTTACGCGTCGAGAAAAGCGCTGGAAGATTATTTATACTCCTACCAGCATTTTAATATCCCGCCGAAATCCCTGGGGCAGATCACGTATATAATCGGCGACCTGTACCATCGCCTCGGCGAATTGGAGGACGCGCGCACCTTCTTCTATTATGTTAAGACAAATAAAGAGGCGACAACCGTAATCCGCCGCCAGGCCGATAACCGCCTTGAGGAAATAAAAATTATACTAAAAGAGCTTGCCGCTAAAAACCAACAAGCTTGAAGGGGCTGAATAATATGTTAAAAATTGCGATGCTCAGTAAATGGCACGTCCACGCCGTAGACTACGCAAAAGTGGTTAAATCGTCCGGCAACGCCATGATCACCGCTGTATGGGATGACGACGAAACCCGCGGTGAAGCCTGGGCAAAAGAGCTTGGCTGTGACTGGGAGCCTTGCCTTGACACGCTACTTGCGCGCGATGATGTAGACGCCGTTATCTGCGACACCCCGACCACCGCGCACAGGGATGTGTTGACCCGCGCGGCAAAAGCCAAAAAGCATATCTTTACGGAAAAGGCGCTTGCGGCAACCGCCGCCGACTGTGAAGCCATCGCGGATGAAATAGAAAAAGCCGGCGTCACCTTTACAATCTCCCTGCCGCAGAGGACGGAGCAAATCGCCCGCCTCGCCAAGGAAATGGTAGACCGCGGGGATTTCGGCAAAATTTCCTTTGTGCGCATACGGAAGGCGCACAGCGGGGTGAGCGGCGGCTGGCTGCCCGAATACTGGTTCGAGGAAAAGGACGCGGGCGGCGGCGCGCTGATGGATTTGGGCTGCCACCCAATGTATATGGCGGCTTGGCTTGGCGGCAAACCCGTGCGCGTCACCTCCATTATGAATATGCCCTTGGGTAGCAAGGTTGACGAAAACGCCGCTGTGTCCATTGAATTTGAAAACGGCATTATCGCAAACGCGGAGACCTCTTTCATCTCACACAGGACACCGGAATTGCTGGAGATATACGGCACGGACGCAACGCTGATCGCCATCGGCACGGATGTGCGGCTCTATCACAAAAACGTAGCGGCGTTCACACAGGACTATATAACGCCCGCCCTCCCCTCCCCTATGCCTTTGCCGATTTCGTTGTTCATTGACGCCTGCATAACCGGCACCGGGGCGCCGGAGCATTTCGGCACACGCGACGGCATAGAGCTTACCCGCCTGCTGGAGGGCGCGTACATATCCAACCGGGAAAACCGCACGGTTTTGTTATAACCGGTCAACTTAAAAACAGTTTACTGTTTTTAAGACGCGGCATACGCCGCGCGCCGCCAAAGGCGGCGTTGACCTTGTTGCATAGTCAGTCGCACACCTTTGGTGTGCCCG
>Ga0099364_10012274_pt1 | contig 11579 bp, 14 predicted proteins | sample TergutTh196P3_FD_73070 | JGI IMG/M metagenome (GOLD analysis project Ga0099364, IMG submission 73070) | Microcerotermes parvus P3 segment gut microbial communities from Pointe-Noire, Republic of the Congo - Th196 P3 | ecosystem: Host-associated > Arthropoda: Insects > Digestive system > Gut ...
TTATTTGGTGAAAAACCCGCCGCCCCCACAAAGGGGCGAAAACAAAAAACCCCCGAAATTTCTTTTTAAGGCGGCGACCCGCCGCTGGCAGATTTAAGCGGCAAGCCATTGCTATCGGCAGATTTAAGCGGCGAGCCGCCGACATCGGCAGTGTTAAGCGGTAAATTATCAAGGCTTGTCTTGATTCCGGCTGCCGCCGCGCCGGCAACAAAACCACGCGGCGCGCAAACACCGCCATCAGTAAAATCGTAACCTTCAAAGTTAATCATAATCACATCTCCCTTCACAACCACAACCCCAAAGTCTCATCGCAACCCGACATTATGTTAAAGCACTGAATTGCGGCACCGGAGGCACCTTTGCCTAAGTTGTCAAATCTTGCGGTTAAAAGCACTCTTTCGTTGGCGGGGTCGGCGTTAACAAATATTTCAAGGTTGTCTTTGCCTGAAAGTGAATTCGCCGCTAAAAACCCATCGGCTTTCGCCGTCTTTATGAGGGGGCGGTTTTGATAGTGCCGCTCATAAGTCTCTAAGATTGCGGTGGCGGATTTAGCTCTCAACGGAATATTAACCAACATGCCGCTGTAATAATTATCAATAATGGGGTTAAACATCGGCGGCTGTGACAAACCCGAATATTTTTGCATTTCGGGAAGGTGTTTGTGTTCCTGACCCAAGGCATAAAGGCGCGGGCTGTCGTATGATTTAGGTCTGTCGGGGCTTTCATAGTCGGCTATTGCGGCCTTTCCTGCTCCGCTGTAACCCGATATTCCAAAAGCGGTTAAAGGCTCATCGGGCGCGATGATTCCTGCCGCAATTAAAGGCGCGCTCAACGCAATAAATCCGCAGGCATAGCACCCGGGAACAGCCACCCGCTTTGAGCTTTTTATTTTGTCGTAATGGCTTTCGCGTTTTTCTGCCGCCCTCGTGAGTTCGGGAAACCCATAAGTCCAGTCAAGCCTGTGCGCTGTTGAGGCATCTATTATTTTCACGCTCTCGTTTTCAACAAGAGACACTGATTCACGCGCCGCATCATCAGGAAGGCAAAGGAAAGTAAAGTCAGAGCGATTTATAAACTCACGGCGCGCAACTTTATCGCGCCGCAATTCGCTGTCAATCAATAACAGTTCCACATCGGCTCTGCCTTCAAGTCTTTCGATTATTTTTAAGCCCGTTGTTCCTTCACGGCCGTCCACAAAAACTTTATTAATCATATTTTTAAGACATGTCCTTTTCTTTAAAAAATTACTTTAACCTATTATACCATATTATTCTTGCTTTTGCAACAAGAATATGTTATAATTTAAATAATAATATGAAATTTATCGGAGGTTCTTATGGAGTTGGGTTTTAAGTTGGCGGTATTGATTCAAAGGAGGGGTTGCCGAAAGGCTGAATTTGCCGCGCAAGTCGGGGTCACATACAGAGCTTTGGCTAATTATATTGCAGGAACGCGTAATCCGCGCGGCGATGTCGCTGTGCGTATGGCTAAAGTTTTGGGGGTTGAAAAAGAACTCCTTTTAGACCCACGTAAAAACATTCCTCTAACCGGAGAAGAAAGGTTTTTGTTTAACTGTTCAGCAAAGTCATTGCCGCACAGTATAACTAATGCGGCAGATTTGCTCAAAAAAGCAAAGGCGGTTTTCGATGACCCTGACTTAGCCTATGAGGACAAGCAACCTCTCTTTGCTTGCTTAACCGAAATTTATTTTGGCGTAAAGAAAATTGATGAAATCAATGAAAAGGAGACCCTGAAAACATGAGTAAAATTATTGACGGTAAGGCGTTATCAGCGCGAATCACTGAAAAAATTCGCGAAGAAATTGAAAGAGATAAATTGAAGGTGGGCTTGGCTGTGGTTATAGTCGGGCGCGACCCTGCCAGCCGCGTGTATGTCAATAACAAAAAAAAGGCGTGTGATGCTTGCGGCATTATTTCGTTTGAGTATTCTCTGCCGGAAGAAACCACCACGCGCGAGTTAACCGAGCTTATTGATATGTTAAACGCTGACCCGAAAATAAACGGAATTTTAGTGCAACAACCCTTGCCCAAACAAATAAATACACAAAGTGTCAACGAAAGAATCAGCGCGTTAAAAGACGTGGACGCTTTTCGTTTTGAAAACATGGGCAGGGTGACAGACGGGAATTTTCATTTCCTTCCTTGCACTCCGGGGGGTATCATGGAGATGCTCAAGAGCGAGGGAATAGTTCTTGAAGGTAAGGAATGTGTTGTCGTTGGACGTTCAAACATAGTCGGTAAGCCAATGGCGTTCCTTTTGCTTCACCAAAACGCAACGGTAACAATCTGTCACAGCAAAACCCGCGACTTAGCCGCCGTGTGTCGCCGCGCCGACATTTTGGTTGCCGCCGTCGGAAAAAGCGGGCTGATTACCGCTGATATGGTAAAGCAGGGCGCGGTTGTAATAGACGTGGGAATGAACAAAAACGCACAGGGCAAACTTTGCGGCGACGTTGATTTCCCTGCGGTAAGCGAAAAGGCAGCCTACATCACACCCGTGCCGGGCGGAGTAGGGCCTATGACTATCGCAATGCTTATGCGAAATACCGTTAAGGCGCATAGGTTGCAAGTGATTGACAATTGAAATCTCGCCCCACAATATTTAGGTTTTTGGTGACGTATATGCAAACACTAAGTTCCCCCATATAAGAGGAAGTGGAAGCGAAATTGCAAATACAAAAAAATTCACCGGTACTAGAATCAACCATCCAAAAAAACCACCAATACCATCAATATTATTAATAACTGCAAAAACACCACATATAATTACCGAAACAATTGTCGCTATCACCGTGGGTTTGAATAGATATTCTGCAACAGAACCAACATAAATATAGTCAAATACGGCACAATGAGGACCAAGCACCATAAGAAAAAGCCCATATATAAAAAGTTCAGATATTTCTAGACCAGAAGCAAAAATAGACGTTCCTTCACTAATTGAAACTAATTCCGCAAAAAATATATAACCCCAAACCACTATACCTATAACACTAACTAATATAAATCGAAAATTTTTCCATGCTGAAGCTTTAGTCAACCAATCTTTTAACTCTCCTTTTAACTCTGTCTCACATCCCATTGCTCCAAGAATAAAAAGGGCAGCAAAAATTGTCGGTATAATAAAAAACAAGCTGTCGCCTATATAGGGAGCAAAAATTAATGCAGAGAAAATGGCTATAATAATCGCAATTGTACGGCAAAACAACCTTGCTACTTTTGACCAAATTGGTTCATGATGTTCGCTGTCTGTTTTTGTTGTTTTCGGTTTTACAATAGGTTTTGAGGGCGAGGGCGGCAGAGAAATTGAAGGCTCTTTAAAAGTCTTATACTCAGCGACATGAGCCAAATATGCAACGGCCCTCTCTGTGTGGACTCTATCGCTTAATTTTCTTTCGCAGATTTTATTAACAAGAACCTTGTCTTTATGCTGTATGTTGTTATCGCGAGCGAGACAAAGCTCATCAAAGGCATTAAAGTCTCTGATTATATCGCGCAAAAACTCACCCATTGCAACAAGCTGTCTGTCATTGCGTGCCATATCCCTGAAACATGACAAAAATCTTTTATGGTCAAGGAAAATGTTGTTTTCACTGTCAATTTTCTTAATTTTCATGAGAATGGTTAAAATTTGTTTGTTCATAATTTTTCTCAACTTTCACTTAACAATCATAGCCGGAAAAGCCCGTGAACATCGGCAATATCGCCATAGTTACGGGCTTTGCGCTCCCGGAAAGCAAACGATAATTTACAGAGGTTTCGACAAATCTTTCACCCTGTTTCCGTAGGTATCCATTAGGTAATCACCTTGAATGGTATACTTCCAATTACCATATGTGTCGATGACACGGTCGCCCTCAATTGTATACTTTTGGTTGCCGTAAGTGTCAAGAACCCTATTGCCTTCTCTACGACAAATTACGTTTCCATAAGCATCTCTGATATCTGCCATGTTTCACCCCTCCTTGAAATTTTGTTTTTAACGCCAAATTTTATAATCGCCACGTTGATACGCTTCATAATTCGCGCAAGACTTATAAGTATAGTCTGTTAAGCAATGTGACTGTTGTTCGCCTTCGGTTTTGTAGCATTGCGAATCCGATGGCGACACTTTGCACCGTTTGTTTTCATAATCCCAAAATGGACACATGCGGCTCACCTCCTTTCAATTTTCGATGATATTTATTTGTAGTGACAAGCTGTTCATATTCCCATAAACAATTATCACCACTCAAAATATTTTTTACAACCACATTAAGCGCGAGCCAGATTCAGCCACAAAGCGGGCCGGACACCGCCGCCCGCATCGCTGTAGCTGATATAGAAGCCGAGGACGTAGACATCGTAGCCGTAAACGTAGACATCGCCGCCGCCGCCGACACAGGCGGCAGTGAGGCTATGGTCGCCGGGCGACCGAAGCCACCACCAAGCTTGCGAATTGTCAAATTTTGCCGCTCTATAGTTATTAACTTCATCAAGACTCAACAAGAAAATCCTGTCGGTAGTCCTGTTTCCGCCTTTTGTCTTGTACCATTGGTTGTCTTCGTTTGGAATGGTTGAGAGGCAAATTTGCGATTGTTCCTGTGATGAAAACTCGCTTAGAAAATCACGGTTTAGCCATTGCCTTAATGTACAATTTTCCCATGTTACGCCAGTCCGACTCTCATTATAAGGCTTTTTGACGTGGGTTACGTCTTTTGATATGAGCAGGACTTTTCCATTTTGCACATCTAACACGCGCCAGTCGTACTTCCCGAATTTAAGCTCACTGCCGATTACGGGGGTTGTGGGGGTGATTGTTTTTTGTGGCGTTTGGATTGCAGGTTGCGGCGGTATATAAACAGGGACGGGGGGTTGTTGCTGTTGCTGGTTCAATTGTTCCAAATTCAACCACAAAGCGGGGGTGAATGTTTTTTGTGGCGGTGTGTGAACGATGGGGACGGGTTGTTGTTGCTGTTGGAAGTCCACCTCTTCCTCAAATAACATGGAGAATGCTCCGACAATTTCGGATGCGAGTTTTTCGTTTATGCCGTCTTCTTCGAGTAGTTTAATACAGCGCAACCGCTCAATTTCCACGTCATTTCTTTTAGATGCATCCCTCAATCGGGTGTAGATTCCCATGCCCACAGCTTCAACAGCCCTCTTGCGAAGGGTCTTATGCTCCCAACCCGGAAATAGGTCGGCTATCGCGCTTTTGAATTTATCGGATTCTATTAAAAAATTTTCATCAAGTTCAGACTGTATCCGTTGTAAGGCTTTAAATAATTGTTCGTCATGAGTGCAAGAAAACCTAACACTCAAATTATTTTTAATAGTTTTCTTAATATCCATTTTGTTTCTCTCCTATAATTTTAATAAATTGCATGCCATATCCTTCTCAATACATATCAAAATGAAAACGAAATGGCTGTGCGAATGGCAGGCCGACAATTGCTTCGCCTATTTTCAGGCTGTTCATGTCCCAATCTTCAACGGTTTGTCCATTTCGTTTTTCTTCTACCATTTGGTTGTCAAGCCGTTGATATTGTTCCAAGACTATATTTTTCCCGAATAACCCTGTGACGAAATTCCGTGTTGCTGTGTCGTTTGAACGAAATGCATAAACCGATGAGAATCCTGCCGCAATGTTTCGCCCACGGCTTTGCCCGTAAATTTCGTATAGCTGTTCAATACTTTGAATACCTGCAAATACTTTTACGCCCAAGCTGCGCCCAAAGTTTACGCCGTCATCTATGTGGCGTAAATGAGGAAGTAACTTAAATTCATCGCATATCAAATAGACGTTGCCCTGTGCTTTATTACGGCCAAGAGCTTCCTTCAACGCAAGGTCAAACATCAAGCGATAAACAGGCGTAAGCGTACTGCCAATTGAAAGGTCATACTCTATAAATAGTGTTTTATTACCCTTCTTTCGGACGAATTCGCGCATAGAAAATGCACCTCGTTCTGCAAAGACACCGACAAGAATTTCACGCACAATGGAGTACATCTCCGAGATAACGCCCTGCGACTGTGGACTGTCATTTGCTATGTATGAAATAATCGCGGCTGTGTCCGGGCGTGTTTTAAGAAAGTTGATAAGCATTTGCCTGTCCGACAAATCTAAAAACATTTTAAGTTCGTTGTTATAGAAATACTTGCGCTTGCGCGTTTCGTCCGCTATACCTGCGCGGATAAATGAAATAATAATCGCGGCAAGTAAATCCCTTGCGGCGTTTGGGAAGAAGGCATTGGTTGTGTTTTGCGTTCGTTCGTGGAAGAACGATTTGCAGATTTCCTGTGTGTTCATAATGAAATCTCGCTCATTCCAACCATCTGCCAAAACTTCTTTGTAAATATTCCAATGCGCCGACTGTTTCAAATATTGTTTCGAGTTTCCAATAACAAGGTCGGCTTTTGGGTCGTAGAACTTAGAATAGAAGTCGCCTTTGCTATCGAAGATAATCATTACATCATCATTAGTCATAGCGCGTTTGATTTGTGACACAAAATGATAAAACAAAGTGGTTTTTCCACATCCTGTTCCGCCGATGAATAGGGTGTGCTTACTCAATGTATCCGCCCCCAACGCAAAGGCGCTCGGCTTACCTGTATAAGTACCGGGCAGTTTGACCACACCCCCGGTCTTAACAGGCGGATTATTTTGAGCTAATGTATTGCCATATAACAGGCGAGTTGAAACATTCATAGCGATTCCCCCTATAAAATTTTTCCTCCGTATAATTTATGTGACTGTACCTACATATCCATGCCTCCACCGGAGGCAATTCCACCTGAATTCATACCGCTTGCTTCACCCTCAAATTGATTAGATGAATGATTTTGTTGATTATTGTTGCCCTGCATATCAGCTTTCATTTGGTCGTAGTTGTCAAGTATTTCTTGAAAATTATCCTGTGTTGGATTTTGCATTTTTGCTTTATTTTGCTCGAAGTCGTTTAGAACAGCCTGCGTGTTATCGATTGAGTTTTGAATATATTGATATTCTGCCGAATCGACATATGGTTCAGATAACTGTTGCGGTTGAAGATTAGTCGGGGGATTATCGCCGAAATCTGTCATTTGCCCCGTCTGTGGGTCGTAGTAGCCGTTTGTTGGATTACGAAAATCCCCGTTGTGCGCTTGTTGGTGTTCGTCGCGCGTAAGTGCTTGTATATTATTAGGCTCGCCTTGAAATTCCGGGTGAGCCTCTGCGGATTTCATGTGCTGACCCTCATATTTATCATAGTTCATTCCATATTCGCCGCGTTCGCCTTGCCCGTATGTAGGTGCGGCGGCGTTTTTTCGTTCACTGCCGGACGGCTTAAAGTTCATTATTTCAATTTGTTCTTGGCTCGTCCAATTTCTCGTTCCTTGCCCTTGCTTTATCAAGTCACGCTCGTTATTCCAAAAGCCCTGAACGGCTTTTGCGCATTTTGCCGGTTCACGATTAGCCATTTATTCGTCCCCCGTTCCTATTTTAATAACAAGTGCAAGCAAATCATTAAAGTCAGCGTATTCAATCACGGTTTCACCGCATAAATAAATCTTTTCAGAATTGCTCTTAAAACACACGCTATCGCCGTAATTAAACACGCCTATACAGACGTACCCATACCCATCGTTCTGCATTGAAACGCGCCGACCGTGGGCAACGCCGTGAAACGTAATCACCGTATCGAACAAGCAACAACCATCAGCAAAGCGCAGCCATTGGGTCACAAGCTCAGGGAAAACAACGCCCTGAACTTTCTCAAATGCTGAAATTTCTTCGTCTGTCGCTCCGGGATAAAAATCCATCGCGTATTCGTCTGTGGCGGTAATCTCGCGGATGCTATTTATAAGCGTTTCAAGTTTTTTACTCATTATTGGTATCCCCCTTATAATAATTTGATTTTTTTATCACCAATCATCTTCAACTTCCTCAAGCGATGTAAATGTAAGAAAGTCTGCAATATAGTCTTCATTATAATTTGGAATATAATTAAACACTCCGTCCGGAAAGGGAATAAAACAAATAAGACTCGACAAAGCCTCTAGAGTGTGAACGCTGATTACAGCTTCCTTATGTCCTGTGAATTCAGCGAGAACATCTACGTTAGCGTCATCTCCGATTGGTATGGCGAATTTAATCGCACACCTAAACCAATCATTACTTTTAAGTTGTTCAAGCTCAGTGTGGTAATCGTCCGTTGGCTCGCTATCGGAGAAAAGAATGATTGTAGGGGCAAACGAACCAGTTGCCGCATGCATGAACCCATCTTTAGAACGAGTGAGTTTCTTATTGAGCAAATAACAAGCCGCACCGAAATCGCTGTAATTGCCCCAGCCGTCACCACCATAAATATTATCAGGTTCATCTGCGGCTAAATCTCTCCACTTAAAATTTTCAACATCAACTGGTGAGGGGGTTATCCACTTTGCACCGCAAGAGAATTTCAAAGCGGCAATCTTGATTTTTACATCTGCGTTGTCATTTGAGATTGCTTGAATTTCCGGGATTACGTTCCTAATCGCATTGTTAAGAGTACCAATTTTAGCCCCATTCATGCTCGCTGATGTGTTTACTACGAAGAATAGAAGCATTGCACGAGGCGAAATTCCCTCAGTGTTTTTATATTTATTCCTCTTTTTTGATTGTTCCCACCCAAACGCCTCACAGAACATTTCAAGTTGCCACTCTGCGTTTTCGTTGCCGAACTCGCCTGTCATTTCGCGGATTAAAAGCTTTTGAATCCTTGGAATTTCAGCGGGTGTTTCAAACCCCTCAATTATGAGTTTAGCGGCGTTTGTATCGCTCATTATGCGAATAATTCGCCGACACTCATCTTTGTTGTTACCAAGAAAATCTTTCAGCAAAGCCTCTAATAGCCGTGCGTTTTTCAGCACTTCATAGCCTTTCGCAACTATGATTTTCTTGAGAGCCGCGCTCATTACTTGTTTGTTTAAATGCATATTTCTACCCCTTCATTTCAATTTGATTTCTGCTATGCTTTGCTTTTCGTTATATCTCATAGACAGTGAAGAACTGCCAATCAGCTTCATTATAGAAGATTGAGCAACCGCTTTATTAACACGCTCAATTGCTTGATTGTTATCTTTCGGAACATTTCCTATAAATTTAATTGAAAAACAATGTTTTTTTGCTTTTAACTGTGCTTTTATCACAGCTTTAAGTTCGTCTGAATTTTTTACAATTATTTCGTTTTTGACAAAATAATTATCTTCTGTTGCTGTGCACGGCGGTAATAAAGACTTGTTCCAAACGTGGTCTTTTAAGATTTCGCCATCTGTCAGATTGAAATAATCGTAACAACTATTTTGTGATAATTTTACTGTGCTGTCCCACGTTACATCGACATGATAGCACTTCTTATCAAGTTTCACGATGTTCCACGCGTGATGTTCTGTTCCTTTTAAATTCGTAGCTGTCCCGTAAACAACTATGCAAGACATTCCGACCGCATCACATAAAAGTTTAAATGCCTTCGCGTAACCTTCGCAAATTGCACGTCCATGCAATAACGCGCCCACGGATGAATGTGCTTTGTGATAACGCATATCATCATACTCATATTTCACGGTTGTAACCAAATAATCGTGCAAGGCGATTTCTTTATCATATTGCGGCAAATTAGATAAACCCATCGTAATATTGGCTATCTTAGCTTGCAATTTTCTCTCCACATTATCGATTTTCTCAATTGGCACTAAAAACTCAAACATAAGTTTTGTTTGGAAGAGGTTTGCTAATGTTTTATAGTGTTGGAAATTAACATAAAACAATCCGGGGTTATCCATCCCCACATATGTGACTATGCTGTCAAGTGAACGATTGAAACTTGAAAGTAAATTTGTTTTGATTATAACTTCGGATTGTTGACTCTCAAGTGTCGAAAGAATTTTGTCATAAATTGCCTTTTCGTCTGCTGTTTTCAGCTTTGTTCTGTAATACTTGGATTTGCTGCTAATCATCTTTTGTACCCCCGGTGCGTATAAACTGTTTCCCATGACATCTTACTTCTCAAACGATATGTATGCCCGTGTTGCAAATGAGCGTTGTAGCTGTTTATTCGTGGTTTAATGAAATCAAAATCAATTAATCCTTGCGAGTAATCGCACGACATTTTTTTCAAAAGTCGCTTATAGCGTTTCTTTGTCTGTGGAGTCACTTTTTTGATAATTTTTCCTGTGTCGGACAAATAAATGTGAAATCCAAGATATTTTACCCCGTTTGAAATCGGGCTTATTTGTGTTTTATCATTGAATTCTAATCCAAGTTGGTTTATTGCAAACATGCGCAATCCTCCGAGTATATGCTGAAGATACGATTTGTCATGGTGCAAAAGAACAAAATCATCCATATATCGCGTGTAGTATTTTATTTGAAACTTTTCTTTAATCAGCCTGTCTATTCCGTCTAAATAATACAGCGCGAACCACTGGCTTGTCTGATTGCCAAGTGGAAGTCCCTTGTTGGGAGTTTTTTCGTAGCTGTCTATAATAGAAAATAAAATGTTCAGTATAGCTTGTTCCTTGAAAACCTTCGAGAGTTTCTGTTTCAGCACGTCATGGTGAATATTGTCAAAATATTTGCTTATGTCAATTTTTAGGAAGTAGCCGTTTGTACCGTGCTTTTTATAAAAGTCTGCCAAAAACTGCGTGAGCCTGTCAAGCGAGAAGTGCGTTCCTTTCCCAATGCGGCAGGCGGAATTGTCATAAATCAATCGCTTGTCAATTTCCGGTGCGAGAATATTGTCGCACAAACAATGTTGAACAACCCTATCCTCATAATATGGCGCAAAAATCGAACGTATTTTAGGCTCGTAAACAAAAAAATGATAATATCCTTTAGGTTTCCATGTGCGATTTGTAAGTTGTTCATGCAGTCTGCATATATTTTCAGCAAGGTTCATCTCAAATTCGATTACTTCGGATTTGCTTCGCTTGCCAAGTCGCGCCGCCTTATGAGCTTTGTACAAGTTCTCAAAACTGCACAATTCATCGTAATAAAACATATCAACCTCATTATCGGCAGAGAGCGAAACTTAACCGAATAAGACTTTCGCTCTCAATGCCCGAAAATCAACCGCGCCTCTCAGCTTCTTTGCGTTCACATTGCATACTCGCATTGACACGCTTCGACGTTAAGGCAACCACCGACATTTATTTTCCCGCCACAACGGCGAGAGGGAACTTGATTCCTTTATCTCAAGCGTACAGACCGTTCTGCATAGAACAGGTTTCGGACAACGAGAGAATGCGGGACGAACACCACCGTTTTCATTGCTGTTGTTGACATTGTTGCCATTGACGTTGACATTGCCGTCGTTGTTGACATAGGCGGCATTGTTGCTATTGTTGCCGGGCGACCGAAGCCACCACCAAGTTACAACCAAATCCCCCGAAAAAGTCCGCCTCATCCGTTTTCGGTCACGCTGTGTTGCGGACATTAAAGCCTGTTGACACTAAACGCTTGACATTTTCATAAAACCATGTTATAATAAGAATATGAAAATCACAAAACAACAATATGAGCGTATTGCTCCGTATTTCCCGAAACAACGAGGGAATGTAGTG
>Ga0099364_10012275_pt1 | contig 11579 bp, 10 predicted proteins | sample TergutTh196P3_FD_73070 | JGI IMG/M metagenome (GOLD analysis project Ga0099364, IMG submission 73070) | Microcerotermes parvus P3 segment gut microbial communities from Pointe-Noire, Republic of the Congo - Th196 P3 | ecosystem: Host-associated > Arthropoda: Insects > Digestive system > Gut ...
CAATTACGAGAGTGGCAAGTTCGAGTACGACAGCCAAAACCGCCTCACGAAATATTCAAGGTACAATAGCAGTGGTGAACTATTAGAAACGAGGACGCTTACCTATAGCGGTAACGATTTGGTGAAAACAGTGTTTAATTCGGCTCAATTACATGAATATACAAAAAGCGGGAACAAAATCACTGCAATATTATCCAGTGATGTGACACAAACGTGGGATTTGAACAACGACGGACAACTCATTAAATATGTAGGTGAAATAGTTGGTAATTCTCAAGTTCTTAATTACCAGTATCAGAACGGAAACATTGTGAAATATACTTACGCGTATACTTATGCGGAAGGAGGAACGTTTGCAACCATCAATGAATATAAATACGATAATAAAAAGTCGCCGATGTACAACTGCACAACCCCGCAATGGTATTTGATTTATTCGTTCAAGGACATAAGCACGACGAACAATATGATAGAGGAGAAATGGAATATCTATCCGAATACAGAGGTAGAACCATACGAAGATGTATATGAATACATATACGAATACGATAGCGACGGTTATCCGACGAAACGTACAAGCAACGAAAGTAAAGATGTAATCGAATACGCCTATAAAGAATTGTAGTCATTTGAGAATTACAAACGGTGCAGTCCGAAAATGTATAGCGTTCCGAAAATTTTGTGCAACCAGACAACGAGGTGTAACGAAGCCCTAAAATGCACTTCAGCCAACTGGCGGTTTGGCGCAACGGCGGCAGTAGCCCCGCAGAAAAGGCAGTGCAAAATTGAAATGTAGTCGCCCGCAGAAATGTTAGTGTAAGCCGCCGCTGCGCCAAGCCGCTCGGACGTTGTAGGCAAGCCGCGAGAGCGCGTCGAAAAAGACGTGAAAACGATAGAAAAAAGAGAACGAAAAAAAATATTTTATTGTTTTTCGAAAAAAAACAATTATTTTTGCAACTTGTTTTCAATGTATATTTTTAATATAAGACAAAATGGCAATTATAAGAATGACAGCGCAAGAAGCGCGTGACTATGTAAAAAAAAATGATGCAAAATTGCAGGTAATGTATGATGTTGCTCCGTTCGCAGAGGAAGATCCAAGTCCTAATGCAGAACCAATTGCCCGTGGTTATTCCGCGTTCAAAGATTATATCGGCAGTAGGGAAGAAATACTAAAAGAGTGTATTTTACAAGTATGACCGATAATTTAATCTTCGAGTGGGACGATAAAAAGCGAGAACGTAACATTCTTGAGCATGGAATTGACTTTGTTGAAGCGGCTACGGTATTTGACGACCCAAAAGTTGCGATTGTTCCTGATAATTAAGAGAATTATGAATTATGAATTAAAAGAATTATGAATTATGAATATTATAAATAATATGAATTAAAAATCCATAACATTATAAACTTTATGAGATTGACAAACAGAAAATTGACACTCTTCATTATGTGGTTGATATTTAACGTATCACTTTCAGCGCAAACATTCAGGCTTGATAGTCTGAATGCACTTTTAGATAACTACAAGGGCAACAATCATGATAAAGTTTTATTGATGTTAAGCATTTCGAGTGAATACAGGGGAGTTGATACCGCAAAGAGCAAACAGTACGCATTAGATGCCATCAAATTAGCCCAAAAAGCTGGGTTGAAAGAAGCAGAAGCCGCAGCATGCCGTTCTCTTGCAGTTTTTTACAGACAAACAGATACCGTCAAATACAGAACTTATGCATTGGAAGCGCTTCGTTTGGCTCAAAGCGGAAAAGGTATGGAAATGGAAGAAGCGTTAGCGCATGGAACTCTGGGCAATTATTACCTGCACTCAAAACAATATTATTTATCTTATAGCCATTTCAAAAAAGCCGAAAAACTGTTCCTTAAACTTAATAATGAAACTCATTTGTATAATGTTTTTTTTAACATGCAAATTTTATTCAATCAAATTAACGACATTGACAACCAATTGTATTACGCTAACAAATTATTAGAAATGGCTATCAAGCAAAATAATACAGAAATGGAAATTTTCGCACGATTCTCACTTGGACGAATTCGTTTTGAAGATATGGAAGAACAGGAAACATTAGATTATTTTCTGGACTTACATCAACAAGCCATAGTTTTGAACTCCCGATATACCAGTGTGATAGCCCCAATGTGTGCAATTATATATTTGAATCAGAAGCAGCCACGCAAAGCATTATACTACTTAAATCAGGTAATGGAAGATTATAACAAAGGCGGGCAGGCGGTTGTTATGTCTTCGATATACATTTATCTTGCCGAGGCATACATTTTGTTACAGCAGGTAGATTCTGCCGAATATTTTTTGCAGAAAATGCGTGAATCTATTATGGTTAGAGATGCCGCAATAGTGAATGTCTATCTCCTCAACTCTAAGCTGGACTCCATCAAGGGAGACCATCGAAGCGCCTTTGAAAATTACAAAAATTTTCATTTTATATCTGATAGTTTATCTCAAACACATAAAACTTCCGAAATATCGCAAATTAGAAATTGGTACGAATTAGAACAAAAAGACAACGAAAACGAATTATTACAACAAGAAAAACAAAAGCAACAAAAGTTAATCATTATTTTAACAGGTTCATTATCAATAATTTTTGTGCTACTTTCACTACTTATATTCTTATACCGAAAAACCACCGAAAAGAATAGCGAACTCAAAAAAATGCATTCAGTAAAAGACAAATTATTCTCCGTAATATCGCACGACCTTCGCAGTCCAATGGCAGCATTGACATCTATGCTGAAATTTGCAAACAAAAAAACTTTAAACACTGAAACGAGAGCACAGTTTTTTAGCGATATTTCTACACGTGTTGACAACACTTACAGTCTACTTGATAACCTACTCTGCTGGTCCAAAAATCAAATGCAGAAAATTGTACCATCACCCACATCTTTCAACATCAGAGCAGAAATTCAAGAAATAATTGACAATTCGCAAAATATTGCTCAAGCAAAAAATATTTCTTTGACCAACCTTTGCGAAGATCATTACGTGTTTGCCGACCGAGATATGTTTGCAGTTATTATGCGAAATCTACTTACAAACGCAATTAAATACTCTTTTCCAAAAGGTGAAGTTAAAATAAGCGCAAAATCGGCTAACGACCTCAAAATGATTAATATTTCTGTTAATGATAACGGAATAGGCATGTCTCAAGAAGTACAGGATAATTTGTTCAAACTATCTAAAACTAAAAGCGTTAAAGGAACAAACAACGAAAGCGGAACAGGTTTAGGATTAACTCTTTGCGCCGATTTTGTGAAAATAAACGGCGGCGATATTTGGTTTGATTCAAAAGAAGGAGAAGGCTCAACGTTTTTCTTTAGTATGCCAATGAAAATTGATATTAATTGATTATTGAAAATTGAAACATTATTTTGATATTTTTATTCTTATTTCTATTTTTGTGAAAAATTTGTTCGATAGATTTATAATTCTTGATTAATTAAATTGTATGATTTTTCGTAAAAGAACACCATTGATTTTGTGTTTGTGTCTGTGTACGTTACTTTCGGCTCAGACCTCCAGAATCGATCGACCCGACAGGTTCAATAGCCTCGATAGTCTCGAACAGGTTTTGGTTTCAGGTAAGTTGAGTAGTTTAGAACGGGCAGATTTACTTTTAGAACTTTCTCGTATATACAGGATGAGTGACGATTCCGCCAAAAGTAGATCCTATGCCGTAGAAGCACTCAAATTGGCTATTAAAAATGGATTAAAAAATATGGAAGCCGCCGCATATACTACTCTGGGTGGACATTATTTAGTCAACGACAAGCATTATATAGCTTATGTAAATTTCAAAAAAGCAGAAAAACTATTTCTTCAAACCAATGACAAAAAATGGCTATCGGTTGTTTATCAAAGTCTTATGGTTTTGTTTAAAACAATTGAAGACCATGAAAATACGGAATATTATGCTGAAAAAGTGCTAGAAATGGCTATCGAAAGAGGCGACATGAAAACGGAAGTTTTAGCACTGTTTTTTCTTGGCTGGGCACGTTATGATAACAACACAGGTCTGGAAGCACTGAATTATTATCGAGACCTGTACCATAAATCCGTACAAATTAATCATAATTATACCGCATACATTGCATTGCACAGTGGAATGATTTACGTTCAACAAAACAGACCACGAGAAGCCTTACAATATTTACACTGGGTACGCGAATATTGTGAAACGAGCCAAGTGGTTATCCTGCCTGAAATGTACGCATTCCTCGCCGAAGCATACACGATGTTGTATAAGGTCGACTCCGCCGAATTTTACATACAGAAGGCATTGAATATGAATAATTTAGACAATGTATCAAAGTTGACAGTACTTCGAAGCCAATCTCTGATAGCCTCCTACAAAGACGACCACCAAAACGCATTGGAATTCTACAAAAAATACTTCGACCTATCCGAAAGTATCGCTCATAAAGGAAAAACATTGGAAATAGCAAGAATGAAAAATTGGTTCGAATTAGAACAAAAAGACATCGAATACGAAATACTACAACAAGAAAAACTTAAACAAAAAAGATTGATACTTATTCTGACAGTAGCATTATTATTGATTTTTGCTTTACTTTCTCTTTTAATTTTACTTTATAGAAAAACTACCGAAAAGAATAACGAACTAAAAAAATTGCATGCCGTCAAAGACAAATTATTCTCAGTAATATCGCACGATCTCAGAACTCCTTTGGCTGCATTGACATCGGTACTCAGATTTGCATCCAAAAAAACTTTAGACGCAGAAATGCGGGAACGTTTTTTCAAAGATATTTCAAGCCGAGTAGACGATACTTTCAGTCTCCTTGATAACCTACTCTGCTGGTCGAAAAACCAAATGAAGAAAATTGTACCATCACCTGCATCTTTCAACATCAGAGTAGAAATTCAAGAAATAATTGACAATTCACAAACTATTGCTCAAGCAAAACAAATATCTTTGACCAACCTCTGCGAAAATTATATCGTGTTTGCCGACCGAGATATGTTTGCCGTGGTTGTGCGCAACTTAATTACAAATGCTATTAAATACTCCCACGAAGAAGGCGAAGTTAAAATAAGCGCACAAGTGGCTAACGACCTCAAAATGATTAATATATCCGTTAATGATAACGGAATAGGCATGTCCCAAGAAGTACAAGACAATCTGTTCAAACTATCTAAAACAAAAAGCGTTAAAGGAACAAACAACGAAAGCGGAACAGGTTTAGGATTAACACTTTGCGCCGATTTCGTGAAAATGAACGGCGGTGTTATTTGGTTTAATTCAAAAGAGGGAGAAGGGACAACGTTTAGTTTTAGTGTGCCTAAAAATATATCACAATAATAAATTTTGTTCTTCGTTAGTAATTATTAGTATAAGAAAGACATAATTATGGAAAAAAAAGAGAGGATTATTATTCAGGGAACAGAGATTATATTCTATTCGCAGAAAAAAGAAGATTCACCAAAAAAAGCGAGAAACCCTCGACTACGCAAAGCCACTTGAACAAAATTCAAAAAATTTTTAACATAAATATAATAAATATAATGAAGATTTGTTTTTTAGTACCCGACGGAATAGGATTGCGCAACTACTTATTTAGTAAGTTGTTAGATAAATTTGATGTTTCGGATGAAATTGTTATTATGACTGTTTTACCACAAAAAATAGTCGATGAAGTGCAATCACTTCATAATCAAAAAATTACTTATTTTCCAATGATTCGTTATAATGATTCTTTTAGATGTAAATTGTTTCGCGAGATTATTACTTATAGTCGTTTGAAATACAATACTAAAACAGACAACAATTTTACGAATATGCTCAATTGGACTCAAAAAAAACATAGTTTCAAATTAAAAATATTTTATGGACTTGCAGCCTTTTTGGGATTAATCTATTCATCATATTCCTCTATTTTAAAATTAGAAAAAAAATATCAAAAAATTCTCCGAAAATCAGATAGTTTTAAACGACAAGTCCAGATATTGAAAGAACTAAGTCCGGATGTAATTTTTTGCACCCACCAGCGCATCATGGATGCTGCAATCATAATAGAAGCCGCTGAATCTATTGGAATTAAGACAATTGGTGCTATTTATTCGTGGGATAATCTCCCAAAAGCACGTTTGTTAACAAAAACCAGATATTATGTGGTATGGTCAGAATATATGAAATACGAAATGCAAAAATATTATCCCGAAATAGACCAAAATAATATTTTTATCACCGGAACTCCACAATTTGAATTTTATTTCGAAAAATCTCTCTATCAAACACGCGAAGAATTTTTCAAAAAGTGGAACCTTGATACCAAAAAGAAAGTACTTTGTTTTTCAGGTAATGACCTAACATTCCCTTGTGATGATCTTTACTTATATGATATTGCGGAAGAACTTACTAAGATGTCGGAAGATGAACGTCCTCAAATTTTATTAAGGCGCTGCCCTGTTGATTTAACGGGACGATTTGACAAAGTCATCAAAGAATTTCCCCAATTGATTAAAGTGTCAGAACCAATTTGGAGGTCATCGCTACAAGGCTGGGACTTTAACCTGCCTACATTTGAGGATGTGAAACTGCTTGTAAATGTTGCATTACATTCAGATGCCGTGATAAATGTCGGTTCAACGATGGCGCATGATTTTTCAGTGTTAGGAAAACCCGCTATCTATATCAATTACGACCAAAAAACTGAGAAAAATTGGTCAGCGATTGTAAATAATAAATATCAACATTTCAGAAGTATGCCCTCCAAAAATTGTGTGATTTGGCTTGATTCAAAAGAAGAGATTCAAAATTGTGTGAAAAGAGCGTTATCCGAAAATCCCCCCGAATTGGAAGAACAAAAAAAGTGGTTTCAAATTGTTGAAAAACAACCCGTTACAGAAGCATCAGGCAATATTGCACAAACAATTAAGGAGGTAGGAAAAATATAAAATGTACACTATTATTTCAATAAAAATCCATATTTTTAAACTTTTGGTTCATTCTTTTTTGCTAATAAAGATAGAATTTAAGATTTTTTTTAAAAGAGCATAAAATCAAATTTTTTTTATAATTTTGCGCCCTAAAATCCATAAATAAATTATGAAAATAACAGAAAATTTTATTAAGTATTCGATTGATAACGACATCATTATCAACAATTTCGTCATTCCGGCTCAGGTCGTAAAGGCATCATTATTAGTAGTTATCGCGGCAGTAATATTTATCATTGCAATAATGGTAATTTTGCCGTTACTTGAGAGGTTTTTTAGAAAAACAGAAACAAAATTAGATGATGTATTAATTGAAAGAAAATTTTTCAAACGTGCATTTCATCTTTTTCCGGCTATTGTACTTTCAATAGGATTACCCACCATTTTCGACAGCGATTCGCAAGTCTTTGACTTAATTTCCAGGGCACTCAACCTCTATTACATTATTATCATTTATACGATTTTTGAGTCATGCATGAACATTGCCAACGACTATTATGATATGAATAAAGGAGTATCAAGAGCAGGAATTACGGGAATTGTTCAGGCATTAAAAATCGTCGGACTAATTTTAGCAATTATTTTTGCCATAAGCGTGCTTGCTGGGAAAAGTCCTGCTTTCTTCATTACCGGACTCGGCGCATTCACAGCAATTCTTATGTTGGTTTTCAAAGATGCAATTTTAGGACTTGTTGCAGGAATACAACTTTCAGCGATGGATTTGATCCGAAAAGGTGACTGGATCGATATTCCAAAACATGGAGTAGACGGAGATGTAGTTGAAATAAGCCTTACTTCCATTAAAGTACGAAACTTTGACATGACATTCACGGTCATTCCTGCATACGAACTTGTTGCATCTTCTTTCAAAAATTGGCGTGGAATGAGCGAAAGCGGTGGAAGACGCATAAAACGTTCAATTTGGTTCAGCTTAAATAGTATCCATTTCATTAACGACGAGGATATGGAACAATTGCTCAAAATTAAACTTTTGCGCCCATATTTTGAAAAGAGACTTGCAGAAATCCAGCAATTTAACGAGTCGGAACTTTCAGAATACGAAAAGGATTGTTTTGTTAACGGAAGAAGACTTACAAACATCGGAACATTTAGAATATACGTCGAAACATATTTAAAAAACCATCCCGGAATACATAAAGAAATGACTATTATGGTTAGGCAACTTGCGCATACAGAATTAGGGTTGCCGTTGGAAATATACGCCTTCACTAACGATGTCAGATGGGTCGCACACGAAAATATTCAATCAAACATATTCGACCACCTTTTGGCATCAGCGCCTCAGTTCGGATTGGTGGTGTATCAAAGAGATTTGAGAGAGAATTGAAACATATTTTTTATAATTCAAACCAAAACTTACTTCCTTTACCTATTTCACTTTCAATATGCAGTTTACTATTGTGTTTTTGCAGTAATTCATCACAAACAATAAGTCCTAATCCGCTGCCTGATTCGCCTTCTGTACCTATGGTTGATTGTTGAAAGTCTGAATGGAAAAGGTTTTGAATTTGGGTGTCCGTCATTCCAACACCGGTGTCTGATATTGAGATAATTACTTTTTCTGTTTTATCGTCTTGTTTATTTTCAATTTTTAGAGTAATATTTCCTTCTTTATTAGTGAATTTGACGGCATTTGCGAGTAGATTACGAATAACTGTTAAAATCATATTTTCATCTCCATTAATAATTACTGCCGGCGGAATTATTGTTTTGAAATTTACGCCTTTTTGTTCTGCCATACTATCTATAACGTTTATGTCTGGTTTTAATGCTTTTACAAGGTTAAAAGGTAAATTGTGGTATATTTTTTTACCTGTTTGCAATCTTGACCAATAAAGCAGGTTTTTAATCAGGTCTAATATACTTTCAGAAGATTTACATAATTTTAGTGAGAAGTCGGCAATTTTGTCTCTGTCCCATTCATTAACGTTATCAGACAAAAATTGTAAGGCATTTCGTTGTCCAATTGCTGGATTTTTGAGGTCATGTGATATTATGTTAAAAATTTTGTCTTTTGTAGCGTTAATTTCTGTTAGTTCTCTATTGCGCCGAGTTCTGATGTTTATGTTAAATACTAATAAGGCTAATATTAAGGTTGCCACAATTAAACTACCGATGACGAATTTTAAGCGCACTTCTTGACTGTTAATTTCAGATTGTTGTCTAATTATTTCGATTTCTTTTTCGGCGGTTTCGTATCTTACCTGAAATTCAGAAAGTAATTGTTGATTTTCGACATGAAACAACGAGTCTTTTATTGCTGCACTTCGTTCAAAATAAAACAGCGATTGTTCATAATTGTTGCCGGTTTTGAATAATTCATACAAGTTGGTGCATACTCTTTGAACTAACAGATTGTTTTGGATTTCTTCTGCAATAGACAAGGCTTTTAGAAAGTAATTTTCTGCATTTTTCAAATTTCTTTGTCGTTGTTCTATTTTCCCAAGACCGTCTAAAACAATAGATTGACCGTATTTACTTCCGGATTTTACAAAATAATCAAGCGCTTCAAGTCCACATTCTTTTGCTTTTACAAAATTTTCCATTTCGCTATACACATCGCCCAACTGATGTAAGCGAATAGCAATTCTATCGGGGCGCCCTTCCTTACGGTCAAGTTCAAGTCCTTCAGTTGCAGATGATAAGGCTTCGTCCAATCTTCCCAATCGCAAATATGATGTAGAAATATTACCTAGGCGTATGGCTAAATTTTGCATCCTGCCCAATTTACGCTCAATGGCAATCGATTTTTTGAAATAAACAATCGCTATACTGTCCTGATGATTGGTCTGATAAATATTTGCTATATTATTTGTAACAGAACTTGTCATCTCTACATCGTTGTGCGCCAGACAAAGTTCGTAACATTTTATGGCGTAAATTAAACCCTCGTCCATTTTTCCCATACGTTGATTGGAAAATCCCATAAAATAGTATGCAATAATCATATTTGTGGTATCATTTGCCGATTCGGACAGTTTCAGAAGGTACTGAGAAGCATCAAAAGTTAGACTGTAATGCTCAAATCTCAACAGGTATCGCACAGTTAAACTTAAAAGATTTCTATCAAACTCTGCTTCAGGTAGATTTTTGTCAAGCAAAGTACTATCGGGTAAATACTGTCGTTCTGCAAACCACTGAACAATGTTGTCTCCTGCCTGCCTTCGCTCACCGCTTGGGGCATCCTTATAAGCGATGTAAAGGCTGTCTAAATTTTGCCCGAAAAAGTAACACGATGCGGTAAATAATAACGCTATTAAAAGTATTCTTTTCATTAGTGGTTAGTGGACTAATTAAATTATTCCATTTTTGAGACAATAATTCACCATTTCGATGGTGCTGTTAATTCCTAATTTTCGGAAAATATTTGATTTATGCCAATCAACTGTTCGGGTAGAAATATTTATACGGTCGGCAATCATTTTAGCAGATAATCCTTCGATACATAATTCAATAACTTTTTTTTCCTGTTCTGAAAATTCGGAAGTTACATTTGTAGATTTCTTTTTTGCGACATAAATTCGGGAAATAATATCTGAAATATCTTTTCCAAAATAGTTAAAACCGTGCATAATTGAGCGAATGGCTTCGGTAAGTATATCAGTAGTAGCGTTTTCTTTACTTATAAATCCATCTACTCCGGTGTTAATCATTTCTTTAATATCATTTTCGTTTTCTGTTGCAGAAAATGCAAGAATTTTCATGTTAGGATATTGTTTTTTAATTTGTTGTGCAATTTTTATGCCATTTATATCAGGTAAAGCGATATCAAGTAGCGTTAAATCGGCAGTTTCAAGTGAATTAAGGCTAAAAAATTCTGCACCCGATTTGGCTTCTCCAACAATAATAATATCTGGGTGCCGATTTTCAATTGCATATCGTATTCCACACCTTATCATTTCATGGTCGTCAACTACTATTATTTTTATTTTATCCATAGTATTTAGTTATCAATATTCAGTTTTCAGTTATGAGTTATGAGTATTCAGTATTCAGTATTCAGTATTCAGTATTGAGTATTCAGTTTTCAGTTTTCAGTTTTCAGTATTCAGTTATCAGTTGTTAGTTTTCAGTTATCAGTTGTTAGTTTTCAGTTATCAGTTGTTAGTTTTCAGTTATCAGTTGTTAGTTTTCAGTTATCAGTTATCAGTTATCAGTTTTCAGTTATCAGTTGTAAGTTATGAGTTATGAGTAACCGCTAACCACTAACCACTAACCGCTAACCACTAACCACTAACCACTAACCGCTAACCACTAACCGCTAACTTTAAAAAATTTTATAACTAAAAAATTTCCACCTTATTTTTTTACAAAAAATTCGTGCTAAAAATTAAAGTGCAAAGATAATATTTTTTTTTCAAATTATAAAAAAAAAAATGCCTTGCTACATTTTTTTTCTATTAGGTAAGGTCAAACCTTTGCGTCCTCATCCTTGCGCCTTTGCGTTAAGATTTTTTTACCACAAAGGAACACAAAGGTTTCACAAAGGAACACAAAGAAAAAGCAAAGTCCCGAAGGGACGACCCTTTATTAACCGTAGGTTTCAACCTACGGT
>Ga0099364_10012276_pt1 | contig 11579 bp, 8 predicted proteins | sample TergutTh196P3_FD_73070 | JGI IMG/M metagenome (GOLD analysis project Ga0099364, IMG submission 73070) | Microcerotermes parvus P3 segment gut microbial communities from Pointe-Noire, Republic of the Congo - Th196 P3 | ecosystem: Host-associated > Arthropoda: Insects > Digestive system > Gut ...
TCCATTGACGGCGTACAGGTTTTAGAACCTTTACCATCTACCCGCAAGGAGATGGAAGCGTACCGGCGCAAATATCAATTTTTGTCCCCCCTGGCAAACGGTATGTTCAGGAATAAACCCAAGCATGATATTGCCATGATTTTTCAGGATTATGCGGTGTTTCCGTGGATGACTGTTTTACAGAATGTCATGTTTACCTTGAAACTCCGCGGTCTTGCGCGTAACGAACGTGAAACGGCAGCGTTGGTTTACTTAAAAAAAACAGGTCTTGCCGATTCTCTGCGAAAATACCCCTCACAACTTTCCGGCGGTATGCGCCAAAGGCTGGCGCTTGCCCGTGCGCTGGCGGTACAGCCAAGGATAATTTTAATGGATGAACCATTTGCGGCGGTGGACGCGCTGACCCGCGAACGCTTACAGGACGATCTATTAAACCTGTGGAAAGAAAGCGGGATTACTATTGTACTGGTTACCCACGACACCGATGAGGCGCTGTATCTCTCCGATGAAGTGGTGGTGTTTTCGCCTAACCCCGGAACCATACGGAACCGTTTTACAGTTGACGTAGAGTGTCCGCGCCGCCGCAGCGACCCGGAACTACTGGAACTTAAACAACGAATAACATCGTTATTCAAATACGACATTAACAATGAAAGTGAGCATTCAATATGAAAAATTCAAACATTAATCAAACAAACATTTTTCGAGCAAGGGCTTACGGCAGCATTACCGAAGCAATCGGGGCAACGCCGCTGGTGTGTTTACAAAGAATCAGCGTACGCGATTCGCGCGGGCTGCCGGTGAATCTGTTTGGCAAATTGGAAGCCTTTAATCCGGCAGGCAGCGTCAAGTGCCGCATAGGAGCGGCAATGCTTGAAGCAGCGCGGCGCGAAGGCAAACTCAAAGAGGGCGGTGTGGTGATCGAACCCACCAGCGGCAACACGGGCATAGGGCTGGCCTTTGCCTGTGCCGCCCAGGCTTACCGGCTGATACTAGTCATGCCGGAAACCATGTCCATAGAACGGCGCAAACTGGTAAAGATGCTTGGCGCAGACCTGGTGCTTACACCCGGCAGCGAGGGTATGGCAGGGGCGGTTAAAAAAGCAAAGGAACTTACCGCGCAGATTACAGGAAGTTATATGCCAATGCAATTTGAAAACCCTGCAAATCCACAGATTCACCGGCTTACCACCGCAGAAGAAATTTGGCAGGACACCCAGGGCGAGGTGGACATTTTTGTCGCCGGTGTTGGCACTGGCGGAACAATCACTGGTGTAGGTGAAGTATTAAAATCCCGCAAACCATCGGTAAAAGTAATCGCTGTTGAGCCTGATGCCTCGCCTGTGCTTTCCGGCGGCAGACCGAGCCCCCACCGCATACAGGGAATCGGCGCGGGGTTTGTACCAAAAATCCTCAACCGTGATGTGATTGACGAAATCATCCGGGTAACCAATGAAGATGCTTTTGATACGGCTAAAAAGTTATGCCGTGAAGAAGGGGTACTCTCCGGTATATCTTCCGGGGCGGCGGTGTGGGCGGCATTACAGCTTGCTTCCAGAGTTGAGAATGAAGGCAAAACCATTGTAGCAATACTGCCTGATTCGGGCGAACGGTATCTCTCTACACAGTTATCGGAAACAGTGGATTAGATATGGAAAAAATGATGCAAACACAAACAATCCGCATAGGCGGTATGACCTGCACCCATTGTCAAAATATTGTCGAAAAGGCAATAAAGGGGCTTTCTGGAGTCGAGGAAGCCGCTGTCAGTTATAATTCCGGGGCAGCGAAGGTTACTTATAACGAAGCGGTGCTTTCCCTAAAAGAAATCAAGACAGCCATAGAAAACGCAGGCTACACAATACAAACAGGTAAACGTTCTGAAACTGTATTAAATATAGTCGGGATTCTGGTTATTATCCTTGTTCTGTCAAACATCTTGCGGATGTTCAGCATATCAAATGTTGCCGCTTCATTCCCCCTTGCCGAAGCAGGCATGGGCTACGGAATGATGTTGATTATCGGACTTTTGACCTCAGTTCACTGTATTGCCATGTGCGGCGGCATAAATCTCTCACAAACATTGGGAAGGAGTAATATTAGTGAAGGTACCTCCTACAAGTATGAGATTACTTTTTCATCACTCCTTCCCACTTTTCTATACAATGGCGGACGGTTAATCTCGTATACAGTTGTAGGCGTTGCTGTGGGTGCGCTCGGCTCGGTTGTTTCCGTTTCTGATCAGTTCCGTAATATTATTCTGTTGCTGGCCGGTATTTTCATGCTGATCATGGGGATCAATATGCTAGGCTTATTTCCTGCTCTAAGACGTTTCACACCAAGGTTCCCTCTGGGTGCCAGATTGCCGCAATTTCTAACAAAAAAAATCAACGGTCAAAAAACTGGCAGGGGGCCTTTATTTGTTGGAATCCTCAATGGGTTTATGCCCTGCGGCCCCCTACAGGCAATGCAACTATACGCCCTTTCTACCGGAAGCCCCGTTGCGGGTGGTATCTCCATGTTTCTTTTCTGCCTTGGAACCATTCCCCTGATGTTCATTATTGGCAGTGCCGGCAGTATATTGAGCAGCGTAAAAGGCAAGGCATTTTCTCAAAAGGCTATACGGGTGGGGGCCGTACTTATTGCGTCAATGGGCGTGGTGATGTTCACTAATGGATGGGGTGGAGCCGGATTTGAAAACCCTGTTGATCTGGCGATAGATTTTGTCAGACCTGCTTCAATGCGAGTGGAAGGAGGCATTTTTGAACCGGTGATAGAAGACGGCGTACAGATAATCCGTTCTACCCTTCTTTCCAACCGCTACCCGGCGATTACGGTACAACAGGGTATTCCGGTACGCTGGATCATTAACGCTCCGCCGGGCAGCATTAACGGCTGTAATAACCGCTTTATTATCCGTGAATATGGAATAGAGCATAGATTCAGTCAAGGCGAAAACATAATTGAGTTCACTCCCGAATATTCAGGACGTTTCCGCTATGCCTGCTGGATGTCCATGATACGCAGTACCATTACTGTACTTGCGCCAGGAGAAACCTTTGCAGAGGAAACAGAACAAGACATCGCTCCCAGACCGGCAGGGGTTATTATTCCAACAGACACGATTGGTATTGCGCAGATGGAGCAAAACAATCAAATCCAATTTCAGACCGTAGAAATAAACTTAACCGATGACGGCTTTTCTCCATCGGTATCCGTAGTACAACAAGGGCTGCCTGTACTGTGGAGTATCAATATTGTTTCTTTAGATCCGGGCAATAGGAGCCTTCTATTCCCTGCTTTTACAACAGAATTGGAAATGGAACAAGGCGTGAATACAATACAGTTTTTTGCGTCAGAGGACTTTGATTTTTCCACCCTTGATAACATTTTTTACGGATATGTAAAAGTCGTAGATGACATTACCATGCTGGATATTGAATCAATAAAAGAGGAAGTCTCTAACCATGAAACCCTTATTTACCACCCCATTCATTTTGAAGGAGGCGAAGGTGGATGTTGCGGATAACATTATGTTCGTTAAATATTATTGATATTAAAGGAGAAAACAAAAATGCAAACTGAAACATTAAACATTGGCGGGATGCACTGCGCTGCTTGTTCCGCACGGGTAGAAAAAGCAGTGCAAAAATTGGACGGTATTATATCCGCCTCGGTAAATCTTGCCACAGAAAAATTATTTGTGGAATTTGCCAATACCCAAACGCTTGCAGCGATAAAAGAAACGGTAACCAACGCAGGGTATCAAGTATTGGAATCTAAAAAAACAGGTGTTGTAAGCTCAACTGATGAGAATTGGGCGCGCAAACAAAAAGAAATAAGATCATGGAAAATAAAAGCTGTCGTTGCCCTAATTTTTGCAGTTCCGCTTTTTTACATAACAATGGCTCCAATGTTGCCGTTTCAGTGGCTTCCCTTTTGGACTCCTATTCATCATACCATGAAGGACTTTCCCTTCATTTTTGCGATATGGCAGATCGTTTTGACGATTCCCATAGCAATAGCAGGGTATAAATTCTACACTATCGGGTTTATGGCTCTTGTCCGCCGCAGCCCCAACATGGATTCTTTGATTGCCATAGGAACTTCGGCGGCAATTATTTATAGCATATATAACACATGGAAGATCATAAACGGCGATTTTGCGGCAGTAGACTATCTGTACTATGAAACTGCCGGCGTAATTTTCGCTCTGGTACTTCTCGGTAAAGCCCTTGAAGCGGTATCAAAAGGAAGAACCAATGAGGCGATCAAAAAACTCATGGGGCTTGCACCCAAAACCGCCATTATAATGCAAGGAAGTATAGAAAAAGAAATCCCCATTGATGAAGTGGAAACAGGCGATATTATTGTAGTAAAACCAGGGGCAAAAATCCCCGTAGACGGAACGGTATTGGAAGGACATACCGCAATAGACGAATCCATGCTGACCGGCGAAAGTATGCCGGTGGACAAAAAATCAGGCGATACCGTGTATGCCGCAACGATCAACACCACAGGGGTTATACAATTCAGGGCTGATAAAGTCGGAGCGGACACAGCCTTGGCGCAGATCATAAAACTGGTTGAAGACGCACAGGGCAGCAAAGCTCCCATAGCGGCATTGGGCGACAAGGTATGCGCCGTATTTGTTCCGATTGTTTGCCTGGTTGCAGTGGTGGTTGGTATATCATGGTTTTTAGCAACCGGCAATGTTGCTTTTTCACTTTCAATTTTTATAACCATGCTGGTTATTGCCTGCCCTTGTGCATTGGGATTGGCAACACCAACGGCAATAATGGTGGGCACAGGAAAAGGCGCAGAAAACGGCATATTAATAAAAGGCGGTGAATCGCTGGAAACCACCCATAAGATCAACACCATAGTTTTTGACAAGACAGGAACCATAACTGAAGGCAAGCCCACGGTAACCGATGTACTGACCACCGATGTTGTGTCTAAAGATATTCTCCTGCAATTTACGGCCTCTGCTGAAAATGCCTCGGAACACCCTTTAGGTCAAGCCATTGTATCAGGGGCAGAGGCCAAAGGATTAACCTTGTTAAAAGCGGATAACTTCAATTCTATTACCGGACGTGGTATTGAAGCGGAAATTAAAGACAAGAGTGTTCTTGCAGGAAATCGTAAACTTATGGATGAACGCAACATTACACTTTCGGCATTGGAGGCCGATTCCGACAAACTGGCAAGTGAAGGCAAAACACCCATGTATGTAGCCTTTAACGGAACACTTGCGGGGATCGTAGCAGTTGCGGACGTAGTAAAAGCAAGCAGTCATAAAGCAATAGAACGCCTGCATAAAATGGGAATTGAAGTTGCCATGATAACCGGGGACAACAAAAAAACCGCCGCCGCCATTGCAAAACAGGTAGGAATTGACCGGGTACTTGCAGAGGTGCTACCCCAGGATAAATCCAACGAGGTAAAAAAGTTACAAAACACATTTGTTAATAATGTGCATGGAGAAAAGCGTAAGCTTTTCTCCGGAGCTACAAACCGCAGGTTTGTAGCCATGGTTGGGGATGGCATTAACGACGCCCCTGCCCTTGTTCAAGCGGACATTGGTGTCGCTATTGGCAGCGGTACTGATGTTGCAATGGAAAGCGCCGACATTGTGTTAATGCGCTCGGATCTTATGGACGTACCAACGGCTATCAATTTAAGCAAGCGGACAATCCGAACCATTAAACAGAATTTGTTTTGGGCATTTGCTTACAACACCCTAGGCATACCCATTGCCGGAGGATTGTTGTATCTCTTTGGAGGTCCACTGATGAACCCCATGCTTGCCGCCGCTGCCATGAGCCTAAGCTCCGTCTCGGTTGTGTCCAATGCCCTGCGGCTAAAGAAGTTTAAAGCGTAATTATATAACTAAGAGAGGATACCATAGCTTACTTCAGGGAAACCAAGGCAATATTTGAACACTGGAGATGAAGTAAGATTTTATAAAGTGTGTTTTGAGAGCAAGGAACCAAAGGTTAACAAATTTTAGGCATAATTCGGGCGAACGGTATCTCTCTACACAGTTATCAGATACGGGGGATTAAATATGGAACAGGGTATCATTTATCTGGATAATGCTGCGACTTCCTTCCCAAAACCGGAAAGCGTGTATGTTGCCATAGACAAAACCATGCGCGAAAAATGCGGGAATCCCGGACGTTCCGGGCATAGACTTTCATTGACTGCTGGACGGATAGTCCATGAAACGAGACTCCTCTGCGCCCGGTTGTTAAACGCAGCTTCACCTGAAAACATCATTTTTACAAACAATACAACCACTGCATTAAATATTGCGCTTAAAGGAATAATTGAACAGGGTGACCATATTATAACAAGCTCACTTGAACATAATTCTGTCTCCCGGCCTCTACACTATTTAGCAAGTATTGGAATCGGAGTAACCAAGCTGCCCACTGATTTGAATTATGGCCTGAATGTGGACGATATAAAAAACGCCATACGACCAAATACAAAACTGTTTGTATGTACCCATATATCAAATGTAACCGGAACGGTGAACGACATATCATCTATAGGGGCATTCTGCAAAGAAAACAGTATTCTGTTTTTGGTAGACGCTGCCCAATCTGCAGGCTCAAGGATCATTGACGTAGAAGATATGTGTATTGACATGCTCGCATTTCCGGGGCACAAGGGCTTACTGGGGCCGCAGGGAACCGGAGGTCTTTATGTCAGGCAAGGTTTGAGACTAAAAACAATCATGCAAGGCGGAACAGGCAACGATTCAGAATTGCTTTCGCAGCCGGAGTCCCTGCCCGAAAAGTTCCAGAGTGGAACACTCAACACCCCTGGATTGGCAGGTTTAGCTGCGGGTATTCATTTTATTTTAGAAAAAGGAATTGGGGAAATCCAACAACATGAAACTAGTTTGATAAATCAATTTATTGAAGGGATAAGCAACATGGATAGAATCCGGTTGATTGGTCCCGAAATGAATCAAAATAGGGGGAGCGTTGTATCGGTTTTAATAGAAAATAAATCTCCGGCAGATGTAGCCATTATGCTGGATACTGCTTTTAACATTGCCGTACGAAGCGGGCTTCATTGTGCCTCCGATGCGCATCGCAATATCGGAACACTGGATAAAGGTGGGACTATCCGCATCAGCCCAAATTATTTGAACACCAAAGAAGATGTAGACATTTGTCTGAATGCTCTGGAACTATGTACTAAGAGTTGAGGAAAAAATGGAACGCTACGCAAGACAAATGGTTTTTAGCCATATCGGCGAAGAAAGGCAAAAAAAACTCCTTAGCTCAAAAGTTACGATAATCGGTGTTGGCGCGTTGGGAACCGTATCTGCCAATAATCTTTGCCGTTCGGGAGTTGGTTATATACGCATAGTAGACCGTGATTATGTAGAATTATCCAATCTACAGCGGCAGATTCTCTACAATGAAGATGACTCAAGGCAAAGCCTGCCAAAGGCTGCCGCAGCGTACAACCATTTATCCATGGTCAATTCGGAAATTAGCATAGAACCGGTTATAACAGATGTGAATTCCTCTAACATAGAAAGTCTGGTAAAAGACGTTGATTTGGTCTTGGATGCCACTGACAACTGGGAAATACGCCTATTGATAAACGAGGCTTGCCACTTCTTGAAAATTCCCTGGATTTATTGTGCTGCATTGGGAAGCACAGGCATGACAATGAATATTATTCCAGAAGATAAGTATCCCTGTCTGAGATGCTTTATTCCAGAATCAGCGTGTACTCCGGGTCATTCCTGCAGCACATTTGGTGTGTTGAACATGATCACCAATACAATCGCATCAATTCAGACCTCAGAAGCAATTAAGCTTCTTGTAGGTTCTGCTTCCGTCCGTAAAGAATTATTAACGATGGATTTATGGGAAAATCACATTGCTTCCATAAAAATTGAAAAAAATCCTGATTGTCCGGTTTGTGTACATGGACACTATGAATATTTTGGTAAAGCTTCCGGTTCATATACCACCAGCCTTTGCGGTAGTAATTCGGTACAAATAGTACCAGCTAAACCTATTAACGTTGACTTCCATGCTTTATCGGAAAAGCTTAAGCCGGTTGGATCTGTTCATTTTAATCAGTTTACTTTGGTTTTTTCAGACGGAAAATATGAAATCACGCTTTTTAGAGACGGAAGAGCGATCATTAAAAACACAATAGACGGCAATAAGGCAAAATCCGTCTATACGGAGTATCTTGGTTTATGAATCATACGATAAAACACAACAGTAAAATTAAACAAGAGCTGTGAATCTCAAAAAGGAATTTTTTGGTAACGTAACCGTAAACACGCTTCCCTGACCTTCATTGCTTACTACACTGATGTTTCCACCGTGAGCTTTTACTATCGCTGCGACAATGGAAAGTCCGATACCGGAACCGCCGCTTGAACGATCTCTGGAAACATCGGAACGATACAGACGCTTAAAAATATGGGAAAGATCATTTTCGGGTATACCAATCCCGGTATCGGTTATTCTGATTTCATGCGCTGCTTCACTTTCATTTAATGTAAGAATAATATTTCCCTGCTCGGTATACTTTATGGCATTGGAAAGAAGATTAACAAAAACCTGCATAAGCCTGTCATAATCCGCATGGATTGGAGTCTCTGCAATATTGACAGTAAGAGTTATCCCTTTTTCTTGTGCCAACGGAATAAATTGTGCCGCTGCCTGTAATAATAACTTTTTTAGATCAAAATCGGTTTTGTGCAAATTCAAATTGTCTCTCTCTATAAGCGACAATATACTCAAGTTTTCTATCAGTTTGTGCAGTCTTTCAATTTCATCATTACAGAATTGTAAGCGTTTAGGAGTGGGTTCCCATACGCCGTCAATCATTGCATCAATATTCCCCTGAAGCACGGTCAGGGGAGTACGCAATTCATGAGCCATATCAGAAGTTAAACGTTTTTGCCATTTTTCTCCGTTTTCAAGATTTACAGCCAAATCGTTTACAGAACCTGCAAGCTCATACAGTTCAGCTAAAAAAAAATTATTTTCTATTCTGGTTGCAAAATTACCTTCTGATATTCGCCGTGCGGCGTTTTTGGTTTGCACAATAGGTTTAGCAATGACAATTGCAAGATAAAAAGAAATAATAACGCTTAACACAGCAAAAATAATGCCTGTAATCAGAAAAAGCATATTCAGGGATTTTATAAAATGAGCATCTTCCAATGAATAAAAGAAAGGCGCATAGACTTCGATATTTACATTTCCTATCTGCCCGGTTTCAATTTCGAGGGTATATTGTGTTTTTATAAAAGAACCGTCCAGCCTGTGGTCGTTTTGCATTCGTGCAGTTATTTCTTCGACAATCAAATTACATTGGGGCATATTCATTATATGAACATCCCATAAAGTAATGCCGCTGGGCGCTTCAAGTGAAATAAGATAACCTCTATGTAAATAGTGCATCCCAATAGCGTTAATTCCATCCATATTAAATATACCGTTTGAATGTTGGTATTGATCTGCAAAAGAGCGGATAATCTCGTTGATTTCTCTCTCAATAGTACGCTTTACATATTCAGAGAACAATTTTCCGGAGAAAGCATTAACGGTAATGCTCAGGATAAAAATGCCAATACATACAAATAGTGTATAAATAAAAGCAATATAGTTACGCAGCCGTATTTTTCGTTTCATATCGTATTATATCCAAAACGATAACCAACACCGTAAACAGTTACGATGAAGGCGGGATTTTTTGTGTCGTTTTCTATTTTTTGTCTTAACTTTGCTATATGTGTGTCGATGTTGCGATCAAAACCGTCAAAGTCATCGGGCTTTATCGCATATATTATTTCATCACGGGTAAATATTTTCTGCGGACGGGAAATAAGCAAGGACAAGATTTTATATTCATTGGGGGTAAGTTTCAAAATGGATTCTCCTTTTGTTACCTGCCTGTTTTCAGTATCGACGGTTATTATACCGCAAGTGTATATTTTCCCTTTTTCTTCTGCAAAAAATCTTTCCGTAACATCATAACGGCGAAGGACAGCCGCCACCCGCGCTACAAGTTGTTTAGGTCTAAAAGGCTTGGTAATATAATCATCGGCTCCCAGAGAGAGTCCTTTGATAATATGGTCTTCTTCTACTTTCGCAGTAACCATGATTATGGGTATATCAGATTTGGAACGAATAGAACGGCAAATATCCTCGCCGCTCAAATCAGGCAGCATTAAATCCAGCAAAATAAGGGAAATATCATGCTGCTCGAACAGATGCATGGCGTTTTTTCCATTTCCGGCGGTTAAAACCGTATACCCTTCTTTTTCCAGATATGCTTTTATCACTTCCAAAATGTGTTTGTCATCATCTACAACCAGAATCGGGTTTTTCATGCTGTCTCCCATTACATATTTATACCAAATTGTTAAGAAATTATGTAGCCAGGAAAAATCCCATTATTTGCAACTAACATTCCCTGCTTTACATCGGGCATTGTTTCAACGGCAAAAAACATTCTTTTTCCAGATAAAATGCTTCTTTGTTTTTCAAAGAAAATTCATTGAAAAAAGGCCTTGAATGGGTCAAAATGACACACTTTTGCAAATGAAAAGAGTAATCGCACCTGCGGTGCGGAGAAAAATGAAAAAAGTTGTCGTACGATAGTTCACTTATTAGCAACCATATCAGCTTTCTAAGCTCGATTTTACTTTTTTCTTTCTTCATTCTTATTTCTTCTTTTGCATTGCTTTTTTCTTTTTTCACTCTTAATTTTTCTCTTGCATGGGTCGTCTGATTGCGGGTGCTTTGGTAAATGTTTGTATTGCTTGCTTTGCTTTTGTTTTTGTTGCTGTTGGTTTTCGTGTAACGGCTTTCTTTGCCGAAGCTGCTTTAGTAGCAGGTTTCTTCGCTGTTGTTTTCTTTGCTGTTGTTTTTTTTGTTGTCGGCTTTTTAGCCGTTGGTTTCTTTGTTGTCTTTGTTGTCTTTGCCATAATTTTCTCTCCTTAAAAATTATTTATTGTTTTTGGTTTCTGCGAACCATCAAACCTAATGTTCGATGGTTCGTTACCGTCTACGTTATTTGATTAAAACTGTCTGATTGGGCGGACATATTCAAATCCAGACACGGTATCTTGTTTGCCATCAGAAAAATTTGTCGCCTCGACATACCACGTAGAATACCAAGTACTACTTAAGTACCAATCATTCCTAAAATTTCCCAATCCTCTCATGTGAAGATTTCCGTACATTTGACGTACTTCATCTTGAGATGGAAGAAACCAGTCATTAAATCCATTTAACTCATATGCATCGCACGCTTGTGCTGGCCATCCGAAACCTCCGCCCTTCTGTGCTGCTATTTTCATAATTTCAGCAGTGTTTCGTTTTCCCCAACCAACAGCACGCTCTTTCAAATTAGAAAAGTCAATTTCTTCTGGTACAGCTTCCAATTTGCGTTCAATATCTTCTGGTGCCGCTTCTAAATATCTCCATCCACCTGTCCTATTGCCTTTGTCGTAGAATATAATCCCGCCAGCAGGGCCGGTGTCTCCGATTTTATATGTTGGACCTGTATCCTGTGCC
>Ga0099364_10012277_pt1 | contig 11578 bp, 10 predicted proteins | sample TergutTh196P3_FD_73070 | JGI IMG/M metagenome (GOLD analysis project Ga0099364, IMG submission 73070) | Microcerotermes parvus P3 segment gut microbial communities from Pointe-Noire, Republic of the Congo - Th196 P3 | ecosystem: Host-associated > Arthropoda: Insects > Digestive system > Gut ...
AATAACATTCCGAGTTTCCTCCGCCTCAAGTCCTGCCGCCAGTATTCCTGCGGCAAAAAGAGAAAAAATACCGAAAATTCTGGCAAAAAGCAGCACCCGCAGAACCATCACAAGATAGACAGAAGGAAAACTATAAATCCAGCTAAGGGGTATAGCCAGCCGTATAAATTCAAAGGAAAAAGAGAGTACGAAAAGGACAATATACAGAATTTCCGAAGCTGGAGTTCTTTGAAAAGATAAAAAAATTAAAATCATTACAATAAGAGAAAACAAAATCATCGCAGCTAAAGTAATATGAACGGCAAGATAATCGCTTTTTAGGAAAAAACCTGTTATATTTTGAAAAAAAGAAACCGGACGACGGATATCATCCTGCTGTTCAGAATAAACCGGCACAATTATAAAAGAAACTGCAAGCATCAGAAGTACAATAATCGCACAAAAGAAAATTCCTGCTTTGAAGAAGGTATTTCTTTCAGAAAGTGTCATGATAAAGTTTATCATTTTATAACAGATGCCGCAAGTTACAGCGCAGTTCACTGCAGAATATTGTCTCAAGCGGTAAAATGTAATACCGATAATCAGATGTAAGGGGAATTCTATGTTATCGAAAAAAACTGTTTTTACAGCCTTAATTCTTTTTTCAATATGCTTTTCCATTCTTTATGCAGGAGATACCGCTGTCTTTGTAGATTTAGGTTTTTCTCCTGACGGCAGAACATATATGTTTGGTCAATACGGCGTATTAGCTCCGCCGTCTCTGCGTCCATGGGCGGAATTATTTGTCGTTGATGTTGCATCCAACACTTTTGTCCAAAACGGCAGAGTTTCCCACACCGAAAACACGCCAATAAATGCAGGACAGGACGGTTCAGGCACTTTATACAGGCTTCTTGCAAGCAATTCTTCGCTTACAACCCGTTATAGCATAAACCATCAAAACCAAGGGCTGCCCCTTTATATATCCAGAGATGTAAACCCTCCCACCCGCGGCGAAAGAATTGAATTCCGCGATTTTATTTCCGGCAGGTCCTTCGTTGCCCAGTTAATCCCGACAATCACAGGAACCGGAATAGGTGTGAGATCCTCGTTCTATATCAATCTTGAAGTCAGATCCTCAACCGGTCAGGTAAGAACCTACACAGTCGGCACACCAAGCGTCATCCGCCAGCGGATTGAGCAGTACAATATAAAAAGAGTCTTCCTTGACCCGACAGGCACATCAATCGTCTTTGTCATCGAAATGAAACGTGTAGCTGACAACAACAGCCACGACATCCGCTATATGGTGGAAGTTCTGCGGTTTTAATTAAAGACAAGAATATTTTTAAATGAAAAAGCTGCTGCACCCGTAGACAGGCAACAGCTTTTTCCGTGCTTTCACGAACTTCTTGTTGAGGAAGTTTACTTTTTTCAAAGTATACTTTTTCAAATCTGAGCCGTATTCTCCTGCAGTCTATTTATCACAGCCGGATCAAGCCCAGTGATTTTTTGCACATATTCAATTGATGATCCTTCTGCAAGTGCGTTTCGAGCGATTTCTTCACTTCTCCTCTCAAGACCTCTTGCAGTACCTATCTCGATACCTTCCTCGATACCTTCTTCGCGACCTTTTGCAGTACCTATCTCGATACCTTCTTCCCGAACTACAGCCATATATGTGTCAAAATCATAGTTGTCGAACAACATGTTTACCACCTCCGAGCCGTGTTCTCTTAGAAAATCTTTAAGAACATTTTTCTCTACACAGTATTTTACAGCCAGTTCTATCGATTTTGCAAGTGTTAATCCAGTTTTTTGATGCTCTCTTATCTTGTCGATCAGTAAACTGTAGCCGTTAAGCGTTTCACATTTCTGCAGTATTTCTTTATTGTAACCGTGGTTTATGTTGTACACCTGTACTACAAGTTCCAATGATGTTTTGCTTTCTAGCACTAGCCCTTCAACGTCCATGAAAGCATCAGAAAGACGAAGAATGCTTTTCTCAGGATAAGGGTTCTCGCCATTGTAAAGAACAATAAACTCAGGTCTTGGTATTTTGATTTGTTTTTTGTTAAACATTTTATTCATGTCTACTATTCTTTCCAGTATACCTACAAAATATCTAAGGACTCGCAAAGGCATATTCTCACTGATAGTACTTTGGTGTTCTATCAACACTATAAGCCGGTTATCTATCAGAAACGAGATGTCGTTTATTTTACCTTTTATAAGTACGTCAGTTAGTGTGTTGATATTAATTGGAATTTCAGACGGCAAAGGTACACCTTCGATTGCCGAGTACAATTCTCTTAAAGTTTCTGGGTCGCTGAAAAGTAAAGAGAACACACTGCTTTTGTGTTCTCTATTCGGCTGCAGTTTTTGCTCTTGTTCTTGATTTGAAGCTTCCATTTTTATCTCCTGTTCAAAATATGTTGTTAAGTGTATAGCGTTGCCAGAAACGACTTGCAGTTACACCCCGACCGCATAACTCAAGTTACGTGGTTGTGAAACTTCAAAAAACATAAACAAGGTTTATAGAAGTTTCTAACATATATATGGCGCAGGCATGCACAGTGCTTACAGTAAACAAGAGATTTTTGATATTTTTTCATGTTTTTAACAAGAAAGGTGGTAAAACTCTGTTTTTTGAGACCTCACACAGGGCGAAAAACCTGCGTCACATTTGCCCCGTCTTCGTATAAAAACCGTACATATAGAAGGTTTCCGGGCTTGTGCCTTTCCCATAAGCCGTCTTTTTGCTGTTCTATTGCCATTTCCAGCCATTCTGGTTGATTTAAAGGGTTTTCACTGCGTTTTTGCATGAATAGATAGGTTCCGGCAGGGAGCGAACCTTCAGAAACCAAGCTGCCAAGAAACTGGTTCGGGTCAGGTTCGATTGTTTGGCTGTTTAGGCAATCAAGTTCGTAGCAAAAGATGGATTTTTCTGTGATGGGAGCATATAAAACAAGTTTCATTAACTGTGAATTTAACATAAAATACCCTTAACATAAGGTTCGAAGTTTTCGTAAAATCTCATTGACTAAACGGCGATTGTCTCATAGAATATAGCTATGGTCGATAATGAGTTTTTAAGCGATGCTAATTTTGAATTATACCGGGATTTAATATATAAAGAAAGCGGTATTACATTTACACCCACCAATCGTTCAATATTGGAAAGTAGACTAAAAGAACGACTCCGTGAAAAAAATATAAAAGATGTAAAGACTTATATCGATGCAATCAAAGTTGATAAAGAAGAACTCAAGGGTTTTTTGGATGCTATTACCACAAACCTGACGCGGTTCTTTAGAAATCAGGCGCATTTTGATGCATTGGAAAAATATGTAATTCCAGAGTTAATGAACAACATTAAAAAAGTTCCGGGCACTATCAGAATCTGGAGCGCAGGATGTTCCACCGGAGAAGAACCCTACACAATAGCGATGTTATTAAGCGAAATTCTGCCAAAAAGCTGGAGTTATGATATTCTTGCAAGCGATCTTTCACTCAAGTGTCTGATGACCGCCAAAGAAGGTTTTTATGCCGACAGCAGAATTGTAGGAGTCCCTGACAACTATCTTTCAAAATACTTTAACAAGGTAGATGGAGGGTATAAAATTATTAATGACATACAAACAAAAGTTAAGTTTGACTACCATAACCTAAAAAATGAATCAGGATATAAAAATTTCGATATTGTTTTCTGCCGTAACGTAATTATCTATTTTGATGATGCCGCCCAAACTGCTGTAATTAACCGTTTTTGGAATGCAATGGCTTCGAAGTCGTTCCTTTTCATTGGTCATTCAGAATCCCTTTTTGGGATGGACACAAAGTTCGAATTTTTAAAGACTGAGTGGGCAACTTTGTATCAGAAGAATATATAGGAGATAAACGTGTCGGAAGAAATCTCGGTATTAGTTGTTGATGATTCAGCGTTAATGCGTAATCTTATTGGGCGCATGATTGAAGAAACTCCGGGTCTAGTTGTCGCAGAAAAAGCCATGAACGGCATATTTGCCCTGCAGAAAATTCCGCGCGTAAATCCAGATATCATCGTTTTAGACCTTGAAATGCCGGAAATGAACGGGATTGATTTTCTAAAAGAACGAAAAAAACAAGGAATCACTATTCCCGTAGTAATTCTTTCTTCTATCGCTGCAAAGGGTGCAGAGATAACAATGGAAGCCCTTTCGCTTGGTGCAAGCGACTTTGTTCAAAAGCCTTCAGGTTCAATTTCCGAAGATATTCATATTGTTAAAGATACGCTGGTTGCAAAACTTATCGGTTATGGAGGTGCGTACCGCAGATCGATGGGAAGAAAAGTTCTTGCTCCTTCAGAATATACCCAAAAAACCGCAAAACCCCCGGCAGAGAAAAATTCAGACCTTTTCGTGCATTTTAATCTGGTTTCTTCCAAACCAATTACTCCGGCAGCTCCGCCAATGCAAATTCGAAGACCCGGCAGAACAGATATAATTGCTATTGGCATCAGTACCGGCGGTCCTGATGCGCTGCGTGTGGTTTTTTCCAAATTAGATGCAGATTTAAGGGTTCCAATTGTTGTGGTACAGCATATGCCAGTCGGTTTTACAAATGAATTTGCTAAAAGCCTTGATCGCATCTGCCCAATCGAAGTAAAAGAAGCCGAAGACGGTGATGCAATAAAACCCGGACGAATATTAATCGCTCAGGGTAACAAACATCTGGAAGTAGAAAAGAATTCAAGCGGCGCTTTTGCCCGTCTTTCAGATGCACCGCAGGTTTCCGGCCACAGACCTTCTGCAGATGTGCTTTTTGCTTCAGTTGCCATGAATTATACAAACAATGCACTTGGTGTAATCATGACAGGAATGGGAAGTGACGGCGCGAAGCATCTTGGAACAATTTATAAAGAAGGCGGCATTACTATAGGACAAGACGAACAAAGTTCTGTTGTATATGGAATGCCTCGTGTAGCCTATGAATTAGGTCATGTTATGGAACAAGTTTCTCTGGAAAATATGGCGCGTCATATCTGCAATGTTGCAAAAACTCCGCGTTAGCCTAAATTTATCCGCAAATCCATTGTTAGTCTTTTAGTTCTCTGCTATGATAAGGAATCCTGTGTTTAAAGGGGTTTTCATTGAAAGTAGCGGTTATCGGCGCTCAATGGGGCGATGAAGGAAAGGGTAAAATTGTCGATTTTCTGGCGGGCGATGCAGAGATTATCGTCCGGTTTTCAGGCGGTGCAAATGCCGGACACACTATTGTAATAGACGGCGAACAATTTGCCCTGCATTTAGTTCCTTCGGGGGTTTTTTACCCGGATAAAATTACAATTCTTGGTGCAGGAATGGTTGTCGATCCAGAAGCATTATTTAAAGAGATTAAAATGCTGGAAGATCGCGGTGTAAAAACAAAAGGAAGAATATTTATCTCTGACCGCGCTCATCTGGTTCTTCCAAGATATATTAAAAATGATAAAGAACGTGATGCAGAACGAAAAAACCCGCTTGGTGTTACAGGCAGGGGTATAGGGATCACTTATTCAATGAAAAGCGAAAGAGAAGGCATTCGTATTGCAGATCTTACTTGGAAAGAGAAGATGGACGAATTTGAAAAAGAAGACCGTGAATTCCTTGCGCCGTATACCGAAAAGCTTCTTGAAATGTCAATAAATTTAAATGATTTTCTAAGGCAGCGTAAAAATTCAAAAGTGCTTTTTGAAGGCGCACAGGGAACTCTTCTCGATCTGGATCTTGGAACATATCCATATGTATCAAGCGGAATGTCCTGTGCTGCAGGCGCTGCAATCGGCGGATGCGTCGGACCGCGCGAGCTTGATAAGGTGCTTGGGGTGTTTAAAGCTTATTCCACCCGTGTTGGATATGGACCTTTTCCGAGCGAGTTCGATCCTGAATCTGAAGATGAACTTTGCCGCTTTGTCCGCGAAACCGGACGTGAATATGGTGTAACAACAGGAAGACCTCGCCGCTGCGGATATCTTGACCTTGTTGCGCTTCGTTATGCATGTTTTTCTAATTCCATTGACAGTCTGGTAATGACCCATCTTGATGTATACAACACATTTACAGAAATAAAGGCTTGTGTCGCTTATGAAATTGACGGTAAAAAGATTGAATCATTCCCTTCTTCTATCGAAGCGCTGAACAAAGCAAAGCCTGTGTTACATTCATTCCCCGGCTGGAAAAAAGACCTTGATTATGCAACATATGATGAGTTCCCTGTTGAAGCAAAAAATTATATTAATTTTATCGAAACTTTCTGCGAAACTCCTGTCGATATAATTTCGGTGGGTTATGAACGCAAGGCAACGCTTATTAGAAAGGGTACATGGAGCGCCTAATGGAAAAGATAGTAGAAGAAATTAGTCAATCAATCAAAAAGCAGGCTGGAGACAATCCTGTACTGCTGTTGATTTCCGGCGGTGTGGATTCTACTGTAACCGCCGCCATTCTGCTTAAAGCGCTAAAACCTGAACAGGTACATCTTATGTACATGGACACAGGCTTGATGCGAAAGAACGAAACAGAATTTGTCCGCACAAATTTAGAAAAACTTGGAGCGAAAAACCTGCACATTATTATGTGCGAAAATGAATTTTTACAAGCGCTCAAGGGAAAAGATGATCCTGAAGAAAAACGCAAGGTAATCGGCGATCTTTTTATAGAGATTCAAGGGCGTGAGGCATTGCGACTTGGCTTACCGGAGAATTATATGCTTGCACAGGGGACAATTTATACAGATGTAATTGAAAGCGGGCAAGGTGTTAAAAAATCGTATATAAAAGGACATCACAATGTTGCAAGCCCCCTCGTGGATGCAAAGCGAAAAGCCGGAAAAATTATTGAACCGTTCGCTCGATTTTACAAAGATGATGTGCGAAAACTTGGATTGTATCTTGGCGTTGATGAAACAGTTATTAACCGTCATCCGTTCCCGGGTCCCGGGCTTGCGGTACGAATACTCAGCGAAGTTACAAAAGAAAAATGCGACATTTTACGTGAAGCGGATGCAATATTCTCAGAAGAATTAAAAAATCGAAGAAGCCCTGCTGGAAAAACACTTTACGATGAAATTTGGCAGGCGTTTCCTGTACTTCTTTCAATTCGTTCGGTAGGGGTTGCAAGCAGAAGCCCTGCAGACAAAGAAGTTCCACACAAAGACATTGTACATAACGCCGTTATATATAACGAAGATACACATAACGACGAAGTATACAACGAACGAAAATACGGCTGGGTTCTTGCATTACGCGCAATCACAAGCACTGACGGAATTACTGCGAATGTTTATCCGCTGGAAATCCGCGATCTTCTGGAGATCTCCAAACGTATTACCAGCTCTGTAAAAGAAATTGGAAGGGTTACTTACGATATCTCAAGCAAACCCCCCGCCACAATTGAATGGGAATGATTGTAGAGAAATGGGGTTTGCACAAACCCCCGCTACAATTGAATGGGAATAGTCGTAAATCAAGGAATTTTTTCACAAATTAATTGTATTTAGGTTGATTAAACTGTTATGCGCCTTTTTTAATCCGATAAGTAATAACAAATATACATATGTCGGAGGTAAAAATGACATACGGTTATATCAGGATAAGCACTGATAAACAAACTGTTGATAACCAACGGTTTGAAATTGAACGTTTCTGTTCAAAGAAAAACATTGCTATTGATCGTTGGATCGAAGAAAGAATTAGCGGAACTAAATCGCCCGCTAAGCGTCTGTTAGGCTCACTGCTTGCAGAAGCAAAAAAAGGAGATTTGATAATTTGCTCTGAATTATCACGTCTTGGAAGAAGCCTTTTTATGATAATGTCAATTTTGAATCATTTAATGCTAAATGAAGTAATTGTTTGGACAATTAAAGATGATTACAGGCTTGGTGATAATATCCAATCAAAAGTACTTGCTTTTGCATTCGGTCTTTCTGCAGAAATTGAAAGGGAATTAATTTCACAAAGAACCAAAGAAGCTCTTGCACGCAAGCGATCCGAAGGAACTATACTCGGAAGACCTTTTGGAAAAGCAACGCGTGTAAAACTTACCGGATATGAACAGGAAATTATCTCTCTTATTGAAAAAAATTTTTCAAAAGCTGCAATTGGAAGAATGTACGGTGTAAACAGAATGACCGTAGCTGCCTTTTTAAAGAAACGAATGACAATTCAAGAATAATCAAAAAATCAAATCTGCTTTAATGTTTTATTAATTGATGTTATAATATACACATGAATATTCGTGAACAATTAAATTCCATCGCAGAAGAGAGGATTATCATTCTTGATGGAGGGGTAGGATCGACAATACAGGCTCTCAATCTGCGTGAAGACGATTTTAGGGGAAGTGAATTTGCAAATCACACATCACCTCTTGAAGGTTGTAACGATCTTCTTTGCCTTACACGACCGGGCGCTATTGGTGCAATCCATGATGCATACCTTGAAGCCGGTGCTGACATTATTGAAACATGCAGTTTTAATTCAACTTCAATTTCACTTTCGGATTACGGTCTTAGTGAATTGTCATACGAGATAAGCAAAGCGGCGGCTCAAATTACGCGAAAATCAACAGACAGATATTCAACTGATTTAAGGCGCCGCTTTACAGCGGGAAGCATTGGTCCTACTCCAAAGGGTGCAAGTCTCTATCCCGATATTAACAACCCGGGAAAACGAAGCATTACATGGGATGAGCTTGAAGCTGCATATTACGACAATGCAAGAGGTCTTTTAGACGGCGGCGCAGACATCTTCCTTGTAGAAACTGTTTTTGATACGCTCAATGCAAAAGCCGCTCTCTTTGCAATCAGCAGACTGCTTGAAGAAAGACAGATTGATGTACCGGTTATGATATCTGCAACGCTTTCAAGCGATGCAGGCAGGCTTCTTTCCGGGCAAAATTTAGAAGCGTTCTGTATTTCTGTACAGCATGTCAAACCATGGTCTATCGGTATAAATTGCTCTACAAACGCACTTAAACTTTTTCCCTTTGTACAAATGTTGTCCGATATTGCACCGTGCTATGTCAGCGCATATCCAAATGCAGGAGCGCCGAATAAATTTGGGCGTTATGAAGAAATGCCCGAAGAAATGTCATCAAACGTTGAATCTTATTTTAAAGAAGAACTTGTTAATGTTATTGGAGGATGCTGCGGTACAAATCCCGCTCATATTGCAAAAATTGCTGAAAAGGCGCAAGGGTATAAACCCCGGAAAATTAAATCAAAACAAAAGCGTTTTTCGTTTTCCGGTCTTGAACAATATTATACTGCAGACAATGTAATCAATCCTGAAACAAATGAAGATCTTATTCAGGCAATTAATGAAGGAGAATATGAAGATGCCGCAGATATAGCACGGGACATGATCGACGATGGGCAGGCTATACTCAATATAAAAACTGATGATGAAAAAGCGTTAAGCGCATTCCTTGATTATGCTCTTTTAAACCCATATGTTTCAAAAGCGCCGTTTATGATAAACAGCACAGATTTTAATGTCCTGCAGGCTGGATTAAAACGTCTGCAGGGACGCGGGATTGCAGGTCCTGTCAACTTAAAAGACGGTGAAATAGAATTTATTAAAAAAGTACAGATTATACAACGATATGGTGCGGCGGCTTATGTAACACTTGTAGATGAGAATGGCGCAGCAGAAACTGAAGAGCAAAAGAGCGAACTTTTAGAGCGGGTGTATCAGCTGCTAAAGGAAAATAATTGCTCCGAGGAAAATATTATTCTTGAACATTGCCTTGATTAATTTCTTGCGGTATAATTATATTATGAAAGCAAGACTCCTGCGTTCAAGGCTGGCGGCTGCGCTATTTTTCATCATTCTCTTTTCAATTCCCGCAGGTGTTTTTTCGCAAAATCTTTTTAACTGGGCTGTTCATGGTAATATGTTTTTTTTTGCTGCGGACAACGGCGTTAATTCGGATCCTGCTCCAATTCTACCCTCGCTCGGTTTTTCAATTTCATTAAGATTATCTAATTTTCTTAGATTGGAACTTACCGAGGACATTTACTTTACTAATTACGAATACAATTATGAATATAACTATCCGATGGCTAGTAATCCGGAAAACCGTTCTGCTTTTGTACTTGGATTTATTACGGGGCTTCAATTAACAGGGGTCATTCCAATTGGCGGCGAGACTACCTTGCGTATTTATGCAGGTCCTGCAGCGGATTTACGGGTGGTTCTTCTTGCTTTTGGTCTTAACCATCCAAACGATTTTAAAGGCGATTTACTTGATGCCGGCTTACAAACCGAAGCAATCAGGAGCTATTTCTGGGAAGAATACCGGTGGATTATGCCTGTAGCCGGAATAGGGGTGGATTTTCCAATAAACGATAAACTCCTTCTTGGTTTTGATTTACGCACATGGTTTCCTGTCTACAAGTTGTGGACAAATGATCAAACTCCAGCTATTGACGGCTGGCGCTTCGGGGCAGGTTTGCGTATAACTCCCCGTCCGGGTACATGAAAAAACAAAAAGTTCTTATCTACAGATGTTCTTCCTGCGGCCGCGAAGAACCAAAATGGCTTGGGCGCTGCCCTGAATGCGGCGAATGGAACACCCTCGTTGAAACCGCTGCAAAGAATGATTTATCGCCTGTAAGCCGAAGCCGCAGTCTGCCTCAAACACTGCCGCTTGCAGCGGTTGATCCAATGGAAGGAAGCAGAATTTCAAGCGGCATCGGCGAACTTGACCGCGTGCTTGGCGGTGGAATTATGAAACGTTCAGCAATTCTTGTTGGGGGAGAGCCGGGTATTGGTAAATCAACGCTGTTGATGCAAGCCGCTGCAGCAGCTGAGACAAAGGGGCGCATTCTTTACGTTTCCGGCGAGGAATCTGCAGGGCAGCTAAAGCTGCGGGCAGAAAGGCTTGGGCTTGGTAAAGATAAAAGCGTAATGGAACGGATTGAAATTCTCTGTTCGGGAGACTTAAAAGAAATTGAAACTGTTCTTAACATCATAAAACCTGTTTTAGTGCTTGTGGATTCTGCACAGACGCTCTTTTCACCGGAAGCGGGAACTGTTGCAGGCGGACCAAACCAAATGAAGTACTGTTCGTATGAGCTGATCACATGGGTAAAAGAACACGACGCGGCGCTGTTCCTTACAGCTCATGTAACAAAAGAAGGCGTTATCTCAGGTCCAAAAACGCTGGAACACATGGTAGACACTGTTTTGTACTTCGAGCAAAACGATAAAACTTCCGGTCTTAGCGGAACAACCGACTGCCGTTTTTTACGTGCAGCAAAAAACCGCTTTGGCTCAACAGATGAAATCGGGATTTTTACAATGGGAGAACAGGGGCTCTCTCCGGTTGAAGACACAGGCAGGATGTTCCTTGTCCGCAGGGAAAACGAGCTTCCCCCGGGAGTGGCAACTGCGGCAATTCTTGAAGGTTCAAGAACAATCCTTGTGGAAATTCAAGCCCTTACAATCCCCGCAAAAGGTTCAATAAGCCGGGTTTTTTCCGACAAAATCGATTCAGGCAGAGTTTCGCGTGTTTCTGCCGCGTTGGAAAAACACCTTGGACTACGCCTTTCAGATCAGGATATTTATGTAAATGCA
>Ga0099364_10012278_pt1 | contig 11578 bp, 7 predicted proteins | sample TergutTh196P3_FD_73070 | JGI IMG/M metagenome (GOLD analysis project Ga0099364, IMG submission 73070) | Microcerotermes parvus P3 segment gut microbial communities from Pointe-Noire, Republic of the Congo - Th196 P3 | ecosystem: Host-associated > Arthropoda: Insects > Digestive system > Gut ...
ATCCCACCAGGGATTCGAACAATCTGCTGCGAAGCAGGTTCACGTTCCGGCTGGGAAAGATGGGCAAAACCAGAGGATATTTTATCCGTAGATGTATTCGGCGAATCAGGCCCTGCAGCCAAAGTGGCCGAACATATGGGTTTCACTTCTGCAGCACTGGTAAAACTTATAGGTTAGGTTTTCGGTCCCTCAAAACCTTATGGCTTGCCCTGATTTGTCCGAGTTATAGGTTGCTTCTATCATTTTAGTCATTATGACTGCATCATCCAGACCTAAAAATTCAGGGCTGCCGGAACGGTTAATACAGGCTTCAACAAATTGAATCAATGGAGAAGGCCTGGCCGGTGGAAGGATCTTAGGCCTGCCTTCTTTAAAGGAAATACCGTCCAGGGACTTTGAGGCTACTATTACTTCTCCGGCTTTGACAAAAACTGATCCTTCGGTCCCATATACTTCCAAAAGATCCGGTACACCGTAAGTTACAAAGGCGGTCTCCATGATTCCCAGAACTCCGTTGGCAAATTCTGCTATAGCCACAGCGTTTTCGTCTGAGGAAGTTCCAAAAATATTGCTTGTTAAACCAGAAAGACGTTTAGGAGCGCCAAAGAGGAAGCTCATAACATAAACAGGATGGGCACCTAAATCCATCATGGCGCCTCCTCCGGTAAGAGATGTATCGTACCAATAATCAGGAAGCCACTTATCGCTGACCCCACTGTGACTGCGACGGAACCGTGCCCCTGTCACACGGCCTAACCCGCCGGAATCCACCAGCTGTTTGACGTAAAGAACCGCCGGATTACTCCGCAACGGAAGACTAATGGTAAATATAACCCCTGCTTTTTTTATATTATCAGCTAATTTTTCTGCTTCCGCTCTGGTAACAGCAAGGAGCTTCTCTGTAAATATATCTTTTTTGGCTTCTGCAGCCTTAGATAAAAGGAGGGGATGCATTGTTGTAGGAGAATTACAAATAACAGCGCTAAAATCCCCGCGAGATAAGAACTTATCGTAATCACTCTCAAATTCCGTTCCCCATTCGGCAGCCATCTTCCTGCCTTTTTCGGGATTCTCATCCCAAAGAGCAGATATATGAACTTTTCCGCTTTCCTTTAGTTCCCGCACATATCCTGCCGCATGAACATGCCATGAGCTTATAAGTCCTACTTTAAGCATAAAAACCTCCCTAAGGCTTATAATAAATATTATAACATAGAAGCTATTTAAAGGGGAATCTGCCTGTCATTTAACATCATAAGTTTCATAAAAATTTGGCAAATTCTCCATTATGTTGTATAATGTTATATAGACCAAAGGAGCATCTGTGACTAAACGAGATTTCCCCAGAATACATTTCTATGATCAGGATTTTGTCGATATCTACGACAAGACTTGGGCATGGATAGCTGATTACTGGAACTCGGGAAGCGATAAAAGCGTAATAGAGGGGAAATTCTTTTCATATCCCGGCAGCCATGTTATACAGCAGGCAGATGCCATTTTCTCATCCTTTTTTTTGGTTTATTCCAATAGGATTTACCAGGCCCAACCTTCCCTTGATGTATTCTATCAACGCCAGGAACCAAACGGAGCCATACGGTCAGCGTATAATATAGAGACAGGTCTTCCGGTACTAACCGAAGATAATCCTGAAGGACTGGGTATGCCCCTTTTTGCTTGGGTGGAATTTAACCTCTATCATAAATCTGCCAACAAAAAACGGGTAAAAGATGTACTTGGTATCCTTCATAAGTACATGGAATGGATCGACTCAGTTTTTAAGCAGCCCAATGGCCTTTACCGTGTACCGGTGGCTGCAGGGGGAATGTCCAATGCCCCCAGGGAAAAAACTGCCTATCCCCTGGATTTCAATACCATGATGGCAATAAATGTCCTTTATATGTCTGCACTGGCAGATATTTTAAATGATAAGGAATCGAGCTTTCTTTATAAAAAGCAATATTTTTCATTAAAAACACGTATCAACTCCCAAATGTGGGATCAAGATGAAGGTTTTTATTACGATATAGACAGAGATGAAAAACGCATTCCTGTCAGGACCATTGCAGGGTATTGGCCTTTACTGGCAGAAATTCCTAATGATGAAAAGGCTGAAAGAATAATATCAAAACTTCAAGACCCTGGATTCTTTGGCGCTCCCCATCCCTTTCCCAGTATCTCTTTATCAGAAACTACTTTTGAGGAAAGCGGCTGTGGTTATAGAGGTTCTGTATTCCCTCACCTTACTTTTATGGTAATCAAAGGCTTGGAACGATACCAGCGCTGGGATTTAGCCCGGGAATGTGCCATCCGTCACCTTTACTTTGTACTTGATTCCATGAGCCCTGACGGAAACCAGAATAAGGGTAATTTATGGGAGGCTTATCTGCCTTTAAAAGAAGGGCCTGCACAATGGCCGGAGAAACCAGAATTTCCCCGGCCTCAATACTTAAGTTATGCCGCTCTTTCTACAATCTGCCTTACTATAGAAAACATAGTAGGTCTTTCAATTTCACTTCCCCGAAAAACTGTGGATTGGATCATCCCCAGCCTGGAAATCATGGGAGTTGAAAATCTCTCTCTTAAAAAAAATATGATCACCATACTTTCCAATAAAAGCGGGCGGGGATGGGAAATTCATATGGAAAGTGAAAAACTTTATTATTTTACTATCAATATACTGGGAAAAAAGAAAAAAACCCTGCCCATTCCATCAGGGAAATGTTCGATGTTGATAGACAAACTATAATATAAGTATATAGATCATTATTAAAAAAACAGCGATAATCAAAACATAATGCAAAAAAGCGGCCCTTCCCAGCAGAATATTCGGTTTTCCATCGGCGCTAAATTAATAATTATAATAACCATACTCGTGCTGGTCTCATTAGGGTCTATTACTGCTCTTGTATCCTGGCTGGTCCGGCAGGATTTACAAATCACAGCAGAAGTTACAAATCTGGAAGTAAACCGGCACTCATCCAATGAAGCAGAATATACATTTGCGAATTTACGCGCCAACTCCCAATTAATAATACAAACAATAAATGCTGCAGGGGTGGATACTGAACTTTCACATACGGCGGTTGGATTTTTCTTCGAGCAGAACCCGCAGATTGCCATGCTTACTTATACAATAGACGATGGGCCAAGGCAATTTTTAATCAATGAATGGTTTTTTTTATCCCGGGCCATTGATCTTTCCTTGATAGCCACGTATGACGAGATCTATTTAGGGGAGATAAGCCGGGCTGCCAGGGGAGAGACCTTGCTTTTAAATGCCGCTCCCATCTTTGATTATCCCCTGCTGACTTTATTTTTCCCTTGGCATCAGGGTGGCGGAGCGGTTATTTTTTCCGCAGAAAGAATGAGTGATACTTTTGGCTTTGGAACCAATCAATCCTTCATGATAAATAGTTCAGGAGATGTCCTAATCCACTCTGATAGTGATCTTGTAAAAAGCGGAGCTAATATATCAAACCGCAATTTTGTTCAAGCCATTCGCGAGAATCCCCTGCGGAACCTGCAAATTTCATACACGGATGACAATATTCGTTATTTTGGTGCTTTTACTAAGCTGGATATAGGAGCTTCAATAGTAATTACAAGCATCGAGTATGACAGAGTTTTTGAAGGACTTCATGAAACAACTTTGCGTAATATATACCTTACTGCGGCCATTCTGTCTATTTCTATCATGTTTATTTATTTCTTTTCAAAAAACATCTCCCTTCCCCTAAAAGCTTTGGCTCAGGCTGCCCGGAACATAGAAGGAGGTTCTTTTGAAGTAAATCTGAAATCTAAAAGACAGGACGAGATCGGTGTTTTAACCCATAGTTTCCATAATATGAGCACGGCTTTGAATATATTTGGTAAGTTCACCAATAAAGATCTTGCCGTAAGAGCGATGCGTGGGGAGTTAAGACCCGGTGGTTTAGCCAAGCATGCCACGATCTTTTTTTCTGATATCCGGGGTTTCACTGAAAAATCAGAAAACTTTATCAAGGTTTTTGGAAAGGATGCTTCAGATAAAACAGTTTTCTGGCTTAATAATTACCTTACCCGTATGATCGAATGTGTAGAAAAAACCGGCGGAGTGGTAGATAAATTTATCGGAGATTCGGTGATGGCACATTGGGGAACAGCCTATACTTCCGGAAAAGCCAGTCAGGATGCTTTGAATTGTATAAGAGCTGCATTAATGATGCGAACAGAATTGATTAAGATCAACCAGTTGCGGCAGCCTAAAAACGAGGAGAATCCGGAAATTACTATAGGTATGGGCATTAATACCGGCATAGTTACAGCTGGGCAAATAGGTTCTGATTTGCGTATGGAGTATACAGTCATAGGATCTCCGGTAAATATTGCTTCCCGGACTGAGGGCCTAAATAAGCCTATGAATACAGACATCCTTATCACCGAAGATACCTGGAACCTTGTAAGGGAAAAAGTAATTACCGAGGAAATGCCTTCAGTAATTTTACAGGGTATGGATAAGCCCACTCGCCTTTATGCCGTGATAAGGCTTAGTGAGGATCTTGATGGTCCTAATAACCTCCTGGAGCTGCGTAAACTCCTGGGTTTAAAGACACCTGATCTTTCCAAATTGGATGAATTCGTTCAGAAAGGAAAATACGAGATCCTGGAGCAATTTGCCGGGAGTAGCAATGGATAGTAAAGCTTCCCAAAGAAGCAGAGTAATTCTTGTGATCATTCTCTGCATTTCGGGAGCTGCTTTTAGCCTTTGCCTGTTTTTTATCAGTTTATTTCAAACTTTTAATTCCCAAGACGAGCCTTTAGGGACAGTAATTGTCAAGCAAAATATAGTCCAAAGACGTATAGTAAACAGGGTTCTTTGGGACCGGCTAACCAGAGAATCACCAGTATATCCCGGGGATGTGATCCGGGTAGCGGATCTTTCCAGTGCCGAACTCCATATTGGCAGCAATGAAATCGCATTGGAAGAAAATACTTTAATAAGGATTTTTGAAAGTGATGGTCCTTCTCAAATAGAGTTGAATTTTGGAATTTTAAGTATAATTACCGGGAATGAAGGCGGAGATATTTCCCTGCATATCCATGGAAGCCATGTAGAAGCAGGTACAGGAACGGTACTAAGTGCAAGTGCCGGGGATGAAGGTATGATCTTGTCTGTAAGTGAAGGCAGGGCTCTGTTTTATGAAAGAGGAATGGTTAGGGAAGCATCGGCAGGAACTATGATTTCTCTGGACTTAGAGGGTAATCATCGGGATATACAAGCCGCTTTAGTAATGAGTCCACGGCCAAATGCACGTCTATTAAAACACGGACCTGATCCTTTAAATATAAAATTCAGTTGGAATAGAATAAATCTGGATCCTGATGAAAATTTGAATCTGGAAATTGCCCTGGACCGGAGTTTTTCTCGAATTTTAATGTATGAATCCGCCTATGAAGAAGCCGATATAGATTTAGATGCCGGATTTTGGCATTGGCGTTTATTATATGGGGAAGCTGTCCTCCATATGGGCCGGGTAACAGTACTTGAAGCCCTCCCTCCCGTACTTTTCAGTCCCTCTGAAGATCAAATGTTTCGTTATCAGTCCAGACAACCGCAATTGAGTTTTCGCTGGTCAGAAATAGAAGGAGCTTCATATTATCTTTTAGAAGCCGGAGAAACACCGGATTTTGAAAACCCCATAATAACTACAAATGTACAGGGGACTTCTTTTGTGAACTCAGGTTTTGGACCCGGTACCTGGTATTGGCGGGTACGTCCTGTTTATACTTTTGCCTATGATGCCTCTGGTACAACATCGGAAACTTCTACTTTCCACATAGAACAAACTGATCAACTGGATGCTCTTGTATTAAGAAGACCGACTCAGGGTACCACTGTTGATATTTCACAGGATCGCAGGGATTTATTTTTTTCCTGGGAAAACACAAATGAAGCTGAATCATATATTATACAGATTTCAGAAAGCGAAGATTTAAATAATCCGGTGATCAGCGGGAATATGCGGGATAATTTTTTTGTATATAGTAGGGACGAAGAGGATCTCCATACAGGGCAATATTACTGGAGTGTTACTTATTCTGATCAGGAAGGGAATCAATCTCCCCCCGCACCTATAATGTCTTTTATTGCCATGGAAGGAGAAGTGGTTCATGTACCCATATTCCCTCCGGAAGGTTATACAATGAATGTTGCAGAACTTTCTGAAACATCTTTTACATGGAATACAAACCTGCCTTTTGAAAGACGTTTCCAGGTATCAAGGGATTCTGCTTTCTCCTTTCCCGAAATTGACGTAGAAGTAACAGGTGAATCCTTCCAGGGCTTATCCCTTGATCCCGGCAGCTGGTATTGGCGGATTTATGCAAAAGATGCTGAAAGAGATTATCTAGAATTTGCCACTCCCGCCCGCCGTTTAGATCTATTTCAAATCCTGGCCGCTCCGGTATTGCAAGAATTAGCCTTAGATAACCATGTTCTTTTAATGAGCGGTACCCCTTTTGAATTTAACTGGTCGCCGGTTAATGGTGCAGATCAATACCTTTTTAGTCTTTACAGCACTGCCAATAGTGAGCAGCCTGTATACGAACAGTATTTGACAGAGACCTTTCATACTCTTTTAATAGAAAATTTTGGTGAAGGTTCTTATTTTTGGACTGTCCAGGCCATTGCTCCGGATGGCTCCGCCCTTAGAACAGGTAATCCTGGAAGCGATCAATTTGATCTGCGTATAATAAGAAACCTTAGTCTTGAATCACCGGCACAATGGACTTCGTTACCAGGTCTAACGGCATTAAGGGAACAAACATTGTTCCGCTGGAACAGCACTGAAGTTATTGCAAATTCACGGTTTGTACTTTCACGAAACTCAAATCCCTCATTAGAGCCGGAGTTTGAAATAATTAATCCTGACCCTATAGTCAGCATAGAAGGGCTGGGGGAAGGCATTTGGTACTGGACTGTGGAAGCGGAAACTCAGGAAGGCTTTAATATCAGCGCAGCTTCACCTATACAATTATGGGTAATGCCCATTCCTCTTTTACCGGAAGCTCAAAACCGCTACCCTGATGAAGGACACAACTTCCATCAGGATGAACTTAGGACTAATAGAACTATTGATTTTAGCTGGTCACCGGTTCAAGGGGCAAATACGTATATATTCAGTATTTTTCAGGAGACAGATGGAGGCCGTAGGGAAATACTCCGTAATAATCTATCAAATCAAACCAGCTTTACATTAATGGATCTAAGTATCCTGGATCCCGGAACATTTGTTTGGCAGCTTGAAGCGCTAAGCGTAGACGAAAACGGTAATCCTGAACAACAAGGCCGTATAGTGGAGAATTCTTTTATTATGGATATACTCCTTCCAGGGCCGGTACAGACTGAAGATCCAGGAATTCTATATGGAAATTAAATCATCGATTTTAGCTATACTTTTTTTTCTTGGAACTGTTTTTTTAGGGACACAGGAAGTTGTCTATTACCCTGATCCCCCATTAGTTCATCGTCTTACCTGGTTAGGAGATCCTTATGCTCTGCGTTATGAAATTTTAATTGAAAAAGAAGAAAACGGAGAATTCCTTAGTCTGGTTAATGAAATTACCACAGCCTTATCCATAGAACTATCCCTTATACCTGGGATTTATAGGTTTGGGGTAATTCCCCATGATCTCCTTGGCCGCCGTCACAATGAGGCGCTAGAATGGAGGGCATTTGAAGTCCTTCCTGCCCTAAGGCCTGAACCTATAAATTTTTATCCTACTTCTTATACCCCAGGCGTTGAAACGATCCTTACACTGGATATCTACGGAAGAAACCTGATAGGAGGAGCAGAAGTATCCCTGCGCCTCCTGGATGATGAAACTGAAAGCGTTATTGACTCGATAATTCCCAGGGAATTATCAGTACTAGATAATGATAGAGGGCTTCAATTAACATTAGATACCCTTCAATTGGATACCGGTGCCTATGAAATTCTTATCAGGAACCCAGGAGGAATGGAATCCGGAATAAGAAGCTTTATTGTTAATATGCCTTTAGAAATTACATCGATAACACAGCCAGAAGAGAGTCCTCAACCGGTGACAGTACCTCAAACAGAAAAACCGGCAGAACCTATAGCAGAACCTATTAACGAAAAAAGAGGAATTGAAATATATCTGGAGGCCGGATGGGCGCCAATGGCAGCTATTTACGGACAGAATAATATTATCTTTGGAGAAAACATTTTACCTATCAGCACATTGTTCCGTTCAGGTATGGTTTTTCCAAATCAAAAGTTTTTTGATTATGGCTTTGAACTGGGGCTTTCTTATTATGTTTATCTTGCTACAGCAAATATTTACGGGATTGGGGGACATTCAGCTTCAATTGAAAGCAATTTTTTAATGCAAAGATCCTTTGGCCAGTCCTCTACTTTATCTCTGCGGGCCGGATTTGGTATCAATATGCCCATATCTTATAATCTGGAAGTATCTAAAAGACCGGAAAATAGTACAATGTATATAAATTTAGGCAGTTCAGCAGTTTTTCCAATCAGGGACAGCAAAACCTACTTTGGAACAGGTCTAGATTTTTCAATAGTATTAAGTACAGATAATCCTTCCGGTATACTCCGTCCATGGCTTGGTATTGGGCGGCGTTTTTAAGGAAATATCAAAGCAAAAGTTCATAATAAGGCTCCCCTCCGGTATTGCTATTCCCTTTTAATACACCTTGTTCTTTTACCGAATACTCAGGTAAAGCTTCTGTTACTGCGTTACCAATCAATACTCTGACATTATTACGAAGTCCAAGGTTAGAAAAAACCTTAGCTTTGACAACGGGAATTCCAAAAACTGAATACCCTGATAAAGGCGACCAGGTAAAGGCACATAGACCAAAATCCATACCAAATGACCAGAGCCTGCATTCTTTACGTCGAAGCAGATCGGAAATGAACCCTGCGGCACGTATGGCGTTGTCAGTAGATTTTGGCACAATACCGGTCTGACTTATAGATATCATCCTTTCCAAAGGAGAACCAAAGCAGGCCAATATCAGATCCCCGCTATTTCCAGCTATCATACCTCCTGCTCTTTTTATAACCCTGCTGAGTTTTGTTCGAAAGGAAAGTATAGCGGCAGCAGCGGACTTTGGATCAGATAAATTTTCATTTATACCGGGGTTCCTGATCGCTACTACAGCAGCACGAAGACTGATCAGTTCCTCCGGTTTTGGCGCTCCTGAACGAACCAAATATTTTATACCCTCTGGAGCAATAAAAGGACTATAACAGGAAAAAAAGTAGCGGCTAAACCTGGATTTTAATATTAAAGCCCAAATAATGGAAATAAGGCTGAATGTTCCGGAAGCGGCAACAGGAATAAGAGGATCAAACCATATGCCAGTAAATAAAAATACTAAGGAAAAGCTTAATAAAGAAAAAATGCTTAAGGTAAAACCATAGAATAAACTCCTGGTAATATTTTTAAAACTAATAAATCCAGCAGTTAATAAAATACAAATTAAAGAACCTAAAAAAGATAAAAGTTCTCCTCCGGGAATAATAGCATGTCCTGTAATAATACTATTAGCAAAAAGTGCAGAAGCTTCAGTATCACTAATACCCTGGACTGTAGGTGGTCCTAAAATACAAAATGAACCGGTTAAGTTAGATTCCAGTCTGGTTCTTAAGTCTAATAACTGACGATGTTTTATTTGAAGTTCGTCAAATATATCGATCATAGATCCTTGAGGACCGTAAAGGAAATTTGCAAGGCCATCAAAATATGAATTTCTGGCCCATCTCCAGAGTATTTTTAATTCTTCAGCATGGTCTAAAGGAATATCCCCTCTTAGTAGTTCTGTTTTTATAGACAGGGCATAATCATATAAATGGATGGGATTCTCTTCACCTTGAATAAACGAATAAATCCCGTAGGATTCCGCTTCCTCTAAAAGAAGACGTAAGCTTTGATCTGCTTCATCATAATCAATAAAATACTGCATTGAGATGCGTCTAAAATCCTCGCTCCCACGGGGAACTTCAAAGAGCAGGGCACCATCTCTGTCTAAAGGGATATATAATTCATAACGGTTTTTTAGAGCACTATAAACAATATGCTCCATGGTCTGACTTTGTGGAGTAATTCGGCGTAGTACCCCATCCCGATCCGGCCTTGCCCTGGAATATTCACCATGATCCGCCAGGGCACCGGGTCTACCCTCCTCTACTGTCCCTATCAGTTGAACTAAAAGGTCTCCGGGATGATGTACATTACCAAAAATTGCAGCAGCCCGCTCAAGTTGAGCTATACCTTCTTCATCCCGGTTAATTAAAGTGCTAATAAGCCGTTCTTTACCCCTTTCAGAAAGTTCTATAAGTTCTCCTACATAAAGGGCAGACTCTCCGGGAGCTATGGACCCGGTTCGGATTCCATCAAAAAGATTCCTGATATTCTGGTTTAAAGTATCGAATTCTCTTTCAAAACGGTAACGGATTTCCTCTTCCCGGACAGTACTCCCGGCAGAAATTCCCAACACCGGGGCCTGGAGGATAAGAATAGCTGCATTAAATTCGCTCATGGTCATCAACAAAGATGAAACTGCAGAAGGCTCAAGGATATTATCTGTTATTTCAAAACCTTGATTGGGTGAAAGGGTGTCGATAATCAGGATTTCCATAGCGATGGGTATAGCAGGTCTGCGGCGGATGAGAAAATCGTATAAAGGCCCCAGCCTGGGTCCTCTAAAATAAAGGCAAAGAAGAGCGGCTAATATAGCAGAAAGGAGAAAACTAAAAATAAAGCGAAGCCAGGATTGTTTCCTTGAAATATAAGAAAGAGCCTCTCCCATCCTTTTAATTTCGGCTTCTTTATGATAGAATAATATGATAGAATATAAGGTAAAGGTTAGTAAAAATGAAGAAATTATTTTTAATGTTATTTATCACCGCTTTGGTTCTCTTATCCTGTGCCCAACCTCCTACAGAGGAAATGAACATGGCCATCCAAGCTTTGGACCGGGCAGAAAATGATGTAGGAGCATTAGTATACGCACAAAACTATCTTTCCCGGGCACGAGATGCCTTTGAGAGGATGCAGAATGATGCAAATTCCAAGCGTTTTGATTCAGCCAGGCAAAATGCAGCAGAAGTAATTGCAAATTCCGAAAGGGCCATCAGCGAAGGCAATATTGCCGCTGCCCGTACCGCAAATGAAGCCCTCAATTTCCTTGATGTCCTGGAAAACACGGTAACAGAAACTGAAGCCAGCTTGTATATAGCCCGTCAAATAGAAGATATCCAGCTTGATTTTGAACCTCTTGAAGAAATACTGGAAATCGCAAGGGCAGACCTCGAAAGCGCTGAAGAAAGCTATTCTATAGGGGATTATACAGAGGCCATTGATATAGGCCAGACTATACGCTCCAGTTTAAGCGAAGTGGACACCCAAATAAACCAGGCAGCCCAGGCTTTATCCCCAAAGAATTAGTGCGAGGTATTATTCTACTATCGAAGTAAAAATCTCTGTTACTGCCTTTTCGTCCAGTTCCATGAAACCTGGGACTTTACCGTTGTATTGATCTACGCAG
>Ga0099364_10012279_pt1 | contig 11578 bp, 10 predicted proteins | sample TergutTh196P3_FD_73070 | JGI IMG/M metagenome (GOLD analysis project Ga0099364, IMG submission 73070) | Microcerotermes parvus P3 segment gut microbial communities from Pointe-Noire, Republic of the Congo - Th196 P3 | ecosystem: Host-associated > Arthropoda: Insects > Digestive system > Gut ...
ATACTATACTACTATTATTATTTTATTTTTTTATAAAAAAGAAAAAAATATTATCTTTGCATTTTGTTTAAAACTTAAAAAATTTAAAAGAAATGATGTTTGAAAATTTGACGGACAAGATTGAACGAGCGTTCAAAACCTTGAAAGGTGAAGGTCGTATAACCGATATCAATGTAGCCGAAACCTTGAAGGAAGTAAGGAAAGCGCTTCTTGATGCAGACGTGAACTATAAGATTGCGAAGGAATTTACTGACCGAGTAAAGGAAAAGGCGCTTGGAATGAACGTCATAAAATCTGTAACACCGGGCGATTTGCTCGTAAAAGTTACCCGCGACGAATTATCGGAGCTAATGGGCGGACAAGCAGTGGAACTGTCGTTGAAAAATAATCCGGCAATTGTACTTATAGCAGGATTGCAAGGTTCGGGTAAAACGACTTTCAGCGGGAAGTTGGCTAATTACCTGAAAAGTCAAAAAGGACGTTCGGTACTGTTAGTAGCTGGCGACGTTTACAGACCCGCAGCGATAGAACAATTGAAAATACTCGGAGAGCAAGTAAGCGTACAAGTTTATTCGGAAGATGAAAATAAAAATCCGGTAAATATCGCTGAAAATGCCCTTAAACATGCAAAATTGCACGGTTTCAACACCGTTATTATTGATACTGCTGGACGATTAGCAGTAGACCAGGAAATGATGAATGAAATTACTTCAATAAAAAATTCGGTAAATCCCGATGAAATTTTGTTTGTAGTTGATTCTATGACAGGTCAGGATGCTGTAAACACGGCAAAAGAATTTAACGATAGATTGGATTTCAACGGCGTTGTGCTTACAAAATTGGATGGCGACACAAGAGGCGGGGCTGCTATTTCAATAATGTCGGTAGTTAAGAAGCCTATAAAGTTCATAAGTTCCGGCGAAAAGATGGACGCCCTGGATATTTTTCATCCCGACCGTATGGCTGACCGAATTCTCGGAATGGGAGATATAGCATCGTTAGTTGAAAAAGCGCAACGACAATATGACGAAGCCGAAGCCAGAAAAATGACTAAAAAACTTGCAAAAGACCAGTTCGACTTCAATGATTTTCTTTCGCAAATTCAACAGGTTAAAAAAATGGGTAATTTAAAAGACCTCGCTTCAATGTTACCCGGTATAGGAAAACAGCTTCGTAATTTAGATATAAATGATGACGCATTTAAAACAATAGAATCAATAATTTATTCTATGACCCCGGAAGAGCGAAAAAATCCGGGAATAATTAACGGAAGCCGTAGAATGAGAATAGCAAATGGCAGTGGTACCAATATCCAAGAAGTAAACCGAATTATTAAGCAGTTCGATGAAACGAGGAAGATGATGAAGATGATGACAAATAAAAATACAATGAAGAAAATGATTAGGAAAACATCGAAGTAATAATGGCAGTTCTCTATCTCGTTCCTACTTTTTTAGCGGATAATACGTTGCATAGCGTATTGCCGACAAATGTTATTGCAACTATTCATAGATTAGAACAGTTTGTAGTAGAGGATGTTCGTTCGGCGCGTCGATTTCTTTCAAAAATAGGGCATCCGCAAAAAATTGAAAATTTGTTGTTCAAAGAATTGAACGAACATACGCCAAAAACTGAAATATACAAGCTGTTATCATTTATATCAAACGCAGATACGGGTATTTTAACTGAGGCTGGCGTTCCGGGAGTGGCAGACCCAGGAGCTGAAATAGTACGATTAGCGCATGAAAATAATATAAACGTTGTACCATTAGTAGGACCATCGTCAATACTTATGGCATTGATGGCTTCCGGTCTGAATGGACAATCGTTTGCTTTTGCAGGATACCTTCCGATAAAGAAAAACGAACGACAAGAACGTCTAAAAGCATTAGAAAAACGTTCAAAAAATGAACGACAAACGCAAATTTTTATGGAAACACCATATAGAAACATGCAGTTGCTCGAAGATATTCTAACGTCATGTCGTTTAGAAACATTGCTTACAATAGCTGCTGATATAACAGGGCAGCGAGAATTTATTCAAACAAAAACTATTAAAGAATGGAAAAAAAAATTGCCGCAGTTGAATAAAATACCTACGGTTTTTTTGATTCAAGGCTTTGTTTGATATAGTCGCCTATATGCTGTTGTTCGTATGTTTCGGAAATTTCTATGATTTGTAGAAGCAATTCTACGTTCAATTCGGCTTTTTGATAAACTGAATTATAAAAAACAGGCGGAAGCGAATAAAAATATTCTATTTCGTCAAGCAAAATATCTACATATTCAATAAGTTCTGCATTTGCTATATCAAACATTTTTGCCTGATATAATGCTTCTGCCTGAAAAAGCGAAAAATAATCATACGGAACCTTTGAAGCAGGAAAAAGTTCAATGGCTTTGTATAGTACTTCTGCGGCTCGTTCCGGCTGCTCTTCGGCAAGCAGTTGCATGGCTAATCGCGTGTAGACGTGTCGGGCGCGCACTACCGAAAGTGTACGCAAATGGTGGCTATCTAACCAGGTCTTAGGATTGTTCACGCCTTCCCATCGGAAAATGTTCATCAGATGTTCGTAAAGAAGAGCAGAATTAATATGTCCTGTGTTCAGAATGTTTTCTGAAGGCGTTTTTATTGGAACTAACCGGTATGTCAAACCGTCCAATTGCAGATAATCATCAAGTCCCATTGTTCCGTTGTGTCTGCATGAAGTCCAATAAATTGGGCGTTCCCAATTGTTGGAGGAGATAATTTCAAGCGCAATCCATTCGCCCTTTGCAAGAGCAGAAGATGGAACACGAAAATACAATGTATCAAGGAGCTTATCAACGTCTTCAGGTTTTACGGTTCCGTTGGCAATTACCTTTTCTTTGTCCACAGGTATTGAAAAATTTCGCGTCATAATATAATTCAGTTCGATGTCGGGCTCAAAAAATAACTTAGTATTATCAGCGTCACTATTGATAAATTCGAGTGCATGACGCAGGGGAATAGTATCTTGATAATGGTTTAGCGCGTAGACAAAATCTCGTGTTCCGCGCAGATATTTTTCAATCGGGATGTTCAGCGGCAGCGGCGGCGAATCGTAAGCAGCATGTTTCATTTGATTGATATACCAGTCGGCGCTAAGATACATCAGGTTCACTACGCGGACGTCGGTTCGCACACCTTCCACGTTTTGCAGGTACCAAAGCGGAAAAGTGTCGTTGTCGCCAATAGTGAAAAGTATTGCGTTTGGAGCGCAGGAGTTCAGATAATTGAATGCAACGTCGCGGGCAGTGTAGCGTTTCGAGCGGTCGTGGTCGCGCCAGTTCTGCTGTGCCATAATTAAGGGCGCCGATAATGAAATAATGACAGCAAACGATGCTGCCGCTATTGCGGGCATTTTCTGTTTCAATATATCGTAGATAGCCGCCACGCCAATTCCTATCCAAATTGCGAAAGCGTAGAACGAGCCGGCATAGGCATAATCGCGTTCACGCGGTTGCAATGGCGTTTGGTTAAGATAGATAACGATGGCTATGCCGGTCATAAAAAACAGGAGCATCACTATCCAGAAATATTTGACGTCGCGCTGAAATTGCCAAATTAAGCCAATCAGCCCTAATATCAGCGGAAGCATGAAATATCGATTGCGTCCTGCGTCGTTTTTAAAATGTTCCGGCAAATTTTTCTGCGGACCCAAACGCGGCGTATCTATAAAAGGTATGCCAGATATCCAGTTTCCATTGAGTATACTGCCGTCTGCCTGAACGTCGTTTTGCCTTCCGGCAAAGTTCCACATGAAGTAACGCCAATACATGTGTCCAAGTTGATAACTGATGAAAAAACGAACATTTTCAAAGAAAGTAGGGCGGTAAAGAATAGTTTCTTCTTCTTGCGAAACAATCAGCGGACGACCATTTATTCCGCCATAAGCCTTGTAGATTTCAACATGAGCGGGCGCATCGCTGTACATCCTTGGAAAAAACGTAGAAAAACGCGAATCGTAAATTATCTCCACTTTCCGCTGAACTATTTCGTAACGCCCGTTCAACTTGACATATACAGGAGCAGTTTCTACACGCCGCTCTTCCGGCGCATTATAATAAGGTCCGTAAATAAGAGGACGATTGCCGTATTGCTCGCGATTGAGATAATCAAGTAGCGAAAAAACATTGTCGGGGCTGTTCTGGTTCATAGGAGGATTTGAAATAGAACGAATAACAATAGCGCCGTATGAAGAATAGCCTATTAGAAACATCGCTATCGACAACAGAATTGTGTTGAGAAGTCGCTTATTTCGCATGTAACTATACCAAATTCCAAAAACAAAGCTCGATACCAACATAAGTATATATGCCAAAAAGCCGGTATTATAAGACATTCCGAACGTATTTACAAACAACAGTTCAAAATAGCTTGCTATTTTCACCGACCATGGTATTATTCCGTAAAGTATTCCCACAAGTAACAAAAAAGAACAGCAAACAGCCAAAATTACGCCCTTTTTCGAGGGTTCGTATTTCCGAAAGTAATATATCAGAGCCATTGCCGGTATAGCCAGTAGGTTAAGCAGATGCACCCCGATAGACAGTCCCATAAGGTATGCAATAAGTACTAACCAGCGCGTTGCGTATGGTCGAGCGGCTGCTTCTTCCCATTTAAGCATAGCCCAAAAAACAACTGCCGTAAAAAACGACGAAGCCCCGTAAACCTCAGCCTCTACCGCCGAAAACCAAAACGTATCAGAAAAAGCATAAGCCAAAGAACCCACAACGCCGCTGAAGAGAATAACTGAATAATTGAATAATTGAATAATTGAATAACTGAATAATTGAATTTTTGAAACTCTTCGCGCAATATGCGTTATGCTCCAACACAAAAATAAAATTGTAAACGCGCTCAACAATGCTGAAAACAAGTTCACCATCAGGGCGATTTTATCAGGGCTTGGCGCTATCATGGCAAACAGGCGTGCAACAAGCAAAAACAGTGGCGCTCCGGGTGGATGTCCTATCTCAAGTTTGTTGGAGGCTGCAATAAATTCGCTGCAATCCCAAAAACTTGCAGTGGGCTCTACTGTAAGAAAATATGTGCAAAAAGCAACGGCAAAACAAAACCAGCCGGTTATACTGTTCAAAATACGGAAATTTGGCATGACGATTAAATTTAAACAAGGCTAAGATAAACTTTTTCTATACTGATACCGTATTTACGTGCAATAGCCGCACAATCGTCATATTCCGGTTTTGTCCTTAATTTTTCACCCTGATAATATGCTTCTTTCATGCGCACGGGTCCCCACTGCGTATCAACTGTAACTGCTCGGCGTTCGAGAACGGTTTTTTTTACGTATTGATAACGCGCGCCAAGCGTTGATGTTTCGGTAAACAAAACCCGTTCAAGCTCTTCTCTCTTATCGGGCGCACTGAGAATTGAAATTTTTACTGCCGGTCGCGTTTTTTTCATTATTATGTTTTGAAGAAATACATCGTCAGCTCCCGCTTCGAACAGGCGCTCCATTACGTAGGCGTAGCGCTCGGGATTCATATCGTCAATATTACATTCAATTAATACTGCATCTTCTGAATTTTCAGTTTGTTGCGATATATTTTCGGTTTCTGCCAAACATGCGCGCAAAACGTTCGGTATTTCGGTATCGCGGCTGCCAATACCATAGCCGGTTTTGATAATGTTGAACGATAATTTTTCAGTAAATTCATCTGCTAATGCCGCAAGAATAGCCACTCCGGTTGGAGTTGCCGTTTCGAAAGGCACTGCTCCAAGCTTCATTGCTTTGCCTTTCATAATTTCGAGCGTGGCAGGAGCAGGAACGGGAAAACGCCCGTGAGCGCAGTTAACAAAACCGCCGCCCATCTCTACCGGCGATGAAATGATACGCTCGGGAGATAGATAATCAATGCAGATAGCAGCGCCAACAATATCAACAATCGAATCTAACGCCCCTACTTCGTGAAAATGAACCTCTTCCAAAGACTGCCCATGAATTTTTGCCTCAGCACGAGCAATAATCCTGAAAATATCCATGCTCATAGACTTAACATTTTCTGAAAGCTCGCTCTCGCATATTATTTTTTCTATGGAATAAAGATTCCGATGCTCGCCGTGATGCTCGTCTTTAAGAGTCTTGTAATATTCTGGAATGATGCGGCGTTTAAGCCCGTCGAAAACAGAATTGGAAACTTGCGAATATCCATGTGAATGTCCATGCGAGTGACTATGTGAATGACTGTGTGAATGGTCGTGTGAATGTCCATTCGCAGCGTGATGGCTATGATTATCCCTTTGTTCATCGCCGGTAAGTATAACTTCTACCCGCGTTCCAGTTATTCCTTTCCGCTGCTGTTCCGAAATGCGTATTTCGTATCCTTGCAGCGCCAGCTTTTGCAACTCGCCTGTCAAATATTCCGGGCTAACCCCGAGCTCTATCATAGCTCCAAGGTTCATATCGCCGCTTATGCCCGCAAAACAATCGTAATATAATATTTTCATGGTCTAAAAAATTTTCGACACAAAAATACAAAAAAAATAAATATTCCCCCCCCAAAAAAAACATGTTTCAATATAATGAAGAAATATTATTTCACAAAGCGTTCTCGCGACTATAAAAGGACACGATTTTACGGCTCACATTTTCAAAACCTGCGAGGTTAATTATCAATTAACAATTAATAATTAACAATTACTCTAACCGTATTTTCACCACTACGCACAATATACACCCCTTGCACATTCAGCGGCACATCTATTTCTGCGCCGGTGGGCTTGCTTTGATGCAGTAATACGCCAGTTGAGGTATATACGCTCAACGTTTCGCCGACGGTTATGCCTGTTACGTGCAGCACGCCGCCGCGCATATATGCGCGGAGCGGGTTTTCAGAGGCGAGGTCGGGGAGGCTTGTGAGGTTTTGCGCTTTGAAGGTTGCTGTTACCGTTACTGCCTTGGGGGGCATTTCAAAGGTGGTGGTTGGGGCGGTTTCGTCGTCAAAGTCCACTCCGTCTGCCGACGTCCAACGGTCGAATTGCTGACCTTCGGGTGCGGCGCCGGCGGTTATCGGTACGCGGACGCCGGCTTCGTAATTGCCGCCGCCTGTGCTGCCTGCGCCGCCTACGACGGTTACGGCGTAGGTCGGAGCCGATACCGTGGTAAACATATATCCGCTTGTTAGCTCTTCCATTTCATTACCCGCTGCATCGCTGAAACCGGATATGTTTACTGTATAAGTTGTTTCGTAAGTAAGTTCGCTGTAGGAGAGCGTATATACGGTGTTTTCGAGTGTCCACACGCCGTTTTGCAATAACAATGGGGCATGCCCCGTTGTCACAAGTTCCACCGTGCCGGCGGGCGTTGTGTCCATTGGTTCGTTGAAGGTTATCACCACGTAGCCATTGATTGACTCGTCGTCGCCGCTTGGCGCGACAGACAGGACTATGGGCGGAGTGGCGTCCTTGCTGCCATATTCATATGCGCCTATGTCAATCACGCCGTCCCACACGCGAGCGTTGCCCGCCAAATCCGTTGCGGAGGTATTGAAACTGTTGTTTCCCGCGTTTATGGCGGGGCTGTCCGCGGCAAGTGTGCCGTCGGCGTTCAAACCTAACGACGATACGCCTCTTTTGTTGTTCACATTGCCGGCGTTGGTACCAAGCGAGGCAACGTTAGTGAGCGTGTTTTTGAATATCACGTTGGCAATGAATGCGCCATCGCCGCTAAAAAAGTCTCTATTGTTGTCGGCATTGGCAATGATGCAGTTGAGAAACTGCGGGGCGGAGTCTGTCCCGCGTCTGCTATAACGGAAGATATTGCCGCTCATTGCTATATTGTCGGCGGTCAATGTGCAGTTGACGAAGGTTATGCCTTCGCCTTCGCCTTCGGTATAATGTACCGCGCCGCCGAAGCGGGCAGTATTGCCCGTAAAGAGGCAGTTGACGAATGTGGCGGTAGTGGTTGTGCCGAGGTGGTAAGAATAAACCGCGCCGCCTTCGCCATAATCTCTTGCGGCGTTATCTTTGAAAATACAATCGGTAACGGTAAGATTGCCTCTGTTATTATGAATAGCGCCGCCGTGGCTGACGATATAACCATTGGCAAAGGTAATACGGTTAATCGTTACGTCGGCTTGATTGATATAGAATATCTGGCGAGCGTTATTGCCCGAAACAGTTATTCCTGCGCCGTTGAAGGTAACGTTGTTTCTAATATTCGGCAGATTGGAGTTCAGCGTTATAGTTTTCCCATTTAGCGCTGGTGAAACGTTAATAATTTGGTTTCCGCTTCCTTCATTTACCTGTGTAATAGCCCATCGTAGAGTTCCGTTGTCGTTATTGTCGGCTGTTGAGGTAACGGTGTAGGTCTGCGCCTGTGCCGTTATTGCGGTCATCGCCGTCATCAGTACCCACATCATCAAAGTGTGGGTTGTGGTTTTTAACCAAATATTGGTTATTTGAGGAAAAAAGTACTTTTTCATGGTGAAGAATTTATTATGAATTTATTATTTTATACTGTTTCGAGTTCGGGTTTTAAAATTGATTTATACGCAAGGTCTGTCATGTAGTCGTACCTTTTGTTTTGCTCGTTTATCTTCTTGTCTTGCAGGTCAATTTTTTTGTCCTGTAAATCAATTTTGTAAGAAATCTCGCTTCTTAATATGTCAATTTTCGTTTCGAGATTGTATTCTACGGCTTCAAGTTGCGATTTGACTTCTTCGATTTTTGCATCGAGTTTGAACTCCACGGTTTCGAGTTGCGATTTGACTTCTTCGATTTTTGCATCGAGTTTGAACTCCACGACTTCGATTTTTGCATCGAGTTTGTACTCCACGGCTTCGATTTTTGCATCGAGTTTGTACTCCACGGCTTCGAGTTGCGATTTGACTTCTTCGATTTTTGCATCAAGTTTGTACTCCACGGCTTCGATTTTTGCTTCCAACCGCTCAAATCTGACGTCAATTTGGTCGAACTTTTTACTATGCTCAACAATAAGCGCTTCAATCAACCTCTTTGTATCCTTTTTTACGTTCCGAAAGGACAAAAAGTGCGATACAATCTGAAAGGCAATCAGCCCAATAATTATAATGCCTCCCAAATTGGGGTAAGTTTTTGATATAAATTCAAATATACTATCCATTTCAATAATGATTTATGTTCTTAATGCTACTAAAATTAAAACGCAAAGATAAAAAACTTTTTTTATATTGAACAAATTTTTCATGCTGTTTTTACTTCTATGGTTTGGTTTTTCATGTTTATGGTAAATTCGGTATCTTCAAAGAAGTCAATTCCTAGAACGCCCTCATAATCTGATAGGATACCATGTGCGAGGAAATCGTATATCTGAACTCCCAAACCTCGTACAGAATGCCCAAAAGCAGATATTACATTCGTTTGTATGACATCAACTTCAACAATTCCATTGGCTGTTTCTACCAGACCGGTTTCTATTTTATTGCCAATAGAAAAGTTTGCCATATACAACGCGTTAATGTCAAACGTTGTGGTTGAAGCCCCCGTGTCAAGCGCCATTTTCATTTTATGCTTGGTATCCAGCATCACGGTAATCAATATTAATCCGCTTATCGGGTCTCTTTTGAATTTATGTATCATTGTTTGAGGGGTTTCAGTGTTGAATAAAGACTTGCAATAACCTGTCTTTTCGGTCGCGGGGTAACTCTGTTAAAAAAATGCGCAGTCTGCTCATAGTTTTTCAGCAGAGGTTTGTCGCGATAAGCCAATTCTCTCTTGTCGGGACTGTGATACAACACAACCCCTGAAAGAATATCCATATCATACTCATCCATTTCAGGATTTCCCAATAAAATCCACTCGTCGGGATAACTCTTTTTGATGTCTTCGATGCTTCGCGGCGCAAGCACATCGGCTTCAACTGTATCTTTTTGTTCTGATGTTTCCATTTTATGATTGTTATATGTTTTTATACTACTAAAATTAAAATGCAAAGGTAAAAAAACTTTTTTGAAATTGAACAATTTTTTTTCATGCTGTTTTTACTTCTATGGTTTGGTTTTTCATGTTTATGGTGAATTCGGTGTCTTCAAAGAAGTCCAAGCCCAACACGCCATCGTAGTCCGAAATAATACCGTGTTTAAGGAAATCATATACCTGAACTTTCAAGTCACGTACTGTTTGACCCAACGCTGAAATGTTTTTTGCCTCAAAAATACCTACTTCTATTATTCCAATGGCTGTTTCGATAGCGCCTTTTTCGGTTTTACCTGTTTCGTTCATTTCAAAAATAGGATACCCCGCCACGTGCAATGCGTTAAAATCGAATGTTGTACGTGTCGCGCCTGTATCAAGCGCCATTCTCAATTCGTACTCAACATCTTCCAACACCACAGGAATTAAAATCATCCCGCTTTCGGGGTCTCTTTCAAACTTATGTGTCATCATTTCCAAGTCGAATAAAGGCTTATAATGGCGTGTCGTTTCTCTCGGCGAGGAGTAACTCTGTTGAAAAACAACGCTTTCCGTTTGTATAGTTTTACTAACGGCTTGTCGCGATAAGCCAGTTCTCTTTTGTCGGGACTATGATACAACACAACCCCTGCAATTGTCCGGTTGTACTCATCCTTTTCAGGGTCGCCCAACAAAATCCACTCGTCGGGATAACTTGCCTTTATGTCTTCGATGCTTTGCGGCGCAAGAGCGTTGGGTACAACTGTACTTTTTTGTTCTAATGTTTCCATTTTATGATTGTTATATGTTTTATACTACTAAAATTAAAATGCAAAGGTAAAAACTTTTTTCGAAAATTGAACAAATTTTTTTTTATTTTTTTTTCAAGCCCCTCTCCTATCCTATCCGTCTATTTTGCTGTTTTAACCATTTTCAGTACATTTCTGGCATAATTGTCCCAACTCATATTTTTTGAAACGGTTTCAATATTTTCCGGAAGTATCGGATGTTCAATAATATTTAGCATTGCATCGGTCATAGACGATACGTCATCGACATTTGCTAAATAACCAGTGATACCGTCATTTACCGTTTCGGGAAAATGCCCCACACGTGTTGCAACGATGGGCAAATTGAAGTTATACGCAATAGATTCAACGCCCGAAGCTGTGGCAGTTTCGTATAAAAGCACTATGGCGTCACTAACCTGAAAATATTTGTGAACCTCCTCGTTAGGAACAAACTCGTTGACAACCGTCACCTTATCTCTGATACCCAGACGGTCAATCATTTCTAACGGTCGATAATACTGTTCGTCTTCACGACGGCTTAAAAACTGTGCGCGCAGTTCGCGACTGAAAATACGCTTCATACGGTCATAAAAACTGTCTTTTTTTGGCGTTTGCCAAGACGATTCGCCAACAATAAGTAATGAAACGTCGTCGCGTTTTTTTGCCAAATCGGCAAAAGCAGAAATTGCATTATGCAAACCCTTGTATTTGTGGATAAAACCAAAGAACAGAAATACGTATTGTCGCAGATTTAGCGCAATTTTTTGGGCAGCAACATCAAAATCGGGGTCGGGACTGTACATATCGTATATGGGATGATACAGTTTCAGGATTGGCTTGTCGGTATTGTCTGCGATATTATCCGAACCTT
>Ga0099364_10012280_pt1 | contig 11577 bp, 5 predicted proteins | sample TergutTh196P3_FD_73070 | JGI IMG/M metagenome (GOLD analysis project Ga0099364, IMG submission 73070) | Microcerotermes parvus P3 segment gut microbial communities from Pointe-Noire, Republic of the Congo - Th196 P3 | ecosystem: Host-associated > Arthropoda: Insects > Digestive system > Gut ...
CATTATTCGCGGAAGACCTGTTCCGTCATTTCTGCGTATGTAGGATTTAGAAGAATAATGGTGAATAATAGTGAAAAATCGTTGTGATTATAGAAATTATGTGCTACAATTTCGGTAACGCTCAAACACCATGGAGGATGAGGAAATGGAGCAAGTCCGAAAAAAGATAATAATGGTGGATGATGACAGGACGAACCTGACTGTCGCGAAAAACACACTTTCCGCCAGATATGATGTATTCACCGTGCCGTCAGGAGAAAAACTATTCACGCTTCTTGAAAAAGTGACGCCTGATTTGATACTGTTGGATGTGGAAATGCCTGAGATGGACGGGTACGAAGTAATAAAAACTTTAAAAACCTCGGCAAGTACAAATGCAATACCCGTAATATTTCTAACGGCAAGGATTGATCCTGAAAATGAAGTAAAAGGTTTGAGCTTGGGTGCGGTAGACTATATCACCAAGCCATTTTCGCGCCAGTTGCTATTGCAGCGTATAGAACTTCATCTTCAATTAGAATCGCAGAGACTGGAACTGAAGCGTTATGCAATTGACCTGGAAGGGATGGTTAAAGAAAAGACCCAGAGTGTTGTCGAACTAAAGAACGCGGTTTTAAAAACAGTAGCTGAGCTTGTGGAGTATCGTGACAACATAACAGGCAGACACATAGAAAGGACGCAGACCTATTTAAGGCTGCTTGTGGATATGCTACTCAGGGACGGCATTTACGCCGATGAGCTCTCATCATGGGATATTGACCTTTTTGTTATGTCTTCCCAACTGCATGATGTAGGTAAAATATCAATCAGGGACGAGATACTCATGAAGCCCGGCAAGCTGACCGACGAAGAATTTGAGGAAATGAAGAAACATGCCTCTTTAGGCAGGAAGATAATAGAACAGATGCAGGAAAAAACACCGGAAAACGCATTTTTGGAATATGCAAAGATCCTGGCAGGCAGCCATCACGAAAAATGGGACGGAAGCGGTTATCCACTTGGGACAAAAGGCGGCGAAATACCGCTTGAGGGCAGGCTTATGGCGCTTGTCGACGTTTATGACGCGCTGACTAATGACCGGCCATATAAAAAGGCATTTTCTCACGAAAAAGCTGTTGAGATTATAACGGAAGGAATAGGAAAACATTTCGATCCGTTAATCAGCGAAACTTTTTTGAAATATGAAAGGGAATTTGATAAGGCTGAAAACGAATGAACGAGAAAAAGCCGGCAGCCGAAATGATTTCCTTACAGTTCCTTAGCAAGAAGGTGCACAGAGTGAAAAACAAATGCAAATGCTTTTTTTTGGTGTTATTGGCAGTTATTCTATTGACAATGCCATATGTGTCGGCGAGAGACGGCACATCGGATGCAACCGGTCAAAACCATCTTGTTATTGCAACTACTGACAATCAGATACTCGCTGTAGACAGGCTTATATATGTCGCTCTGCGTAATATTCGATACAATGTTGATTTCGTTTGCCCGATAGTAGCCGAGGGATACAATCAGGCAAACGACGGTATTGTAGACGGGGTGATTGCGGCATATCCTGATTTGCACACCGCCAGACTTAACCTGCGCCAGGTTCCGGTTCCGCTTGAAAACAATAATGTTATGGTGTTCGGGCCTGACGGAAGCGATTTGCAAATAAGCAGCTGGAATGAGCTCGAAGGCATGAGCGTCGGGATTCTGGAAAACCGTACATATATTCTGGAAAGGCTGCCTGAAAATTCTGTAATAACCGAAAAGGAAACAAACAGAGCCGTGCTCAATGGGCTTGTCAACGGGGAGTATGATGTTGCAGTTCTTGTTGAAAGGGATCATGAGACTCTGACGGACAGGCATAATGTGACTCGCGTCGGTCAGGTGGACAGGCTTACGGAATACCTCTATCTCAATGAAAAGCATGAGACGCTTATTCCGTATTTATCCGAAGCGCTTGAAGCGATGAAAAACGACGGAAGCGCAAGTCAGATTCTAAATGCCCTGCCAATCCCGGAAATCAACCAAAAAAGGACGATTGTCCATATCGTTTCTTCAAGCATCGAGACGGACAGGGAAGACAGCTTCAACGAAGCGCTCAGGAAAGAGTTTGAAGACGATACATCCATTGAATGGATGACAGTTAATCTGGACTCAAAACGCTTTGCGAGGGACCAGTATAACATGGCATATATAGCTTTTTTGCTCCGCGCGGACTGTGTATCGAGAAATGTATCGGCAGTTATCGTTTCAGGGGACGTTGCGTTGGATTTTCTGAAAGATTATTACTATCTGCTTTTCAGGAATGTCCCGGTTTTATTCTATGGCGTCAGCGAGCAGTATAGCGAGATTATCCAGGAACACGCTCACTTTTTCACTGGTATAGTAAAGAACATCGATGCGTATGAGACTGTCAGTGCAGCGCTTGATATCTTTCCGGGCACAAGAAATATTCTTGTGATAAATGACTATACAGCAGAGGGTGTCCAGTACAGAAATGCCATTGAAGCCGGCCTTAGACCATTCGAGGGAGACCTTAATATCGAATATAACGAGAACACCGCCTTTGAATCACTGCTTGCGCGCATCAGCGCATTGCCGGAAGACAGTTTGGTTTTTATAGGCTCGTATTTTGTTGACGTCGACCATCAGTATTATTCAATGAGCGAGATAAAGCGATTGCTTGAGAGACACTGTTCCGTGCCCATTTTATCTGTTTATTCCACTGACCTTGCATATAACGCGATCGGCGGAAAATGCCTTGATTATCACATGTATGGAGAGGTAATCGCCGCTATGCTTGTGCCACTGCTGTATGACAACAGCAGAGCAGAGGACATACCTGTTGTTAATGATTCGACAGGTCTGAACCGATGGGTATTTGACAATAACCAGATGATCAGATTTAACGTTAAGCCAAACGCCTTACCTTATGGTGCAGTTATCATTAATGCGGTTCCTTCCATTCGCGAATCCAATCCGCAGTACTTCAGCGCCTTAGTGATTCTGGTAATCATCAGCGCCCTGTTAGTGTTCGGGACAAGTGTTTTCGTAGTCGCCACACATAAGCAAAACAAGTTGAAAAACAAGCTGCGGGAAGAACTGGCAATTGAAAAATCCATGCTGGAAACGATTTTTAACTCAGTCCCCGAGCTTATATATGTAAAAGACCTGAAACTCAGGTATATCCGGGTAAATAAACAGTTTGAAGAACACTTTGGCTACAGCGAGAAGGAAATAACCGGTCAGCGCAGCCACAAGCTGAATTTGCCGGAAGTATTGATCGAGAACTATGAGGAGGCGGACAGGACAGCTATAAAGGAAAATCGAATTGTCATGCTCGAAGACAACATACCTGCCGCAAATGGAAGCTCGCCGTATTTTGAAGTAATAAAAACACCGCTATATAACAACGATGAAATGTTTGGGATTGTTTCCATAGCGTATGACATAACCCACCGAAAAGAAATGGAAGACGCTGCCCAGGCAGCATCCCGTGCCAAGAGCAACTTTTTAGCCAATATGAGCCATGAAATGCGCACGCCGCTTACCGTAGTGCTTGGGTTGTCGGAGCTGGTCCTGGAAACTGCGCATCTGGATGAGGAAACCTACTCAAACCTTATAAAAATATATAGATCAGGCGAGACACTTCTATTCTTAATCAATGATATTCTGGATATTTCAAAAATAGAAGCGGAGAAGCTTGAGCTGCATCCACTCGAATATGACGTTCCCAGTTTACTGAACGACTCGATTACACAAAGTATTCTTTACGTAGGCGAGAAATCCGTTGAGTTTATCCTCGACATCACGGAGGATTTACCCAACTATTTGTTTGGCGATGAACTGAGGGTAAAACAGATATTGAATAACCTTCTTTCAAATGCTTTTAAATTCACAAAAGAGGGAAGCGTTGAACTGCAAGTGCGATGCGAAAGGAATGGGGATGACGTTTGGATGACGGCCCGAATCAGCGATACCGGAATCGGTATAAGGGCGGAAAATATAGACAGGTTGTTTACACTTTACTCCAAAATGGAGGAAGAAAGCGACCGCGGCGATAACAATCGCAGGACAGAAGGGACAGGACTCGGACTTTCGATCTCAAAAATGGTTGCCGAGATGATGGATGGTTCGATTAAAGTGGAGAGTGAATATGGAAAGGGCAGCGTTTTCACTGTAAAGCTTCGGCAAAAGTATGTTAGCGATGCGACAATCGGCCATGAAGTGGTGGAAAGCCTGAAAAGATTCCATTACTCTATAGAAAAATTCCAAAACACAAAAATGACGCGATCTAACCTGTCTTATGCCCGGGTGCTTGTGGTTGACGATAATCCAACAAATCTGGATGTAGCGAAAGGACTGATGGGGCTGTATGGGATGCAAATTGACTGTGTGCTCAGCGGACAGCAGGCGATAAACGCTATCAGAGATGAAAAAGCAAGGTATAACGCTGTCTTTATGGATCATATGATGCCTGATATGGATGGAATCGAGGCAACCAGGATCATAAGGGAGGAAATAGGCACACAGTATGCTGAAACGATACCGATTATCGCACTGACGGCCAATGCCATAGCTGGAAATGAAGAAATGTTTTTAAAAAAAGGATTTCAGGCGTTTATTTCAAAGCCTATTGAACTTGGCCGCCTTGACGCCGCTTTGCGGCAATGGGTAAGAGATAAAGACGCTGAAGCCCTGCTGCCCAACAAGACAATCCGGATAGAGGGCAGACGAGTCAAAGAGATGTATAAGTATAAAGAAACAATCCCCGGACTGGATATTAACAAGGGGATTGCCCGCTTTGGTTTCGATGAAGATACTTTTTTTGAAGTGTTGCGATCATATGCAAAAAACACACGTCCGTTGCTTGATGTTATTAAGGATGTTAACCTTGATGATCTGCATGAGTACGCGGTGATTGTCCACGGTATAAAAGGTTCAAGCCGGGGGGTGTTCGCGGAGGCTGTGGGTAATGAGGCTGAAGCTCTGGAAAACGCGGCCAAGGCGGGTAATGGCAGCTTTATTGCCGCCAACAATCAAAGTTTCCATGACACACTTTCGCGGCTTTTGGCTGATATAGACGGTGCGATCATCAAACTCGGCAAAGCTAATAAACCGCTCAAGGATAAACCGGACAAAGAGTTATTGAACAAGCTGTTGCTCGCGTGCGAAAGCTTTGATATTGATGAGATAGATGCGGCGATGGATGAAATAGATAGTTACGAGTACAATTCTGACGACGGGCTGGCCGGTCGTTTGCGCGAAACCTTGGATCAGGGGAGATATAGAAACACCATAGAAATACTAAAAGCCTTTCTATGATTTTTCTGTGATTACGAGTGGAGGTTTATGCATGGATCAGACGCGATATAAGGTTGTACTGGTGGACGATAATGTAGCCACTCTTACTCAAGGTAAAAACTTGCTTCAGGCGTTTTACAAAGTTTATACTGTTCAATCGGCCACTACACTTTTTGAGAATCTCGAACACGATGTGCCTGACTTAATTCTTTTGGATGTGGAAATGCCTGAGATGAACGGTTTCGAAGCCATAAAAAAACTGAAGTCGGATAAGCGCTTTAAGGATATTCCTGTAATCTTCCTGACGGCGAAAAGTGATGAAGAAAGTGAACAAGAAGGATTTAACCTTGGCGCGGTAGATTATATAACTAAGCCATTTTCCGGACCTTTACTGCAAAAACGTATTTCAAACCAGATACTCTACATGCGCGTTCAAAACGCCGTGAAAGACTACTCGGACAATTTAGAAGTTATGGTTGATGAGATAACCAAAGCAAACAAGCGCACAAGGGTTTTACTGGACAAGACGCCGCTTTGCGCAAGGCTGTGGGACACCGACTACAATATGGTGGACTGCAATGAAGCGGCAATAGAACTTTTCGGATTTAGAGATAAAACTGAAGCCTTGGAAAGATATTCAGAGTTGTATCCGGAGTTCCAGCCCGATGGTCAGCGATCAACTGAAAAAGTAGCTAAGTGCATTAATAAAGCATTTGAAGATGGTAGTTTTGTTTTCGACTGGACATATAAAATGCTTGACGGCACATTCATGCCTGCAGAAGTCGTTCTTGTAAGAGTCGAATATGAGGATGGTTATGCAGTGGCCGGTTATACCCGGGATATGCGTGAACATAACAGGATGATTGGCGAGATTGAATATCGAAACAGCCTGTTGCAAGCGACGAACCGTGCGGCAGCAATATTACTTGATTCGGATGTAGACTCATTTGAAAACGCTTTGTATCAAAGCATGAAACTGCTGGCTGAAGCCGTAGATATTGACCGAGTACGTATATGGAAAAACCACACTCAGGATGGGCAGCTTTACTGTACTCAGCTGTATGAGTGGTCGGAAACTGCAGAACCGCAGCAGGGCAAGGAAATCACCATTAATGTATCTTATAGCGAAAGAATACCCGGATGGGAAGAGGTATTGTCTTCCGGAAACTGCATTAATAGCCTCGTGCGCAATATGTCACCTGTAGAGCAAGAACGGCTGTCCTCACAAGGTATCGTTTCTATACTAGCTGTGCCGGTGTTTATTAAAAAGGATTACTTTTGGGGCTTCATCGGATTCAATGATTGTAAACGCGAGAGGATATTTACTGAAGAAGAAGAGTCAATTCTGCGTTCCGGCGGTATGCTTTTTGCAGATGCATTGCTGCGCAACGAAATGGTTGCGGACATCCGCGATACTGCGGAGCAGCTAAAGGTTGCAATGGAAAAGATTCTTGAGGATGAAGAACGGATGCAGCTTATGCTTGATGCAATGCCGCTTGCCTGCCGGCTTTTAGGACGTGAGTATGAGTTCATTGATTGTAATCGGGAAGCGCTAAGCCTGTTTGGTGTGGCAAATAAAGAGGAGTACCGAGAAAAATACGAAAACTTCATTCCGGAGTTCCAACCTTGCGGACGGCGGTCACAGGAACTTAAAATGGAGTATTTGGATAAGGCTTTTGAAGAGGGCTATGTGCGCTTTGACTGGGTGTACCAAAAACTTGACAGTGAACTCTTACCGTGTGAAGTAACTATGATACGAGTTATGTACAAGGGCGAATACATTATAGCCGGTTACGCGAGAGACTTACGTGAACAAAAGGCTGTTATTGAGGAGATGCGCAGAGCAGAAATCGCCGAGGAGAGCAATAAGGCAAAAAGCAGATTTCTTGCGAATATGAGCCACGAAATAAGAACACCCATGAACAGTATTATGGGATTTGCCGAGCTTGCACTTGACATGCCTGATAGCGCCGCTGTTCCTCAAGTCAGAGATTATCTGCAAAGAATCAAGGACAGCACTAAATGGCTTTTACATATTATCAACGATATTCTCGACATTTCAAAAATAGAATCAGGCAGAATAGATATAGAAAATGTTCCTTTCGACATGAGGGATGTTTTTGCACGCTGCCAGTCTGTCATCCTGCCGGATATTAAAGAAAAAGGGCTTGATTTCAGGGTTAACGAGGAACGGTTGCCGGGCAAACAGATGTTAGGCGACCCTGTCAGGCTTTTTCAGGCTCTAATGAATCTACTGTCTAACGCCGTTAAGTTCACTAATACCGGAACTATTGAGTTTACATCTATGATAAAAAACACAGGAGATTACGCACCCCCCTTGGACGGCGGCGCCCCTCGCACCGAAGAGCAGGGTGGATGGGCTACCGTGTATTTTGAAGTTAAAGACAGCGGAATAGGCATGAGTCACGAGCAAGTAAGCAGAGTATTTGAACCGTTTATTCAGGCGGACTCCAGCACTACACGCGATTATGGTGGTACAGGACTGGGGCTTTCAATAACGAAAAGCATTGTGGAACTGATGGGGGGACAGCTTTCGGTTAGCAGTACTCCCGGCGTGGGCAGCGTGTTCAGTTTCGAAATCATTTTTAAGACTGTTGATATGGGCGAAGATTCCTCAGAGAATGGAAAGAATGCTATACTTGAAAAACCAAATTTCGACGGAGTGGTACTAATCTGTGATGATAATCCTATGAATCAAGAGGTTATATGCGAACATTTGGCACGCGTGGGGCTTAGGACAATAGTAGCGGAAAACGGCAAGATTGGCGTAGAGATGGTGGAGAAACGCAAGATAAACAGTGAAAAGCAGTTTGATCTTGTTTTCATGGATATTTTCATGCCGGTGATGGATGGAATCGAAGCAACATCAAAAATACTGGAACTGGATCCGGAGATACCTATAGTAGCGATGACAGCGAATATTATGGTCAGCGATATAGAAAATTATAAAAAGCGCGGAATGTCGGACTGCTTGGGAAAACCATTCACATCACAGGATTTGTGGCGTATCTTGCTGAAATACCTGACGCCCTTAAACAGTGGACAGTGGTCGGGGGGCAGCTGTCAGGAGACAGAGCCGGAGGCCGGTGGAGAGTGGCCGGCAGACAGTGCCCAGGGGACAGAAGACAGGGGCGTAGTCCAGGGGGTAGGAGCCGGCGAGCAGTTGACAGGGATCGTGGAAGACGATTCTGTGCATTTTGACGAAGAATTGCAAAAAAAGCTGCTGATTAGTTTTGTCAAAAACAATCAGAAAAAACATATCGAAATTGATGAAGCTATCGCTGACGGCGATTTAGAGCGTGCCCACAGATTGGCGCACTCATTGAAAGGCAATGCAGGGTTGATTGGAAAAAACGGATTACAGCGAGCTGCAGCCGAAGTCGAGGCTCTTCTGAAAAGCGGAACGATACCGATACCAACGGATAAGGCAAGCTCTTTAAAAGCCGAACTTGAAATGGTAATTGAAGAGCTTAACCCTTTGCTTACCGAGCCTGACAGCCGGAAAGCGGCTCAAACCCTGAATTCCGATCAGGTTATGGCATTGTTTGAGGAGTTGGAGATAATGCTCGAAAACAGGGATACTGAGTGTTTGACTTATATTAATGATATTCGCAGTGTACAGGGGGCGGAAGAGCTTGCAAACCGGATAGAGGAATTTGATTTTAAACTCGCATTGCAAACGCTGGCCGAATTAATGAGAAAATGGAAGTGAAGTAATGAATGAAATCAGAAAAAACACTGCGCTCATTGTAGATGATGAGAAAATGGTTATTATGGCGCTGACACAGATACTAAACCCTGAATATACCGTATACGCAGTAAAAGACGGACAAGACGCTCTTGAAAAGGCTGAGAAGTTCTTGCCTGATATAATACTTCTTGACATAGTCATGCCGGACATGGATGGATATGATGTGATTACCGCGCTTAAGAACTCTGATAAAACAAAGAATATACCTGTAATTTTTATAACGGGACTTGGTGAGGTCGGTGACGAGGAAAAAGGATTGGCTTTGGGCGCAGCTGACTATATCATCAAGCCTTTTAGTTCTGCGATTGTAAAACAACGTGTTAAAAATCAAATTAGAATCATGAATCAGACACGTTTGATCATTGATAAAGAGGTAGTTGAACAAAGCAACCGCAATAGAGTTGAATTTCTATTAAACATGAGCCACGAGATGCTGACGCCAATGAACGCAATTATGGGGATGACTCAAATTGCAAAGACGATAAGTAACCCGGAAAAGACAAATGACTGCCTTAATGAAATTGGTACGGCGTCCCGTCATTTGCTGAGGTTGATTAAAGATTTACTTGAAATGTCAGGCAATTATGTAGAGAAAATAACACCTGAGAATTCTGTCTTTTCATTTAAAACAATGATGCGGAGTGTTTTAGAAAAAATGAATCACGAGATAGAAGAAAAACAGCAAGAGTTTACTTACGACATCGACCCTTCAATTCCGATGCTGCTCGTGGGAGATGAGAAACGTCTCGCGCAGGTTATAACAAACTTATTGTCAAACGCGGTCAAATACACGCGCGAGCACGGTAAAATACATTTTTCCGCTTACATCGATAGCGAAGAAGACGCGGAAATTACCCTGCAAATCGAAATAACCGACGATGGGTCAGGGATGCCGGAGGAAAACCAAAATGATATATTCAGTTATTTTGGACAAGCTGAAAATGGTGCGGCAGGAAGACATGAGAGCATAAGGTTCGGATCTACGAGAACAAAGCGTATTATTGAAATGATGAACGGTAAGATATGGGGAGATTTCGAACAAGATAGAGGTGTAAAAATAGCATTTACCTGCAAGGTGCAAAAGAGATGAAACGATGTTTACAAAGTGTTAACTTGACAAAACGGTGCTTTATTGAATAAACTGTACGAAACTGATAAAGGAGGAGAAAAATGAAATCAATCTTACAACGCGCGGCAGCTTTAGTGTTGGTCGCCGCACTGATATTTACAGTTTCCGCCTGCGCGGCTTATGCAGACCTTGTAAATGGGTTTGTAGACGCCGCCGCCTATATGCGCGATGAAGCAAATGTCCGCTCCGAAACGTCTGTGACGCTCAGGTTCTCAGACGAAGCGGAGCCTGTGTCTTTCCCGCAGTTTGTTAGTTTAGTTTTGAAGGCTGTGGAGGCTGAAGACAAAGCCTTTCTTGAAGGTATTGAAATCGGCCTTTCATTGACGTCTGAGGTTTATGAAGACAACTCGGCGTTTTCTGTTGGATGGATTGGAGAAAATGGGGTAGTTGAGCCGCTGATAACGCTGATTGCCGTTGACGGCGTGTTTTACGTCAGCACGGATCTTCTCTGGTATATCTTTGAAATCGACGAACTGGCGAGATATGGCTTGCTGGCGATGAGTTTTGAATATGTCGATTACATCAGAGTGGACAGCGAATACATCATGGAGATGATGGCCACAGCGCAATCAGAGTTCGATATGGATATGCCGGAGATACCGGATATACCTGAGCAGCTTATAGAGACTATCCATTCCGCTGCCGAAGCTTTAGTCAATACAATACTGGAATACACGCCCAGTGTAATGCCTGACGACATCCTTATAAAAGAAAAAGACAGCTATATACTGTCACTTGATGCTGAGTCTGCGATGATGCTTTTGAGCGAAGTACTAAGTATTGCTACTGAAAATGAGAGTGAAATCAAGGATTTCTTCAACGAGGTATTAGAAGCAATAGCCAATGAGATGGGTGAAGACTACCATATGCCCGATGATGTGCTGTTCGGTTTGGCAGACGTTGATTTTAAAGAAGTAGCAGATGCATATGGTGAAGCGGTTATGGGCGTTGAAATAGGCAGAGATGTTCCAGATTTCGGGTTAACGATTTCGGTTTCCGGCACAGGACGGGGCGCCGATAAAAAGCAAACGACTGTTATGTCATTTGCTATTCCGGAGTTTAAAAACGGAGTGCTTGATACATTGAACTTAGAAATCAGTTGTGTTACCACCGTGGCAAAAGACCCGATAACAATACCGGCCGGCGAAAAAATATCACTTGAAAGAGTGTTTACTATGCTTGAGATGTATTCTGCAGGCTTTAACCGCTGAGTATACAGTAAGGATAATCCATTGTTTATTTAAGGGGCCAGACAGGAGTGTCTGCCCCCTTAGCATATTGTATTAACATGTACTCATATAAGTATGAGCTCCTGAAGATGGGAAATGGCAACTACCCTGCATCCGGGCGCTTTTTACCAATGCGGCTATAGTACTCCTCCGGTATA
>Ga0099364_10012281_pt1 | contig 11577 bp, 6 predicted proteins | sample TergutTh196P3_FD_73070 | JGI IMG/M metagenome (GOLD analysis project Ga0099364, IMG submission 73070) | Microcerotermes parvus P3 segment gut microbial communities from Pointe-Noire, Republic of the Congo - Th196 P3 | ecosystem: Host-associated > Arthropoda: Insects > Digestive system > Gut ...
AGGCCGGGAAAGCCCCGTCGCTCGACTAACGATACTCACACCGCCATGTCCCAAACACATCGCTTCGCTGGCCACCCAAAGACGACGCGGACGTTCGTTCCACTCAGGTTTCAACGTTGGAAACTTCATTGCAATGATCGCTTCCATAAAATTACTCCATCAAAGAAATCATAACATATTAACGGGCGTTTGTAAATGTTATTTTGGCGAGGCTACTTTGTGTTGAAATATTTTAACACAAAGGCCACAAAGCTTTTCACAAAGGTCACAAAATTAATACCAGTCCAATGGCGTTCGAAAGTATAGTACCCGACCAAACCTGACTTTGTGAACTGTAGCCGGAAACGCCAGTGCCGGTTCAACAGCGTTCGTGTCCCCCAGAAAATTTCGTCGCTTACGTTCCGGGTTGCTGTTTGGGAAGCAACGATCATAGGTTTGGCTGGATACTGCCAACCAGTGCCCGGATGAAATCGGGGGAAGTGCCGCAACAGCCGCCGATGAAATTTGCGCCGGCTTCGACGAGTTCGTAAGCCTTTTCTGCGAAAACTTCCGGCAACTGACGATAGACAGTGCTACCGTCCACGATTTCAGGCAAACCTGCGTTGGCTTTCATCCAAAGCGGCAAAGTGGTTACGGCCCTCATGCGGCGGCAGATCGGGATAAAACCGTCGATCCCCTGCCCACAGTTTGAGCCGATGATGTCGGCACCTGCATCGGTCATCCGCTGCACGGCCTGCTCGGGCGTTGTACCCATCATGGTGCGGTCGAGGTTCTTGCCCGAATCGAAAACGAGGCTCACCGCCACGGGCAACCCCGTCGTTTTCGCCGCTTTGACGGCAAGTTCCGCTTCCGCAGGATCGCTCATCGTTTCGACGACGATGGCGTCCGCGCCTACCGTTGCAAGAGCCGACGCCTGTTCACGAAACGCTTCGTAAAGCTGTTCCGGCTTGACCTCGCCCATCATGAGCATAACACCGGTCGGTCCCATTGACGCGAATACTTTGGCAGGTGTGCCGGACGTTGCGCGTTTTGAGATTTCGACGCCAACACGGTTGACTTCTGCGACTTTGTCGCCGTAGCCATGTCGCTGGAGTGTGAATTTCGTCGCGCCAAACGTGTTGGTCAAAATCACCTGACTGCCCGCTTCGACATACGCCTGTGCGACCTGTTCGACCTGTTCCGGTGCGGTCAGGTTCCACAAATCCGGGTGTGCCCCGACTTCCAGCCCGCGCTGTTGCAGTTGCGTTCCCCAGCCACCGTCAAGAATGACCGGCCCGTTGGCGATGAATGATGTGATATCCAGCATGGAGTTGTTTCCGTCAAAACTTTATTAGAGAAAAATGATAGTACAGGGCTATCTCATTGGCATTCATTATAACTCCTTGAAAGGGGGGAATACAATAGCCCGGGGCAAGAGTGCGTCTTTCACGGACTTTTTTACAAGAAACAGCAACTCGGAACGCAGAGAGGTCACGAAGTGGCCAAACGGAGTGATCGGAGAGGGCAATACCACCCCACCCCGGTCACTTTGTCCGCTTCGTTCCCGACTGTTGCTCACCAAATCAGGCTTGGTGGGGCAACAGCCTCAAAATCCCATTTGATCGACGCTTCGGTGTTCGCCGGGGGAGATATATTCACTGGAAATCGACGGTGCACCGGTCGCTTCCACCGGAGTCGGAACCCGTGAGGGGCCGTTCGGAACCACCCGTGTTTGCAGCGGAATCTTTTCGATGTGTTTCACCAGGGCAATCTGGTCGATGCCGTCGCCGTTGAAGTCGGCGACGACTGGGTACGCATCGACGTCGAAGCCTTCGAGGTAAAACACCAGGTCGTTGCTGTCGAGCTGGAAGTTGCCGTTGGTATCGACGATGACCCGGCCTGTGGAGGGCGTGTAGAGCCCGATGCGGTCGATGCCCTCGCCGGTAAAATCGCCGGCAATCGGAATGTCGCCCGGCTGGGCGTTGGTTTTCACTTCGATGTCGCCCGCGTCCCAGTGGCCGTTGCCGTTGTAATCAATGTTCCAGGTGCCATTGCGGTACACGCCGATTTTCTTGGAGCCGTCCCCGTTCCAGTCGCCGACGACCGCGCGGTCGGTTTCGGAACCATAGCGGAAGACGTGGTCGATGACGTCAAGCCGGACACGTCCGCGGTTGGTGTGCTTCATGGCCCGCACCTCCTTCGGCGCGTCCTGCGGATTGGGCGGCACGTTCTTCGGCCGGACGGAAACGTTCCGGTTCAGGTCGGTCGGCAGCCCCGGCTCGTTCCGCAGCGCGTTCTGGTCACCCGTCCATTCCGGTCCGAACACGCCGACATCCGCTTTGCCGTCGCCGTCCCAGTCACCGACCACCGGCTGGTCGGTGTCCGAGCCCATCTTGATCCAAAGGTCATCGTCGTCCCAGAAACCATTGCCGTTCAAGTCGATGAACCAATAGCCGCCATAAAAGATGGCCATCTCCGCAATGCCGTCGCCGTTGAAATCCCCCGCGATGGGAATGCCGAAGCCAGGACCGTAGTTGTACGACGCTTCTGCCTGTCCGTCCGAGTTGTAAATGACCCACTGCGTCAACCCCATATCATACGACTGCCATGAGACATTCATATACACGCCCTGGGCGCGGTAACCGGCAACCATATCATAATCGCTCAAGACGGAACGCGGCTGGCCGCCGTTGATGACGCTCAAGTGCCACGTATAGGTATCCGGCATTCCGCCGCCTCCGATGCCGGGTGTCCACGATTGTGTCAATATGGGCGGCGTGTAAATCAGGCCGGGGCCCGGTGCCGGACTTCCCAAGGGCATATTCGGCGGACCGGGAACGATCGGAGGATTCGATGGCGGTGGAGGTGGTGGAGGCGGCGGCGTCTCTTGATACGAGAACAGCACTTCACTGAAATTGTTGAGTGCCGAGTGCTCGCCGTAATTGACGTTGATCATGAAAATCAGGTCGGTCGGGTCGTTCCCGGCCAGCATGGCCAAAGCGGTCGGATCAAGCGGTCGTCCCGGACTTTGCGCATAACCTCCCTGATTGCCCGGCGTGTTGATTCCCTGTTCGTAATCCGACGGCTGAATCTGGCGCACGCCATAGTTCTCCGGAGGCAGACCGTCGAACAGGTAATACCCGTTGGCGTCGGTTACCGCCGTGATCAACTGGCCGTTTTGATCCAGGATCGGATCGCCGTTGCCCCAACACAGGACGAGTGTGACGCCGGCAATCGGCTTGCTGTCACTGCCCCAAGTGCCGCTGCGCACTGATTCCACACTTGGTTTCGTGTCGGTATAGACAATCGTGTCGCCGTCCTGGAACACATAACCGGAGATTTTCCCCGGCACCAGTTCGCCGAAATTGTAGTTTTGCCCGTTCGCGCCGGATGTGACCACGATTTCCGTGAAGATGTCGTCATCGCTGAAGTTTGTGCCGCCCAGTGTGCCGAGTGCGTTCTTGCCATCGAAGTAATCCTCGGGCTGCAACTCCACGATCTGATAACGCCCCGGCATGAGATCCTGGAACTCGTAATAACCGTTGGCATCGGTCTTCGTGGTTGTCACCAACTCGTATTTCTTTGCCGTGTCGTCCCATTTCCAAAGCTGAACGGTCACGTCGCGGATTCCCTTTTCGCCGGCATCCCGCATGCCGTTGTCGGTTTTGGTTCCGTCCGTGCGATGGTTGACCAGCGTCACGTCTTCATAAACATAGCCGCTGAGTGTCGCCACACGGAGTTCGCCAAAGTTGTAGTCTTCCCCATGCTGGTCGGGAGTCATGACAATGTCGGTGATCCAGTCGTTCGGATCGCTGGCCGTTCCGCCGAGCGTGCCTTCCGTGTTCTTGCCGCTGATGTAACCGCCGGGCTGAATTTCCACAATGCGGAAGCTTTTGTACGGGCACAAGTCAAGGAACTCATAGTAACCATTCGCATCGGTTGTTGCCGTGCGGCCGGTTTTGACGTACTTGTTCTCCGCGTCGTTCCAGACCCAAAGTTCGAGCGTCACGTCGGCGATCCCCGGCTCACCGGTTTCCTTGAAGCCGTTGTCGTTGAGGTCTTCATACACATAACCAGCAATTGTCGAATATTTCAACTCGCCGAAATTGAATTCCTCCCCCTTGACGCCCGGCTTGACCGGAACGCCGGAAATCGTGTCGTTGACCGAAATATCGCCGTATTTCTCGCCATTGATCGTCCCCTGTGACTCCTTGCCATCACAATACCCTTCCGGCTGCGTTTCCTTGATGGTGTAATCCTTGTGCGGCTCAAGTCCGCAGAAGATGTACTTGCCGTTTTCGTCCGTCACCACTTCGGCGAGATAATTCCCTTCATCATCGTAAAGCGTGATGACCACGCCGCCGATGCCTTCTTCCCCGGGATCACGCACACCGTTATTGTTGTTGTCCTCATAGACGTAGCCTTCAATGCAGCCGCCCTGGTATTCGAGGAAATCGTAATCGGTTCCCTTGGTTCCGGCGATGGCGATGATGATATTGGTCATGACGTCGGGCACGCCGTGGTTTCCCCCCAGGGTCCCGAGGAAATTCGGGCCGTTATAATAACCTTCCGGTTGCTCTTCACGCACTTCATAAACACCCGGCTTGAGATTCTCGAAGATGTAGTAGCCGTTTTGATCGGTTTTCGTCGTCGCAATGAGATTTCCGTTCACGTCGTACAAATGGATGGTCACATTGGCCAGAAATTCGTCGCTTGCGTCGAGAATCCTGTTGTCGTTCTTGTCGGCGGCGACATGTCCGCTGATTGACGAAGGCTTCAATTCCCCAAAATTATAGTTTTCGCCGAACTGCCCGACGCCGACATGAATGCCGAGAATGGAGTCGTCATCCACAGTCGGCAACGTACCGCCCAGTGTTCCCACCGATTCCTTACCGTCAAGATAGCCGGTCGGCTGACTCCTTTCCCGGACAATGTAGGTTTTGAGCGGATCAAGATTTTTGAACTCATAATAACCGGTGCTATTGGTTTGCACACTGGCGATGGGATTGGCACCGCCGTCAACGTACAAGTCAATCCAAACGTTTCCAATGCCTTGTTCGCTCGGATCCTTGACGCCGTTGTCGTTGTCGTCTTCATAGACATAACCGCTGATCGCACCGGGTTTCACTTCTCCGAAGTTGTTGTTGATGCTGTCTTCGCCGCCGAGCAACTCGATTTCCGCAAGAATATCGACCGTTTGCGATTGTCCCCGTGCTTGTCCGCTGACCGTGCCGGGTTGCGAACCAACGCTCAGGTAACCCTCGGGCTGCGTTTCAACGATTTGATACTTGCCCGGCAGGATACCGTCGAATTTGTAAAATCCGTTGACGTCCGTTGTTGTGGTTTGGCCTGTCGTCACGTATTTTCCCAGGGAATCATTCCAGACATACAATTCCAAATGAACGTCGGCGATCCCGATTTCCCCGGCATCGTAATTGTGGTTCATGTTGTTGTCTTCATAGACGTTCCCGGAAATCGTGATCGGAAGCGGCGTCTGGGGCGAAGCGATTTTCAGTGCTCCCGCCGTGGCGGCATATTGATTATTGCCTGTTTCTCCGGGACGGTTGAAATTGTCATCCGGAAGTTTCAAAATCGACTGGATGGACTGGACTTTCTCAGCGTCCTTGATTCTCTGGCCGGAGTCATTTGCGATCCAGTCGTCAAAATAATCCACAAAGCAAGACGTACTGGTCAGATCATAGTAGTTATCGTGTGTGAAAGTTGCCGTAATGGTGCATCCCTGGAAGAGAGCCCCGGAAACAATCGGGTCGCCGTAAGTGGGGATACCGTTCGCATCGACTTCCAGGATGGCATCGACATCAATGGTGAAAGTGAATTCCTTACCCGCCGTGAAGTTCTTGAAGAAGATGGTCAAGGTCATCTGGTCGTCGGAAATTTCATACCGGCCCACCATGTCCCACTGGGTGGTATCAAACGTGCTGTACCAGACACAAGGGGTTCCGTTTTCGTCGAATCTACTGCCGTACCCGTAAGTGTCATATTGCGTGGTGTTGAAAACGAGATCATTAATGTCGTACTTCCCGTTCCCATTTTTGTCGAGCGAAATGACGACCTTGTCGAGTGTCGTATCGACTTCGCCTCCGTCCCAGGCGACAAGAAATGTATCGCCCGCATAGTCGTTGTCAACGCTGTCCTCAAGAAAAACACTTCCGAAATAGATCGGTTCTGCCGCCAGCATCTCGCGCCGTTCCAACTCCTCAACCCGACACTTGCGGCGGAGGGAAGCGGTGCTTGACTTGCCTTTTTTACGGGTGCCGAACATCGGCAAAATGCGAACGTGGCTCGACGTGTCATGACCAGTGACGACGGGCGCAACGGCCTCTCCCATTTGCGGCTGACCGGTGCCGGACAGAAAACTGAGTAAACCCACGAAAAACCTCCATGTTCCAAACTTTTCACGAGTGCCGGCTGGGAGTCAAATTGCACGGGGAGGAAAACGAACCTGCCGACACTCTGTTAAATGAAATGATATGAACGATTGACAAAAAAATTGTATTGTACCCGGGAACAACAGCCCGGAACGTAAGCGACGGGTTTTATGTCGTAACAGTCTGATAAACCGGTCACTTACGTTCCCGGATGCTATTTCTTGCACTCACACCATCCGACGAAATTACTGCACCATGGCCCAATAACGAATGGTCGTGTCGAAGCCACCGGAGATGAGACTGTTGAGTTGCTCATCGAAGCACAGGGTTGCGATGGTTCCGGTATGTCCGACCAGGTTGGTCATCTCACGTTTGCCGTTCAAATCCCAAAGCCGGATGATGTTGTCGCTCTCGCCCGAAGCAAGTACGCCCATGCCGCAATATTGCAACGAAAACGTTCTGCCGTAATGTTCAGGAAGTACGGAAATCATGCTTCCCGTTCGGGGATTCCATAAGCTGATACGGCTGCCGTTTGTCCCGAGGGCAAGTTGGCTGCCGTCCGGGCTGAAGGCCAAAGCGTTGACCCGGCGGCCATCGCCCTTGATATTGGCCGCTTCACCCCCGGTGTCCAATCGCCAAACCCGGACCACGCCATTGCGTCCGCCTGCGGCCAAAAACTGGGCGTCCGGCGAAAATTTCAGTGCCGTCATGCTCTCCGACGGCGCGGAAAAACGGTATAAGAGTCTCTGGGTGGTCATATCGAAACAATACACGACCGGGTCGAAACCGCTCACGGCAATTTTCGTGCCGTCCGGGCTGAAGACGAGTTTCCTGGCCCCGACCACCTTTTCGGGAAGGGTCTGCGGAGTTCCCAACGAGGCAAGATTCCAGATTTTGATCTGGCCGTCCTGTCCTACCGTGACGATCTGGTCACTCACCGGGCTGAACACCGCACTGCGCACCCAGCCGTCATGGGCTTTGAACTCCTGCCGTAATTCGCCGGTTTTAGCTTCCCAAATTCGGACAAAATGGTCATCGCCGGCTGTCACCATCAGGCGACCATCATGCGACAGGGACACTTCCGAAATCACAGGCCGCTTGTCAACTTCCTGAACTGAAAGCTCGACGACCAGACTCGGCTGTTTTTCGATGGGATTCGTTGCCAAAACCGTTCCGTTCAGCCACAAAAACGAAACGAATATCAATAGTATCCTGGCCATTGGAATCAATATCTTCATAGTCAACAATCTCCGTGGAGTGAAATGTTGTACACTCTTTTTTTCCAGTAAAATCCTTACAAATAACCTATATTACGAATTTATGTACAATTGTCTTTCTTGAAGTCGCATACAAAACCTATTCTTTATCATCGGCTATGCAGACACGAAAATGACGAAAGAAAGTGGATTTTTACTTTTTTGCTCTAAAAAAACCTTGACACATTGACACTTGAAATCGCCCGTATTGCCAAAACGCTCTAATTTGAGATAATTCTTGTTGCACCAAACGATTTGCACCAAACGATAAATATCTTTTCCAATTCGTTTTCCACTTTTCAATTTTATTTAATGACAATGAAAATCTTTTGTGTATAATAAATAATTGTTCGATTCCGTTGATTCATCCCATTGTTGCCGACAAGTGAGATAAGAAACTTTTTGTTGGTCCATTGGTTAGATAACAATGTGGTGTTTTGCGTTTCTTGAACCACGTTTGCGTTTCCAGCCTTTGATAGATAGACTTTTTTACTCCCATGCAAAATATTCAATCTAACGATAATCAATACATAACGTCGGCAATCGTCAAACCCGCCCCGAAAAAGAGTGTGTTTTTGGTCATGGTGATGATCGTCGGCGTCATGCTTGTTTTGGGAATCGTCCTGGCATTTGCATGTTTTCGCTTGTTTGCAGGCGATTCCACCTCACCGTCGGGCGTCATTTTCGAGGAAGTCAAACGTGGTGTTTTTGTCCACGAAGTCACCGATCGCGGCAATGTCGAAAGTGCTCAGAACGAAGATATTCGCTGTCAGGTGGAAAGCTCGACCGGGACTCTGATCGTCTGGATCATCCCCGAAGGAACTCTTGTCGAAGAAGGCGAAGTGATTTGCCGTCTTGACCCGTCCAATTTGGATGAACGAACCGCCAAGCAGGAAATCACCACACAGAACAGCAAGGCCACGCTCGTCCAGTCGGAAGCCAATTTGAAAATTGCGGTATTGTCCTTGGAGGAATATGAAAAGGGAACCTTTCCGAAAGAAGAACAAACCATTAAGAACAGAATATTAAAAGCTGAAGAAGACTGGAGCCGGGCAACAGAAACACGGGGTTATACGGAAAAACTTTTGGCCCAGGGTTATGTAACCGAATTACAGTTGAAAGCGGACAAAGCCAAGGAAGAGCAGCTCCAAAACGATTTGGTTATCGCAAAACTGGAATTGGAAGTTTTGCAGAAAATCACGAAAGAAAAAAAACTTGAGGAACTGAACGCCGACATTGTGACGGCAGAAGCAAAACGTGCTTCTGATAAACTGAGTTTTGAAATCGAGAACACGCGATGGGAATACTTAAAAACCCAGTTGGCCAATTGTACGATTCGTGCCACCAAAGCCGGACAGGTGGTTTACGCAACGCCGAACACTCCTTGGCGGCGTGACAACGAAATTATCAAGGAAGGCAACAGTGTCCGGGATCGTCAGGTGGTCATTCGTCTGCCCGACCCGCGGCAGATGCAGGTGGCGGGCATGGTCAACGAAGCCAGCGTTTCCCTGGTCAAAGTGGGGCAGCCCGCGACGATCACGCTCGAAGCAATGCCCAGCCATGTTTTTACCGGAGTTGTCAAGCAGGTCAATGACTTTCCTGAACCGGACGGGATGATGGGTTCCATGACCAAGGAGTACAAAACGATTGTCTCCATGGACGATCTGGACAGTTTGCCGCCGAACTTGCGAGCCGGGATTCGGCCGGGTTTGACGGCCCAGATCAGAATTGACGTGACCGATCCGAATAATGAAGCATCACCAATCCTGGTGCCGGTGCAGACCCTGTTTGAACACGCCGGCAAGTATTATTGCATCACGTATGAAAACGGCAAATGGGAGAAGATTGAGGTCGAGGTCGGTGCAACCAACGACAAAGAGGTGATTATCAAAAGTGGACTGACCGAAGGACAGCGTGTCGTGCAAGGTGCCTGGCGGTACATCACTCACGTCTTGACCGAAGAGGAACGAACCGGTGCAAGGGAATTTGGTGTCGGCGGTGCCCGACAACGACGTGGCGGACCGGGTGGGCCAGGCGGTGGAGCAGGTGAACCGGGTGCCCCCGGTGGGCCAAGTGGTTTTGGTGGTCCAGGCGAACCGGGTAATGGTTCTGCCGGCGGCCCGCCACGTGGTCCGGCAGGGGAACTTGGCAGTGATTTTGCGCGACCCGGCGGCGGACCACCGGGTGAGTTTCCCGGTAATGCGCCCCCAAGGGGGCAATTCCCCGATCCCGGCGATGGTCCGAGGAATAACCGCCCTGACAATAACCCCGGATTCCAGCCTCCTGCCTCCCGCTTTGATGGTGATATGAGGGATACTGAAGGCACGGGCAATAGCGGTGGCCGTGGTGAAGGAGGCCGCCGACCTCCGGGCGGTGGTGGCGACCGCCCCAATCGTCCACCGGTTGAATAGTGACAAGTTTCGAGTGACATGAATCCAGTAACTCCAAAACTCATCCCATCCAATTCCAATCTCCTCACTTGCACCAAATAATGCTTGCCGCAAAACTCGAACATGTTGCCAAAGAATACGTTCTCAAAAGTGAGACGGTTCGCGCGCTGCGCGGCGTGAGTTTTGACGTGCCGGAAGGCGATTTCGTGGCCATCATGGGGGCATCCGGTTCGGGCAAGAGTACGATGCTCAACCTGCTCGGTTGCCTTGACCGTCCGACGCGCGGAACGATTCACCTCGGCCATGACAACGTGACGACACTCGACGATGCCAGCCTTTCGACCATTCGGGCAACCCGTATCGGCTTTGTTTTTCAGGCGTACAACCTGATCCAGCAATTGACCGTCATTGAAAATATCGAGGTGCCGCTGTACTACCAGGGGAACCTCAACCGCAATTCGCGTGACCGATGCGTCGAGTTGGCGAGTATGGTCGGGCTGGGCGACCGGCTCGATCATCGTCCGACACAGCTTTCCGGCGGCCAGCAGCAGCGCGTGGCCATTGCCCGCAGCCTGGTCAATGATCCGTATTTTATCCTGGCCGACGAACCGACGGGAAACCTCGACTCGGTGACAACAGCGGAAATTCTGGATTTGCTCGATCGGCTGAACAAAGAAGGACGCACCATCATCCTTGTCACGCACGAAAATGACGTCGGTGAACGGAGCAAACGCATCATTCGCCTCAAGGACGGCCAACTGGAATCCGACCAACGACTGAGGAATTAGGGACGGGGACTGGTCATTGGTGAACAAAGCCTGACTTGAATTTATCCAGTTCCTCAACACATGCAAATGGAATGGCCATGAACACAAAAGTCGATATGACCTACAGTATCTTGTGGGACGAAGAGCCGACCGAGGAGCAACTTCAAGTCATCATGGAGGAAGTGGCGGAAGAAGCGCGACGGGGACACGAAGAGCTTGCCAAACAAATCGTTCAAAACATTGAGTGTGAGTACCGTCGTGCCATTGTAGTCCAACGAGAACAACAGTAATGGAAAACCCCAAGCTTTTTATTGTCGCGGGACCAAACGGTTCGGGGAAAACGTCCGTGACAGACAAGATGCTGAAACACGGATGGACTGAGGGTTGCGAATACATCAATCCCGACATCATTGCCAAAGATTTGTTTGGCGACTGGAACTCGCCGGACGCTGTGATGAAAGCGGCACGCCATGCCGCCGCCAGGCGTGAGGATTGTATCACCCATGAACGCAGTTTGGTTTTTGAGACGGTGTTGTCCGCTCCCGACAAAGTGTCGTTCGTTCAACACGCAAAGCAAAACGGATACTTCATACGTTTGTTTTTTATTGCAACCGATCATCCCCAAATCAACACGGCGCGTGTTGCGTATCGTGTTATGACAGGTGGACATGACGTCCCGATCCCAAAGATTATCAGCCGATACTTCAAATCCATTTCCAATTGCAGTTTGCTCGTCCCGGTTGTGGACAGATTGTATGTTTATGATAATTCGTTGAAAACGCCTTTCCCCAATTAT
>Ga0099364_10012282_pt1 | contig 11577 bp, 9 predicted proteins | sample TergutTh196P3_FD_73070 | JGI IMG/M metagenome (GOLD analysis project Ga0099364, IMG submission 73070) | Microcerotermes parvus P3 segment gut microbial communities from Pointe-Noire, Republic of the Congo - Th196 P3 | ecosystem: Host-associated > Arthropoda: Insects > Digestive system > Gut ...
CTTGGTACGGGCAACAAGGTCTACGCCTAAATCTTTGTCGCCTGAACCGAAGTCTTTTCTTGATGGAAATTCGTTCCACAGCCAGACTGAAGAAAAAAGCCCTGTATAATAGGGGTCTGTTTTTAGGTAGGACTGCATGAGCCTTTCAAAGCGGTAGCCCTTGTCCCTCTCGGAGAAAGCCGTATCACGGTATTTTTGTAGGACTTGCTCAAATGGGGTCATGTTTTGGCTTATTCCTCCCTGGAAACTTTATTATAGCAGAAAGAATTTATTTAGGAAGGTAGTTTTACCTGAAATTTACACGCTTTACTCAATGCAAATGTAGATTGCAGCCTCTTCAGGTTCCCCGTTAATGGGTACAGGTAATTTTCCCGAAACCCATACTACCGTTTTTTTGGCAAATTTGTACTGTATGCTTCAATTTAAGGGAATAAGCGTTTTCTATTTGGGTTTTATCACAAAAGGAATTCAGATTGCAATAAAATAGGAAAAGTGCAGGTATTGGAAACATCGTATAACACATTTCGCGGCTGCCGTAATCTGTCAAAATTAATAAAAAATGGCAACCGCAATTTTCATCTTACCGAATACTTGTACCTATTGGAAAAGTAACATAACCGGGAACTATAACCCAAACAGCTTTATCCCCTCGTCCGGGAAACGTTCCTTAACAAATGCTACTGCCCGCTTTATGCCCTGGGCTTCTTCCTCGTCGCACCAGAAAACCAGGGCGAAGTTTTCCTCCGGCCAGACGGGATCGCCCATGCGGGGGCCGGCCTTACCGACCCCGTGGACCTTGGGGTATTTCGTATAATACTTGCCCGCCCCTTCATATTTAATAGCGTCAAGGATATTTTCTTCCACTGACTGGTTTGCGATTATTTCAATGCGTTTCATGAGTTGTCTCCTTTCTGGATAGCCCCTTGGCTATTCTGTTCCGTCTGGCTTCGGCTCTGGCCGCCCTCTGATCGGAGCGTTTATTAAAGATATAGTAAATCGTAGGCATGAGGAACAAGGTCATCAAGGTTCCGAAGGTGAGGCCGCCGAAAACGGTTTTTCCAATAGGCGACACCATTTCCGATCCCTCGCCGGGGAAAAATGCCATGGGTAAAAGGCCGAAAACTGTGGTAAGGGTGGTCATCAAAATGGGGCGCAGCCTTGTTCTTGCCGCTTCCACACAGGCTTCGTGAAGCCCCCAGCCACGCTTACGGAGCAGGTTGGTATAATCCACAAGGATGATCCCGTTGTTGACGATGACCCCGAACAGCACCAAAAGCCCGACCAAAACCAATACGTTAAATGGTTCGTTCAGAATAAAATAGATCCCCACTATGCCTATGACAGTAAGGGGGATTGTAAAAATTATTATAAAGGGGTCACGGAAGGATTCAAAAAGACTCGCCATGACACCGAAAACCAGAAATGCGGCTACTACACAGATCCAAAGGAACTGGATAAATATTCTGACAAACTCCGAACTCTCTCCGCTGAATTCAATGATGATATCGTCGTCAAGAGGTATTTCCGAGGTAATAAGTGCCTCTACCCTGTCCTGTATGGTGTTGAGTCTGGCTCCGGGTCTTGCACTGGCCGTTATGTTAATCACCCGGCTCTGGTTTTCCCGCATGATGGATATGGGGCCTGTTCCTTCGCTGTAACTGACAAAGCTGGAAAGAGGAACGCGTCCTGCTAGCTGACTGTTAATGAAAATCTGATCCAGCGCTGGTCTGGTACTGCGATCCGCTTCAGCCAGAATTAAAAGGACATCATAGTCCCTGCCGCCGCTCCTGTACCTTGTGGCTGTAACACCATCAACAGCCGCCCTGATTTCGTTGCCAACCGTATAGGCATTAAGGCCAAGGGCATACATTCTGGCCCTGTCCAAGATGATCTCTATCTGAGGAAGGCCGTCGGTAAGGTCGATATTGGGTTCGTTTATATCTTCAATCCTTTCGACAAGCAAGGCGACAATCTGATCTGCCACAGCTTTGCCCCTTTCCAGATCATCTACACGGAGTTTAATGTCCACCGCATTGCCGCCAAAAAAGGCCGCCATCATGTTCATGCCGCTGCCTCCAAAGGAAACTCCCGGAAAACTGTTGTAATGCCTCCTCATGATTTCCCTGATTTCCGCGGCGCTCTCGATCCGCTCTTCGAAAGGCGGAAGCGTAATTTGCAGGCTTCCCGAATTACTGCCGCCGCTGCCCATAATGCCGCCGCCGCCGGCGTTTATAATCAGTCTTTCGTAACCCTGAACTTCGTTAATCGCAATTTGCTCAAGCTGCCTTAAAACCGCTTCGGTTTCGTATAACGGCGTTCCTACAGGAAGGGTGATGGAGACATTAACACTGTCAGAACCCTGATCGGGCATAAAGACCCAGCCTACTACTGGAACCATAAAAAGGCTTAATCCCAAAAGCAGGAGCACAGAAATAATAATAATTTTTTTCCTGTTCAAAATTTTATCTACGGCTTTGGCATAGGCATTTTCTAACCGTACAAAGAAACGTTCAAAGACTCCATCAACTTTCGCCGCTTTGCCTCTCAGAGGTTTCTGCTTTCTTGTTACCAGCGGGAAAAAGCGGCTTGTTAAAACGGGGACAAGGAAGAGGGCTGTTAAAAGAGAAATACCCAGGGAGATAACCACTGTAAAGGCCAGTCCCGCAAACATTTCTCCTGCCATTTCCAGAAGTCCCTGAAACATTACAAGCGGTGCAAAGACACAGATAGTTGTAAGTGTAGACAGAATAATCGGCAGGGTCATTTCCTGAGTGCCCAAAACCGAGGCTGTTTTTAGCTTCGCGCCCTTCTCCCTGTAACGGTAGATATTCTCCAGAATGACAATAGAGTTATCGACTAACATTCCTATTCCCAAAACAAGGCCGGCCAGAGTCATCATGTTAAGCGTAAGCCCTGCAAAGTACATGAGCATCAGGGTTATGACAATACTCACGGGAATACTTATCCCGATTATGATGGTCGGTTTGAACGAGCGAAGAAAGAGGAAGAGTACAAGTACTGCAAGGATGGCTCCGTAAATGGCGGTAGACACTACCTGATCTATGGAATTTTCAATTACATCGGTTGTATTATAAAGCTCAGTGATCCTGATGTCGGGGGGAAGTTCCCTCTGCATCCTATCGATCCTGGCCCGGAGTTCCTTGGCAGCCTGAACAGAGTTCTCACCGCTCTGTTTCTGCACGCTCATCATAATGGCGGATTGACCGTCAACATAAACTATACTTGTTTCGTCACGGAGACCCCAAAAAACATCGGCAATATCCTTCAGAAAAACCTGACGTGGAGCTTCAACCTGGCCGCCGGTAAAACCGCCGCCCCGGAAGGTAATTATCGTATCTTTTATCTCCTCGATAGAGGTATATTCCCCCATGGTCGTGAGGATATAAGACAGGTTATTTTCGACAATGGTTCCCGCTGCAACCTGCATGTTCTGAGCTGCCATTGCCTGTTGAATTTGCGTGATTGTCAGGCCGTAAGCTTCAAGCCGGTTTTGAGGTATCTCCACCCGAATGACCCTGTCCCTTCCGCCGCTCACAGAAGCAGTGGCAACACCCGGCGTCTGTTCAATACGTGGGACTATTGTGTCTTCGGCAAGTTCACGCAGCTCCTCCGGTGTTCTGTTTCCCGTTACCATAAAACTCATGATGGGCAGCATGTCGGGATCCATCCTGATGACTGTGGGCGTATTTGCGTTTGACGGCAGATAGTTTCTGACCCTGTCCAAAGCATCCCGTACAGAAAGTGATGCGTCTGACAGATCCGTGCCGAATGTAAAAGCAAGTATTACTATGCTTGAACCGGTGCCGGAGATGGAAGTTACGGTTTCCAGCCCCGAAACTCCCGACAGGGTCGCCTCCAGCACCCTCGTCAAAGAGCGTTCCACTTCTTCGGGGCCCGCTCCGGGAAGACCTGTAAATACAACCAGATAGGGAGGGTTAATTTCCGGCATCAGGTCTACAGGCAGATTTACCATGGAAAAAAAGCCCAGCCCAATAAGGAGGATAAAGACAATTACTACCGTAACCGGCCTTGAAACAATTCTTTTTGAAAGCATTTAATTTAGCTCCTGTTAATTATTGCCAATGGGTGCAAGGCGTTCGATTACGTTTACCCTGGAACCGTCTTCAATAAGCGACTGGCCCCTAACAACTACTTCTTCGTTAGGCGAAAGCCCCTCACGGACTTCCATAACTCCGTCAATCTGAATCCCCGGAACAATGTCTCTCCTCCGGGCTACAGGAGCTTCGGGATCGCTGTAATCTACAACAAAGACAAACTGCTCGCCAAAGCGGCTGATCATCCCGCCTATGGGGATTTTCACTATATTATCCTTCTGCTCTGTGATGATCCTGACTCTGGCAAACATCCCTGCCCTTAACATATCGCGGGGGTTTTCAACACGCACCCGGATCTCCATTGTTCTGGATGTTACATCCACGGTAGGGCTTATCTCTGAAACAATCCCTCTGAAGGTCTCTCCGGGCCATGCGTCCAGAGAGATCTCACAGGGCTGGTTCAGGCTGATTCTGGAAATAAACCTTTCAGCCACAAAGAGCTGTATTTCAAGGCCTGCAGCGCCGATTCTTGCCAGCGGGACTGCCTGACTAATAGTCATACCTACCTGTGCGGGAAGAGCGACAATCGTGCCTGCCACCGGTGCCCTTACCACGCTATGAACAAATTCCATCCCCGGCCTGGAAGGGTCTACGTCGGCAATTGGATCGCCCCGGTTTACACGGCTCCCCACAGAAACATAAACCCTGCTCACCCTTCCGGCTACATCAGAATAGGTATCCACAGAAGAAGATGCGACAATGTTCCCTGAAATGGCCAGATAATCCTGAATAAGCCCCTGGGCGGCGGGAATAACGTTAACTGCAAAAACCGGAACCGGAATTTCAACAGGTCCCTGATTGGTTATATTGCCGTATGTTTCCCTGATACGAGCACAGCTTGTAACTGCAAATAGTAAATAAGAAATAACAAATAACAAATGAATGTATGAAAAAACTTTCTTATTTTTTATTTTTAATTTTTTATTTTTCATCATCTTCTCCCGTTTGATAGAGATCCAAAAGGAACTCCTAAAGAATATTCAAGATCGATCAGATCGTTCAGGAAATTAAAATACTGCGTAAGACGGTTGTGCCTTGCCTGTTCCAGAGCCAAAGCGGCATTCTGCACTGATTGGAAATCTTGCAAACCCGCCCGGTAAGCTTCTTCTGTGAGCCTGTAGGACTCTTCTGCAAGTTCAACAGCCCTGTTTTGAATCTCAATACTGGCTCTGGTGCTTTCCAGAGAATTGAGCTTGGTAAAAATCTCCAGCTCAGTCTCCCTGACAGACTGTGCCAGCCTGATATTCATGAGTTGTATATTGGCATCCATGTCGGCTAACTGCTGACCTTCTCTGGTAAAACCAAAAAGGCTGTTCAAACTCATGCCGAGAGTCATGGAAAAATTGCCGCCTCCATTCCAGTTATCTGTCGTAAACCAGTTATTACTGAAGGGATCCAGTCTGGGGTTAAAAGTAGATGATAAAGTCCAGCCAAACCTGAGAAAGGGCGTAAACTGCTGAAGAAAGAGAGCCTGTCTCTGGCTTTGCAGTGTTGTAAGATTTGCCTGAAGTTCCAGGATATCGGGCTTTTGCATGGATGCGGAACGGGTAATAAAGCCGGCCAGATCGACAGGAATAACCAACTCGTTAGTTGAAATGGGTATAAGCTCAATTTCTGCGTTAAAGGGCAGGCCCAAAAGAAGGGCAAAATTGCCTTTTAGGCTGGCTATGGAATTCTGCAGATCATTTATGGAGGGCCTCATGTTCTCCACCTGCACCTGCGCCTGAAGCCATGTGAGCCTGGGAACCATGCCCGCCCGAAAATTAGCCTCCGCTATTTCCGCCTGCCGTTGTGCATTGTTGAAGCTATCCGTCAACAGAGCGGCACTGGCTTCCATAAGAAGTATGGAGTTGTACATCTTCCTGATGCCCTGCTCCATCTGGAGTTTGGCCTTGTCCAGGGTCAGTATGCCTGCCCGGTAATTCAACTGCAGACTTCTGATCCCTTCAACCAGGGCGAAACTTAGATCCAAGCTTGTAGACAAATTGCCCAGAACATTCCAGCGTGGCAGGGTTGTTGGCGGAATGTCAATTAAAGGCGGGAAACTCATCCCCGGCTGTTCATTGGGCCAGTTGGAACGTGCCATGGTACCGGTAACAGTTACGTTTGGTACAAATTGATTCCAGTAATAATCCGCCCTGCGTCTGGTAATGTCCAGATTGATCTCTGCCATTTGCAGCATGAGATTGTTTCTGATAGCCATTTCCACAGCGGCATCCGGAGAGAGCAGCATGGGAGCAGGCTGGGACGGCTGTGTCTGGGGAAATGCTGAAAGTGCACCCCATAGAAATAACGCCGCCAACAAGGAACAGCGTCGAATCAGATTCGTCATTAAAACTCCTTCGATATGTTATTGTATTTATTATTGCTCACAGGTAAAACCCTCCAGCCCCAAAGCGGCGAAACGGAAAAGCACATGGAAGCTCTCGTTGGGAATTTCTGTGGCTTTTTTTGCCCACGTTATAGGATTATTGTTAGGACCTGTTTCTGTTTTAACAGCAGGCCCCCAGGCCAGAATGCCGATTATCATGAAAAGAATCCATTGAGCTGTCCAGAGCAAAAACTGACTATCCTGCTTCATTATAATTTCCTGTTTAAAGCACCTGATTAAGCTTTCCAGTTTTACAATTGCCTCTTTTTTTATGTTAAGCATGTTCAACCGCCTGGTTTTAAGCCACTCCATTGACATTAAAAGTTCTGGACGGGAACGAAGGTAATTTGCTATGGATATTATCCCCAGATACAACTGTTCTTCCGGCACAACGGAAGCTTCAACCTGCATTTTTGCGGTACTGATGATCCCCGAAAACTCCTTAATGAATAATTTACTCAGCATATCCTTCTTGTCCTTGAAATGCGCATAAAGGCCGCTTTTTGAAAGTCCCGAACGCTGGGCTACCATTTCCATGCTCACATCCCAGGGGCCGGCCTCAGCCACCGCCGCCGCAACAGCCAATAGAAGGCCGTTTTCTTCCTGTTCACGGGGCATCATCTCCGCAGCCTGCCTTTCTAGCCTGTCGTAGTCGAGCGAAACTGCAATTCCGGCGTTAAGGTGGAGCCCCTTTGTGACATGAGTTTCAATATCCGCTATGGCTTGTTTTATCATTTCTTCCGAGGGGCTTACCTTGTTCGCTTCATTTCTCTGGTGGAACTGGGCAATCGAAAAGATAAGAGTTACCATTATTAGATGGAAAACCGACGGAAAAACAGAACATTCCTTTTTACTACCGGACAATAGTTCCAGTTTCAGCCCTCTGGCAAGGAATTCTTTTCTGATTTTCCCGGCTTCCTTTACGCTGTAAACCTTAACAAGGGAAAAAGTAAAAGCTTCCCGGTTACGAATATAATATTCAGCCAGCGTCCTCATTATTAAAAGGCCGCCATCATGCTTGTTTTCCATGGAAATGGCCTTATCGTAGCTTTCCCTGATAAAGTCCGAAAAATTATCAAAATAAGTGGAATACATCTCCTCCAGAAGAGCATCCTTGTCCTTAAAATGCCGGTACAGGGCGGGCTTGCTTACCCCCAGTTCCCGGGCAATTTGACTGAGACTTGTTGTTCTGTAATGCTCCCGGCCCCATGCCTTAAATGCGGCCTTTACTATATCTTCTTTTGTCATCTTTCAAAATCTGCCAACGGCACAGCAAGTTACCGACCGTTCGTAAACAATAACAACTCTTGGGGAAAAAGGCAACAGGTTTCGGTGGGAATTACTGAAATATTTTAGGAACAAATTTGACACTATGTATGGTAGTGTATAGTATTAAAAAACAGGAGTTGAAGTGAGAAAAACATTAGTTTTAGGGATAATTATTGTCATATTTTTTGGCTGCTCAAATCGTAAATCACAAGATGATTCTATTGGTGAACAGTTATCTGAAGTTATTATTGAAACATTTAATGAACAGAACATAGACGAAGAGATCGAAATTAATTTTCCCGAGCAAATAAATGATGAAATTATTGCTGTCTTGGAAATTGAAGATGATTCCCCTCAGTTAGATACTTTTGCAGAAAAGTTACAGTATTTTGGTACTGTCTTTAATACATATTCAAATACCGAAAACGTGAGTATTTACGCATATCCCTCATTGGAAGCAGATATAGTTTATGTGTTGGAAAAACATTCAAAAATAATTATTACAGGGGTTTCTGCGCAAATGGATGAGATTGACGGCCATATTGGACATTGGCTAAAAATAATAATTGAAAACATTTGGGGGAATGAAGGCTGGGTTTTCAGTAGTTATGTAATAGACGGCACAATAAAAGCCTCGGAACTTAGGATAATTGATTTTCCTCCCAGAGAAGAAAGACGGGTTCAAAGTTTAATTGCTGCTTATGACATTGATGGAACAGAGCATATTATTACTCTATACCCGTATAAATTGGAGAACCAGGATTTCTATACATTTTCATTTGACTGGAGTATGAACTCATTCCATTACAGTAATATTCCCGGTTCTTATGCCTGGTATCCCGAAACAAATGAACTAGTTCATGTAACATATATTGGAACAGATATGGAATCAGCATGGAGTATATTTACAGATGATTTCCGATATGTTTTACAGGATTTTGGTACAAGCCCTGGCCCAAGAGGCCTGGGAGCTTGGCGGATCTCAGACGGAGAAAGTATATTTTCTGGAATGTATTACGATAATTTAAATCTACGGGATAACACGATTAATATTGTTTATACGTACAGTGATTGGAATATTTCCAGAGGTAGACTAGATGAAGAGGTACTTGCTTTTGGAGAAAACTTCAGAGAAAATCATCCGCCGTCAGATGAAGAGGTTAATTATTCAAGAAGGACAGGACTTGGTCTGGAACTAATTATTATATGTGATTTTAACCTTGATACAGGTATTAGAACTATTTTGACAGGTCAATATATATACACTCAGTGAAATTAATAAAAGGTAAGACCACCTAAACATCTTTTATGAGGGCAGTTGATGAAGAAAGATATACTTGAGTTATACTTTAAGAGCCGTACTGACTTCCGCAAATGGCTGCAAAAAAACGCCAAAACCAGTGATGGTGTTTGGCTTGTATTCGGAAAGACAAAAGAGATAATTACTCTCACTGCAAATGAAGCACTGGAAGAAGCACTCTGTTTTGGATGGATAGACGGTCAAATGAAAAGCATTGACGGCACAAGATATGTAAAGTATTTTACCCGTCGCCGTGAAAAAAGCGTTTGGTCTGAAAAAAATAAAAAGCTTGTTAAAACACTGCGTGAAAAAAAGTTGATGACAGAACTGGGAGAAAGGGCTGTGAAAGCTGCTGTTGATAATGGTGCATGGAACACAAAAAAGCCCGATCCTATATCTGACAAACAAATTGAACTATTTACTGGGAAACTAATTGGCATATCACCAGCGCATGAAAATTTTATGAAAATGCCGCCGTCTGTCCAGCGTACATACACCGGAAGGTATCTGTCTTTTAAGAGCGAAGAAGCCCGACACAGAGATTTTGAAAGGATTATTGACAGGCTTAACAACAACTTAAAACCTATGTAAAGTAGGTTAATTTTGTACTTTTTAGGAAAATGTCCGAAAATGTTCATTATATAATTATTCTTTTTAGTAGGTTTAGAACTAAAGGAGAACATTTGTTAAAATTAAAGAAAATAAAATTAAAAGATGTTGATACTATGGATAACCCTATAGATAAAAGAGGAAAGCTTGATGGAGATATATTCTCATACAGAGTCACAAAAGACAAAAAAGTTTTTATTTCATGGTTTGGAAAAATAGTAACCACTTTAAATGGCAGTAAAGCAGAAAACTTTATATCAGATATAGAAAACATTGATGGGACAGAGGCACAATTAATTATGGCCAGGGTAACAGGGCATTTTAAACATGGTAATGAAAAATCAAATAAAAAAAGAAAATAGTTTATTTTTAATGGGTTAATAATATCATGAATATTCAGGAATTGATTGAAGAAGATTTTAATGGGGTTATTTCCATAAAAAAAGATAATCAAATAATCCTTCAAAAAGCATATGGGTATGCCGATCTAGTGAACAAAATACCAAATGAAGTTGATACAAAATTTGCAACAGCATCTGCTGGAAAAGTATTTGTTGCTGTTGGCATTTTACAATTGATACAAAACGGTAAATTAGACTTTAATGACACTATCGGCAGCATACTGGATTTTGACCTAAAGTTAATTGATAAAAATATAACCATAAAACAGCTTTTGAACCATACTTCAGGAATACCTGATTATTTTGACGAAAGCATAATGGATAATTACTCTGAGTTATGGGATGATATTCCAAATTATAAGATAAGGAAGTCAATGGATTTAGTGCCTTTATTTATTGATAAGCCTATGATGTATAAACCAGGAGAAAAATTCCAGTATAACAATACAGGCTATGTGGTATTGGGTCTAGTAATAGAAAAAACTGAAAAGATGCTATTCGATGAATACCTAAGAATAAATATATTTGAACCTTGCGGAATGGTAAATACAGGGTATTATGAATTAGACAGGCTGCCTCCAAAATGCGCAAATTCGTATATATATGACGGCTTGCGAAAAGAATTTTTCATGAACATATACAGTGTAGATGTAAAAGGAACTGGTGCCGGCGGTGCATTTACAACCCTAATTGATATTGATAAGTTTTGGTATAATTTATTTAATGGTTCAATTATATCATATGAGTACCTGGCTAAAATGTTGTCTATACAAAGTAAAGATGAAGATGGTCAATACGGTTATGGGATATGGCTTGAAAAAACAGAAGAAGGTTTTTATGAACCTTGGTTTCAAGGCAGTGATCCCGGAGTTAGTTTTATATCGAGTTTTTACAGAGGCAAAAAGTTAAATATAACAATAATTAGTAATATTGGATATAATGTATGGAAAATGAACGAAAAAATCAAAAAGAAGTTATGTGAAAACTGAGTACTACACAAGGACAATAAAATGAATAATAAGAATTGGATTATATCTGAGGTAAAACGTGCTTAGACCATACGATTTACTGGAAAATATGTTGATTGAAATAGAAAAATGCATCAGGAAGGGTATTAATGCTGATGATTTGGCAAAAAAACACATGATTTCGGAGCGTCATTTACGGAGACTGTTCCGCTTTGCTTTTAAACAGCCTATTTCCGGGTATATTCGCTCCAGAATGTTAGCGGCAAGCCTTGAAGATTTGCTAAAATCGGATTCAACTTTACTGAATATTGCTCTGGATTATAATTTCGGTTATGAGCAGTCGTATATTCGTGCTTTTAAGCAAGAATTTGGGGTTACGCCGGGGGATCTTCGCAGGAATGGACGCGTTGTGAAAGTTAAGCCGCCCCTCCATCTTTTTGATGAGAATAAACTTGCACAAGGAGTCTTATTCGGGCCTGATATTGTTATGGTTCCGCAATTCCATATAATCGGGAAGCGGCAG
>Ga0099364_10012283_pt1 | contig 11577 bp, 9 predicted proteins | sample TergutTh196P3_FD_73070 | JGI IMG/M metagenome (GOLD analysis project Ga0099364, IMG submission 73070) | Microcerotermes parvus P3 segment gut microbial communities from Pointe-Noire, Republic of the Congo - Th196 P3 | ecosystem: Host-associated > Arthropoda: Insects > Digestive system > Gut ...
TTATACGTTTCTCATGGCGATTTGTACGGAAAAAAATCTAAAAAAAGTAATCTTGCACGTCTACTGGATATACTGTACAGCATGTCAGGCATTTGGTACAATCCTACCATATGATAAAAATACGTATCGGCATTAGCGGAGCGGCAGGACGAATGGGACAGCGACTCATCGTCCTGACTACAGCAGACCCCGAACTCAAACTGACGGCGGCACTGGAAAAGATCGATCATCCTCAAATCGGAAAAGATGCCGGCGAAATTGTAGCCACAGGAACTCTGGGCATTTCGCTCACGGACAAACTCGAAAAAAATGTCGATGTTCTGATTGATTTTTCGTCCCCCCAAGGCACGGACGCACTTCTCAAACGCTGTGTTGAACTGCAAATTCCGCTGGTTTTTGCGACAACCGGCCTTTCGGCGGCGCAGTCGGCACGGCTGCGGGAAGCCGCTGAACAGATTCCGTTGCTTTGGTCGCCGAGTATGAGTATGACTGTCAATCTGGCGATGCGGCTATGCGAAACCGCCGCCCAAGTGTTGCGAGAAAAGGATACCGACGTGGAAATCATCGAAAAGCATCACCGATTCAAAGTCGATTCCCCCAGCGGAACAGCGTTGAAATTCGGACGGCTGATTGCCGAACAGATGAGGCTCAAAGAAGAAAAACATGGTCGATACGGAGACCTCGGTGAACGTAATCGGCATGAAATCGGCTATCATGCCGTTCGGATCGGAGACAATCCGGGGGAGCACACGATTCTTTTCGGTTTGCCCGGCGAAATGCTGGAGATTACGGTCAAAGCGTCGAACCGGGACTGTTATGCTTCAGGTGCTCTTGCCGCCGCCAAGTTTTTGTACGGAAAACCAGCCGGTCTCTACGGAATGAATGACGTGTTGAAATGATGCCCTGCCGCATCACGCCGCTTTCTTTAACTTCGCCGGAACCTGCAAATTGAAGAGACCGAACAATTCCTCCTGATTGAGACCCTTCGACGAATTGAGACCACGCGCTCCAGAAAGAATTAACTCCGAAAGCCGACGCTTCGATTCCAATGTCTGATTAATCCGCTCCTCGACCGTGTTCGTTGAAATGAACCGAGTTACCGTAACAGGTCCCGATGCCCCAATACGGTGCGCCCGATTGATCGCCTGATCCTCTACCGCCGGATTCCACCATCGATCAAAAAGAAAAACATATCGGGCAAACTGCAAGTTCAAACCGACGCTGCCCGCTCCGTAACTCATCAAGATTACATGAGTGTTTCGGTCATCCCGGAATTGACGAATCATTGCGTCCCGTTTGCTTTGCGGTACTTTTCCATGATACTCCGATATTCCGAAACGGTTCAGCGGCTCTTTGAGTTTATACAACGTTTCGACCCATTGACTAAACACAATTGCTTTACGTCCGCTTTCGGCAACCTCTTCCATGTCGGCAAGCAGACGCTCCAATTTGGAACTTTCTCCCGTTACCGGATCGAAGTTGCAAATCTGTTTCAAGCGGAGGATCAACTCGAATACCTGCGGAATCGTTACTTCTTCACCAGCAGCCGACAAACGCAGCACACCTTCGTCTTCTGCGATTCGATACGTTTCGGCTTGTTCGGGAGTCAATTCAAGCAGAGCGTCCCGTATCATTTTCGGCGGCAGTTGCGTCAGCACTTCGTCTTTAGTGCGACGCAAAATATGGTCGCCGATGATGGGGCTGATTTCCGTCGGTTTGAGTCCCGGCTTGAGAAAGCCGGGGGAGAGAAACTCAAAAATACCAACGATGTCTTCCGCCGAATTTTCGACAGGCGTACCGGTCAAAGCCCAACTTCGGCGGCGCGGAATCGCTCTCGCCGCCTCTGATGTCGCATTGCCTCGATTTTTGATCCGCTGCGATTCGTCGAGAACGACCAAATCGAAAGCCGCAAAATGTTCTCCTTCGGGGAGGTCGAAAAAATCCCTATCCCTGCTCAACAATTCGTAGTTGGCAAGGCGGATCGGCATATTGGACAACTGCCAAAGCCATTTTCGTCTGATGGGCGGACCGTCGATGAGGCAGACACCTATTTCCGGCGCCCAAAGTTCAAATTCCCGTTTCCAGTTGGAGATCAGCGGCTTCGGACAGACAAGCAATACGCTCCGAATTTCGCCGGTTCGCAGAAGCAGCCGAATCGTGGTGATTGCTTGCATTGTTTTGCCGAGCCCCATTTCGTCGGCAAGAATCGCAAAGTGTGCGCTGTACAAAAAGGCGATACCTTCCTTTTGGAACGGAAAAGGTTCAAAGGGCATATCGAGTGTCGGCAGATGCAAAATCGACTCTATCGGCGGCTGTAAAATGTAATTCAACCGATCCTGAATTTTGACCGTATCGCTGGGAATCCGAATACGAGTCAATGTCGAAATGTCCCTTTTTTGCAGTGCAAAATCTTCGTCGCCTGATTCCGGCGGCACAGCCGCCGGCTCTTGGATACCGTCAGTCGCTGACTCTTGGAGACCATCAGTCGCCGGCTCTTTGCTGCCGTCTGCCGTCTGCCGTCCGCCGTCTAAAGCGTCATCGGGCGGTACGAAATACCAACTTCGGGAGTGTACCCGGACTCTGGCACTGACTGTCCCTGACGCAAGGATTCGGACGATGGGCAACGGTTTGAGCAGATCGCTGCGCACATCGACTTCGACCGTTCGTTGGAGTAGTCGATTCCAGCCGGTAATATGGATTTCCGGGTTTTCGATGTGTACCGGTATCCTTTGGATGTCGAAGTCAATCATTCTGTCGTTTCCTTGCTGGGCATGATAGAAATTTGCGGCAGAAGACTCAAGAGGAAAAGTAAACGTTGTACGAGAATCCTAAACGACGTTACGACGCATGTCTTCCCTGCAACCTGCCGTCTTCTTTCGGTCGTGCGATTGGGAGTGGTCAGGTCGAGGGGGCTTGTAAGAGCAAGGCGGACAAGTGCTGGTCAAGAACAACGTCAGATGGGAAAACAAACTTCTACAAAATCCCTGAAAATCGACCAATACCCCCTTGACAACAACACAATTACTTTGCGGTTAAAAAAGAAGATTTAACCGCAAGGAACGCAAAGAAAAAACGTCCGTTTTCTACCCGTTGCCAGTAATATGACACAATTTTCACCCGAATGCGCCCTTCGTCAATCTTCGACCACCGAAAACATAGAGTATTCTTCTCGTGCGAGTCCGGCGGCTCCAATCATGCTGGCAAACGATCCGAGCGCTGCAAAGTCTAACTTCAGGTTCTGTCCCAACCCCTGAATTGCCCGTTGTTCGACTTCTTCACGGATCCGAGCAAGGAACATGTCGCCAACCTTGGTACCTTTGCCGCCAAACATCATTTCGCCGCCGAGTAAAACATATTCCGGGTCAATTGTGTGCAACAACGTGACGATCCCCAGCCCCAGAAACCGGGCAGTATCAAGGATAATATGGCTTGCCAATTCATCCCCTTTGTCCGCCTCCTCATAGACTTTTCGTGCGATGGTGAAGAGTTCTTCGTGCGGTTTAACCGTGTCGATCAGCGACGTTGGGTGTCCGACTTCGATCAACTCCTTCGCGCGTCGGGCAACAGCCAACGAACTGCAATAGGCTTCCAAGTGTCCCTGTTGGAGACATCCGCACCATCTCGCACCGGGAGACGGGTCAACAATCATGTGTCCGAATTCGCCGCCGAAGCCGTTGGCACCTTTGATTTCGCGTCCTTCCACGATGATGCCGCAGCCGATTCCCGTATCGAGCAGGAGCAGACAAACACTCTGTGCACCTTTTGCTGCCCCCACCCAGTACTCGGCGTATGCCGCTGCATTAGCGTTGTTGCTAAATGTTACCGTTTTCAAGCCGGTGTATTCCGTCAATTTTGCGACAATCGGATAGCCGCACCAGTCGGGAAAATTCGGCGGTCGGTACATCGTTTCCGTTTTCGGATCGAGCGAGCCGGGAAAACTGTATCCGGCGGCAGCGATGGACGACATCCCTGTACCGGTTTTTTTAATCGCTTCCTTCAGAGCGAGAGCGGCATGTTTCGTTGCTTCATCGGGTCCTTTTTCTCCGTGGTGCGGCGTGGCAAAAAAGGAAACAGTGCGACCTTCGTTGTCGATAATTCCGATTTTTAAGTATGCGCCGCCGAAATTCATACCGATGAAAAACGGTCTCGTCGCTTCGCTGACAGGAAAGAAAATGCTCTCTTCTACCATAGTGACCATGTGCGTCTCCTTATGTTGATTAGATGTGACTTCACGAAACTTCATGGGACATTCTACCAGAAAGCAGAACGGAAATAAAGATAGTCCCTCTGGGTGCGTGCGCGTTTTGTAGGCAGATTAGTTTGCGGTTCGCCAGTACTCTTCCCACGCATTGCTGTAACGCAACGCACACAATGACAACATACGATTGAGATTCCGCACCTTCCAACGCGCGCTCGTCTGCTTGATTCGGCATGAAAAACAGAAATACGCTCAACAACTATGGGATATTTTTTAGAGCAAAAAAGGTTGCACCGAAGATTGCTTGCCCATCAGTCCTGATTTTGCCCCTTTTCCCGCCAGGCAAAGACAGCATCCGAGTTTAACTTTCTTTTGCTCCTTGGGTCATTGCAAGCGTCCCCCAAAGACTGGGGTCTTGATCGTGCGGCAACGGCGGAGCAACCAAAAAATAACTGTTGCCGTATTCCCTGTCCATCACCACAAAGTGAAAACCGAGATTCGGATATTCCATCGGGTCAAACCCTGTCAATATCTTGCCGGGTAAAAACATGTTCAACCGATAACCGTCCACCGAAACTTGGCTTTGCATTTTAATTTGCGACAAGTCAATCGAACTCGGATGCTCTCTGGCACGATGAATCGGCAACCAAAATGCGGCGGGGTGCGACTGCTCACGTCCGCCGCCAATGGGCATAAACAAAAGACGATGGCAGAACCGCGATGCCCGATGAATGTCCTTAATGTCTCTGGTGTCAAGACAAATCTGGAGACCATCGCTTTCATCCGGCTGAGTGGTGCGGCACCAAAGCGACTGCGTTTTTCCGGCAACGGTGAGCGAAAAAAATAAACCGCTTTCATTCCAGCCGACACGAAAATCGTAGAGCAACTTGCCTCGCAGACCGGCATATTCCAGTTGACCGACGTTCGGCAACCGGTGAGTTTCGTCAAGAACAGCACCACCGCCTGCATGTTCACTGGAAACATACTCACAGGGAAAGCGGAACCGATACAGAAAAGGCTTGGAAAACATACCCCTTATTGTAATGGATTTCGTACGGACAGAAAGGTGCATCCGGATGCGGCGTGTTGCCGCGATGCTCTGTCAAACAGCGACGGTTCCTATGCCGAGAAGTTGGCACATTCGGTCAATCAACTCATCGGTCGCAAAGGGCTTTTGGAGGAAATCGTCTGCTCCTGCCTCTTGGAGTTCGTCAATCTTGTTCTGCTCCACCATTCCGCTGATACAGATAATTTTAACTTTTGTCAGTGATTCGTCACTTCGTACCCGCATGCAAACTTCCTTGCCGTTGATGTCCGGCAACATTACATCGAGAACAATGATGTCAGGACAGTATTCCTTGACGACCATTCCGGCTTCAAAACCGTTATTGGCAACCCTTGTTTCAAAGCGTCGGTCTGCTTCCAGCACCGATACGATCAGTTCGACCAAGTCAGGATCGTCGTCCACCACTAACACTTTCCGCTTACTCCCTGTTGCCTCAATTGCGTCGGTCGGAAGCCCATACTCCCTTATGAACGCAAGAAGATGTTCGCGGGGAATTCGGCGAAATCTGCTGCCGGGAACCCGATATCCTTTGAGTTTCCCGTCGTCAAAGCAACGAATGATCGTTTGCTGACTACATTTGCACATTTTCGCGGCTTGACCCGTCGTGAGATATTCTTTGGTTGCCATAATACTCCGTCCTTATCGTTGGGGGATGTCCATATTGTCGAAATTCCTTCGTTTCGACCCTTTTACCCTCTCAGCAGTGGTAATGTCGGTAAAAATTGCGTATTTCCCGGCTTTTATCTTGCCGGTTCTACCGATTGTGCGGATTATAACTATTTTACCGATTTTGTCAAGACGGGAAATTGTCTCTAAACCCCCTATCTTCTAATTATGTAACGTCCAAGAATGAGTGCCAGACCTTTTCTCTAACCCGTCATTCCCGTTTTCTCAAGAATGACGGAGCTAGGGGGCAGGTCTGATAAAAACCGCCTCAACAGACCGGTCACGCCCGATACGAAACAGAGCAATATGGCGGAACGCTGCAGCACCCTTCTTCACACCCATTTTGCGTCGGCGAGGCGGCTGTTGTACGCCGACAGAATATCACTCTGCCGCAAAACGCCCAGCAAAACGGTTGGCTGCTCCGCAGAAACTACGGGTAACTCCGTAATCTGCTCCAACATGCACGTCCGCAATGCCATGTAAAGATTATCCTTCGGCGAAATCACTATCGGCTCCGCTTGCATTAGTCCCCAAACCGTCTGTCCTTGAAACCTATTCCAATGTTGGAAAGAACCCCAAATATCGCTTGCGCTGACCATTCCGACAAGTTGTTCCTGTTCGTCCAACACAGGAAACGCCGACTCCGGTTTCGATGCAATCAGCTTGACTACCTCGGCAATCGGCATTGATTTTGAGATCGTCGTAACACTTTCACTCTGTCCGGCAAGAGCATCACGAACCGACAGAACTCCCAATAAATCGACCGAGTAATGTCCGAAATGGAAACCGCTGTCTATCGGGGCTAAAACCTGCTCCTCGTAAAGCGATGTGGACGGCGATTGAATAGCAATATGCACCAGATTCAAGACAATCAGCGGAATGAGAAATTCATAGCGAAGCCCCGATATTTCGCAAACGATAATCGCCGCTGCAAAGGGAACTTTGGCAATTCCGGCGTAAAACACCGACATTCCGACAAGCACGCACATCGTAATGTCCGGCGGAGCGTAAGGGATACCGAGGTATTCAAAAACGAAATGCGTCAGATGTCCCAGCGTTCCGCCGACGAGTCCGCCGATGAACAGCGACGGCGCAAAAAGTCCGCCGCTTCCGCCGGAAGAAACCGTCAGGGCAGTCGCCAACATCTTCGGCACAATGAGCATCAGAATCAACAGGAAGGGCAAGCCTTCGCTCAAGAGACGGTACATCCATTCGTAACCGCCGCCGAAAACCTGCGGAAATACCAATGCAATACAGCCGACCAAAAAGCCGCCGAGGGCAGGACGAAACCAGTCGGGAATCGAAAGCCGCAGGAAAAACCGATACCGCAGTTCACGAACAAGCATGACGAAAAGCAGTCCTGCCAGTGCGATCAGCGGAACAAAAAGCAGAAACATAAAGGGGTCGAGCGGCGAGTGAATACCAGCCGAGTCCGGCAGAGCAATGAGGTGAATGTCGCCGTGAATGTGTCGAAAGACCGAAAAACCAACGATGGATGCCAAAATGCAGGGCAAGACCGCCGAAAGTTGTAAAGCGGAACTGGCGAAAAGCACTTCGACCGCAAACAAAGCACCGCCTAGCGGTATTTGGAAGAGAGCCCCCATCGCACCGGAGGCTCCCGCCAGTATCAAAGTGCGCCGATCCCGATTATTCAGTTGCAATCCCCGAGAAAGAGCATGGGAAATCCAAGAACCAAAGAGCATTACAGGACCCTCCAAGCCGGCAGAGCCGCCGCTTCCGACGGTCAGAAAACTGGATGCCGTTTTGGTAACGGGCACACGGTTGCGGAGCGTACCGTTGCGTGTGTGGAAGGCACGAATCATGTGATCGGAACCGTCGCCGAAGGCTTCGGGAGCGAATGAGCGAATGAGAATACCGCAAAACAGACCGCCGAGGGCTGGAATGAGGAGGATGAAAATCCAATATCGAGGCAGTACGAGGCAACCGTAAATGTCTTTTCGCTCTGCGGTCTCGTAAGCCGCCCCGGGCGGAGGTCCCGATGTTGCGGTGTAGTCTTCGGGAATCGGCAAGTCAATGCCGACGGTAGGATAAATCAACTGGACGGTATTTTTGACTTCCAAAAAAATCGAGTAGATCCCGGCAGAACAGAGTCCCGTCAGGCAACCGATTACGACGCAATAGACGAGCAGTTTGCCGGAGGAGTTCCAGTCGAATCGGCAACGGATTTTCTCGGAAAAGGATAACTGCGGATATCGATAGCCTTCCATGGAGTCTCCGGCTGGAAAAAGACAGTAGGAATGTTAGGAAAAAAGGGCGTAGGAGTCAAGGGAGAATAAACCCACGGCAAACTCAAGTTCTGTGCTGCAAAACGGGGAACCCGTAACCGTGCCTAAAATCACCCTTGCCTAAAAATCCGAATTTCGCTACGCTTTGCAACGTCGGAAAACACCGAACCAAAAAGAACGTTGACCGTCATTACGAGCCTGGCAAATCCAAAAATCAAGGAAGTCGTCAAACTGCGTGAAGGCAAACATCGGCGGCGAACCGGAAAGTTTTTGATCGACGGACTCCGTGAATTTGACCGGGCAGTACAAGCCGGTATCCGTATCCTCGAAGTTTTTACGGCAGACCCCTCCGCAACCTACTCGAACATCGCCGTTCGCCAAGTTACGGAACAAGTCATGCAAAAAATCCTTTTCGGAGACCGCGATGAAGGACTCGTTGCCGTTGCCGAAGAACCGGTACAGACGTTGGAAACGTTTGAAGCGAAAATCGGACAAACTCCCAGCCCGCTTTTGGCAGTGTTGGAGAAACTCGGCAATCCGGGCAATCTCGGTGCCGTGTTCCGCAGTGCCGATGCCGCCGGTATCGACGGTGTGATGATCGCAGACTTGTCGGTCGATCCGTTTCATTCCAATTCGATACGAAGCAGCATGGGAACAGTGTTTCACATGCCGATGGTCTGTGAAACATCCGCCGAAGTTTGTCGTTGGCTCAAAGAGCGAAACTATCAGATTGCGGCGGCGTGGTGCAGCGGAAACACCGTGCCTTACACGGCGGTCGATTTTTGCCGACCAACTGCGATTGTATTGGGCAGTGAAGCGGAAGGATTGTCCGACACTTGGACTGGTGAAGGTGTAACATCGGTAACACTGCCGATGTGGGGCGTTACCGACAGTTTGAACGTCTCTGTCGCCGCCGGGATATTTTTTTACGAAGCACGTCGGCAACGAAATGAGATGCCGTAGTGCTTGGCAATTTTAGGACAACACAAAAGCCGGAATGGAGCGCAGCGCAATGACGAACGCTTTGTGGTCAATTTACTAACCACAAAGGCACGAAGAACACAATGAAGGCACAAAGAAATGACCCATTCCATACCGTTTACGGTGTAGAACACACAAAGGAAACCCTATGAAAACAGACATACTCGACTTTTTGGCTCAACTTGCCGAAGCGCAAGATCAAATGCTCGCGGTGCTTCACAAAAAACAGGCGATTCTCGTCCGACCGGAGAAAGAGACGATTTCGTTAATTTCTGCCGAAGAGGGGGCGGCGGTCGAGAAAATGCAACGTGTTCTCAATCGGCGGGAGGAACTGCTGACATCAGCCCGGTTGCAGAACATCGGCGGCGACTCTATAGAGCAACTGTGCGAGCATTTTTTTCCGCGCAACCTCGAGGTGTACAAAATGCTCGATGCAGTCAAGCAGCGCACGCACCAGATTCGTCTTCTGGCGTACACGAATTGGACGATGTCCCGAAAGTCGATGATTCACGTTTCGCAGATTCTCGAACTTCTGCAAACTCAAGGGCAGGGCAAAACGACGTATCAGCCGCGTCCGACCGACAGATCGGGCGGCGGATTTGTGAACCGTGTTGCGTGACCCAAAAAGGCTTCCGCCGGAAAGTAATATACCTCAAACAGGTGCCGATATTATTTTTCTTTGTGCCCCTTGTGTACTTTGTGGTTAAAAAGAAGAGAATTTAACCACAAAGGGAACAAAGAACACAAAGGATTTGGTGTTGAAAGGGGTATATTAGTTTCTGGTGAAAGCCTAAAACAGTACCGAACTAAAACACGACCAGTGTGTATGTCAAGTTGTGAAACCGGTTGACGATTTCGTGCTGTTGATTATAGACGGGACAGATTTCGCCGCCGCTGTAGAGCAGGAAGAATGGTATTTTGTCGCCGATGATCTCCAGCGACTTGACGATTTCCGCTTCGACATTCGGACTCAACACCAGTGAACGTGCCATACAGGGTACCGCAATAATTCCGTTGGCACCATTCTTTTCGACATCGTCCAGAGCCCGGCGGAGCGTCGTTTCTGCCGTTTCCATCACGCCGTTTACATCGACTTCGGCAAACGTAATTTTTGCCCCTTTGGGGATCGCACCGCCGCAATGGACACCAGCTTCCGAGAAGTCGTACATGCTGTATGCGATGGGTTCGGTTCCGTCGCCGAAATCCACCAAGAGCGGAATCATCGATATTGCGGAAAGTTTGCTGATCGTGATTCCGAGTGTGGCGAAGTAATCCATCACCGGCATATCGTTGATGGAAGTTAGCAAGTAGCCGTCGGCGCCGGTAACGACCGCATTGTTTTGCTGAATGTTGCGTTTGGCAATCGCGGTGACGTAGAATCGCGGATTGATATTGCCGCTCATTGCCAGCAACGCCATTTTTTGCCGGTCTGCCTCGCTGTTTTTGAGGACATAACTTTTCGGAGTTCCGGGCAACTCGTCACTGGCAAGTGTTCCGAAAATGGGTGTTCCGCCGCTAAATTGGTTGAGTTTTCCGAGCATTTGGTCGCCGACAACGCTTGTCATAAGCGGACCGAACGCCAGTATCAAAGAGGGGGATTGCCCCAATGAATCGGTAACTGCGGCGTATGCCCTCTCAACGGGACCGTCAAGGTCATTCTCGCTGATTGTGTCGGAGAGGGCGGTGGCGAACGAGACATCGTCGCTGGTCAAAATGGTGAGCGACAGGTGTTCTAAACTTCCGCTTCCGTTGATGGCAGAGCCCAGAGTGCAGCAGCCGATGATGTCGAACGGCAAGGCTTTGCTGATGGCTTCGACAACGCCTTCTTCGACGTAATCGTAGTGGCAAGCGATGATTCCGACAGTATTCTTTAGGAATTGTTTGTCCTTGAGTTGCGATAAAATTTCTTCGCGGGCAACCTCAAGGTCGTCGATAGAACCTGTGCAGACATTTATGACGGAGAGCATAGATCAATACTCCTGAATGAGTTTATGTTTTAGTTAAAGGGACATTCTACCTGTCGTCGGGGGGAATGTCAAGGTAATCGGTTCGCCCAGTTCTCAACAAGATTCGAGAGGAAGAACGGCTCTCCAACGCCGGTCGCAAACCCTTCAATGACAGCGCAAAAACTGCCTATTTTAATTTTTCCTTGTGGAAACCTCTAAAAATACAAACTTCTTCGCGTACTTTGCGATTCCTTTGCGCCCCTTGCGGTAAAAAAAAGACTTAACCGCAAAGTGCGCAACGAGTCAATTCGTTGCGTTTTCGATACAAATCAATATAAAATTCGATTTTTAGAGGTTTCCTTGTGTCTTTTCCTTATTAGACCTGTTCTCTAACTCCCGACGACGCTCAAAATGTTCGTGCCAAAACGCTTTTTTTGCCGCAAAACAGCCAAAAACTGTGTTTTGCCTATTTTT
>Ga0099364_10012284_pt1 | contig 11576 bp, 10 predicted proteins | sample TergutTh196P3_FD_73070 | JGI IMG/M metagenome (GOLD analysis project Ga0099364, IMG submission 73070) | Microcerotermes parvus P3 segment gut microbial communities from Pointe-Noire, Republic of the Congo - Th196 P3 | ecosystem: Host-associated > Arthropoda: Insects > Digestive system > Gut ...
TATCATCCATAGGGACATTGAAATCGCAGCGGAGCAGTACTTTTTTTCCGCTCACCGCAATGTCTGTTACGGATTTTTTATTGTAGCTGATAATATCGTTTTGTGAACTCATTCTTTCCTCCAATAAATCGTATCGTTATATTCTATGCTATTGTTCAGTTTCTGTTAAGAAAACTCATCTGTGGGACCTTCTATATGTATATCCTCTGAATCCGAAGGCTCAGTCGTAGGCTCGTTTGGTTCATTAAAAGATCCGCCATTCACTTGCTCAACTGTCTCGTTAATTTCGGATTCCGAAGGTTGGGCAGTTTGCTCAACCTCTTCTTCGCTCGGGTTTTCGACTTCAATCACATTAGCATCGTCTTCCGGTTGAGATGTCTCCTCATTGTCGCCGAGTAGCTCATCTACTTCAGATTCTTCGTTATCTTCAATTTCATCGCTTTCTTCGCTTTCTTCGCTTTCTTCGCTTTCTTCAGGTTCCGGTGGTATCAGGATTATCCTATGCTGAACATAGTAGGTGCTTCTACCCACATATACGGTATCTGTCAGGTTGTCATCTCCATCGTAATAGTGTTTATAAGTATCCACAACATATCCGGTTGAGCCTTCCGTATACACTTTTCTTTCGCCTTCCGGAATACTCTCATCTTCGCGTTCTATCTCTTCTGATGCAGTGCTGCTGATAATCGTGTATGTGATGTTGATATATGATTCATCCAGCTTGGTGCCCACGAGCCGTGCTGTCAGGTTGAGTCCTTCCAGCTCCATTTCGACCCTGATCGGATAGTCTGTATTGTTCTTAAATCTGAGGTCAATCGTTCCCCAATTGATGGTTGCATCGCCACCCAGCGGCAAATATCCCACAGTCATATTATGGGGCTGTCTTTCCAATACTTCCAAATCAGCTTTTAGCACCGAATAGTATATCGTGGACGATGTTTGGCATATCCCTCCTCCGATTTCTTGAACCATGAGGTTTCCAACGTATGCCCCTGCTTCTTTGAATCCGCGTTCGGCGGTTCTCTCTCCAACGATACCGTTGAAAGTAAAAGTATCACCGGGATTGAGGACGGTGCCATCAATGGAAGAAGATGACAACCGAACATTGTTCACCCTGTTGGAAGTACCGGCAACGTAAGTCGTTGTTTCCGCAAGTGTATCGCGGAACAGCAAGCTATCCAAATACTCTGCCGTGACTTCTGGCTCAGTAAAAATCAGCGGGATAATAACATGCTCCCCCATTGCAGCTCTGTTCATCATAGCTGTGGCTTCATTCAAATTGAAACTAACGCCTGTCACACTCGCAGTAGCTGTGTATGTCTCGGGTTCATATTCCGACGAAACAGGTTCGACATACACTGTATTATAAAGCATTTGCAAGTCAACTTCCTTTGGCGCTATGTAATCCGGGGTGTATTGCGCCGATAAATGCGACTTCGCAGCCATCGCTTGGTTGAGAATGTCTACTGTTAGTGCATAGACATCGCTTTCCACAGCTGGAGAAAAGCTTCTGCCTTTCACGATGACTATATGATCGCTGTTTATTTCATATGCGTCGTCCAATAGGGAATCATTGAAAACCTGAGTGCTTTCCGATGCGATTTCCCTCACTTTACTCTCGTTGAAATTGGACAACGCAATATCGTTTAGCTCAGTGCCGGACAAAAACGACCGGATAAACGCAAAGCCATTTGCAAAGAAAGAACCATTTCGTCCATATTCAAAAGCCGCTCTTGCAGCACCGGCAGCATCAAGGGCGAATCCTGCTTCTTCACCGGAAACAGAAAAACTGCTGCCATCTGGAAACTCGATGGTCGCCATAACACCTTCTGCATTGTTTTCATAACCCAAGCTGACAAGCCTTTGCCTGGCTTCATCATAAGTCATTCCGGAGAGATTTATCCCGTTTGCAAATACTTTCGGGAAAATGGTGTCAATATTCTTTACATAAAAACCAAAGGCTATCAGAGCCGCTGCTACTATAGCCAATAGAACCATTATAGTCATAGGCGCAGCATTGCGTTTCACGGTTTTTGAGCTTGCTGCGACCGGTTTGCTTGCGTTTTTGCCTTTGCTGCTAACTAACTTATAATTATTGTTTGACATTTGCTTCACCTAAAGTTTTATTTTCATCACTCTTTATGAGATCGTTCATTTTATTTGCAATGTACTGTTGATTCGCTCGGTACGATTTCCGCTAAATACCTCAGTTGTTAGAGGTCGTTTGTCGAACAATGTGAGTTGGGTATCTTCTTCCCCATCAGTTTGCCATGGCTTGCTTATCAATGTCCTTTGCTTTGTCTGTGCTTCAAGCAATTCTCCGATTAAGGTGTTTGATAACATAAAACCTTTTGGGGTGAAGCGCCATCGCCCATCTTTATTGATCGCCCAGCCGTTGATCTCGTATTTTTGCAATAGCTCAATGATATAGTCCATTTTAAGCTTGTAGATGCCATAATATTCTTCTTCGGATATGCCATATACCGTTCTGAGCCTGAGCATCAGGTATTCTCCGGCATTCTCAAAGTCTGACATTTCTTCGCTATACTCGACCAATGCTTGTCCAAGGGACAAACGTTCAATGTATTTTTCAATGTCTTCAATAAAACTATACCTGCATCGATCGATGTATGAATGAGCGCCTGGTCCAAATCCGATATAATCATCGCCAAGCCAGTATTTCATATTATGCTTCGATTCAAATCCGCGACGCGCGAAATTTGATATTTCATATTGCTTGTACCCAAAACGGGCAAGCGTCTCTATGGCATAAAGGTACATATCGGCTTGGGTATCGTCATCCGGTAGATAGGGAGAGTCTTTAAAAACATAAAGTTGTGTCCCCTCTTCGATTTTCAACCCATAGCAAGAGATATGTTCCGTCTTTAGCGAGGCTGTGCGGGCAACGGTTTGAGCCCATGAATCCTTGTCTTGGGAAGGCAATCCATATATTATGTCAACACTGAGATTGTCAAAGCCTGCTTGCCTTGCATTTTTTACTGTCTCCTCAGCATCGGCGAAAGTGTGTAATCTTCCAAGGCTTTTCAGCGTTTTGTCATCACTGCATTGCACCCCTATCGACAACCTGTTGAATCCAGCTCTTCGCAACTTGAGCAACTCGTCTCGCGTTATGCTTCCTGGGTTGATTTCGGCAGTAACTTCAGCATCCAGCAGGACATGCCCATGTTTTTTTAATGCATTGAATATGCTGATCAATCGACCGGCTCCATAGAAACTCGGTGTACCACCGCCAAAATAGACCGTATCGATAAGATATCCATCTAGTTGCGGTGAGTATTCTTTAATGTGCCGCAAAATCGCAGATTGAAATTCAGGCATTAGCTTCTCTGCACCGGCAAGGGAATAGAAGTTGCAATAAGCGCACTTGCTTGCGCAAAAAGGAATATGCACATATATCCCGACACGCTTTTCCATAGTGTTTGACCCTTCATGCTCTATCTATTTTATCATCGGTACATACTATCAGATTTTCTGTTTTCATACAACTCTTTTTCGTTGCAAAAATACACAAAGTACTATAATTTACAGATTATTTACTTAATATCTCTTTTGTTTATTTCGAATTAGTAGTTATAATATACACACTATGCTTTGCATAATCATAAAATTTTACACACGGAGGGAATCACATGAGTTTAAAAATCGGGATCACAGGATTTGGGCGGATCGGCAGGCTGGTTTTCAGAGCAGCTATTGAGCGCGGAATCGAGGTCGGAGCGATTAACGACTTGATGGAACCGGACTATATGGCGTATATGCTAAAATACGACACAATCCACGGTACATTCAACGGCACGGTTTCACATACAGACAAAAGCATCATAGTAAACGGGAAAGAAATCGCTACTTACTCTGAAATGAACCCTGAGGCTATCCCATGGCAGGATCAAGGTGTTGACTATCTCGTTGATGGAACAGGTGTCTTCACAACACTGGATCGAGCCTCTGCACACTTGAAAGCAGGTGTCAAGAAAGTCATACTCACGTCCCCATCATCCGATGCTCCCATGTTTGTGATGGGCGTAAATGAAAATAAGTATGATAGCTCAATGAATATCGTTTCCAATGCGTCTTGCACAACAAATTGTCTTGCTCCAATAGCTAAAGTCCTCAATGACAAATGGGGCATTGCATCCGGTCTGATGACAACCGTACATGCGACAACCGCAACGCAAAAGACAGTCGATGGTGTATCAAGCAAAGATTGGAGAGGCGGCAGAGCAGCATCTATGAACATTATCCCATCTTCCACCGGGGCTGCTGCAGCGGTCGGAAAAGTGATCCCAGAGCTTGACGGGAAGCTAACAGGTATGTCTTTGCGAGTCCCAACGCTTAATGTCTCGGTGGTTGATCTGACAGTCAATCTTAAAACATCTGCGAAATATGATGAAATCTGTGCAGAAATGAAACGCGCCTCAGAGAACGAATTGTCCGGAATACTGGCTTACACAGAAGAACCTGTGGTTTCATCGGACTTCAACGGAGACGCCCACACAGCGATTTTTGACGCTGCCGCAGGGATACAGCTCACAGACAACTTTGTAAAAGTGTTAGCTTGGTATGACAACGAATGGGCTTATTCCAACAAAGTCCTCGATTTAACGGAATACGTTTACAAGGTCGATAACAAATAGAGTCAGGCATATGCGATCGGGAGTGAGGCGTTTCAATCGACTGGCGTTCGGGGTTCGATGATTGGTATATCAAAATCCTTTTGAATTGTTTGCATTATCAATTGAGCATCTTTCGCCATTGTTTTTCGACACTCGCCTATGCGTCGCGAATCATCTCACTCCTCATTGTTTTCGAGGTATTCTTCCAATCTTCGTTCGTCTTTATGCTCAAGGTCTCGTTGACCTGCGAGAGATTCAACATGGTGCGTAAGTTCGTGGGTCAAGAGCTTCTTTAAATTTGCATATAGCTCATCTCGCGTATCCAAGCCATGAACTGCTCGGATCGAACCGTAGTATAGGACGATGTACCTACCCATTTGGTCATGCCTATATTCACCAAGGGTATATAAAGAGCCGCTTGGATCCGCATGGCTTAGTTTAGCGCCGGGAAGCAGGCTCACTCCCCCGTTGAGACCATTGAAAATCTCATCGGGCAATTCATCTGCTATTTCATCAAGCATGTCGTTTACCTCATCAATGGAATACAAACGCTCACAACCTCTCTTCTTATTCATCTGATAAGCGGAGTAATTTTCTGCATTTTGCATACTAAATCTCAATTTGGGCTGCAACGCAGACCGAACAGGAGTCTATCAATGAGAAAGACAAAAATCGTTGCCACGTTAGGCCCAGCCTCAGACGATCCAAAAGTGCTCGAAGCAATGATCGAAGCAGGCCTTGACGTTGCTCGGTTCAATTTTTCCCATGGAGATCATGAGAGCCACTTGGAAAGAGCCAAGGTTCTGCGGGAAGTTGCTGATTCTTTGGGAAAAACCGTTGCATTGCTAGCTGACACAAAAGGACCGGAAATCAGAATTGGCGAGTTTCAAGATGGCAGAGCTGAACTCGTCTCAGGTAAAATATTCACGCTCACATCTAACAATGTCATGGGAAATGACAATCAAGTAAGCATATCGTATTCTGACCTCCCCCGCGAAGTCAGGCCTGGTTCCACGATACTTGTGGATGATGGCTTGGTTGAATTGGTAGTCGAGTCTGTCTCCGGTGTCAACATCACTACCCGGGTGATAACGGGTGGTATGCTTTCTGACAGAAAAGGCGTAAACGTGCCGGATGTCCGATTGGATTTCCCTTATATCAGCGCAAAAGATCGCACGGATTTGCGCTTCATTGTCGAAAACAAATTCGATATTATTGCAGCTTCTTTTGTTCGTTCAGCTGAGGATATCAACCAGATACGCGAAGAGCTCCAACGCGTCGATAGCAAAAACAAAATCAGGATAATCGCAAAAATCGAAAATGCAGAAGGTGTGGCAAACGCAGAGACTATTCTTGCGGTTTCTGATGGATTGATGGTAGCAAGAGGTGATCTTGGCGTCGAGGTGGCATATGAAGACTTGCCGATAATCCAAAAAGAGCTTATTGACAAAGCTATACTCCAAGGAAAATCCGTAATCACTGCTACTCAAATGCTTGAATCTATGATAGTCAATCCCCGTCCAACACGTGCAGAAGTGTCTGATGTCGCCAATGCGATTTATGATGGCACAAGCGCGATCATGCTCTCAGGAGAAACTGCTGCGGGGAAATACCCCGTGGAGTCCATTGCTGCCATGTCAAAAATCGCAGAGCGCATAGAACGAGACATTGATTATCGTTTGCGATTCAGTCGCAGGGATTACAATCCCGAAACTTCAATTACCAACGCCATCTCACATGCTACAGTGACGACAGCCCATGAGCTTCATACAGCAGCGATTGTCACCATAACGATGTCAGGGAACACGGCTCGCAATGTCGCCAAATATCGTCCGAATTGCCCAATTGTCGCCTGCACTCCCGATCCGGTCAGCCAACGGCAACTAAACCTTGTTTGGGGTGTAGTCCCCCTGCTGACAAAAGAAGACACAGATACTTCTGCTCTTTTCAATCAGGCTGTTGAAGTCGCTCTTGCCAACGGCTTAATCAAAGAAGGCGATCTGGTCGTACTGACAGGCGGTGTGCCAATCGGAAGTTCGGGTACAACAAATATGCTAAAAGTTCACGTTGTAGGTGAACAGATTTTCGTTTCCTGACATATCAAACATTGTCCAGAGCGGACTTTAGCCTAACCTGGAAGCGCATCCCACCTTCTGCTCGCGGTTCTGCTGTGACCTTACCTTCCATTTCTCTGACAGAATCGCGAACTATTGCCAAACCGAGCCCGCTTCCGCCAGCTTCGCGGGAACGGGCTTTGTCCACCCTATAGAAACGGTCGAAAATCTGCGACAGATCCTCTTCCGGCACCCCAACTCCTGTATCATCGACATTCAAAACCACATCTTTGTTCTCTATGTACAGACTTACAGTGACAAATCCATCTTTTATGTTATATTTGATTGCATTTTCTATAAGATTGAAGACAACTTGGTGCATGGAGTCCTCCGTTGACATGACAAAACATCCTTCTGCCAAATCCGAGCTTATAGTCAAACCTCGGCTGACCGCCAACGGCTGAAGCATCCTCAGGGTCGAAATTATCGCATCCCGCATATCGACATATGTTTTTTCTTCCGGGATTTTGCTATCTAGTTTTGTGAGTGTCATAAGCTTTTCAGTTGTTCGGGAAAGACGTTCTGCTTCCGTTCCTATATCGCTTATGAATTCCTGCATCGTGACACGTTCGATATTGTCATTTTGAAGGATGCTGTCCGTGAGCAACCTTATTGACGCAAGAGGTGTTCTGAGTTCATGGGAAGCATTGGCAACAAACCGCCGCCTGATCTCATCGGTTTCACGCAGCCTGTTGGTAAGGCTATTGAATTCATCTCCAAGGAGCGCCAATTCGTCGTTCCCGCTCATTACGACGCGATAATTGTACTCCCCTTCACGCACTGTTTTAATCGCATTTAGGATGCTCGTAATACGACCAATTACGGAGCGTAGAATAAAAACAAGCATAAGGATAGAGAAAATCACAATAATGATGGATATGCTCCTCAATGTTTTTTGCATATCTATCAAAATTGCTCCTTGTTCCACATCAACCTCATGTATATATACCATCCCGATTACCTTACCTCTGCTGACAACCGGAGTCAGCGAGCTGCTGTAAAAGGAACCATCATAAAACCTTGTATAAAACAAGTCAATGCCGCTCTCAGCCTTGGTCATTTCATCCGGTGGGAAATCCGCATACATATTGTTATCAGGGCTGCCATACAAGAGCTTGCCTTCTGCATCGGTGATAACTATGCTCACTGCTCCTGCGACATCCAAGTATTCCATAACCCTTGCAACATCCGTTGCTGTAAGCACATCAAATACGTCCTCAAGGCTCTTGGATATGACCTCAGCCTGGTTTTGCACAAAAGCTTGTTTAGACCTGAATATCATGTTCCGGGATTCTGTGAGAAAAAACGTATTCATCAAAATCATGACAGCAGCAATGACAGAAAGAAACGTAAAAGCGAATTTTGTCCTAATGCTGCTAAAAAAACCTAGTTTTCTAGCCTCTGATATAGTAGCCGACCCCCCACTTTGTCATAATGTACTCCGGTTCGGCAGGGTTGTCTTCCAGCTTTTCCCGAAGCCTTCTGATATGTACATCGACTGTTCTAATGTCTCCGTGGTACTCATAGCCCCATACTATATTCAATAGATTCTCTCTGGAAAAAACACGCCCGGGGTTTTTCGCCAGTAGTTCGAACACATCAAACTCTTTAACCGTAAGCTCTACAGTTTCATCTCTTTTTTTTGCCATGCGTTTTTCAGCATCGATCGTTATGTCTCCAACGGTTAAATTTGTTCCCACGACACTGTTTACCAACGCTGAACGCCGTAGCAAGGCTCTCACCCTGGCTTTCAATTCAAGAATATTGAAAGGCTTTGTTATATAATCATCTGCACCATACTCAAAACCGATGACTTTGTCCATATCTTCGCTTCTAGCGGTGAGGAAAATAATTGGTACCGTAGAAAACTCCCTGATACGCATACAGACCTCTAAGCCATCAAGTTCAGGCATCATCACATCTAAAATAATCAAGTCATAGCTGACGCTTCGCGCAATATCAATTGCCTCGAGGCCATCATAGGCTGCATCCACTTGATACCCTTCGTTTTCGAGATTGAATTTAATACCTTTGACCAACGTTCTTTCATCATCAACAACCAATATTCTCATTTATGTTCATTAAACTCCTAGTTCATCAGATCAAATCTTTCGTTATCCTACTGTTATTTTATCCATAATAGTCTCAAATCTTTTTTCACCAATACCGGATACTCTCATTATATCATCAATCCTAGTATAATTACCATACCTATTCCTATAATCAACAATACGGCCTGCAAGCACTTCACCAATACCGGGTAGATCCATAAGCTCTGCTCTTGTGGCCGTATTGATGTTTATTTTCCCGTCACCGCCTCTGAGGGAACCAGGTATCTCGCTTGCTGCATACTCAAACTCTGTAATTGCGTCGTTATCATCACTTTCATCGAAGCCAAGGTCATCAGCAGCCGAAATCTGAAACTCATCAGGTACTACAGGTGTAGCCTGTGTTGCCTGTGATGCGTTCGGCACGTCTGGTGTGCCCATCTGCTGAGTGTTGTTCGTGGATACAGATGCGATTTGTGTAGGATGGTTATTTTGCGATACAGGTGTTGCAACAATGCTCACCGACCCTTTGCTACCCAAAAAATATCCCGCCATGAAACTTGCAAAAGCAAGCGTCAACGCCAGCGCAAAAAATTCGACTCTTCTCAATCTCATGCTTTATACCTTCAACTATTGTGATAACATGCGGTAATTAGTAATTCCTTATTGATGATAATTGCTTTTTGGAAACTATGCTGTTATACTATCGCTTAGTAGCTTACCCGAATTTGGGTGTATTGCGCGTTTTGCTGAATCTATTGAACCTACACTGTTGAATTTCAAACATTTGGGGTAAACCATGCGCGCTTGATGCGGACTTCGCCCTTTAGCAACATCGATTGCAGATTAGCTTCAAACGATTGAACCATGGGCGAGCTTCGTATTTTCGATTATATCAGGTAGCGAACTAGCCACCAGTGTTTCGTGCCCACCGGAGTCACACATGATGAAAAGAACGAAACTTGCATTGATTGCAGTATTAATACCGGCAGCACTGCTCTTGTCGACAATGTCTGCAATAGCAGCGGATCCTTTCGAGAATCTTGCTGCTGCTACAGCACTGCTCGCTGAAATCGAAACCGGAACAATACTGTTTGAATCCAACTCAAATACGCGGCATCCCGCTGATTCCCTAACCAAAGCAATGACCATACTTTTGGCTGTCATCGAATGCGAAAACGAAACAGCAGCTCCCGGCGATCTCGTAGTAATGACAGAAACTGCGCACTTCGATATTAACACCAGAAGCACCACTCAGAATATTCGTCCCGGCGAAGAGATGATGCTGATCGACCTTATGTATTGCGCTTTTGTAGGTAACGCTAACGAAGCTTGCAACATGATCGCCGAATACATTTCCGGCAGCATCAACGACTTTATCACCCAAATGAATGCGTATGCTGTTTCATTAGGGTGTTTAAACACGAATTTTTCAACAACCCATGGGCAATACAACGAAAACCAATACACCACAGCATATGATATGTTTCTTATCTTTCGGGAAGCAATGAAGCATCAGTTTTTTGCCGAAATTGCCGGAACGTATAGATACGATACAGCAGCAACTAACAGGTCAGCCACAAGAAGGCTTGCAAGCTCTAACTCCTTGTTTATCTCAAATAACAAGTATTATTACAGGCCATGCACAGCAGGCATTGCCAGCGCAACCTTTGAAGGTGGTTATTCCCTCGTTTCCGCTGCGGAAACGAACGGACTATCGCTAATAGCCATAGTACTCGGCTCGGATGCCTACATGCATCCCGACGAATCGGTCGATTTGCGAAACCTCACAGAAAGCAGAAGGTTGTATGAATGGGGCTTTTCACAGTTTTCGTGGCGCATTGTTCTCTCATCAACTGACTTAATAGATAAAGCTCCCATCATAAATGGCGCGGGCGCTGATTATGTGAACTTGCGTCCGGAATCCTCAATCACCGCACTTTTGGATAATGATGTACTGCCTGAAGAGTTTATCAGGACTATAACTATATATCCACTTGTCAGTGGCGAACCTCTATACGCGCCCATTGATTCAGGCGAAGTACTCGGTGAAGTTACCGTCGTGCGCAACGGCATCAATTATGGGACAGTGCTTTTGATAGCCAACACAAGTATTGAACTCCATAGGATTGCTCATATGAAAATGCTGATCTTAAACATGCTCAAAAGCAAAACAGCTCGATTCATCATATGGATTTTAGTTATGCTGTTGCTTGGATATATCGCACTGGTTATCAGGCATAACATGATTCGTCAAAAACGTTTGCAAGAAGCCGCAGAAATTCGGGCGCGATTGATGGCCGAGCGCGAGTCTGAGGAGCGAGAGAGAGATCGTTGGAGTTGGGAATAGTTCGAGTATCCCATTTTATACACATGCGCGCTCTTCCGTCAATAATCGAATAATTCATCTCATTATTTCATTTTGACATATTATTCGTTGATTACGACAGGTGTCTTGCGCCATTCCTGACCACCGAAGCGCTCTTTTTCCTCCCAGGGGAGCACGTAAAAGTCCGTTGCATTTGCTTCTTTTTTGAACAGCTCGGATATACGCTCAGTATTTTTCCCCGCTGACACAGGCTTTATAATTATGGGGAGCATCGCCTTTTTTTTTGCCGCTTTCAACAATTTCATTCCTGTTTGATTCATAGCAAGGATTCTTATGTATGGCGGAAGTTCGTGGGTATCTGCGTCAGTGAACCCTAGACAGGTTGAAAGAAGCATTCTTCTGATCCGCGACATCGAATACCTCTTGGTCTTGGTTTTTTCCATTATTCTCA
>Ga0099364_10012285_pt1 | contig 11575 bp, 6 predicted proteins | sample TergutTh196P3_FD_73070 | JGI IMG/M metagenome (GOLD analysis project Ga0099364, IMG submission 73070) | Microcerotermes parvus P3 segment gut microbial communities from Pointe-Noire, Republic of the Congo - Th196 P3 | ecosystem: Host-associated > Arthropoda: Insects > Digestive system > Gut ...
TATACGGGACGCGCAGTAAAATTTGCCAACGACATAATGTGGAGATTTTTTCAGGCAAAGTTCGCGTCCCCTGAGGGCGGAGCGGGAAGCGTTTACCATCCCACGTATTACAATTTTTCCAGTACCGCACATTCCAAGGTTGTTTTTACCGTTCACGATTTCACGCACGAGCGATATCCTCTTTTGTTCACAAAGAGCGACAAAACTCCTGAGCTGAAGCGAGAAGCCTTTGAGAGAGCGGACGCCCTTATCTGCGTCTCGGAGTCGACAAAAAATGACCTTTTAAATTTTTATGAACTCAAACCGAAATGCCTTGTCAAGACCATTTATCACGGATATAACGACCTGTCTTCTTTTTCAACGTTAGATAAACCTTTACCTGCCTATCCGTATTTTTTATTTGTCGGGCCGAGGCATAAATATAAAAATTTCGGATGTCTGCTCGAAGCCTTCAGCTTATCTTCCTCTCTAAAAAAGGATTTTGGAATTGTCTGCTTTGGCGGAACGGCTTTTTCCGATACAGAAAAAAAACGGTTTGCCGAACTGGGCATTGCCGATAGGGTAGCGCGCTTTGAAGGAGGCGATGACATGTTGGCGGCTTTGTACAAAAATGCCGCGGCCCTTGTCTTTCCTTCTCTTTACGAGGGGTTTGGAATTCCCGTTTTGGAGGCGATGAGCTGCGATTGCCCGGTCATAGCGGGCGATACGAGTTCCATTCCTGAAGTGGCCGGCGACGCGGCGCTCTTATTCAACCCGGCGTCCGCTGAAAACCTGGCGGACCAACTCAAAAAGGTCGCGTTCGACGGCGAGCTCAGAACAAACATGATAGAATCGGGACGGCGAAGGCGCAGCCTTTTCTCTTGGGATCGCTGCGCTAAAGAAACCCTGGCGCTGTATAAGGAACTTCTTCAATGAGGATGCGTAGCGTTGTTTATTATTAACCATTCTCACAGGGCGGAAACGCCCTGTTTTTTTGCGGAGCACCCGGTACGGGCGCAAGATTAGAGTGTATAATCCGGTGTAGCTTAGACAGTCGTCGGTTCCTAAAAATTTTTTAAGGGGGACGTTGTAATGAAAAGAACGCGGTTCAGGCTTCTTGTGCTTCTGCTCGCTCCGATACTGCTCGCGAGCGCGTTTGTGGTATGCGGCGGCGGAAAGCCCGCGCTTGCCGCCGGCTTTCCGTTGGCAGCGCAGAATGGGGCGGCGGACATCTATGTGGATACTGTCAAAGACTCCGGGAACCATATAGGTATCTCTCACGCCGCGAACAATCTCGCGGGGGACGTTGAAGCGGTGACAGGCGTAAAACCCGCGAGGAAGGAAAACGCGGCGGAGCTTTCATCCTTCGCGGTGATTGCGGGCAGTATCGGCGACAGCCCCGTCATAGACGATCTGATCAAGTCAGGGAAACTGGACGTATCGAGAATCAAGGGCAAATGGGAGTCCTATACCATCGCGGCAGTAGACGATCCCGTGCCCGGCGTCGTTTCCAGAGGACTTGTCATCGCGGGCAGCGACAAGCGCGGGACAATTTTCGGCATCTATAAAATCTCCGAGACGATAGGCGTTTCGCCTTACGGGTTCTTCGCGGACAGCAAGCCCATTCGCCAAAAAGAACTCATTCTGTCCGGGGAGACGATCGTGCAGGGCGAGCCATCGGTCAAATACCGAGGCATTTTCATCAACGACGAGGCCAGCACGACAAACTGGCTGAGGACATCCAAACCGACTGGATCGAATATTGTTCTTAAAAACCCTATCGCGTCAATCGGCTTCGACCACGAATACTACACCCGCGTGTTCGACCTGATCCTGCGCAACTACGGCAACTACCTGTGGCCGGCTATGTGGAACAACGCCTTCTGGACAGACGATCCCGAAAACGCGGAACTCGCCAACGCCTACGGCATAGTGATGGGTACCACCCACCAGGAGTTCATGGGCTCGTCCGACAAGGAGTGGGTCTGGAGCAATCAAGGTGACTGGAATTACAGGACAAACAAGGAGAAAATGCGTGGATTTTGGACGAAAAACGTCCGGGAACGCGTAAAATTGGAAAATGTTTTCACAATCGGGATGCGCGGCCTCGAGGACACCGCAATCGCCCCGGACGCGACAGATCAGGAAAACGCTGAATTCCTGCAGGAGGTCATAGACGACCAGTACGCTATATTACAGGAAGCGCTTGAATACACGGGAGACGGTAGAGACGTCACCGACATCCCCAAGATACTGGCCCTGTACAAGGAAGTGGAGAAATTTTATTACCAGGGTGTGGAAGTTCCCCTGGACGTTACCCTGATGTTCTGCGACGACAACCACGGGCATCTGCGCACGCTGCCCACGCAGAAAAAGCGGAACGAGAGGTATGCTCACGGCGGCTTCGGCATGTACTACCATTTCGATTACCACGGCGACCCCCGCTCGTACCGGTGGGTCAACATCATGCCGCTGGAAAAGATGCGCGAGCAGATGATGATGGCGTACGACTACGGCGTGGACAGGGTTTGGATGGTCAACGTCGGCGATTTGAAGTTCAACGAGCTGCCCATAGATTACTGGTTCAAGCTCGCTTACGACGTTGATAAGTGGGGCGGGCTGGACGGGCCGAAAAAAGCCTACAGGGACTTCGCGGCGAAGCAGTTCGGCGAGGAGTTTGCGGGTGACATCGCCGACATTCTGTTAGGCAGCGCGCAGATCAACAATATAAGGAGGCCGGAAAACGTCCTGTACCACAACTTCAGCGCTACGTATTTCGACGAGGCGGATAGGTTGCTTGCCCGCTACAAAGGGCTTGCGAAGAGGGCGAAGGAGATTTTTGCGAGTATCCCGGACTATCAAAAAGACGCTTATTACGGAACCGTGCTTTACCCGGTTGAGATTTCGAGCAACGCGTGGGAGCTTATGGTAAACCTGCAGAAGAGCAAGCTCTACGCGGAGCTTGGGCTGACCGCCGCCAACGACCACGCGGATAAAGCGGAAGAGTGCCTTAAATTCGACACACACTATATGCACGTCAAATGGAGCGACGAAATAGCCGGCGGCAAATACTTAGGCTATTTCCCCCACCCCACCAAGATACCATACCCGAAAGACGCGGTTCGGAATATATACTACCTCGGCACGACCACGTGGAACCACAGGACGGAGCAGTTGTCTCTAACGGGTGATTTCGCGCCGGGGAGGGTTTTGTTTGGCGACGCGCCCGAGGGTTCGGTGATGGTGGTTATGCCGCAGCCCTGGATAACGCCGGGGATCCCCGAGATCCCCAGCGCGAGATCCGGCGGAATCGATCTGCACCCGTTCACGAGCTATGGCGACGAGACTCGCTATATAGACGTGGGCAACGCCGGGCTTGCCGCCTTTACCTACAGCGCGGCGGCCTCCGCGCCCTGGATAACGCTCGGCAAGACCTCGGGGACGGTTGACAAAATGGACAGAATCGAAGTCGGCATCGACTGGGAAAAAGTCCCGCACAGAGGGAAGGTAACGGGAAATATAACCATCGAGGGCGCCGATGCCGAAGTTGTCGTGAACGTGACGGCGAACGCGTTCGACAGCGGCCTTCTGGCGCGGCTGCCTGAGAAAACGTACATCGAAACCGACGGCTACGTGTCCATCCTGTCCAAGAACTTCTCTAAATCCGTTTCTGGTGGGGCCGGCGGGAACGGCGCGAGGTGGACGGTTTTGCCCGATTACGGGCGCGAGATGTCGTCCATCAAGGTTCACCCCGCCAACACCAGCGGCGTGGCGCGCAAGCCGGGGGGCGACTCCCCCTATGTTGAATACCTGGTTTACATCAGCACGCCGGGCGCTGTAAACATAGTTACCCAGTGGGCCCCCACAAACCCCCTGAGCCACGGGGATAATGATGCAGACAAGCTCAGATACGGCGTTTCATTCGGCGGTGACGAGGTGCGGATAGTAGACACGAAGCTGCCCGGATTCGCGATAGCCAACGACAACGTTTACTGGACCACCGGCGTGATGACCGCAGTTCGAACCCTCACGCTGAGTACGCCCGGCGTGTGCGTGTCCAAGCACGAGGTCTCCGAGGCGGGGCTGTACACTCTGCGTATCTACATGGTGGACGATGGACTTACGCTGCAGAAGATTCTTGTCGGCACGGAAGCGACTGAAAGGACTGATATAGGCGATAAGCTGGTGACCGACGTCTTTATCGGCCCGCAGCACGCCGGCGGCAGCGACCCCGCGGCTAATCCCGTGCGGACCTCTTTTATCGGGCCGCCGGAGACTTATTTCAAAAACGGTGGACACGACCGGCAATCAAGCGGCGGGTGCAACGCTGGCGTGAATATTATTGGAATATCGGCGTTAGCGTGGGTGGCAGCGCGCAGGCGTTAGGAAGAGCAGGGGACGCGCATACGAGCGTCCCCTGTTGCTTATAATGTTATATAATTCTTTTTATTGTACGTTCCGAAGGAGCCTCTCTCGAAAGGAAGTGCGGGGTATGAAGTTAAACGGCGACGACGTGCGGGCCATTGCGTATGAAGCGAGGCTGTCCTTGACAAACGCGGAACTCGAAGGCGCTGTGAGTTACATAAACAACTTTCTCGAAATGGCGGGCAGGTTCAAGGAACTTGATTTGAAAAACGTCGAACCGTTTCGTTTCGCCGAATCCCGGGAATGTCCTTTGCGCGAAGACAAGCCCGAACCGTTTGCCCAGGCGCCGGACATATTGGCTGCCCGCTGCGCGGCGGACGCGGGAGCTTTTTTCAAAGTTCCGCGCATTATGGAGGAGTGAGGGATGCGGTTCCGGTCAATGGGCGCGCGCGAAATCGCCGCCGGAGTGCGCGAAAAAAAATTCTCCGCCGCCGAGGTCTTCGAGGAATGCCTCAGAACAGCAACGGACTGCGAAGACAGGCTGTCGGCCCTTGCGGCCGTCACGGCCGAAGCCGGTAGAATTCAGGCGAAGCGAGTCGACGAAAAGGTCGCGAAAGGCGAAGACCCTGGACTTTTGGCCGGGGTTCCGGTGGTTATCAAAGACAATATATGCGCAAACGGTATCCGAACGGCTGCGGGAAGCCGCATCCTGGGCGATTGGGTTCCCCCTTACGACGCAACCGCGTGGAGCCTTCTGGCCGACCAGGGGGCGGTGCTTCTGGGCAAGGGAAGCATGGACGAGCTCGCCACGGGAGTCTCCGACGGCAGCGCGGCGGCGGTCGCCGCAGGATACGTGCCGTTCTCCCTGGGGAGCGACACGGGCGGTTCCATCCGTCTGCCTGCCTCCTACTGCGGCATCTATGGGCTGAAGCCCACTTACGGGCTGGTCAGCCGCTATGGGATGATTTCGTACGGTTCCTCCCTCGATCAGATAGGGCCGTTTACTCGCAGCGTGGAGGACATGGAGCTGGTTATGCGCGTGCTGGCGCGTCACGACCCAAAGGACTCCACAAGCGTTTCCAAAAACGAAATTTTTGCCAGGCGAACAAACACGCTCAAGGGAAGACGAATAGCCCTCGTAAAAGAATTTATGGATTTTTCCCCTACCCTGGATCAAATTACCGCCGACGCAATGAAGCGGACAATACGCCTTTTCGAGGAATCGGGGAGCGAAGTTATCGAGGTTTCGCTGCCGACGGTCGCCCGTTACGCGGCGGCGTGTTACTACACGATTGCGGCATCGGAGGCGTATACGAACTTCGCCCGTTTCGACGGGGTGCGCTGCGGCCGCGCCGCCGAGGCGGCAGGGTTGCGGGAAATGTTTGAAACCACGCGCTCCGAGGGGTTCGACGGGGGCGTGAAGTCGAGGATCATCGTGGGAACATATCTCTCGGAACCGGACTGTTACGAGAAGTATTACGTTGCGGCGACGCGCGTACGCACTCTGATAGCGGAGGAGTTTTATAAAACCTTTGACGCTGATAGGATAGATTGTATACTCCAGCCCGTGACCCCGTCTTTGTCGGGCAAAATAGGGGAGCTGAATCTGTACACCCTGACGGCGAACGTTGCGGGGCTGCCGGCTTTTTCTTTACCGGCGGGCTTGCAGATTATCGGGCCGCGTTGGAGCGACGGGGAATTGCTGGACATTGGGCTTGAAGTCGAAAAAATTTCAGGCGCTCCTAAAATCGCGTATTTTCTCCAGAGGAGATGACGAACATGTCAAACATGTTGAAAATGTCCGACTTTACGCCGGTGATAGGCATTGAAATCCATATACAGTTGAAGACGAAATCCAAGATGTTCTGCGCCTGTCCGGCCGATTATTCGGGCGACGAGCCAAACTCCCGCATATGTCCCGTCTGCATGGGGCTTCCCGGTTCGCTTCCCGTTCTGAACAGGGCGGTCGTGCATCAGGGTATGCTGGCCGGCATGGCCTTGAACTGCGCGGTGCAGCCGGTCACGTTTTTTTCCCGCAAGGCGTACTACTATCCCGACCTGCCTAAGGGGTTCCAGACCTCCGGGTGCGACATGCCCATAGCGGTAAACGGCTGGCTGGAAATCAAGGACGACGCCGGAAATCCCAAGAAAATACGAATCCACTGCCTGCATATTGAGGAGGACGTGGGCAAGCTGCTTCACAGCGCGTCCGATGGGCGGCTGGAAGGGGCCGACGCGTCCTATGTGGACTACAACCGCGCCGGGCTGCCGCTCGCGGAGATAGTTTCGGAGCCTGACGTTTCCTCGGCCCGCGAGGCGGTGGAGTACGTCACCGCGCTGCGGCGGCGCGTCCGTTACGCCGGGGCGTCGGATGTGGACCTGGAAAAAGGAATGATGCGCTTCGACGCCAACGTGTCCATGAAATGCGCTGACGGCCGATGGGGCCGCAAAGTCGAGGTCAAGAACATGAACTCGTTCCGCGCGCTCGAGCGGGCGATAGAGTACGAGATCAAACGCCAGAGGAAAATAATGGAGGACGGCGGCGAAGTGCTGCCGGAAACCCGTCACTGGAACGACGCCAAGGGGGTTACAACCGCCTCGCGCGTTAAGGCGTCCGCCCGTAAATTCATGATGGAGCCTGACCTTCCCCCTCTGGTCGTCACGCCGGATTGGGTGGAGGAGGCTCGCGCTTCTCTGCCGGAGATGCCGAACGAAAAGACTGCGCGCTACGTTGAGGACATGGGGCTTTCCGAGGCGGACGCGGCGGTTTTGACGGACTCCATCGACGTGGCGAGGTATTTTGAGGGCTGCGTCGATGCCGGAGCAAACCCAGCCAGGGCGGGAAACTGGGTGAGGACGGAAGTCCTGCGCGTCGTTAACGAAAAGCGCTGCGGCGCTGATGAACTCACGGTAAAACCGGCCTCTCTTGCCGAGTTGATTTGCCGCATTGACGATGGCAGGCTGTCCACCACTCTTGCAAAAAGAGTATTTGAGGCAATGCTGGATGGTTTGACGGTTGACGAGGCCTTGAAAAAAAGCGGCGCGGCGGAGGGAGAGGTCGGCGCGGACGCCCTGGGGGAACTGGTACGCGCGACGCTGGCGGCCAACCCCGACGTGGTTGAGGAAATCAAATCCGACAAACTGGACAAAAATACAAAAGGCAAAAAAATAAAATTTTTACAGGGGCTTGTCATGAAGGAGACAAGGGGACAGGCCCGCCCGGATGAGGTATCAAAAATTATTGAATCTGCGTTGAATCTGCGTTAAATACGCGTTGAATTTAAACTAGGAGGATTTTGGAATGGGATCACGTCAGCCTGAGAACACCAGGAGTTTTGCGCTGGCCGCGCACGGCGGAGCCGGAAAAACCGCGCTGGCCGAGGCCATGCTTTTCTGCAACGGTCAGATTTCCCGTATGGGAAAGGCGGAGTCGGGCAATACGGTCAGCGACTTCAGCATCGAGGAACAAAAACGCCAGATATCCATAGGAGCGTCGCTCCTGACGATGGAGCGGGGAGGCAAAACTGTTTTCGCGCTGGACGCCCCCGGCTTCGCGGACTTCACCAGTGAAATGAGCGCGTCGATACGCGTCGCCGACACAACGCTGCTGCTGGTCAGCGCGGTTGACGGGGTGGAAGTCCAGACCGGCAGGGCCTGGGAATACACGGTCGAGAACAACGCTCCGGTGGTGTTTTATATTTCCAAAATGGATCGCGAAAACGCGGACTTTGCCAAGGTGCTGGAAGACATAAAAGGGCAGTTCTCGCCGAACGCGCTTCCCGTGTTTCTTCCCATCGGCGCGGCGGCGTCCTTCAAGGGCGTGGTGGACGTGTTGAAGGGTAAGGCGTACACATACACGCTGGACGGAAGCGGCAAGTTCACGGAAGGCGACGTGCCGGCGGACATGGCGGACGCGGCGGCGGCAGCCAAAGAAGCCCTGACGGAGGCCGCCGTGGAAATGGACGACGCGCTCATGGAGCGCTACCTGGACGGAGAGGCCGTCAGTGACGCGGATCTGACGAGAACCATCCGGGCCGCCATAGCGGGGAGGCGCATAATGCCGGTTCTTACCGGATCGGCCACGGCCAACGCGGGGGTTCATCAGCTTCTGAACTTCATCGTGGATTACTTCCCGTCGCCGGTGGATCGCGGGGCGGTCAAGGCCGAAAAGGGAGACTCGCTTGTCGAGGTCGCGCCCGACGTTTCATCCCCGTTCTCCGCCCTTTGCTTCAAGATCATGGTGGACCCGTACGTTGGCAAGTTGTCGTTCATCAGGGTCTACTCCGGGAAAATGTCGTCCGACGGGAGTTCCGTATATAACGTCAAGAAGAGCGAGGATGAGCGCATCAGCACGTTCAAGTTCATGACAGGCAAGGAAGGCAGAGACGTAAAAGAAATAGTGGCCGGCGACATACTGGCTATACCTAAACTGCAGAGCACCAAAGTGGGGCATACTCTGGCGGTGAAGGGAGGGGCCTCGTACGTATTCCCGCATATCGAGTTCCCGCCGCCGGTTTACAGCGTGGCCGTCGTCGCCAAGTCCCGCGCGGACGAGGATAAGCTGGGCAACGCCATATCCAAGACGCTGGAGGAAGACCGCAGCCTCACGTTCGAGAAAAACTCGGAGACCAACGACAACGTCCTGTCCGGCATGGGTGACATGCACATCGACATAGTCCTGGCCAAGATGAAGGAGAGATACGGAGTCGAGCTGGACACCAAGACGCCGCAGGTCCCCTACCGCGAGACGATAAAGAAGACGTCCGAGGCCCAGGGCAAGCACAAAAAGCAAAGCGGCGGCCGCGGGCAGTACGGCGACGTCAGCATACGCTACTTCCCATTGGAGCGCGGGGCCGGGTTCGAGTTCGTAGATAAGATAGTGGGCGGCGCCATACCCAATAACTACATCCCGGCCGTCGAAAAAGGCCTGCGCGAGTACATGAAGAAGGGCCCTCTGGCCGGTTTCCCGGTCGTGGATTTCAAGGCGGAGCTTTTCTTCGGCTCGTACCACGACGTTGACAGCTCTGAAATGTCGTTCAAGCTGGCCACGCGCCTTTCGTTCAAAAAGGGAATAATGGACGCCATGCCGGTGCTGCTGGAGCCGATAATGAACGTGGAGGTCATAGTGCCGGATCAGTACATGGGAGACGTCATGGGCGACTTTAACGGACGGCGCGGCCGCGTTATGGGTATGGAAGCGCGCGGGCGCCTGCAGGTCGTCAAGGCTCAGGCTCCTCTGGCGGAGATGTTCCGCTATGCCATCATCCTGCGCTCCATGACCTCCGGCCAGGGGAATTTCTCGATGATCCACTCCCATTACGAAGAGGTTCCGGCCGACATCACCAAAAAGGTTATCGCGGCCCATAAACAGGAAGAAGAGGAAGAATAGGCGGTGGGTGACGAGAAATGGTCCGCGGGCGGTAAAACGCGACTTTTAACCGCCCGCAGACCGCTCGCCGCTGTCCACCGTCTTTTATCGTTATGACAATAGCTGCGGACAACGCTTTCTGGTGCGATTTTTATCACCTGACCATGGCTCAGAGCCTGTTCCTGGACGGGGAGGGCGATAAGGACGAGACCTTCGAAATGTTTGTCCGAAAAAAACCGTTCGGAGGAGCCTACATTGTGGCGGCCGGCCTTGGTCCTGTGTTGTCGTGGCTGCGCGGCTGGGGGTACGACGAAGACAGCGTCGGGTACCTGCGCGCCCAACGCGCCAATGGGGTTCCCGTATTCCACGAGCCTTTTTTGGACATGCTCGGCTCCGCCTCGCTTGAACTTACCATAGACGCCTTTCCCGAAGGCGAACTTATTTTCCCCAACGAGCCCTTTGTCCGCGTGACAGGCCCCGCCTGGCAGTGCAGCGTGGTCGAAAGCGCGTTTTTGAACGGTATCAATTCCGCCTCTCTCATCGCAACGAAAGCCAGCCGCATTATGGAGGCTTCGCGGGGCAAGGGAGTGATGGAATTTGGCCTGAGGCGCTCCAACGACCGCGGCGGCCTGCTCTCTACCAGATCGGCGGCAGTTGGCGGGTTCATGGTTACTTCCAACGTGGACGCCGCTCGCAAATACGGCCTCAAAGCGGCCGGCACCCACGCTCATTCCTTCGTTATGCACTATGACAGCGAACTTGCGGCCTTCGAGGCTTGGCTTATCCATAATCCCAACAACGCCACGCTGCTGGTGGACAGTTACGACGCGCTGGAAGGCGTGACGAACGCTATAAAGGCCAGCAAATCCACCGGCGTTCCTTTGGAGGGCGTACGGCTGGACTCCGGCGACCTCGCGTACTTCAGCAAAGCCGCCCGGGAAATTTTAGACGCGGCCGGGTTCTATGAAACAAAAATAGTCGTTTCCGGCGACCTGGACGAGTACATCATAGCCGACCTGCTGACGGTTCAAAAGGCGCCGATAGACGTGTTCGGCGTGGGCACGAAACTCGTCGTGCCGGAAACCGCTCTGGGAGGAGTTTACAAGCTCAAGGTCACCTCGGGGGAAAGCCGCATCAAGGTATCCGAGGATCCGGCTAAAACGACCATACCCGGCGCGACCGAGGTTATCCGGCTGCTCTCTCCGTGCGCGGAGCGCTTCGTGGGCGACGTGATAGCCGAGGCGGGGGAGGCGGGTAAAGCGGGTAAAGAAGGTAAAAAACTCCCGTCGCGCGGACGCCTGGAACGGGATATGGAGTCAGTGAATATGAAAAGCGGCGTTTTGAAAACCTTTGGCAAGGGCACGGCTTTTTATAAACCGATGACCCGCGTAATGAGCGCAGGCGTCCTCACGGGCGGACACGAGTCCAGGTCTCTGGCCGAGATAGCGGAGGCCGCGCGCAAAAACCTGGCGGCCCTCGATTCCGAACACAAGCGCCTGCTCAATCCCCACCTGTATGTCGCCGGTTTGGAGCGGAGCCTCTACGACAAGCGCGGGAAAATGATACGCGCGCTGCATCATTTCTCCGGTTAACTTTTGGCGGCAGTGGTAGACAAAAGCAAAAAGACGTGGCATAATTAGTTCTGCCTTTAATTGGCAGTGTTCCGACGTCGCGGGGTGGAGCAGCTAGGAAGCTCGTCGGGCTCATAACCCGAAGGTCGCAGGTTCAAATCCTGCCCCCGCAACCAATATTGAAAATCAAAATATGAAAAGGCGGCATAGCTCAGATGGCTAGAGCACGCGGTTCATACCCGCGGTGTCACTGGTTCGACTCCAGTTGCCGCCACCAGTTTTTATAAAGCAT
>Ga0099364_10012286_pt1 | contig 11575 bp, 9 predicted proteins | sample TergutTh196P3_FD_73070 | JGI IMG/M metagenome (GOLD analysis project Ga0099364, IMG submission 73070) | Microcerotermes parvus P3 segment gut microbial communities from Pointe-Noire, Republic of the Congo - Th196 P3 | ecosystem: Host-associated > Arthropoda: Insects > Digestive system > Gut ...
ATAAAAAACGATGATGAACGCCGTTTTTACGAAATTGAAGCGTTAAAACAGCAATGGACTTACCGCTATTTACAGCGGCAATACGGGAGCAGTCTTTATGAACGGCTCGCCCTCTCGCGGGACAAAGACGAAGTTATGCGGTTGGCAAAAGAAGGACAGAAAATAGAAAAGCCCCGCGATATGCTGAAAAATCCGCTTGTTCTTGAATTTTTAAATATGACGGAGGATTCGTCATACAGCGAAACAGATTTGGAATCCGCGATTATAAGCAAGCTGTCGAATTTTCTGCTTGAACTCGGTAAAGGCTTTTTATTTGAAGCGCGGCAAAAGCGGTTCACTTATGATGAAGACCACTTCATGGTCGATTTAGTCTTTTATAATCGTCTGCTCGACTGTTATGTCTTGATTGACTTAAAAAACAGCAAGCTGAAACATCAGGATTTAGGGCAAATGCAGATGTACGTCAATTATTTTGACCGCTGCGTTAAGACAGATAAAGAAAACCCCACAGTCGGAATTTTGCTCTGCAAAGAGAAAAACGACAGCGTAGTTGAAATGACCCTGCCGGAAAACTCGAATATTTACGCTTCTCAATATAGCCTGTATCTGCCGGACAAGGCATTACTCCAACAGAAATTAGCCGAGTGGATAGAAGAATTTGAAGAAGTGCATGGAGAACAAGCAGATGAAACAGAAAATGCTGATATTTAGAGGAACGGGAACGGTTGATAAATTTCTATAAAAAATCCGATATAAATTTATCAGTATTTCGGATTATATGTTGAAAATTCAAGCGGACACACTTTTTGAAATTTTGGGAATATAGAAGTCATCAATCAGCAGGAGGTAGTAAAATAACATGAACGTAAAATATTTAGCCGTGGACGGTGATGTTGAACTTGCCTACAGCGAAGCCGCAGGCTGGGCGAACCGCGGTATCGGAATGGATCACGTTGAGAATATGACCGACGCTATTCAAATGCTCATGTCCAACGAGTATTTATATGTCGGGATAAACGGCGATGCCGTGGATTTTATGCCGCTGCTCCGCACAATGCGAAACGTAACAGATACCCCGATTTTGATAGCGACGAATGATTTTACGACAGAACGGGAAGTTGCCGCACTCCGTAACGGCGCAAATTTATTCGCATCATTTCATAAAACCACAGACGGAAATATAGATTCCGTACTGGCTCATGTAACGCAGATTACGGAATATAATAAAATGCCCCGTAAAGTTTTAATTTATAATGATTTGCTTATATCAGCCAAATTTTATCAAGTGTTCATTAAAAATACAGAAGTGTACCTCACAAAAAAAGAGTTTGATATTCTGCACTATTTAGCGGAAAATCAAGGCGCAACAATGACGTATTCTAAAATATTAAGTCATGTATGGGGTATTGACGACGCTACTTCTACTGTTCTGTGGACGCATATCAAGCGGATTCGTCAGAAATTTGCGAAAGTTTCGCCTGAACATGAAAATGTGATTGAGAATATTCATGGTATCGGATATAAATTTACCATTTAACTGACAGTATATCAAAATCCGATAAAAAACGTGAAAATAGCCGTAGAACGGCTATTTTTTGTTATTATTTGCGATAAACTTCAGTAAAAAGACAGTAAAATGTCAGCAAAAAGCCAGTTTTGTTTTATAAAATCTTCTTATGTAAATTTATGGGTTTTCCATAGACATAGGAGGATTTTTAGTGATATTCTGCGAAAAAAAGACACGCCTTAGACCGCCGTTTGATAACAGCGATACATATATAAAATTTTATAGTTATAACGCCGCGATTCTGATTAAGGGAATCGCGGCGTTTTTTGTTTCGACAAAATTCTATTTATTATTTAGGCAAACAGCGCACAAGCTCTGCGGTGGCAGACCCCGCTGCCGTTCGCCGCCCCCTGATTCTGATTTTAAGCAATTCATGAAAAAATCAGAATCGGAGGAAAAAGACATGAGCGAACACAAGCAATTTTTTATCCGGGTAAAGGAGCAGATTATACCTGTTACGGAAGAAGTTTACCGCACATATTACAAGATGAAACGGCGCGAACTTTATTTAGAGGAACGCGATGCTATTAACGGGAAAGTCTTGTACAGCGATATGGAAGCGGACGGACTGCTCGGCGAGACAACTATACCGGATATACAAGCGAAAAACGTGGAGCAGGTAGTCCTTGACAGAGTGATGATTGAAAATTTACGCAGATGCCTTGACTTGCTCCCAAAAAACGAGCGCGAATTAATTGACGCATTATTTTTCAAGGATTACAGCGAACGTAAATGGGCAGAAATTTCGGGTATGCCGCGAAAAACAATCGGCGACCGCCGAAGCAGACTTCTGACCAAACTAAAAAAACTTTTAGAAAATTAAAAAATAGCCCGCCCACTCCCCTCATTTTTTCGGCTTATAAGTGAGGGGAGTTTTATTTCCTCACTTGTTCTTTGAAAATAGAATAAACGGTGTTCAGGTACAGAACAAATGCTAATCGTTAAATTTTACAAATTATTAATAGCAAAGTCCATTTAAACGTACAATAATTATGATATAATTATTGTACAGACGGCAAAAAAGCAGGTGATTTACTGTGGATAAAGAGAAATTATTATCTGCGGCTTCGCCGGAAGAAGCCGAAGATATACTTCGCGGAGCAGATTTTCCCGTTGACAGCGGAGCATTGACCTTTGTATTGGATATATATTTTAAGTCCGGCAATAATTACAGAGCCTATGCGCTGATTATGGATTTTTTCGAGATTGCCGAAACATCAGAGTGGTTTCCGCAGCAACCGGATAAATATATTTTATTTATCGAAGGTATATATGCGCTCATGTACAGCGAAAAAGACATCGAAAGAACCCTGCGTGCGGCTTCTATACTTGCGGAACTGTATAAAGGAAATAATGACCGCGGAATATTCGCGTTATTCGGCGATTTGAGAAAGCTCTGCGGCAATCCGGTTTCAAACAGTACGTTTTTTCTCATCGTTAAAGAAGCGATTAACGCGGCAGTTAATATAATCGAATCTTCGATTGAGGAAATGCCCTCAGATGAAGATATATCGCTGATTTGCAGGGTTTTGATTTATTTATCAACAAGCTGTTCCGACAGAGAATTTGCTCTGAAGATTGCCGAACGACTGTACGCGCTTTATGACTGCGCTTCCGACACACAGCTTTATATACTGCGGATGCTGCTGCCCGAATTGGAGCGTGCTTTTTCTACGCTTCACGGCGCGTTGGAGGTAATTGACGGCGAAGAAAAAAATATTATAACCCGAACGCTCACCGAGTGTCAAAAAATATTATTTCATAAAAATACGCCGAAACCATTGGAAAATCAAGAGGTATTCAGGATTTTAACAGGCGATATATCAGAGAACGAATATTTGAAAAAAGTAAACGAGCGTTCAAAACTCGCGGCTGATATAAAAGAAGCAAGAGAAAGCTATGACAGAAGCTGGCTGCCGGAGATGCGGGAGCGTTACGAAGCGCTTGTGACGTATTTCACAACAGAAGAACAGGACAGAATACAGTATGATGAAACGGAGCATCTTTGCTTAGTCATAGGGCTCATAGCGTTATGGCGGGATTTTGATTTTGCTTACGTGTTTGAAAAAATAAAGCCATACGCGGAAGAACTCCTTGCATTGGCGGGAGATTGCCGACATCTCCCCGCTAATTCTGTAAACATGGTTTCAACGGCGTTTCATACATTAAGCGACGTTTATGCTATGGACGATGACATGAACACGGCTTACGTCTGCTTTGTTAGATTTCTAAAATACGGCAACCTATATTTCAAGAGAGTCTGCATGGAGAACGACTTTGATTTTTTCCTTGCGGTAATCAAGGACGAGTATTTCTTTTATCACGACGTTATAGACAACGCCATGTACCTACTTGACAGATACGATTTTAATATAAGCGAACTGTATATTGAACTGTGCAAACGCAAAAATCTCGTATATATGGGCGAAGTATGGCGGCAGGGAAATAAAAATATTGCAGAAGTCAATCGGTTGCTGGCGCGTGATTTTACGTTTGATAATATCAGGACGGCTCTCTGCGGCGATACTGTTTTGATTGATTTTATGTACTGCCGCAAATGGTTTACGGGTGAGGAATATGCCGATATTAGTTGGGATAAATGGCTGGCAAATAACGCCGCAGATAGCTCATGCCGTTATTTGCGCGGACGGCGACTTGAACTCTATAGCGTTCGCATCGCTACCGTATAAAGACGGGTTTATTACAGATTATTACAGCGTCAAAAACATAGGCAGTATCTATGATATAGTTTATCCGAGAAAGCGGCAGGCATTGAAAAACGCCTTGATTTTTAACGCGCCTGATTTTGGCAACCCCGGTGAATGGGCAGAATTAATCGGAAGCGAATTTGAGGGCGCTATTATACAGAATACTCTTGCCAGCGAGCATATGGCGGTTCACCATTTATCAGGAAAAGCGGCCACTCTTAACGCGGTAAAAACCTCGTTGGAACAATCCATATATGACGTCGTGCATTTTTCAACTCACGGTGTTTTTGATAGGCAAGCAGTCGGGCTGATTGCCGCCGGCACGAATATGAAAGACTTAGGCGCGATACTGTGGGATTCGGATTTAAGGCAGTTCCCGTCATTAAGCAAAACCGCGCTGATAACGTATGCTTTATGTTTTGGGGCGAAGCAAACCTCAAAATTAAACGACAGTTTGAGCGGCTTTATTAAATCGTCGCTGTTAAGCGGAGTTAATGCCGTAATCGCGCCTATATATCCGATACAGGATTTGAGCAGCGCGATTTTGCTGAACGAGTTTTATAAATCTTATATATCAGAAAATCCGCCGGAACTTGCGCTGAAACACGCTGTTAAACGGTTGCGTACCATAAATAAAGACGCTCTGCGCGATGAATATTTTATCGAAATCGAAGATGAAAATGAATACCCGTTTGCTGAACCAAAACATTGGTCGCCGTGGGTTTGCTTTTCAAAAGAAGAAAGGATAAATTAATAAATGCGGAATAAAAATATTACGCCCGAAGAATCAGAGAAACTATTTCTCGTGTTCTGCGAAGAAAACGATAGAGAGCGTGCTTTAAAGACAGCGATAGTTCTCGTTGACGACTATAAGGCAAACAAGCAGTATGAGAAAATATTAGAATTAAATAATAAATTTATCCGCACGTTTGATGACTCTTTAAAAAGCACGCCTTCTTTTTTGCTTCTGAAAGAAGCGATTAACGCCGCGATTCAAATGATTGAAAATATATCTGATAATTCTATGACAGACGAAACGGCAGAAATTATATGCGCTACTATGATATTCCTGCCAATGTGTTACCAAGACGTTGATTTTATGTTTTCCGCGATAGAAAAAATAACAGCTTGTTACGCTTCTGATTTTCAGACCAAGTTAAATATTATAGCCTGCTTTCTCCCGGAGATTGAAAAAAACTTCACTCTAATCTATGAAGGGTTTGAAAAGCTCGTTGGTGCCGGCGATTTGGACAGCAATATGTTAATTAGTCTTATGGAAGTCATTGATGGATATTTCACTATGTTATTTTGTGAGAACTACCCTGAACTTGTGGAGGGAACTCCGTACAGCTTAATTTTGGATGAGGGAAAAATTGAAGAAACTCATGAAATGATTATAGAAATTGAAACATTAGCGGCAGAATTGCTTAACCTTACTGATGATGAACTGCATAAATTACCCAAACTTCGCGAACGGCACAGAAAACTTCTTGAATATTATTCAAATACTGAAACGGCCAATATATCAGAATTTGAATCAATTTTTGAAACGATTTTATGTTTCGCTATGTGGCGGAATATTGATATTGATTACACGCTGAAAAATATTGAACCCTATGCTGAAAAATTTATATCCTATGAAATAACCGACTTTATATCTACAGGAACTATTTACTCGGCGCAAGTCGTTCTAATTACGCTTGCAGAAGTTTATGAACTTGCGGGCGATTCAGAGAATCAATATAAATGTTATATAAAAAATTTGCAGTTTAATAATATATATTTCAAGAGAATTTGCTTTGAACATGGCTTATCAGTTTTTCTTGAAACTGTAAAAACAGAATATATTTATTATCACAGCATACTGGCTAAAGCGTTATATCTTGTAAGCACCCACAGTTTTCCGCTGAACGAGCTATATCTTGAATTGTGCAAACGTAAAAATTTATTATATCTCGGTGAGATGTGGCAGAGGCAGGGAATAAACGCTGTTGAAATAAGCAAGCTGATTGAAAAAGATTTTACTTTTGACGAGCTTCAAGCTAATATCGGAGATAAAAATACGCTTGTAGATTTTTTTTACGTGAGAATAAACACTGATAACGATGTGATAACCAAAGAATTAATCAACAGCAGAGAGAATTTTGCTTGTTTTGCATTTATATTAAGTTCTGACGATGATGTTCAGTTTTATATCGTCGATAAAGCGGCAGAATTAGTTGAAAATATCAGTAACTACGGAGATTCACATGATTATTTCAAGAATATAACCGAGTATATTTTAGAAAATCAATCATCAACCAAACGCCTTATAGTGTGCGCAGACGGTGACGTTAATAGATTAAATATAGCCGCGCTTCCTTATCTTGACGGTTATATTACTGATTATTATGCAGTACGGAATATAGGCTCGGTACTTGATATAATCTATCCGAGCCAAAAGAAATCCGTCAAGACCGCATTGTTATTCAACGCTCCGGATTACGGCGGCGACACTTCCGGCGAACAGGATTCCGACTGGCAATATCTTTTAGGCAGCGAATTAGAGGGACAATTTATTTACGGTACGCTAAAAGATAAACTAAATATTGTAGACCACTTGTACGGACAGGAAGCTGATAAGTCGGCGCTGTTAAAAGAACTCGAAAAGAAGCATGATATACTGCATATTTCGACGCACGGAACGGTTATCGACGGCAAAGTTTCAATCATAACCGCCGGAGCAAATATCGCAGACAGCGATTCGTTAGTTTCAGACGCAGAAATGGGCGTATATTCTTTAGAGAACACATCAGCCGCTGTTTTTGCCCTGTGTTTCGGGGCGCAGCAATTATCGTCGTTGCAGGATAGTTTAAGCGGATTTATTAAGGCTTCGCTGTTGTCGGGGGTAAACACGGTAATCGCGCCTATACAGCCTATCGACGATTTAAGTACGGTAATACTGCTCAATGAGTTTTATAAATATTATCTATCAGAGCGTGAAAGCGACGGAAGGATAAACGCTGAACAGGCTTTAAAGAAGGCTATTCAGCGCACAAGGCATATAACCAAGCAGGAATTACTGCGTGAATATTATATTGAATTAGACACGGCAGAATATCCGTTTTCCGAACCGCAGCATTGGTCGCCGTGGGTCTGCTTTTCAAAAGAACAAATGGGGTAACGATTATGATGAATTTAGTGTACACAATAACTTTACCGGACGCACGTAAAGAATACGCAAACAACAGCGGATTCCGCGATATAATTCAATCCGGCTGTTTCGTTTATGCCGAAGGAAGCTATATTCTTGATAAGCCTGAATATATCAGTCGCAATCAGGATAATATTCCTGAATTAACTGAATATGCCCGGCAAAATCTCGGCGAATGTGCTTTGGCGTTTGACGATACGGTAATATATAAATATTCCGGTTCCGCTACGCGCGGGGACTTTAAGAGCCTTATGACCGTAGAAAAGAAACACTCCGTAAGCTACAAGCCTGCAAGCCAAAAAAAAGAATTGACGGACGAAATTATAAAACGGCGGGAACTCGCGAAACAGGATTTTGAATATCAGCGAGCCCAGTCAAAAAACTGCTGGGAACGTATTTATGAAATTTTACAAGAAAAACGCGCAACTGCGGATTCATTCCATTTGACAACGCGGCTTCACCCCGATTATTATTCCAGAGCTAAAAAAGGACGTAATTCGCCGCCTGAACTGCGTACTATAATCGCTATTGCCGCTGGATATAACTTGGGCATACATAGAGCGGAAGAATTATTAAACTTAGCCGGTCATGCTTTTATATCCACATCAGAAGAACATGATGCGTTCAGATTTATTTTAAATTCTATGTATGATTGCGACATGGACACAAAAAACGAACTTCTCATGCAGGAAGGCTTTGAACCGCTCGGAACAAAGCCGAGAGAAAAAAATCCTGTTTACGGGTAATTATATATTGCAGGATTTTCATAAAATTTTATAAACTTTGAAAGTTGAAGATTTACGCAAAAAACGCCCGTATTACGGGCAGTAAAATCAATAAACAATCGCAAAGCCGTGAAAACACCGCGTTTTCACGGCTTTTTTTATCGACTTTCAAAGTCGTTTATTATGATTTTAAATGATGTAAAATCTTTATACAGGCAGTAAAAAAATATATCAATCGCAAAAATCGGAAAGGAGAACCAGATATGATACCTGTTCGCACCCCGAAAGGCAAAATGTACGGTATGCTCGATAAGCTGACTTATACGCTCCACATAAAAGACGGCAAAGACAAGCGAGTGATTCAAGTTCCCGACGAGGGCTTGAAGCTCATCTATATCACAGGAGCAAATCATGCGGAGGAAATCTGCATACCACCGAAGCAATTTTTCAACCCAGTAAAATAATAACCTCTGCGAGATCGCCAGACGACAGTGCGGAACAACCCGAAAGGGAGTTCCTATCTGCCGTCTTTTTTCTTTTATTTAGTAGATAACTACGGCATTTAGATACTTCCGCAACCGCGAAAGGAGATAAATGCCGTGGTTACATACTTTTTTATTATTGCCCGCTGCCGTTCACCGCCGTTCATTTTTGATTTTACGCATACACAAAAAATCGAAAATCGAACGGAGGAAAAACATGATTAACACAGATTTTAGAAAACTGTCACGCAAACAGCTTATATATTTTTTCGAGCAGGAGCGTAAAGAATGGCTCGCTGCCGGAATGAGCGAAGCAGATATATTCCGCGTACACTTTGGCGAAGAACCTGAAAACAGCAGAGGCGGTGATTATCGAATATGGCTTGATGAACGCAAGCACATACGCTCTGACCACAAATACACGCCCGGAGTACCTGAATCAATCGAAATGATAGACCCCGACAGCGCGTGGATTAGCGGCGGTCGCAGTGAATTAGATGATGTTGAGTTTAGCATCGACCTCGAAGCGGCGTTATCAAAACTAACGGATTTACAGCGGCATTGCTTCATTGAAGTCGTGATGAAGGGAAGAACACAAGAATCAGTCGCTGCTGAAATCGGCAAGACACGCGAAAACGTAAAGTATGCCATTGGAGCAGCGAAGAAAAATTTGAAAAAATATTTTTCATGACCCCCTACCAAAACAACCTCTCCCACGGCTATAAGGTGTAAGGGTTTGATTATCAAACTTTTACACTCTGCTCTTTGACAACAGAATAAACGGTGTTCAGGTACAAAATCCTGCGCGTCCGCGATGAGCGGAAAGCGGCATAAAGAACGGCGCTGTGACTTCATCAATAAAAGATGGATAGCGATAAACGTACTCTTTAGACCCGGCAGTAGCGAGCCGGGCGCGACGAAGCGCGCAGGATATAATGATACTTTCTCACGACCCCGCACCAGACTTGACGGGGAGTTCCTGCGGTATACGCTGCTTTGGCAAAGGGCGGTACAGGTGGGGCTATGATGCGTGAATGAAACGCAACAGCGTTTTATTATGCTGACACGCAGCCTGAATAATCCCCTAACGGCATGGATTATGTTCGAGCCTTTCGCCGGGGAGCGTGGCAAATACGGCGAATCACAAAATTAAAATCAGAATTTAAGGCTGGACTCTGCGCTTTTTCGGCTTACAGTCCAGCTTTTTTATTGTGATTTTAATATCGCAGAAAAAATGGTTCCCAAGTTGGAATCAATTAATTTTGCCGCAGATTTATATATTATCCGGCAAAATTAAACGCTTATTTCTGTCATACGACAATATATGATTTCATATTTATGTCATGTACCGCAAATTTACAAGGGGAGATTGATTTTATGGAACAAATTACATATTTCGATTTGGATTCAATGCGAAATGTGGACATTAACAGCGTTGACCCGGATAATTTAGCTGATATTCAAGATTCGGAAGTTAAAACTGCTATGCCGCCGTTAGAGCGCGTTTTGGATTATATAGAACAAGTAAAAAATCCGTATTGTTTCCGGCACGGGAAACTGACTTTGAAAGTTGAGTTTCCAGAAACAGATGTAACGCTTGAGGATTGTATGGAGGGGATTATTCGCGCGTCGTGCGGAGCGTCATAACATGGACAAACGAAGCGCTCTATGTTATATTAAGCGCAGGACTAAATCAACAAACCCCTTTATTCTGTTTAATTTTTAATGAAAAACAGGAGGTTTTGTCATGCAGTCCTATAATTATAACGCGGCGGCTTACGCACGCGCAAGCAAAGATGATATTGACAGCAGTACAATCGAAAATCAGCTTGACTTGATTGCTGATTACGCAAAAAAAATCGGCATAAAAATAGTATCGGAGCGTTCCGACAACGGATTCAGCGGCATAGATTTCACGCGCCCGTCGTTTAACAAAATGATGAGCGAAGCAGAATCAGGCGCAATTAACTGTATAATCGTAAAAGATTTATCGCGGCTCGGACGCAATTATATCGAAGTCGGCGAATTAATGGAAGATATTCTGCCGAAACTAAACGTAAGACTTATCTCAATCAACGATAATTACGACAGCAACAACCCGAAAAGCGACTCGGACGAGATTATTATCCCGTTCAGAAATCTGATAAACGAGCAGTATCTCCGCGACATTTCTGTCAAAACGAGAAGCAACTTAAATATCAAGATGAAAAACGGCGAATTTGTCGCGTCCCACGCGCCTTACGGCTATACACGCGGCGAAGCCGACAAGCATAAACTCGTGCCGGACGATTACGCCGCTAAAATCGTCCGCGACATTTTTAACATGAAAATCCAAGGCGCAAGCCAACAGAAAATCGCAGATTATTTGGACGAAATCGGCGAGCCGTCGCCTGTCGAATATAAACGAAAGCAAGGCGTAAATCTTGCCGCGCCGTTCCAGAAACATGACAAAGCTCTATGGTCAGCAGTCGCCGTCGGACGGATTTTAAGCAATCCCGTGTATATCGGCACGCTGATACAGGGCAAAGACACCACGCCGAACTATAAAGTGAAAAAGCGCGTCGTCAAGCCGGAAGATGAATGGCACGTCACAGAAAATGCACACGAAGCAATCATAAAAAAGATAGACTTTGAAATCGTGAGCAGTCTTTTAAGCGCAGATACGCGGACATCGGCAACGCAAGAGGTCGTCTTTCCGTTATCGGGAATGATGTTCTGCGGCGACTGCGGCAACAGTATCGTCCGCAAAAAAGGCGGCAAATATTTTTACTATGTCTGCGCGACGAACAAAAGCGGCAAAGGCTGTACGGCGCACAGTTTCGCGGCGGGGGGGCCTGGATCAGCGAAAATCCAAAGAAAAACAAAGAAAAAACCCCCCCGCGTTGCTCTGGGGGGGGGGT
>Ga0099364_10012287_pt1 | contig 11574 bp, 11 predicted proteins | sample TergutTh196P3_FD_73070 | JGI IMG/M metagenome (GOLD analysis project Ga0099364, IMG submission 73070) | Microcerotermes parvus P3 segment gut microbial communities from Pointe-Noire, Republic of the Congo - Th196 P3 | ecosystem: Host-associated > Arthropoda: Insects > Digestive system > Gut ...
GGCAACTTAATTCCATTGAATAAAGTTTCATTTATTTAAGTTAATTCACTATACTTATCATATTATGGAAAAATATAATGTTAAATGTTGATAAAGCCTTTGAAGTAATAATATCCAATGTATCAGTTATTAATGAATCAGAAAAAACTGATATTTTTAACTGCTATGGACGAATTCTTTTTGACGACCTAATAGCGGAATTAAATGTTCCGGCAAGAAATAATTCCGCTATGGACGGTTATGCAGTAATCTCTGATGATATAATTAATTCAACACAGAATAATCCGACCTGCTTAAAAATTATTGATGAGATACAGGCAGGTCATGAATTACATAAAAAATTAACTAACGGCTATGCTGTTAGAATAATGACAGGCGCGCCTATACCTGACGGTGCAGATTGTGTTGTCCAATTTGAAGATACTGAAGAAGTTAATGATATGGTAAATATATATAAAAAACAATCCAAACATGAAAATATCCGCTTTGCAGGAGAAGATATAAAAAAAGGAGAAGTTATCCTCAAAAAAGGAATAAGGATTGATTCTGCAGAAGCAGGATTGATTTCTTCATTAAATATTAAAGAATTTCTTGTTTATAAAAGACCAAAAGTAGGGATAATATCAACAGGCGATGAATTATCCGAACCGGGCGAAGAATATTCAGGTAAGACAATCAATAGCAATGCCTATATGCTTTATTCAGAGGTAAAAAAATATGGCGGAGATCCATGCTATAAGGGTATTGTAAGTGATAATTATGAAAATGTTAAAAAAATATTTTTGGACTTAATGGATAATGATATTATTATCTCCTCAGGAGGAGTATCAATGGGGAGATATGACTTTATTCCTGATGTACTTAAAGAGATAGGTATAGATATTAAAGTTCATAAAGTATTAATGAAACCGGGGAAACCTGTAATTTTTGGGACATACGGTTCTAAGCTGTTTTTTGGTTTACCTGGTAATCCCGTATCTGTAATGGTATCGTTTATGCAGTTTGTTCGACCTGCATTATTAAAGATGGCAGGGGAGAGTAAATTTTTAAAACCTGTTATCAAAGCGCAAATCAAAGAGGATATTGTTAAAAAGAAGGGGAGAAAAAATTTCATTCGAGGAATCTTTTCTATTGAGAATGGCATGCCATTTGTGCGGACAACCGGACCTCAAGGATCAGGCATATTAACATCTATGAGTATTGCAAATTGCCTGATAATTCTCCCTGAAGAAATAGAAGTCATTAAAAACGGCGAATATGTAGATATACAATTAACAGGACATATTGAGATTTGACAAATAAAGGTAAATGTATTCTGCTTTACTCAGGAGGATTAGACAGCCTCTTGGCAGGAAAAATTCTCATTGATCTGAATATTGAGGTCATTGGGTTTCATTGCGTGCTGCCATATTATCCACCCGACACTGATTTGGAAAAACTTGATATATCAATCAATGCTAAGCAGATAGGACTTAATATTATTTACCATAGATGCGGAGATGAATATATTGATATATTAAAAAATCCAAGGCATGGTTACGGAAAACATATAAACCCATGTATAGACTGTAAAATATATTTTATCAAAAAAGCTGTTGAAATGATGTTAAAAACAAATGCGGATTTTATTGCAACAGGAGAGGTTCTAGGCCAGAGACCAATGTCACAGCAGAAAAACTCACTCAATCTTATAGAGAAAAGTACGCTTAAGGGTAAATTACTCAGACCATTATCAGCAAAACTCCTTCAACCGACAATACCTGAAATTAACGGAATAGTAGATAGAGAGAAACTCTATGATATTAATGGCAGAGGAAGATCCAAACAGTTTGAATTAGCCGAAAGTTTCGGAATAAAAAACTTTTCCTCTCCGGCAGGGGGATGCCTCTTTACTGATAAAATTATTGCTGCAAGGGTAAAGGATTTGATAGATTATGATCCTCAATTCAAGCAGGAAGAACTCTATCTCTTAAAAATCGGCAGACATTTCAGAATTAATCCATCTCTTAAAATTGTAGTATCAAGAAACAAAGAAGATACAATACAGCTTGAAAAATATGAAAAAAATTCCGATTTCTTTTTTAAACCGGATTTCAGCGGACCATCTGTATATGTAAAGGGTGTGATGAATGAGTATGATATAAATATAATCAATTCAATTATTTCAAGATATGGTAAACCGTCTATAGCAGCAAATCTTATCAATATATATAAAAACGAAATTCTTTATAAAACTATAAATGCTATTGAGCCAATGGATGATATAAAATTAGAAAATTACAGAATAGAGTAAAAATGCCACGCCGCCACAGGCGGCATAGTCGATATTGTAGTTCCCGCCCGCCGGAGGCGGGCGGAAATTCAATTATAGGGTAAAAATAAATGAAAAAAAAGATTGTGTCATTTCTTGTATCAGGCAATGGATCAAATTTTCAGGCTGTAGCTGAAAAGATTCTCAACGGTCATATACATGCAGAACCGGGAATTGTAATATCAAGTTCATCTGAGGCATTCGCATTAGAGAGAGCAAAAAAACTCGGAATAAAATCAATTGCAATTGAACCAAAAAATTTTATATCAAAAGATGATTATGAAGCAGAGATGATTAAGCATCTGAATCTCTGCAAAACAGATCTTATAGTTGCTGCAGGTTTTATGAGAATTTTGTCTCCCAAATTCATACAAAAATTCAGAAATAAAATAATCAATATTCATCCGTCATTGCTTCCTGCATTCCCGGGTAAAAATGCACAACAGCAAGCCCTTGACTATGGTGTAAAAATAACAGGATGTACAACGCATTTTATTGATGAAGGTGTAGATACTGGATCTATAATAATGCAGTCGGCAATCTCAATTGATGTAAATGATAATATAAATACGCTCTCTACTAAAATTTTAAAAGAGGAGCATAAAATTTTGATCAATAGCGTAAAGTTATTTTGTGAAGATAAATTAGTTATTGAAAGAAGAAAGGTATTTGAAAAAAATTTTAATGCTAAAAAATAATAATTACTATTAAAAAAAGATCTTTATTGGAGTTTTTTAAAATAGTCTAATTATTTGTTGACTTAATAAAAAAGAAATTTTTTATTGTTTTATGCCTAAAAATCATAAAAAAATAGGTATGAGTGATAATTTTTTTAAATTTAATTAGGAGGTTCTTCAAATGAAGAAGTTATTTCTTATTGGACTCGTTATTTCAATGGGTATGGTTTTTGCTTTAACGTCATGTGGTGGGAAAAAACTCGGCGGTTCTGTTAAAGGTGAGACAGAGAAAATTGAAGAATGGGTTGATGAAAATACTTATAGAATTGCAGCTTCAGGTGTACCAAATTCCAAACTAACCAACAAAGTTCAAAGAAAAGAGAGCGCAAAAAGAGCTGCTACACTTAATGCACAATACCAAGTTCTTGAAAAATTTAAAGGTTCTTCAATAGAAGGAGCTGCCGGTATGTCTGATTTTGAAAGCACAGGTATTGCTATAGCTCAAGAAGTTAGCGGTATAATAAAAGGCGGCTCAGTTAAAAGTGCAACTTATGATGATGATGACAACTGTCAAATAATCTATGAAGTTTATGCAAAAGGTTTAAAGAAAAAGGTTGCAGCTGCTGACTGGAAATAGTTTTTATTATCCATCATTCTTTATTAAAAAAGCTGTTTTTTTAAAAACAGCTTTTTTAATTACCTTTACAGTGGTCATACCCTACGATTTATCCTCATCTTCATCTACTTTATTAACTTTACTCATTGTAGCATAAAAAAAGTTCACAGCAATTGTCAGTATCATCATAATTGATCCTAAAAAGAGATCCTTTTCATAAAAAAAGTAGTATAAATTCATAAAAAAAAATAACAGACCAAGCGCTAATACAATTTTATTCATAGAATATACTCCTATTATTAATTATCAGATTCGGAAATTACTGCAAAATCCGAAACAAGATCATTCCCGTTTAAATCAAGCAGTTTAATTCCTACAGTAGCTCTCCCTTGTGTTGAAATATCCTTTGCACGAAGTCTTATAGTCATTCCTGATAAAGATATGATTATAACCTCGTCCGTAGCCAAAACAGATCTTATACCTGCTGCCGAACCATTCTTATCTGTTATTTTGAGATATGCCATCCCTTTTCCGCCGCGACCTTTATTCACAAAATTATTATATGCTACGCACTTCCCATAACCTTTATCAGATATAACAAAAAGAGATGATTTATCCTTAACAATATCCATTCCTATTATATAATCTCCTTCAGATAGGCGCATACCTATAATTCCGGCAGCTGTACGACCCATAGACCTCATCTTTTGAAGATTAGTTCTCAGTAAATATCCGTCTTTAGATGCAATAACAATGTCGCTCGCTTTTTCAACAACCTTAACATCCACAAGCTCATCATCCTTCTTTAAATTTATGCATATTATTCCGCCCTTTTTGGCATTAGCAAAATCCTTTATCCCGGCTTTTTTCAAAATACCGAATTTTGTAGCCATACATAAAAAATCATCGGTTTCAAAATTTTTTATGTCACACAGGGCTGTAATATTTTCTCCTTGTGACAGATTGATTAACCCTTTTAAAGATTTGCCTCTACTGGTTTTACTTGCCGGCGGTATTTCATATGTCTTAAGGGCAAAGATCTTACCCTTATTTGAAAAAAGAAATATTGTATCATGATTTGTTGCAACCGTCATCATCTTCACAAAATCTTCTCTCTTTGAAGACATTCCTATTACGCCTTTACCGCCTCTCCCTTGCTTTTTAAATGTATCAATGGGCATTCTTCTAATGAATGAATCATTTGTTATTGATACAACTACGCTTTCATCTGCAATTAAATCCTCAATGTCAAAATCTGTAGATGCTTCTCCACCCAGAAGTATATCAGTCCTTCTTTTATCAGCAAATTTTGTTTTAATTTCAGTTAATTCGTTCTTTATTATATTATTTATCTTTGCTTCGCTTTTAAGAATTGCCTTAAGCTCTGCAATAAGGTTTATCAGTTCTTTAAGTTCATCAATTATCTTTTTTATTTCCAGACTTGTAAGCCTCTGCAATCTCATGTCTAATATTGCTTTAGCCTGAATCTCTGATAAATCAAATCGCTTAATCAACTTTGCAGCAGCTTCATCAGGAGTTTTTGAAGATTTAATTATTGCTATGACCTCATCTATATTTTCAAGGGCAATTTTAAGTCCCTCTAATATATGCGCTCTCTCCTCAGCTCTTTTAAGATCATATTTAGTTCTTCTGATTACTACTTCACGACGGTGAGATATATAATGAGATAAGACTCCTTTTAAATCAAGAATCTTCGGAACTCCATCAACAATAGCAAGCATGATTATACCGAATGAGGTTTGAAGAGGCGTATGTTTCAGAAGTTTATTGATTATAACGCTGCTATTTGCATCTTTCTTTAAACCGATAAATATCCTCATCCCCTTTCTATCGGATTCATCTCTAAGCTCAGATATACCCTCTATCTCTTTCCCATTTACAAGTTCTGCTATTCGCGCAATAAGGGAAGATTTATTAACCTGATAAGGGATCTCTGTAATGATTATATCTTCTCTCCCTTTTTTATTCTCTTCAATCTCATATTTTCCTCTAATAACTATGCTTCCGCGTCCTGTACTATATGCTTTTAAAATTCCGTCATTCCCCATTATTACACCGCCTGTGGGAAAGTCAGGACCCTTTAAAAATTTAGTAAAATTTTTAACATTGGTATCAGGATTATCTATGAAATGAATTGCAGCATCTATAACTTCTCCAAGATTATGAGGCGGAATCTTGGTTGCCATTCCCACAGCTATTCCTTCAGATCCGTTTACAAGCAAATTAGGGTATGCTGAAGGCAGTACATCCGGTTCTTTTCGTGTATCATCAAAGTTTGGAGAAAAATCTACAGTCTCTTTATCAATATCCCGCAAAAGTTCTTCTGCAACTTTATTAAGCCTGGCTTCTGTATACCTGTATGCAGCAGCTCTATCGCCGTCAACAGACCCGAAGTTACCCTGTCCGTCTATTATAGGAACCCGCATTGAAAACTCTTGAGCCATCCTGACCATTGTCTCATAAACAGCGCCGTCGCCGTGTGGATGATAATTACCAATAACCTCTCCGACAATTTTAGCGGATTTTACGTATGGCCGGTCGCTTCTCCATGCCCGTTCATTCATTGCATGAAGAATACGTCTATGTACAGGTTTAAGTCCATCTCTTACATCAGGGAGAGCTCTTCCTACAATTACACTCATTGCATAATCTAGGTAGGCTTCCTTCATTTGATCTTCAATTTCTACATCTACAATGTGTGATATGGTTTCGTCGCCTTTATCTTTCTTTGATGACACTTATTTTACTCCTTATAGATCGAGATTATTAACCTTATGGGCATTATCCTCTATGAATTTTCTTCTTGGCTCAACAGAATCACCCATTAAAACCGAAAAGACCTGTTCAGCCTCAATATCATCATCTATTCTGACTTGAAGCATAATTCTCTTAATAGGATCCATTGTTGTTTCCCACAATTGCTCAGGATTCATTTCACCAAGCCCCTTATATCTCTGTATTGTTGTTTTTTGATCTTTCATTTTTTTTAATAAAGTATCTTTTTCTTCATCACTAAAAACATAGTGAATATCTTTCCCTGTTCTAATACCGTATAAAGGCGGTTGCGCTATATATAAATAACCGCTTTTTATTAAATCCGACATATACCTAAAAAAGAAAGTTAAAAGTAAGGTTCTTATATGTGATCCGTCAACATCTGCATCTGTCATTATTATTACCTTTTTGTATCTGACCTTGCCTATATCAAACTCTTCGTTGCCTATTCCTGTTCCTATTGCTGTTATTAAAGTCCTGATTTCTTCATTGCCTAAAATTTTATCAATACGGGATTTCTCTACATTGAGAATTTTACCTTTAAGCGGAAGTATTGCCTGAAAATTTCTGTCACGCCCCTGTTTGGCAGAACCGCCTGCAGAATCACCCTCTACTAAGAAAAGTTCACATTTCTCAGCATCCTTTTCTGAACAATCAGATAGTTTACCCGGGAGATTATCAATCTCAAGGGCATTTTTTCTCCGCGTAAGATCGCGTGCTCGTTTTGCCGCTATCCTTGCCCTTGCGCCTAATATACATTTTTCTATTATCTTTTTTACATCTTGGGGATTCTCTTCAAAAAAAAGTGATAGATTTTCATAAGTCGAAGATTCAACAAGTCCTTTAACTTCGCTGTTTCCAAGCTTCATTTTAGTTTGGCCTTCAAACTGCGGTTCAGGTATTTTAACGCTTATTATTGCAACAAGCCCCTCTCTGACATCATCACCTGAAAGCTGGGTTATAGATTTATCATATTTCCCTTTTTTAAGATAATCATTTATAACTCTTGTTAAGGCAGACTTAAATCCAATCAGATGTGTTCCGCCCTCACGGGTATTTATGTTATTTGCATATGTATAGACATTTTCATTATATGAATCTATATATTGTATTGCTAATTCAATATCAATTTTATCTTTTTCCGTATGAAAATATATAGGTTTTTTTACAATCGGACTTTTACTTTCATTGAGATATTGAACAAAGGATATTAATCCACCTTTAAACTGAAAAATCTGTTCTGTAGTTTTAGCTGTTTTTTCTTTAGTATCTCTCATATCTCTTAGAATAATTTTTATCCCTGCATTCAAAAAAGCTAATTCTCTAAGTCTCTTTGAGAGTGTATCAAAATTAAATTCTATTGTATCAAATACTTCATCATCAGGCCAGAATTGCGTTTTTGTCCCTCTGTTTTTTGTACTGCCTGCTGCTTTTACATCATGAACAGGAATACCTTTTTTATATGTTTGAATATATCTTTTTTCATCCCGGCAAACTTCAACGGTCATAGTTTTAGAAAGAGCATTTACTACGGAAACACCAACTCCGTGCAAACCGCCTGATACTTTATATGTATCATTATTAAATTTTCCGCCTGCATGAAGTTTTGTTAAAACAATTTCAAGAGCAGGTCTTTTATAAATAGGATGAACATCTACAGGAATCCCCCTGCCATTATCATCTACCTCAATAGAATTATCTTTGTTAATTGTTACGGTAATTGTATCGCAGAATCCGGCTAAAGCTTCATCTATTGAATTATCAACAACCTCATAAACAAGATGATGAAGCCCGTTAACATCTGTTGTACCTATATACATAGCAGGTCTTTTTCTTACAGCCTCAAGGCCTTCCAAGACTTGAATATTATCTGCATTATAACCCTTAGTCATTCGCTTCTACTCCAAAATAATTCATCTTTTTTTATTGCTTCTCTTTTTATAATAGTATAAGAACTTACTTCTGAGCCTATTATATTATTTTTTATGTCTAATGATATTGTTTTATCATTATCGCCAATATTATTAAGCATCCATTTATTGTCATCTGATAATTTTAAAGTTTCTGTATTAAATATACCAACGCATTTATTAGCGCTTACAAGAATATTATTCCCAATATGAATATACATTTAAGACTTTCTCCATCTGCTTTTTTTAACTTCAAACTTAACAGCCTTAATAAAATTTTCTCCATAATCTCTCTTTATTTTTTTTAATATCTCTCCTGTATGAATTGATAATTCTCCTGCATATACAGAATGATCAACATTAATAAATAAATTCTTATTAAAAATTCTTTCAGGTATACTATGTGTTGATAGTATATTTCCTACATAGGAGGACCATTTGGATTTTAATTCTTCAATTATAAAAGAGTCTTTAATTTCAAGATCATCCATCAAATCAGAAACTAAATTACTAAAACTGATTATTTTTTTTTTCCTATTTTCACCAAATCTAAACTTCAACGATTTATTCCTCGGAAATTATTCCGTCTTTTATAAAAAATTGCTTTGAGTCTGATAATACATCTTTTTTTAAAAAATTGTTTACCATTGTAAATATTATCTGCCCTTCATCTTTTAATAATTCTATCATACCATCTCTTCGCTTTTCATCAAGTTCTGAAAAAATATCATCAACAAGTATAATGCTTTTTTTTTGTTTTATCTCTTTTATTATCTCAGCCTCTGAAAATTTTAAGCTTATACTTGCTGTTCTTCTTTGACCTTGAGATGCATAATTTACAAATCCTATTCCATTACTATTTTTAATATAATAATCATCTCTATGAGGTCCATAGACCGTATTTCCACGCATTAAGTCGATTTTAATATTAGAATTAACCTCTGATAATATACCTTCTATATTTTCAGACTTTAAAGATGATAAATAAAAGATCTCAGGTGAATTATCTTCTTTACTTATGTTTAAATAATTTTTTAAAAAAAGTTTATTAAATTCTTTTAAAAAAGATTTGCGCTTATTTATTATTAATAATGCCTTTTCTGAAAACATTTTGTTCCATACTTCTAATAATTTAATATCACTTTTATTATCTTTTATTTTTTTTAATAATGAATTTCTGGAAAAACAGATATCCCTATACCTATTCAGTTCATCAATATAATCCGGAAAAATCTTTGAAATTACCGAATCAAAATATCTTCTACGTATATCAGGCGTACCATTAATTATATTAATATCATTTGGAATAAAATTTACAGTTATAAGTTTTCCATAATAATCAGAAACTTTTTTTATTTCAACTCCATCAATTTTAATTTTTTTTTTTGGTTTGTTGTTTTGTATTGAATATCCGACTCCAAACTTTGAACATTCTGAGTTTAAAACTTCTCCGGAACAGTAATATGAATTGTTATTCCATTTTACTATATTACTATCATTAATATTTCTAAAAGATTTAAGGTTTGATATTATTGAAACAGCTTCAAGTATATTTGTCTTTCCTGATCCGTTATCTCCTGTAATAAAATTAATTGTGGGGGAAAAATTTATTATTATATCAGAATAATTTCTGAAATTAACAAGTCTTATGTTTTTTAAGATCATATTATTCTGTGGTGTTTTTTATTTGAATAGGCATTATTATAGAAATAAAGTTATCATCTTTTTCAGGGATTATTGTTATTGGGCTCATCTGCCCTGTTATTCCACATGTAAAACTATTTGATTCTATCTGTTTTAAAGTATCATGTAAGAAATGTGAATTTATACCTAAAAATATTTTTTCTTCATTGTCAGATTCTATAGTTAATTCCTCTTCTGCTTGACCAAGTTCCAATGTATTTGCTTCTATGTTTAATATATTATTATCAAATGTCATTACTATTTTATTTGCCGGTTCACGTGTAAAAATAGCAGCTCTTTTTATTGCATTAATAAGCGTTGATGTTTCTATAACAATCTTATGACTATACTCCTTTGGAATAATCTGTTTGTAATTTGGAAATTGTCCGTCTATAACTCTGGATATTATTTCTGTTTCATTTATTTTAAAATAGCACTGCTTGCTATTATATGATATTGTACATGTGCCTGAATTTGTTAGTAATTTTAAAACTTCATTTACTGTTTTTAACGGAATTATAATTCCCTCTCCAATAAATGATTCACTGTCTATATCTCTTGTTACTATTGACAGCCTTCTTGAATCAGTTGCAACTGTTGTTATTGTTCCGGGTTTTTCAGAAACAATATATATGCTGTTAAATACAGGTTTTATTGTATCTGTAGCTGCTGCATATATAACTTTTTTTATCATTTCTTTGAATACAGCTTGTTCTATTATAATCGAATTTTCGTTATCAATAACCGGTATTTGCGGAAATTCATCAGAAGCAGTTCCATAGAATTTATAGTTTCCTTTAATTCCTGAAGACTTAATATCTATGATCATTGATTGATCTATTGTAAGAGTTATATCTTCATCAGGGAGTTCTTTTATAATATTATACAGATATTTTCCGTTAGTAGTGAATGATATTTCTTCATCTGTTGATGCATCTATTTGTGTCTTTATAGCTATTTCGTTATCTGTTGCTATTATTTCTATTTTGTCTTTGTTAATATTAAAAAGACAATTAGATAATATTGTATTTATGTTTTTTGACGATACTATTGAGTCTGTAGTATTTATAGCTTTAAGAAAGATTTCTTTGTTTACTGTTATTTTCATTTTAATTTACTCCTCTATAAGTATATTGAATTAATAAATTTATTAATAGTTGTAGTAGTAGATCTTTAGAATATGTTAATAAAGTCTAAAACATTTGATTTAATCAGCGATTATTGTTTATTAATAAATGTTGATTAATTTATGTTTAAAACTCTGTTTTTTTAAGTTTAATTTTATTAACAGTTATATCAACAACAATTTAATTTTTTTGAAAATTATAAATAAATGTTAACAATTAAGCTTTATAATATTAACACATTATTAACTTTTTAATTCTGACATTAATTCTTCTATATGCTCTTTAAAATTAGGATCATTTACTATATCTTGTTCAACTTTGTTTATTGCATTTACAACAGTTGAATGATCTCTATCTCCAAATTGCTTGCCTATATCTGTTACTGTCATGTCTATTAGTTTTCTTGTAAGATACATTGCAACGAATCTGGGGGTAACGATTTTACTCTGTCTGC
>Ga0099364_10012288_pt1 | contig 11574 bp, 11 predicted proteins | sample TergutTh196P3_FD_73070 | JGI IMG/M metagenome (GOLD analysis project Ga0099364, IMG submission 73070) | Microcerotermes parvus P3 segment gut microbial communities from Pointe-Noire, Republic of the Congo - Th196 P3 | ecosystem: Host-associated > Arthropoda: Insects > Digestive system > Gut ...
TTGCAAGGCACATAGCATTACTGCGTTTTGACGCCTCGCATGGCGGCAAAAATCCTGCGCCCTAATTTCGCAAATCTTTACGACCGCGAGTATAATTATCTGATATATCGGCATTTTTTGTAAGGCGGGGGCTCTGCTCCCGCCGTGTAGTGCAGTTTATGCCCGAGACAGCGGCAGGAGCAGAGCCCCTGCCCTACGTTCCGTCAGATAATTGTGTGTAGAAACAACACCACCTGAATAGTTACAGTTGTTTTTCATATTGTGTACGAACGGCACAGGCCGGTTACAGCCAATGCACGGGTACTGCCGTGGAAACCCGGATTATGCTGCAAAACCGGTGGGTGTGCAGACTATGACCATCATGAGCGTTTCCGGCGCCACCTGAGTAGTTGCCTCGTTTATTAACAATGAATCATCCCACGCGCCGCCGTTTATTTCATCCTGTTGCTGCATAAACTGCTGCTGTACATCCTGTTGCTGTACAAACGCAGCGTCGTCAATGATGTCGTAATTGACATCAGATACGGAGCAGCCCGCAACCGACACCAATATGATAATAGCAACGATTACCGCGAGCACGGCAATTGCTATCTTAGCCAGGGAATATGGCCGGTTGCCGCTTACCTTTCCTGTTTCGCCGTTGACCATATACTGATAAACTTTTCCGCTGTATCCGAAAGCCGATTCCCAGAGAGGCATCAGCAAATGCATGTAGGTAACGTTGTTGTACTTCGTATTTATTGACTGTACATCAGCCACGTCGTAACTTTTTCTGATATCACTTTCCGCCATGGACCTCATTTTCACTTCCATTATCTTCTTCGCGTCTTCAAAGGCGGTATCCGCTTTTATCTTATACACTTCCGCGTAATAGCCCGAAAAATATCCGGCTGAGAATGGCTTTGTATTGGTTGCCGTATTGTACGGCAGAATGCCCTTGATATTATCTTGCTTGTTGGAGGCGCATATCTGGATTGCATCAAATGAGGAATTGACTACGCCGCTTACGGGCGTCCAGTCGGTGACTGTCTGTTCCTTGCCATCTTTATCCTTGACTTTGCGGTTTTTCCCGCCCCTCCCGGAATAGTTGGACACAGCATGGGCGTCATAAGTCCAAAAAGGGAGGTACATCCCTTTCAGATCCCCTTCGCCATACTTTTTCTTGAAATCATTGGGCGCAAACCACCGGCTTTTGACCCAAGCCTTGAACTTCTGCTGGGCGTCCCTTTTGTCTATTTTAAAAGGCACGATCCCATCCGGGGGGATGCCGGCGCTCTGCTTCACCGTCGCCACCTGCGTGGAGTCGCACATGGGGCAGGTGGCGGCGATTTGCGATTCATCAAAAGAGATTTCCATCCCGCAGCGCTGGCATGACACAGAGGCCATGCCGGTAAACGCTACGGAGTTTTTTTCCCGTTCCTTATAACGGTTAAAATCGTTTTTTCCAACCCTGCCAACCGCCCCTATGTCCTTTTCGGCGCCGCAGGATTCGCAGGCGAATTTCTGTTTTGCGATACTAAACTTCAGTAATCCGCCGCAGTTTTCGCACTCGTATGTTTCAGTACTGATATCAGTCACATGTGTTCCCATACTGATATCATGCATATGCCTCATGCCATAAATCGGAGGCGAGTTCCAAAAAACCCACAAACTCAACCAGGCCATCCCAGAAAGCGTCTTCATCGCCGTCGGTATAGGCGTCGATCACGTTTTCAAAACCTGTCATAGCGTCGACGACTGCAGCCACGGCAAATGTAACATTCATATGCGCTTCCAAAAAGTATTCAGGCACACCGGGGAGCGCATCCGCTAAGACGTCCGCCTGAGCAGCAATGGCGTTTTTCAACGTAATATAGCCAACGCACCAATCGACTAGTTCTTCTTCTGAATCGAATCCGTTGTCCGCGTAATCAATCATTTCATCTAACAGACGCAACTGATATTCAAACGCTTCCTTAAATTCGAGCATTACTTCTTCATAATCATCTTCATCAGCCGCTGAATTACCGCCCGAGTTGTTTGCTGCAGGGGGGGCGGCCTGCTGTGCCGGTGGTGAGGATGCGGGTGGTGAGGATGCGGGAGCGGGTTGTGAGCCGCCTGAATCGCTTGAGCCTCCTCCGCATGCCGCCGCAAAGACACAAATCATCGCTATTGCCAATACTCCTGCTAAAACCTTTTTTAACATCTTTTTTTCTCCTTTTCTTTCCTTTTTTTGAATATATTCGTTGAATCCAACGCAGTAAAGTTATACTTCATTTTTAAACGCAAAGTGGAGAGTGTGCCAAATTTGTCACACTTTAATGATGAGTCCGACCGCGGTTCGGTCAGGAAGCCGAATGTCCGGTACTAAAAAAGATTCTTCGCTTGTATGTGTGGGTAGAAAAGAATGAGGATGCATTGTAACTAAATGGGTTGTGCGCTATAATCGGATGCAGGGAATCAAAACGCCGAGGAACACCCCCCTTCCCCCCTCCTGCGGGAGTGGGGCTTTAGACGGGGGCACGAGAGGAAAGTGCAGATAATGCTTCATGACCGGGAACATAAAATGTTGGCAAGAGAATTACGAAGCAGGGCAACAAAGGAAGAAAAGATGCTATGGTATGACCTGCTCTCTAAGTATCCTGTGCGTTTTTTGCGCCAACGGCCAATAGGACGCTACATAGCCGACTTTTATTGTCCTGCGCGTAAACTGGTCATCGAGGTAGACGGGAAGCAGCATGAGCAGGAAGATGCAAAAGAATACGACTCCATACGGACGGAGTTCTTCAGCTCTTTGGGTATTGAGGTCATCCGCTTTAGCAATGAGGACATAATAAACCGGTGGGCATTCGTGTGTGACGTGATAAAAGATCTCGTTCCCGTGTCCCCGTCCTAAGCCCCACTCCCGCAGGGGGGAAGGGGGTGTCCCTTTAGGGAGATATCTGTCATTGACCAGTCTGACAACGTCCCCGCCCTGCTTGCAAGGCCCTGTTTGCAAGGCATTATATTGACAGTGCAAGTCATATGGTGTATAATATACAAAACAAAATGAAAGGGTGGTTTGCTTGGCTGCGAAAAACATTACTTTCCGTCTTGATGAAACACTAAAAAAGCAAGCAGAAATAATATACGAAAGCATGGGGCTTAACATGTCCTCCGCATTGCAGCTTTTTGTGGCTCAGACTGTAGCCAGAGGTTCTATTCCATTTGTCATCGAAGCCGACGAAAACGCCAAGTATAAGGCTTATGTGTTGCGGGAACTTGCAGAATCCAAAAAGGAATCTCTGAATCCCGATACAGTGCCGGAGAATCACGACGAATTTCTGCGCAAATGGGACGCCAAAAGAAAGGCGAGGCAAAATGCCGTACAGCATCAAGAAACTCAAGTCATTCGATAATAGCGCGTTCAAAGCTGACTCAGACCTTTATGCGCTGAGTCCAAAAGCTGCGGATAGGTACTACGAAGACTATATTGGCAAAACTGAATTGATTGCAGAGAATCCATTCATCTTTCAGGTATTCGATGACGATCCATATTTTAGGAGCGCGCCGCTCGTATACGGGTATCGCCTTTTCTACCATGTTGACGAAAAAGATAACACTGTTATTCTGCACCGGATCATACACGGCGCTATGGATTTAGCGGCGCAGTTGCAAACGGACGCCCATGCATGTAGGGGTTGAAAATTTTCAACCCCTACGGGAAACCACGAAACGTCAACCGTAAAGTTTTCAACGAACCTGACTTTTTAGAGAGGTTCAGTTTTTTTTGAATGTTTTGTGGTATAATTCCCACATTGCAATAAAGACCCGTCCGCAGGCGGGCCTTTAGCATTCTCAGCAACCGGAAAATTGGCACGTTTTACTTTTCCGCGATGTATTTATCCCGCATGGCAAGGGCGAGTTCGCGGGTCTTGACGCCCATGTTGCGTATCAGGTCAATCTTCTCCATGCTCGCCTCGCAGAGCTCGTCCATCGTATTAATGCCGCCGCGCACAAGGCAGTTTATGGTGCGTACCCTATTTTCCTCCGGTGCGTGTTCAGTAAAATAAGCCTGTACATATACATCACTTTTCATATTACCACTCCTCTTTTTCATCTTTTAATGTAGAAAGACCCGCCTGCGGGCGAGTCATTTAATGCGACTTCGTCAACTATACCATAAAAAATCAAAAAAAACCAAGTCTCTCCAATAAGTCAGGTTCATTACGGAAAATTGTGCTGATGTGGATTGCGGGACGGGCAAGCCCGTCCGACAATTAATTACGGTTATCAATATGCACAATGGCCGAACCAAATCCCGTAAGTGGATTGGATTGCCCATCCCGCAATGTTTGCAAATGCCTGCCCGGGACGGGCAAGCCCGTCCCCTACACCAAGCTGATCTGGTTTTCCGCTGCATACTTCTCGCGCATCAAAAATACGATCTCCTGGCCTTTTTCCCCTACATTCCGTGTCTTTATGATTTCCTTATCTGTCATGCCGCAAAGAATCGTCATGGTTTCCGCGCCTGCCCGCCTCATCTGCCGCGCTACCTTTTTTACAAGCGTCTGTGCAAATATTTCAGGCGCGTATTCGTCAAAATAAACCTCTATATCAATATCCATGTACAATAATTCCCACCTCTCAAAACATTTGCGGCTCTCGATCCTGCGATATTCGTCTTAGTATGTGCTCTCCCCATGGCTCGTTTTCGCATACTTCTTCGGCGGTGAAGCAATACCCTTGCCCGCGCTGCATCTGGATAGCATAACCAGATCCTTCAATTCTCTTGCGCAATCTTGAAACTCTTTTTTCCAATGCGCTTTTATTATCGTTGAGCGGCAGCCCCCAAACCTTTTCATAGATAATCTCCGCCCCCATAGTTTTGCCCTCGTTGTGAATCAAGAAAAACAGCACGCTGTATTCCAATGGCTGAAGCCCCAAATCCACACCGTTTATGTACGCCCGCCTTGCGATGTTGTCGATCGACAGACTGCCCTTCGTGATGATCTGCGTCGTGTTTTGGTTTCTCGCTGATAACTCTCTATGAAGCAAAGCATTTTTAACACGCCGCTTCAGCATTTCGATGCCGTATGGCTTGCGCAGATAATCGTTGCCGCCGACGTCAAGCCCTTCCATTTCGCAGGATGCCTCGCATGCTGAAGTCAAGAAAATAATAAACGCGGCTGTGTGCGGGCGTATTTCGCGGCAAAGGTCTAAACCGCTTCCGTCAGGCAGCGTGACCTCAAGCATGATCACATCGGGCGAAATCGTTTCCAGCAATGAACGCGCTTCAGCGATCTTGAAGGCTGTCCAAACTTTATAACCCTCAGATTCCAAAGCGTGGCGGTTGATATGGCACAGCTGCTTATCATATTCGACGATGAGGATTGAGTTTTTGTTATCTTCGTTCATTTATCAAAACCCTCCCCCAAAATAATTTGTAACTGCTCTTAAACCGGTGAGGATGGTTGTTTAGAGGGTCTGGCAATGAGCAAGCTGGCAATTTGACAAGTTATATATTGACAGACCCTTTGTTCACGCAAAGCGCAACCATGGACGGTGGAGCGTTCGCGAGTTGGCGCATGGAAGCGCCACCGAGCGATTGCGTGAACAGAAATAACCGTCCGAGCGCAAGGTTCCTGAGCAGTTACAATAATTTTACAGAAAGAAAAAAGGAATGTAACCCGCTTTGACGTTTGACTTTTCGGAAAATTGATGATAAATTAGGGTTGACAAATCAAACTATTTATGCATGTGCACCGGCACAGCTTCAGCCGGGTTGTAAAATAGAGGTGAAAAGCTGTAAAATAGAGGTGAAAATGTGAGATTTGCGATAGTCGAAGACAACAAACGCGAGGCGGCTGCGCTAATAGAACAAATTGAGAAATACTGCATGACGCGGCATATAGATTGCGAGCTTTCCGTTTACCATTCCGAGAAGGAGCTGCTGTCCGCTTTCCGGCCGGGAAAGTTTGATATCGTTTTCATGGATATATTTTTAGAGCATTCAAGGGCGCAGGGGATCAGTTTGGGGGAGCAAATTCAAAAAGAGGACAAAAACCTCAACCTTGTGTTTTACACTTCCAGCCCGGATTACTACGCCGAAAGCAACAGAATGAACGCTGTGCATTATCTGCAAAAGCCTGCCACGGAGGAAAGCTTTGCAAATGCACTGTATAAACTGAACGCGTTTATGGAACGCGATGCCATATCCGTCACAGTAACCATAAACTACAGAAAAACAGACATTTTCCTAAAAGACCTGATTTATGCGGAAGTATTTGGAAACAAGACGATCTTACACTTGACGGAGGGGCAGCCCCAAACGATCCACAGGGCATTACGCGATTTTGAAACAGATTTGCGCGAAGCCGGCGAAGGATTCGGGGATTCATTCATACGCTGCCATAAAGGTTATCTTGTGAACATGAACCATGTAATTGAAGCAAACGACGACGGCGATTTTATCATGTCAAACGGGCATAAGGTTTATGTCCGCGTGATAAAGGGCAGGACCGGCCACAATATTTTGCACGACCATGTCACCGCGTTGGCGCGGAAAGTTTCATACTGGGGGGAAGACAAATGAAAAAGAGGATACTCGCGGCAGCGGCTGCATTAATGCTGGCAATATCGCTTGTCACCGCTCAAAGCATTACGGCTAACGCTGATGAAGAGCTCCCGGAGGGCGGGTATGACTGCGGCTGCATTGATTACTGCGCCTGCGATGAAGGCTGCGATTGCAACTGCGATTATTGCGCCTTCGGGGACGACGGCGGCTTGGGCGGCGGCGGCTTAGGCGGCGGTGGAACATGGCAGGGGTATGACTGCGGATGCGTTGATTATTGCGACTGTGATGATGGATGCGACTGCAACTGTGATTATTGTGTCTGCGGGGACTCTGGCGGTACTAGCGGCGGCTTGGGCGGAGGCGGCTTAGGCGGCGGTGGAACATGGCAGGGGTATGACTGCGGCTGCGTTGATTACTGCGACTGTGATGATGGATGCGATTGCAACTGTGATTATTGCGTCTGCGGGGACTCTGGCGGTACTAGCGGCGGCTTGGGCGGTAATCCCGGCGGCCCTGTGGAATACATACTGCGCCTTGAGTTCAGGGAGTATATACCGGCGCTTTATATGGACGTAGGCGGCGACCCCCGCGATCTGTATTTGCCGATTAACGTATCAGCGGTGTTAGACTCAGACTATGTGGCGAGCTATCCTGTGTCCTGGCTCTATGACGAGTTTGACGGGCTTGCGCAGCAGGCCGGAATACATGAGATACGCGGCGAGGTGATTATTCACCAATATGATATAGATAACTTCGGCACACGGTTTCAACCTGGCTGCGACCCATATGCAAGGCTTACGGTGTATGTGGGCGTCGAGCCTGATCCCAGCGTGGGCTGCCCCTGCTCCGGCAGTCCGGCCTGCGGCTGCGACTGTGACGGCAATACGGGCGGCGGCTTTGGAGGAGGATTGGGCGGCGGTCTAGGCGGCGGTTTGGGCGGCGGCTTAGGCGGGAGCGGGTGCGGATGCACTTGTTCCGACTGTCCCGGAAACTCCGGCGACGGCGGCGGACTCAGCGGCGGCGGACTCGGCGGCTCTCCGACTTGGGAATGGGGCTATGACGGATATATGCAAGTGGTTGTAGAGCTCATACCCTGGGATCATAAACCACCTATGGACGAAACACGTTATTTGGACTTTAACGACGACCCGCGCGATCTGGAGTTGTCCGATTGGGCATTTGGAGTGTCAGAAAGAGGCTACTTAGTCGGCCTCACAATAGATTGGCTCTATGAAGATTTCGACAGCTCGCTGCCCGGAGAGCGATTACTTTATGGCGAATTGGGATTCGAGCCTGTTGTATGGAACGGCATGGAGTATGTGACAGTCAATGCTATGCTTGACGAGTCCCTTGACCCTTTTGTCGCGGTGACGGTGATCGTGGGCGAAGACGAAACCTATGAGCCGCCGGATGGCCTGTATCTGAGCAGAATAGTAGATATAACCCCCGGGTACGCGCTGCGCGCGTATTTGGGAATGATAGTGGATGAGCCGGAACTGTGGGTGTCTGTGGGCGAAGACGAGCAGAGCATGGGGCAGTGGCGGCACGTGCCTCATGGCGAGCTCTTTTACTTTTTTGATACCTACATAAACGAAGCGACACGGACATGGCAGTTAGTCCTGGAATTGGATTATTATGAGTTGGAGCGCGGTTTTATTTACGAATTTGAGATACGTTATGACGACGGCGGTGAGGGCGGCAGATCGGTAGACGCTTTGGTCATTGATATGACAGGCGACGAACCGGAATGCGGCGGGATTGGCGGCGACCGCTTCCTGCGCAACCGGGGGCAGCAAACACTTCCGGGCGGCGGGCAGCAGGGCGGCGGGCAGCCGTCGGGCGGTGGTCAGCAGGGCAGCGGGCAAGGTGGGAATAACTATCATCTTGGCTACCCGGATTATTACTACAGCTGGTGGCAAGGCAACACCCCAAACAACCCAAACAACCCACCTCCCCAAAACAACCCGCCTCCCCCAAGCAACCCACAGGGGCACGGTCAGTCAATGTCCGGCCAGACCGGCCTCGCCACTGTAAATGAAGACGCTTCGCAGCAGGGCGGTGGGCAGCAGGGCATGACAGCCGCCATAAACGAAGCGGGCGGATTGTCGGAAACGCAGACGCTTATAGACGTCGGGCTGCCTGAAACAATCGCCCCGATTACTGAAGGTTTTCAGCCGTCGCCGCAAGCGAATGAAACAATGTCTTCCGGAGCTTACCCGGACGCTGCGATAGCAAGCCATGAAACGTCCCCGGCGCCCAATCAGGACGCCGGCAATGGAAGCGATTCCGGTTTCGCGCAGGCACAGCAGGATAATATGCCGTCAAATACCCCGTCATTAGAACAAGCCGCATCGCCTCCCACGGCGTCAGTCGCAGTCCCGGTGATCGAATTACTCCCGGCGGAAACCTCAGCAGCGACCCCGGCGCCCGTCACGGAGGAATACTCTGACAGTTTCCCCGCCGCCGCAGCGCCCATCATGATTGGTGTTGCAGGAGTTGGGGCGGCGGTTGCCCTGCTTTGGAAAAGGCGGGTAGTCGGTTGAAAACCGCGAAACTTGACAAGAAAAAAACAGCGCGCCTCGGCTTGCTGCTTATAGGGGCGGCGGTATGTTCCGCCGCCCTGTTTTACTTATGCTATCAATTTGACAATAAATATACGCAGCGGGGAACCCAGGCGCAAAACGGCTTACTAGTCTTATCGGCACAGGATTTGGAAAACCGCCCTGTTTTTCATTTGACTGAAGGGTGGGAAGTCTACCGCGACAAGCTGCTTGCGCCGGAGGATTTTTCATCCGGGCATCACATGCCGGACGAGATAGTATTTATCGGTGAGTACGGCGGCTTTGAGGGGGATACTCAAGACGGCGCGCGGCGCAGCCCCCACGGGAGCGCGACCTACAGGCTGAACATACAACTGCCGCCCGAACCGGGATATTACGAGCTTGAACTGCCTGAAATATTTTCCGCGTACCGGCTCTATATAGGCGGCGAGCTTACCGCCGGCATGGGCGAAATCGGCGGCAGAGAAAACTACCGCGCCGAAATAGGAAACTCAAGGGCTGTCGTGCAGGCGGCGGGTAACATGGAAATCATCATTGCCGCCACGAATTACAGCCATTATTACAGCGGCATGGTGTACCCGCCCGCCTTTGGCGAACCTGCTGCCGTGGACGCGCTGCTGAACACCCGTTTTGCCGTCCGCTCGGCAGCGATAGCGGTTGCTATAATTGTCGGTGCGTTGTATCTGATTGTTTGGTTTCTGCTCCGAAAGAGCAAAGCCGTGTCCTTGAGTAGCTTTCTTCCTGCGCTTTACGCCGCCCTATGCGCGTGTTTTGCGGTTTTTATCAGTTACCCCGTCATAAAAACCTTATGGCACGGCGGCATGCGATTGTATTATGCCGAAACAACGGCTTATGCGGCTATGCTTCTGCTCACAGGGCTGATACAAGGCCGGATATCCGGCATGCCCGTGCGATGGGTCAGGGCGTTTGCCGCATTTGGCGGAACCATATGCGGCCTATCTGTTATCGTCCCGCAAATTATGGGCGACAGCCTGAATCTGATGATGGCCTACTCGGATGTTTTGACTGTCTTTTATTGGATATGCGCCTTGTCCCTGCTCGCAAGTGCAGCTTACGGGATTCTAAATGATTCGCATGATTCAAGCATCATGCTGCTGGCGGCGGCGGTGTTCGCGACCTCTTTGGTGATGTACAGGCTCCTGCCATTGTTTGAACCTGTCCGCTTCGGCTGGTTTTCCGAAATCGCGGGCGCTGTTTTTGTTGTCTCTATCGGTATCGTCATGGCAAGAGAAATCGCCGGGCAATTCCTCATGCGCCTCGCCCTTGAAAACCGCGCCGAGTTTCAAGAGAGGCAGTTTCGGCTGATAGAGGAAAATACGAACAGGGCGATAGAAGCCCGCCATAATGTACGCTACCACATAGCAACGTTGCAAGGGCTTTTAAGCAGCGGCAAGTACAGTGATGCAAATGAGCATTTATCGGAGTATGCGGCGTCAATGGCAGACGTTATTGACATAACCTATTGCAAAAACGCCCGCGTGAATACGTTGCTGCGTCATTTCGCGGGTGAAGCAGCGGAGATTGACGCTGACATGAAAATATCAATAAGTTTGCCTGACAACACAGGCATATCCAACGTAGACCTGACCGATATTTTCTCTGTCTGTTTAGAAAACGCAATTGCTGCGTGTACGGATGTCCCAAAAGAAAAGCGGCACATTAGCCTTACCTGCATGAAAGTAGCCAACTGGCTTGTGATAACCATGGATAATAGCTACAGCGGCAAGCCGCCTGTCGTAAGGGACGGGCGATATATGTCCACTAAGCGTGACGGCTTCGGAATCGGACTTACTTCGGTAATGCGCATAGCAAAAAATTACGGCGGCATGGCTGAGTTTACCACAAAGGGCGATGTGTTCCGCAGCGGCATAAGCTTGCCCATTAAGAAAACTCAACGTGAGTAGCCGTTAGGCATCTTAAAATTATATAATATACTCATCGCAGTCATGCAAAGACTCGCCCGCAGGCGGGTCTTTTGCGTTATAGTATCTGACGGACTCACAACACCGGAATGCATTCACAAAAAAATCTGTTTGTCAACCCCCGTTCATCATCAAAATTTAGTAAATTCAAACGCTAAAGCAGGTTGCGTGTTCTATTCTTTTTCGATAAGCTGTGACTGCCAAATGGTTCATCTAAGGTACTGGCCTAGCTGGGCAAAGGGGACAGGGGTAGCATGAGGTATTCTTGTCTACTTGAGGACGTAAATTATATAAAAATGAAGGAGATCCTTACAATGAAATTGAAAAAAATTCTTATAGCAATCCTGGCAACAACCTTGGCTTTCGCCTTACTGGCATCATGCGGCGACGATTCGCAGCCAACCCTGTCATCCGAACAGCAAACCTCTGCTTCCGATCCAAGTCAACTTCAGACACAGGAAGCCTACGACGACGATGATTATTACGACGAAGATGATTATTACGACGACGATGATTATTACGACGACGATGATTA
>Ga0099364_10012289_pt1 | contig 11573 bp, 14 predicted proteins | sample TergutTh196P3_FD_73070 | JGI IMG/M metagenome (GOLD analysis project Ga0099364, IMG submission 73070) | Microcerotermes parvus P3 segment gut microbial communities from Pointe-Noire, Republic of the Congo - Th196 P3 | ecosystem: Host-associated > Arthropoda: Insects > Digestive system > Gut ...
GACGCGGTCGCGCTGGAACGCCAGCTCACCGGATTCGGTGCGCATAAGGTTAATAATGCCCGGCATCATCCCCTCAGTGCGCGCCATCAGGTATTCTAGTCTTTCCTGTTCCTCCGCGAGCAGGGAAGACCGTTTTGTTAGGCGCTCTATCTCTGCCACGTTCCGCTCCATCTGGAACGCATATACCTGCATTTGAGTAATGTTGTCTTCGGTGGATTCCTTAGTCTTTAAATATGACTCCAAAGCGCTGTATGCCGTATCGCCCATGTTAAGCATTTCGGGCGTAAGGCTCCTGATATTCCCTGTAAGGGCTGTCACTGTGCGTCCGTAATCGCGTGTGGACCGGTCCAGCCTTTCGACCGAACCCGCCGTTTCATCCGCAGATTGCGTCAGGTTCTGAAATAATGAAATCCCGCCTTGGATGAGAAGGCTGATCCCTATTGTCGCGGCGGCATTCATCGCAACGAATGCCACGGTGGCAGCCCGGGCCCCGGTAGCTGCTGCTGCCATGGCTTGCTGAGCTACGCTTCCGAACAATCGCGCATTGCCGGAAAGCCCGCGCAATCCCATATTTATACCGTTTATCAGCGGGTTCATCTGCTGCGTCGCCTGTGCCATACGACCGAACGCCATGCGGTGCTGATTCTCCGCCGCCTGTATCTGTATGACGCTCTGCCCATACTGTTGGTTTAGCCTATCCTGCTGGGCGATAATATTGTCTATTTCCTGCTGGCGCGCACTGCTGTATGAACCGGCCTGAAGTTCGTTAAGCCGCTCCAGCACGGCTTCGTTTTCCAGCATTTTACGCGTGAGGTCGTTCATCTTCTGCTGGTATGCCTCAATGCGCTGCTCAGTAATCTCCAGCTGCGCCTGATTGCGCTGCATGGCCATCTCGTACTTGTTTGTGGCGGGCGTGAGTCTCCCGTCCTGTTCGTCTGCGGCATACGCCGCCATCTCGCTGACGCGGGCTTGCGCGTCAGCGTAAGCGGAGGCGGTTTCCGAAGCAGCCCGGTATTGCTCGTTAAGGCTGGCGGCTTTCTGCTCCGCGTTCTCCTGTGCGATAATGGCCTTATGGAGGTTAAGCTCGTTCTGCTCCTGTTTTAGCGAGAGGTTTTCATACTGAGCCGCAAGCTTGGCATACGCATCTTTGGTCATTAACGCTGAACTTGTGGCTGCCTCGAAGTATTCTTCCGGGTTTGATGACTGCGCTGCGGCATCAAGCTTCCCCTGCGCTTCTTCAGCGGCAGCCAGACGGAGCACCATGTTCTCCAGTGTGGCATTCGCGCTGTCCACCCTGCCCTGCCATAAGTCAGTGCTCTGTGCTGCGCCCTCGAACCTCTGGGAGGCAGCGGCTGCGTATCTTTCAATTTTGCCCAGGACTGAAGAAACTTTGTCTTCCATCGCAAATATAGCCGATAGCGTTGCCATGCCGGAAACCTCCCTTAACGCGCCAGATGCGCCATTTTATAGCTGTAATCCTTTTCCCGCCTTATCTCGTTTACCATGATGTTCTTCAACAGCAGCTTATGTTTAATGGGAAGACGGACATAACCCTCAATGGTGTATGAAGTATGGAGAAGCAGATACTCCAGCAGCTGGGCTTCCCCGTCTTCCTTTAGGAGTTTTTTGCTTCTTCGTCGTCTGCCTCGTTAAACATAAACCCGCTCAGGTCGAGCACGGCGTCCGCTATCTTCACTATCTCCCCCGGGAGGAGTTTTGCCCTGATGAAGTCCCTGCCTAACCTGAACCCCGCTTTAGAAAGAAAATCGGCGTTGCTGAAATCAGGGTCTGTGCACTGGCCTTCAACTATTAGCAGATTTACAGTTTCGATGTTTTTTGCGGTTTTGCTTTTTTCCTGCGTAACTTTGCTGAGCTGCCTGTACTCCTGCCATGCGGTTTCGCTCATCGCCTGTATAGTGACGTCCGTGTTCAGGCGCGGAAGCCTCACCGTGCCTGTTACAGTGCTGACGTCCGGCAAGTTTAGAAATGCGTCCAGTCTCTCGCTTAACATTTGAAATCCTCCTTATCTGTACGGGAACTCGTTATACTCGTCGACAATCTCGTAATCATCGAAAGTGAAGTTGAACGTGCCTTCGATTGAATCCGCGTCAACGTCGATCACTGCCACGTCCGCGCCGTCAATATTGCAGTGCTTCAAAAGGACGGACTGCCGCCCTGCGCCGGATGCGGGATCTTCGTTTACCACAAGAATGTCAAAATAAACGTCGATGCCTGTCTTCGCGTAATCAGCCATCATCTTAGCCCACAGTGATGTGACGACATAGTAAGATACTGTGCCGGTGCCGCCCCATCCGAGGGCTTTATGCACTTTACCCCGGTAGCCGAGCACCCTGAACTCTTTCTTCTCCTTGTCCGCTTTCGCCCTGAGCGATTTTATTTCCGCGCATACGCGCTGCCGGCCATCCACGGTGGCTATTATCTTCCCCTCGCGGCCGGATATGATGTCAATTCCCTGTAAATGTTCCATCGTCTATCCTCCTATGAGTTAATCAGGCAGGTCAGGTAAAGGAACTCCATGCTGTCAACCGGCCATAGCTGAATGACGGCAAGCACGGAATCCAGTTCTTCCCCCTGCTGTACCTGAACGTGCTCAGCCCCTGCGAAATTCTGTATGACGCCCATGCCCTGCAGCTCCGAAAGGTAGCTTATGATATCCGCCCGGAGCATTGAGCGGCCTTCCTCATTGTTGTCGACGCGCCCTTCGTAGACCGTTTCCCAACGCAGTTTGACCCATGAGCCGATACCGTCGCAGGTCCGCACTAGGCGGCCTTTGCTGAATGCCTTACCTTTTTTGTCCGTGAACGTCCGCAGCGTTGTCACGTCCCTTACCAGCTTCACGCCGCCTGCCGCAGTCCGTGCGAAAACGATGTGGCCGGATTCTATCGCCTCGATGACGGTAGGCTCGTCAAGCTCCCCGACAACCCTGCCTGCCCCCCTGACGACAAACCCGGTGTTGCTTGCGCTCCTGCTTGGTGAGTTTGCTATGGGAGCCCCTGCAACTATGCCGGCAGCAATGGCGCATGCATCGGCAAGCGTGAGGTCTTCCCCGCTGAGGTCAAAGCTGTTTATCACGCTGTAAATGCTCTCATGATCCGCCTCGCTGTAATTAGGCATGACTGCCTGAACGTATTTTCCGTGGCTGTCGCGCAGTTCCTCGATGAACGCGGCGACGTCCTTCTTTATAGCGGCCGAATTGGTGGTAACGGCCATTACCTGCCATGCAGCCTTCTTCAGCGCGTCGCGGAACTGGGGATGCCGCTTGGTTTCGTTAACCGTCCCGTTTTCGCCGCCTTCCAGGACAAGCCCTGCGGATACGGCAGGGTCGCCCGCGCCTTCAAAGTCCACGTAGGGGTTGCCTTTCAGATCCTCGTACTTTTCCACCACCTGCGAGCTTCGTATTACGCCGTCCACGACGGTCGAAACGCGGAACTGGTCGCCCTGAGCTTCTACCACGACGGTTATCTTGTTCCCGAACGTGCCGGGGTGTTTCGCGGTTATGGTCAGCGCGTCCTTCTTGTATTCCGCATTCTTCCCGCCGGTGTCGGCGCGGAACACCTGCGCCCTGTAGCAGTACGAGAGCATCCCGCCAAGCAGCTTCACGCCCTCGTCGGCTGCCATGAGCCCGATTTTTGGCAGGCTTCTGCCGTCGATCAGATCCTCGCTGAGCACGTCTATAAGCCCTTCCTCCGGACCCCACGGCAGCGGGATCATTATTGCCCCGATGCCGCGGTCGCCGACCGCCGAAGGGGGGCGCGGCACGGTCTCGAAGTTGATATACGCGCCGGGTATGATTTTGTTCTGTGTCCTCCATGTGCCTCCTGCCATGTGTTTCACCCTTTCTGTTTGTTAGTTGTGCGGCTATTCGTCAAGCCACCTGTCTATCGCGAACTTTCGCCCGTGCCTTTCGGTTATTTTAATCCACTCGGAAAGCAGCTCGGGGCATTTTTCAACCGCTGTCTTAACAAAAGCCCTTAGCTCGCTGAAAAAGCTCTTGTCTGAGGTATTCTCGTTTATAAGTCCATTTAGCTGTGGTATCATCATCAATAGCCTCCATACAGTGTGCTTACCGCACCGTCAAGCGCGGATTCAGCTAATACGCTTAGTTCAAGCTCAGCCATCTTCTCGGACTTCTCCGTATGGTACGGGCGGCGGCTGTCCCATTCAATCGCAAGCTGCACGACACCATCGTCAACATCCCGCAACTTCGGGTCTTTAAGCCTAAGAAGCCTTCCTGTTTTAACCCCGTCGGCATCAATAAGCGGAATGATGTTCCTCCGGGCAGTGATTGCCGTAAGCACCTGGTTCCCCATGCCGTATGCTGAACGTGTGTCCTTATTGAAGAACTTGACAAACCATATGTATGTCAGCGCATACGCATGGAGCGAAAAGGGCTTCGCCTCAATCTCCGGCACGGGGAAGTAAGCCGCCGGGACGATGAAATCCTGCGGCACGTTGCGGTAGTACGGCGCGGGGTTTCCTGACTGCTCCAGTATGAACTTTATCGCGCTGGCCAGTTCCTGTTCAAGCATGTTCATCACCCCACATATCAGCCGAACCCCCCGAATTGTTTGTCTAAATAATCCTGCAGTTCTTTGTCGAGTATGCCGGTGGATTTCTTTTCAAGAAGACGCAGAGCGGCTTCCCAGTAGTGTTTGCCCGGCACCCACTTCTGTTTGAGCATCATCCCGGTCTTTTTCTTTGGATTTGGGTTATAGGTAAACTCTGTTATCTTCCCGTCAGAATCCAGCTTGACATCGCCGGGGACAAAGCGCATTACAACGCCCTCGGGATTTGTCCAGTGGCCGTCGTTGACGTAAGATGCATACTCTAGGAGCGAGCCAACTTCCAATTCCAGTTTCATCCCACTGGCTGTAAACTCCATTATGTTCTCATTGCTGCCTCTATGAAAGCTTTCAAACAGATTGCCTGTATCAACCACTTGGCGCCGCATTATCTCGTCTTGAACAATCTTCAAAAACTCATCGCCCAACTGCCCTAGGGCTTTGGCAATATGCTCCCTGAACCCGCCGTTCTTAGCCTGATTCAACTTATCACGGAATCTTTTTAAGTCGTTAATATCCAGAGTTATACTGTTGTAAGCCATCACAACACCCCTTGCTGCGCAGTGCGCCACACCATGACGGTGACATGGTGTCCGCGTATATTACGCGGCTCTTCCGCCGTATATTCGTACCCTGTATCAAGATCAATGACTTTGTCGTTTATTCGTACATCAGTACCTGCCGGAAGAGATAATTTTGTCCTTACGTCATACCGCGCCTGCGGCTCAGAGCGTGTCACTGTACCGCCGCCGCTTTTGAACAGGCACGGAACGGATTTAAGGTCAGGCTCGTCCGGATAGGAGAACATCGGCGAGGAAGGGAGATTGTAACCGGGCGATTCATCCGATTTTCGTATATGGTAAATATCGCATGTATGCCTAAGAAAGTCATTAAAACCCATGCTCTCCCTCCTCGCTATAGTTTGCGTAGATTCATGTTTATGGCGCTGCGGGTAATCGAAACAGCATACTCGTCAAGGAGCGGGCCGAGGTCGATATTCTCCTGCTTCGACGCGGTATCCGACAGCGTATATGAGTAATCGTCAAAGGATTCGCTCTTATAACTCCCTTTGTCGATTTCCACCGAGGACGCTGCGTACATTTCCGCAAGCAGGATAACGGCAAGCCGCACCGATTCTGGTATATCCGGGTACTTTGCGGCATCCTCGAAGCTGTTGCCCGTGTAACGGACTACATATGATTCAGCGCGGAGTATATCCATTTTCAACCTGTCATCGGCGCGGCTAACTACCTTCGGGTTTTCGGTGTAGTCGCGGACTTCCTGCGGCTGCACCCACGGCCTTGTAGCCATGAGATCACCCCTTTACGAACATTCCGGTTCTCACCAGTTTCTCCGCAAGCTCTGTCTCCACAGAAACAGGCTTGTTCTTGACGAATACTTTTCCGCGTACGCAATATGTGGCTCCTTTTTTAAGAACGACGACAATCATTCCGTCTTCGGTTTTTACGCCGGAAACTGCTGCGGCTTGTTCGTCGTACTCAATAAGCGAGGCGATAAGGACTTCCTTCTTAATATTTGCGGCTGACCTCAATCCTCGTTCTTTACACAACGCTCGCAGTTCAGCCATTGTCATGTCGCTGTAACTTCGCACTGCGCTCTCTTGCGCAGCCTGTGCTTCAGTTGCTGTGTCTGGACTGCCTGGAGCAGGGGCAGAACCTCCTTCGCCCTGAATGTCCGTTTCGCCGCCGTCAGGCTGCCCCGAAGCAAGCGGTGCCATTCCGAGTTGATAGATGTCGTTCTCCAGCAACTCGTCAAGGGCGGTGGTGCTTTCGCCATCCGCCACAGATCCGGAGTTGCCGTCAGAAGTTACCCTGTGACCCGGTTCTACTGTTTTATTATCTGACATATCAAATCCCCCTACATCTCATCGCCGACAACCAGAGCGTCAGGATTGTCGATTTCCATATCGAAGTCAGCCATAAGCGTGTACTCGTGCCTTGTTTTACGGGGCACGACCTGGTGATAGGTCTGGAGGCTTGACCCGAAAATGCCGTAGATGAGGTTTTCGAACGGCGTGGCCATGAAAAAGCCGTCAGGCATGAACCCGACCGGGAATATTTCGTGGCCGTCATATGTTACGTGTTTACCATCGACAATCATGGAATCGCCGAGGGCGGTGTTGCGCTGCTGCAGCTGCTGCTTGTATGCGCGGTTGACCGCATGCGAGCAGAAAATGGTTATTTTATTCTTGTCTTCCTGCTGATAGAGCTGGAAGTATTTGCTCGGCATCGCAGAAAGGAGCGCGGGGAAAACCACGTTTAGGTAGTCGGTGCTTCCCTCCGTGTCAACCTTGTGCGTGTCCGTGTCCTCGGTGGCAATCTTTATCCATCCGTTATTAATCCCAAGGAAATCGTCCGTGTCGTCTTCGTCCCCGTTCCAGGCGAGATCGACGGAGTCGTTGGCGAACTGCTGCGCGAACAGGCGGGCAAGCGTTGTGTTAATGTTCGCACCTTCGATGTTCTCTTTCATGAACTGAAATGAAATGTCGTAAGGCATGATGACCCCTTGCGCAACCAGTTTCCGGCGTCTAGTTTTCGCAGTGCCGGTGGCGGGGTTGTCGTCGTTTTCCACTTGCGCACGCATAGCTCGTTTATTTACGTCTATGGAATCGAGGTAGCGTTGGGTGGCAAGCATGTTGATGATATCGGTACGCCTGAGAAATACCGAATAGTCTTTCATGAAGGTCATGAACTGCTTCTGCTGTTCAGGGTTCATGGCACCTCCGGTGCCGAGTGTCGATGTGTCAATCGCAGCCTTGGATATCAGCGTCCTATTGTCGAATGGCATTGTATTAATCCTCCTATTCTTTGTTGGCTAAATGAAGAAGCCATCGAATGCTTCCGACGACTTCTCTACCTGTTTTGAGCTTTCGTTGTTGAGGTTGCTGGGGAGGCCGCGCGATTTCAGGATGGGCTCAACAATTTCATTAACCATTTTTTGCACTTCATCTGCAGTCAGCGCTGATGCTGCGGCATCAACACCGGTGGGAGCAGTTTCTTTCTTTAATCCGCGTTCCTCAAACGCCTTTTCAACGGTTTCCGCAATCATTTTCTGTATCGCTTCTGTGGTAATGGGCTCAGGGGTAACTTGAGTTTCGGGTGGCTTAACATCGGGGTTGCCGTCAGCAGGTGCCGCAGTCTTTTCCACATGCGCAGCGAATGCGCTTGCGACAGCCTCCTCTATTGCTTTTTTGATTTCTTCGTTCATGCTTGGGTCCTCCTTTTCTTTTTTTGTTACATCCTCCTCTGCCGTGTCGTCGAACGACTCGCAGAGTTCTGTTAGAAGCTGATATGCGTCGTCAAGCTTCTTTTTGTTTGCGGTTGAGATTTTCTTGCCGGCTTTGTTTACCGGCGCGGCTTCGGACAGCGTTTTAGTAATGCTTTCATCCAGAAGCAGGTTCGTCACAATGGCGTTGAAGTCGGCAAGCGCCTCGCGGACTGTTTCCTCGTTGTCAGTGTATGCGCGGGTATTGTTGGCATAGTCCCATCCGGAAAGCGTTTCCTGCAAAGCATAGAAAGCGTACCAGAAGTTCTCCGACTTTGTGCGCAAGAGATAATTCTCTGCCACTTTGCCTTTCTCAACCACGTCGAAACCGAAAGCGGACAGAACCGTTTTGACTATGCCCTTTTTCTGCGGTTCCGTGAGCGGCGTGTCCTTCTCCGCAGCCGTGGCCGGTGCGGTTTTTGCAATACCGTCCAAGTTGACATCCTCCTCGCTATATTTTCCGACACCGCCCATGCTGAACCCGCAGATATCCCCCTTTTGAATGGCATCCCAAAGCTCTGTGTTTTCGATTTCCACGGTCATCACCCATGTCCCTTTGATTACAGGCGTATCGCCTATAGTGAGGTCACATGGAGCTATGTAGCTCTCTACGACCGCTGTACCCGCGACCGCTTCATAACTGTGCTGCACGTCCACCTTGTCGCTGTTTTTTGCGAACCAATGCGCTGCTTTTTGGATTTCGGCGGCGGTCATAAAGTTGCCGTCGGCATCTTCCGTGAGCGGTTCGTATACTATTCCGGTGACAAAGTGCGTTTCGGCATCGGCTTTGAGTATTTTTCCATATGTGGAAAACTGCGCGTTCCCGCCGTCGGCCTTTGTGATGAGGAACTGCCTTTTGTTGGCCGCCTTTGCGACCAGCGAGACAAAGGATATGCGGGCGTCCATTATCTCTACTGCCTTTTGAATTTTCATGTTCTTTCTCACCTCCTCTCTCTGTGGCATAAGAAAAACACCCCTGCTGAGGTGTCCTGCTCTTCATTTTACCGTGTATTAGACAGGGATTATTTCGGCGATGTCCTTCACTGCGCCTTTTATTTTCTGGAACACCGAGTTTTCCTCCAGATATAGTATTCCTTTCGGCGTAATCTTGATTGACGCGGATATCTTCACCCCGTCTTCGGTTTTGCCTAAAACCGGAAACACTGTCACGCCGGTCAAGAACCCTTCGAGCGCTAGATTTCTGATTATGTATTCCCAGTAAGGATGACCTATGCCAAAGTAATCTGCGTCTATAACTTCCATGTCCGGGGTTTTGCCTTTTTTCAGGCAGTCGTACAGATATTTCAGCAAACGGTATGCGATTACGAAATAGTCGTCTCTGGCCATGATTGTTTTCCTCCGCCTTTCCCATAACCACGGAACTGCCGGAAGGCAACTCCGTGGTTAACTGTATGTGTTGATATGAACTAGTCGGTAATATTATGTTTAGCCTTGAGTTCTTTTACTTTTTCGCGGTATTCCATGTGGATTTCACGCTCGGCAATTTCACGTTCAACCCCATCTTCACCTTTCTCAAAATCATAGAGGATACTAATTTCTTCAAGACGATCTTTACACCAGTCAATTAACGCCGCATGTTCTTCCTTAAAAGTTTTCATAGAATTCAAACCCTTCCAAATCTTCGTTTAGGATTTTCATAATTCCCTCATACCACCAATTAACGTCCACGCCACTTACAAAAGCAGCTTCCATCATTTTATTATCAGCCTTTTTCCACGCAGTGTATATTTCTTTATCTGTATACGGTTTTGTGAACTCAAATGCGTTGCGCCTTTCGCCGGAAACTAGAAGCCTTAGTCCTGTGCTATGTTCGGCTGCAAAATACAAGTCTTTTCTACTGAAAGAGTCACCCATTGTTTGTCCGGGTTGTACTGTGTGATTATGAACACCGATACTGCCTGACATGGCTTTAGCGCCAATAATGCCGGAGTCTACGGTGTGTTCATTGCCAATCAAATGATACGCTTGGTTTGTCGGCGATATTTCAATTGCATGTTCCACATTCGCAAACGCAAAGCTATTACAGAACTGTTCGATTTCTTGTGCGACCGCATCCGTGTCGTTAAAGTCAATCGGCGTTACTTCGGTGATAACTGTTTCTCCGATTGTTTCTCCAATATTACCACTTGACTGACCGTCTGTAAAATTGCTTGCGTCAGTAGGTGCGGTATCAACTTCTATTCCCGCTTTTGCCCCGTTTGCGTCATCGATCGCCCTGTCCGCATCGCCGAGATCCCAGCGCTCATTGTATTTGTCCCACTTATCGTTATCCTCGTCAATAGCCTGCTGCTGTAATGCTTCCCGCTCTTCGAGCGTCATCCCGAAAATGTTGTCGTCATCAGAAATGATACCCTGCATCCCGCAACGGCAGTTGATGCGTTCCCCGGCTGACAGATTTTCTGGGTCGCGCGGGAACATTGGCTCGTAATCCTCGCCGTCTTTCCCCTCGAGCTTAAACGGCTCGTTTTTGGGAACCCGCTGCCTGTCCATGGCTACATGGTTTTCGCGGTGAGCCGCGCCTTCTTTGCTGCGGTGGCTGCCGACATGCCGCCACATTTTCGTTTCAATGGTAGGGCTTTGCAGAAACGCTTCCTGTTTCGCCGCTGAATGAGCCGTAAGCATTTCCGTCTGAGCCACGCGCCTGGCCCTGTAGTATTCGTCGCGTATGCCGGCTACTCTAATCGGCAGATTGTTCTTATCGCGCAATATCCGGCCGTTAGCATCCCTCTGATATCCCATGAGGTCCAGCGTGAAGTCGGTCACGTTTTTGCCCTCTGCGAGGTTCTTTGCCAGCAGCATCTCAATCATCGTGTGCGTACTGAGCTTCATCAGCTTGCCAAGCTCCATGCTCCAAGACCGGACCCATGCCATGAGGCGCTTTGTGATTCTGGCAGAGGTTTTCTTCGAGCCAAACGACTTGTGTATCATTGATGAGGCAAGCTCCGGGTCTATCTCCGCAATGTACCTCACGACGAGTTCTGGTATGCTGAGGTTGAACGACTCATAAAAGGCCTTACTTATATATTCGTCACAGTCGTCAAGCAACTTTACTGAATCCCAGCTATCCGCGAACTCTTGCAGCTCATCAACGCTTTCTAAGGCATCTAGGATATGTCTGGTTTGCCGTTTCAACGCACCTGCGAGCGCTTCTTCGAGAACGCCTATTTCCTCAACGGTTTCCTCCGCTGATATGAACCCGGCATCGTCAAGCGCGTCAGCCAGTTTTTCGTCCGCTTTCTTGAGGTATGCGTCTATAGCCTTTATGAGTGGCCTGAAATCAGCATTTTCCTTGAAGATGTTTAATGTCATAAGATCCTCCGGTTCGCTTCGTATTTTTTACCTCGCGAACGAAATATTCCTTGCATTTTTGCCTAATTTGTGTTATTGTCAAAATAGATACTGGCTCCCAGTTCAGGACGACTAAATGTAGGCTTGGGCTGCGTAGGAGCGGACGAGTACAAACCTCGCCGTCTCCATCCAGTGCTTTTGTTCTTTAATTTCCCCATATTGACTTTATTGGGTTGGTATGGTATGATCAGACCACATAATAAAGCTAGGGTAAACTGCAGAGACAATCAGTCCAGGCTGCCGGGTGAACTGCTTACAGTTCTTGCGATGAAGAGGTGACTGTCCTTCTGCCCTAGCTTTTTTTCATTCTCTTTACGTTGCTATCATTTATTCTCA
>Ga0099364_10012290_pt1 | contig 11572 bp, 3 predicted proteins | sample TergutTh196P3_FD_73070 | JGI IMG/M metagenome (GOLD analysis project Ga0099364, IMG submission 73070) | Microcerotermes parvus P3 segment gut microbial communities from Pointe-Noire, Republic of the Congo - Th196 P3 | ecosystem: Host-associated > Arthropoda: Insects > Digestive system > Gut ...
TATATCACAGGAGTTTCGCCTATTACTATGGATGATGTGTCGAGCGGGTTTAATATCGGCACGAATATATCCCTCATGCCTAAATTTAACAGTATGCTTGGTTTTACAGAAAATGATGTTCGAGAAATTATCAATTATTATTCTTCTGTTGGTCGGTTTAAATTTGATAAGGAAGAAACCATTGAAATATTAAAAAAATGGTATGATAACTATAAGTTTTCTGATGAGAGTGAGGAATCTGTCTTTAATTCAACGGGTGTTCTAAACTATATATATAAGGCAAACAACCGTTCAACCCCACCCCCATACATCATTGACAATAATCTGCGTATGGACAGCAGTAAATTGAAACATCTTATTTATCAAGGATCAAGTTTAAATGGCAATTTTGACGTTTTATCTGAGATCATCAATGATGGTGGAACTGAGTGTCGAATCCAAGAAAGTTTCCCCTTTAATATGTTAAAGAAAACGGATAATTATATATCCTTACTCTATTTCTTTGGCTTTCTGACGCATTCTGGAAAAAATAAGAAAGGTAAACCCTATTTTTGCGTCCCCAATGAGACGATTAAGCATCTAGTATATGAATATCTCCGCTGGATTATGGAAGATTCAATCAAAACAAATAACTGGTTTTATGACCTTGATAAATTAAGTGGCAATCTTGCTTATGATGGTGATTATCAAACTGTCTTGAACTATATCGCCAAACTGATTAATGAACAAACAACGATTCGGGACTTCAAAGAAGGTGAAGAGATTATAAAAACATTTCATAATATTTATCTGCGTGTAAATGAATTTTACTACACAAAAACAGAGCAGGAAATGAATAAAGGGTTTGCGGATATTGTCCTATTTCCTAATTATGCACAATATCCAGACATCCAGTATGCTTACCTGATCGAGATTAAATACATTAGTAAAGCTATAGATCCTGCCCTAGAATTAGATGCCAAAATTAATAAAGCCAAAGAACAACTTGAACAATATTCGAAAGATCACAGATCGAGAAAAGAATATCACTTAAAACCTTGTGGTACAGTGGAATTAAAAAAATTGATTGTGGTCTATCATGGCTGGGATATGATACATTTTGAGGAGATTTAATTGACTTGTAGGGGATGCGCCTCTTCTGTAGGGAACGCCCATCTTCTGTAGGGAACGCCCCCTCTTCTGTAGGGAACGCATTTATTCGTTCCTAGTTCCGAATGGGATCCCAACCGAACTAGGAACGAATAAATGCGTTCCGTACAGGCATAAATGGGATCCTATTGAGAACCAGGAACAAACAAATGTGTTCCCTACAGGCATAAAACCCAACCGAAGTAGGAACGAATAAATGCGTTCCCTACAGAAAAGGGTCCCTACATTATTTCATCAACACCATTCTTTTAATATCTGAGTAGTTATCTGTTTTCATTTGATAGAAATACATTCCGGAAGCAACTTTTCTTCCATAATGATCGTTCCCGTTCCAGACAACAGAATAAGCACCGGGATTAAGCGTTTGGTTAATTAATGTTTTAACTCTTTGCCCGGTAATATTATAAACTTCGATAGTTACTTTTGTTTGCTCTGCGACATCAAAATATATAGTCGTCGTCGGGTTAAACGGATTTGGGTAATTTCTATATAGTAAATTAGTTAGGGGAGTTTCGACACGATCTATATCATCTGTTGTTTTCTTGATTATATTTGAAAAAGCAGGTATAGATAAATTCGAATTTGTATATTCTGCTTTCACGATGTAAATATAATCAGCATATGGAATATTTTCCCAGCTATTGTCTGTGAAAGATAAATCAATAACATCATCACTTAGTTCTTCCCACGCATTCGTGTCATCAACAAAGTCAGCAAGCGATCTATAAATAATAAATTTTTCAACAATGCGGGTTGCTTGTCTGCTAAAATTACGGTCACTATTATTTGAACCCTGCATTTCCCATGAAAGCAAAACAGAATCATTTTGTTCAGTTGCAAGAACATTAATCGGTGGATAAGCATGTTCCCATAAAATAATAGTTTCAAGATTCAAATCGGTGTTACCAACAGAAACAAGCTCATCTAAATATAAATCATGTCCTTCTTTTTCAATAGACAATGAATATGTGAAATTTGCAAAGACATTTTCAAATAAAAATTCACCATTTTCATTGGTTTCAGTGTTGTAATTATGGTAACCTGTCAAAGAAATATTTGCATTAATAACAGGTGCATTATTTGCAGAACTTATCACCATTCCGGAAACTTTAACAGTAGGTCGTGGCGTCATATCAAAATTATAAAATGATGTTTCTTCTTCAATAATTATAATGTCTTCAATAGTTTTTTCAAAATATCCATGTTTAGTAGCGAGTAAAGATATAACACCGGGTTGAAGAAAATCAAAATAAAACTGACCTTCAGCGTTAGTTAAAGTTATACGATTTGTATCAATTACTCTAATTTCTACAGACTCAAGTGGAATCAACTCCCGCTCCATATCCGTACGTGAACTTCGGATTGGCAATCCTACCCCTGTCACTACACCTTCAAGCCTTCCCAATCCTGATGAACCGAATTGTAAAACAACATTTGGTGCAAAAGTCATAGCTCCATTTGCATCTGGTGGTGATATGGGGTTCACAGGCTGAGAATCACTTCTATTCCACATAGTTCTAAATCTTGAAGTTGGTGTATTTTGAAAATCATAATTTCCCCACCATTGTGTTGGCGGGCTCATTCTTTGCGTCATAATAACAAGATTTTTATCTGTGTAATAGTAAGGAAAATCGAAATTGATTTTAAGATCATTCCAACCGGATTGTAATCCAATAACATTAGGAACTCCATCATAAACAAGCTGTAAATCATCCATTGGAATCCAATCGCTTCCCGATAAAAATTCATTTTGTAGTGTAGTACCAACCCAAATTTTCACTGGAACTTGTTGATCTATCTGGTTATTAACAGGTACATTTAACCTATACGTAATATCAGTAAGATAACCAATTGTATTAAATTCATTTTCAAGATAGATTGTTTGTACAAGAGCTGTCCGGTAGTTATAATTAATTGGTGCATTTGCATTTTGCCATTCCGATTCATAATCTCCAATAAATGAAGCGCCTTCTGGAAGTTTATGTTGTAAACTTGAAATTTTAGGTTCAGATTCATTACTATCTGTAAAAACGGATGTTACGATGTATCTGTACTGACCAAAATCTAAATTATTCCAAGAATTGTCAGTAAATTCTGTAGCTGTTGTGTTTGTAATAAACGACCACAAAGTTGAATTATTAGTATTAACATTCTCTGATCTATAAATATTGTACGAATGTAATGCACGATCTTGAAATCTAGAATTATTTAAGCGGGTATATCTGTTTTCTTCGTTATAAGCTAAACCGCGAATCATCCAATTAGAGTTAATTCCAATTGAAGCTAAATTACTCCAACCAATAATTCCGTTGTCCCAAAATACAACATCACCAAAACCCGGATTTGCCGCTCCTGTAGAAACAGATGGAACAGAACCACTGTTTACAAACACCTGATAACCGAACCAAAACTCACCCGTATTGGGAATCTGTACAGGTGTATTAAGTGTGATTTCGTTCCATTGGTTCCAGAAAATATCTTCATCTGGTACAAGTTGACTATAAATTTCTGTACCCGGATTCATTGGATATCCAGTTCCACCGGTATAAACTTTAAGTTCAAAACTAGCAGTTCCTAAAACAAATCCGGTGTTATTTGGGAAGAAATCTATTCTCGTAAGAAATCCTCCAGAAACTCCTAATTGTTGCAACTGAGCCTGTGTATATCTATGAATTGGAATTAAAGCAAATTCAATAGCTGCTCCACCTTCAACACCAACTCCAATGTCGAAATCATATTCCGAATGTGCTAACCAAGTTTCGTTTAGATTGGGAATATGTGGAGGATCCCAAGTTATATTTGCATTTTGAGATAAGTTATTATCGATCTTAACTCTAAGATTTCTAACGGGAAAGGATGTTTCATTCAAAATTATATCACCTGCGTCAAAATCATTAGTTTCTAGTTCAATCATTGTTATTGTTTGATCGTAGTTAAAAGCATTTGATATGATATTATATGCTTGTAAAATATACACATCATTAAATACAAAAACCCCGTAACTATCTGTAAAAACGGTCTCATGGTCTGCATATCCTGTCAATCTTACACTTGCTGATTCTATCGGAAGCATAGTATCGGAAGCTATAATTCTACCCGTAACTATTACATATGGCAAAGGATCAAGAGCTATATTTATAACACTTGTTTGCCCTTCAATAATCTCAATCTCATCAATCGTATGCTCTACAAATCCTGTAATCTTAGCTGTTATACCTGCATTACCCGCTGGAATATTTTGGAAATTATACTCGCCCAATGCATTGGTAAAAACAATACGGTGAGTATCATGTAAAGAAATTTCCACATTTTCTAGTGGCATGTTATCGTAACTAGAAGTCACAGTCCCTGAAATATGCCCCATTTCTTCAGTTTTAAAGGCAAGTAAAATGTTAGCATATCTTTGCTGAGTTGATCCCAGCGGTGGAGATTGGGGGTTTAAACCGGGTGAATTATCGTTCTGCGCAACTAAAGTTCTAACTTCATCAGGTGATGTGGTTTGTAAAAAACCATTATTTTGATCCCAAACAGACACATTGTCGTACTGCCTAAATGTATAAACTACAAGATTTCCACCTAGATAATTAAATGGAAACTGTAATTCTAATGGTAATTGATGAATACCGGGTGGTAAATTTACAGGGATTTCTCCTTGAAAAACAAGGTCAAATTGTGAATAAGGTAACCAGCTAGAATTCGAGCTGAAAACATCAAAATCAGTTGGCACATTTGCCATATAAATCTCAACATATTTTGATGATTCAACATCACCAATACTTCTATAAGTGTAAGCAATATCAGTAATTTCACCTACAATAGATATATCTTCTGCTCTATAAATGGATTGTGCAAGGCTGCTTCGCCAATTAAGATTGAATGGCGGATTGGTTTGATAGTTGTTTGAACTAGCGTTTCCAATATAAATCGAATTTTCTGGTGTTTTGAAAACAGGATTAGAAAGCGCAGGTGCTGATAGATTATTATTTGTATAAACAGCTCTAACGATATATCTGTAGGTTTGCATAGGGGTTGTATCTAACCAAGTATGATCATCATATGTTAATGTAGAAATCCCAGTGGCTACTGTAACCCATAGATTGGGATTGTTTATGTCGTTAATGTGTGAGCGGTAGATATTGTATGATTCGAAAGGACGGGAATCGGTTGAATGAGATGTTCTAACTTGGTAAGGAAGCCGATTTAGGTTTGTTTCAGATGGTTGTGCGGAGGTGGGACGGATAGATGAGATTTCAGAGGAATAGGAACGAATAAATGCGTTCCCTACAGGTTGTTCTGGGGAATAGGAACGAATAAATGCGTTCCCTACAGGTTGTTCTGGGGTGGAACGAATAGATGCGTTCCCTACAGGCGTTGCCATACCTTTAATCATCCAGTTTTCATTTATCCCATATTGCATATCTTGTCCATGTTGCCACATGCCATTAATATAAACAACATATCCGTATCCATGAAAACCTTGATGCGGGTCAGCTGTCGCAAACGGGTAACCTTGTGCATTTACAGCATGATAGCCAAACCATAATTCTTCATCGTAAGGAATTATAATATCAGCATCTAACTCTATTTCATTCCAGCCTTCTGAAACAACTTCTGTAAGTGTTTGTGAATGAATAAGTGTCCCCGGATTTAAGGGATTTCCAACTCCTCCTTTCCAAACTCTAACCTCCCAATTTCCACCAATATGCAAACCTGCGTAGAAAGAAATTCTTGAAAGAAGCATACCAGAAACACCTGCATTTTGTAGCAGTTCTGGTGTCCATCTATGAACAGCTGATGCACCCATAATAAAACCGGGTCCGCCCCATGCGTTATCATATTCTTCACTTATCAAATGGGTAAACCAAATAGCGTTGGGGTCTATAGTTAAAGGTGCAACCCAATTTATTGTAGCATGTGAACCATTGTCAATAACAGTAACACTTCTAGGTGGATTGGCTTGTTCTAAAACAAAAATATCGGCAAGGTCTATATCATTTTCTTCTACTATAATTGGATTTATAACATTTGTAAAATATCCAGCAGCGGATACTCTAAGTATATATGTTTGATTCGCAAACACGCCCGGTATATTAAAATGTCCTAATGCATCTGTTTGAACAGGGGGAAAGTTTGCATAACCTGAAAGGGTAACAGTTGCTCCTTGCATAGGTTGGCTTGTATCAGAAGCTAATACTCTTCCTGAAATATTTACAACGATTGCTTGTTCAAGGAAAAAATTGATATTTGTTGTTTCATTTTCAGTGATGAGAATATTGGCTTGTGAATCATCTATAAAACCTACATAACTTGCTGTAACAGATATATTTCCTGTATCAATAAACGGCATAAGATATTCACCATTTGCATTTGTGAATACTCTGCGATTCGTACCCTCAAGTCGTATTGTTGCATTTTCTACCGGTAAAGCAGGAACTCCAGCAGTGACTATGCCTGACAGATGTCCCATTCCTGTTGTTTTAAAATGTAGGGTTATATTTGGACTTGCCCATAACAAAATACCTATAATATCCTGTAAATTTTCTACATCATAATCTTCTTCGTCTCTGTCGGCAATAATAGTTCTTCTTATAGAACCAAGATCAGTAACATGCCAAGTGTTGCCAGAAAAAGCAGCTCCAACAGTTTGTCTTTCTGTCATAACAACAAGATTTCCACTTGAATATGCAAAAGGTTCATCTAATGGAATTTGTATAAAATGATCGCCGGATACGTTAGTCGGTATCGTCCCTTCAAAAACAAGGGTGAAAGTGTCATATGGAATCCAACTTGTGTTTGTCGGAAAATTTACTGCGTTTGTTGTTGCCATCCATATTTTGTGGATAGCAGTTGGGTTTACGTTTCCGTTACCTCTAAATTGATAGGTAACCTGTTCGATTTGACCGGATATAGGTATCTGACTATCAAGATATATAGTTTGTGATATACCTTTTTGAAATAAATAATTGAAAGGCACTTGTGAGCTTCTAGATACACTGTTGGCATTGCCTATGTAGATTTCTTCAGCACATAAAATGCTGATTAATAATGATATGATTAATATCATGCTTTTTTTCATGTTTTTTATCCTTTGTTATATATAATTTTTGTATGGAACGATAGACGTTACGATTACAAAGCCGCCATAGCTATGCACAACATTTTGTTTTCTGCTGTATCTGCTCGTGATGGAATAAGAATAGGCGCTTGTGCACCCACCACAACATGAGCTACTTTAAAATTTGCATAATATGTCAATGTTTTAGCAAAAATATTTGCAGATTCTATATTAGGAAAAATCAGAATATCTGCATTTCCTGCAACATCAGATTCTATACCTTTTATTTTTGCAGCTTCTAAATCTATCGCATTATCAAAAGCAAGCGGTCCATCAATTATGCACCCTTTAATTTGATTTCTTTGGTTCATTTTCGAGATTATTGCTGCATCAACTGTACACTCCATTTTCGGATTTACAACCTCAACAGCCGCTAACAAAGCAACTTTAGGTAATGTATTATCAAAAGCATGAGCTATTTTTACTGCATTTTTGATAATCGCTATTTTTTCTTTAAGGTTCGGATAGGTTACTATACCGCCATCGGACATTAATATTAGTCTATCTTTTGTCTCAAAAGCAAGAACATCACTTATCACGTCACCAGTGGCTAAACCGGCATCTTTATCAAGAACTTCTCTTAGTAGAATTGCGGTATCTACAGTTCCTTTTAATATGATGTCTGCTCTTTTTTCACGAACAGCTGCAATAGACTTTTTACAGGTTTTTTGTAAATCAGTACCTGTATCTTCTATTTCAAATGCATTAGCGAAATCAGGAAATTTTTCCTTTAGAATATTTTCAATTGCTTTCATATCTCCTATTAATAGGCTGTTAGCAATGTTTTCTTTCTTTGCATGAACAGCAGCTTCAATGGCTGATACCGACTGTGCTGCTGCGATAACAACGGTTTTTTGGTTTTGTTTCTTAGCTTTGTTTATAATTTCTGAAAAATTTTTTACCATTATTTCTCCTTAAAACTTAGTTTAGATACAATGTTTTTTATTTTGTAAATAATGTCAATATTTTTCTTGACATATTTTCTGTTTTTTTTACATTGGCAACTTTATTTTAAAAAACATATACGGAGGCAAAATATGGCGAGCAAAGACTCCTTCTCTTATTTCTCTAATTTTAAAGGCATGTCACAGTTACGTGCAGTTGCTGAAACTTTGATGAACAATTCAAACGTAAGGAAAATCAATGTTGCAGAAGCATATGAAATGGCTAAATCACAACCTGGTATAAGTGAAACTGATTTACTTATCTATCCTGCTTACGCAAAAGAAATCGGTCTACCAGAAGGCTCTAAAGTTTTAAACGATTGCCATGGCAATATAGTTGGACGTACCGCAAAAGCACGAAGATTCTATAATAAACTAGATAGCAAAGATCGTGATAAAGTGGACTCAGATATCCGTGAAGCTGTATTTCAAATGGAACAATATCCGCTTATAAAAGCAGAAGCTGTATTAGGCATGGATAAAGATTTGATGATTAAAGCAACTTTCATCACTACTGAAAGTGACGTTTTTAATGTTTTTAACTGGCTGTGCAATTTTCGACCTTTTGAAACTGTGGAAGAAGAATATGCAAAATCTGCAGAAGTGCCAATTCTTGATATAATTCTTGTTGCTTTTAATGAATGGACTTGCAACGACACCTTTTATAACAACGTAGGTGCTCCGCAATTAGCTCTGGTTGATGAAATACAAAATGTTGTTTTCTGTTTAGGAATGAGATATTTTGGTGAACGTAAAAAGAATACATTAACATTAGGCTGGACTTCCGGTATTAAATTAGGATTAGCGGCTTGTCACGGTGGTATTAAGGAAATTGACTTCTCAACTTGCGAAGATCAACAATATCACAAACTAGGAAAAAGATCAATTGCGTTTTTTGGACTTTCAGGTACAGGAAAATCATCACATACGAACTCACATACCAACGGAGGAACTTTACCTAAAGGTTTTAGTAAAGTTGTGCTCCATGACGATGCTTTCCAAATTGACGTAGATAATAACATCTGTAGAGGCTGGGAACCTACATTTTTTGATAAAACAGATAGTCGGGAACCGGGAAATAAAGACTGGAACTACACTATATCTTTAATGAATCACGCCATCATTAATATCAACGGTAAGAGCATGCCAGTTGGTTTAGATATAAGAAACCCTAACGGACGAGCTTTAATTTCTAGAGACGTTATAGGCGCTTCTGTTAATCGATGCTCTTTCCCAAAAGCCCTTACATGGCTAATGAAAGACACTGTTCTACCACCAATTATTAAGTTCACTGATAAAAATTTAGCCGTTGCAATGGGCGCTACACTTATGACAGAACGCAATAAGGCAGAAAATATTTCTGCTGAAGAATTAAATCAGCTTGTTTTTGAACCATTTGCTAACCCCTTCCGTATATATGAGCTTTGGAAAGATGTTGAAGCTTTTCTTAAAATAGCCGACAATCAAGCTGATTTCTATTGCCTTAACTCTAAAGGATATTGGAAAAATTCTGATAAAGAAATTGAAGCTATTCCACTGCAAACTTCCCTAACTCTTCAAACTGCAATACTTACTGACGCTCTTGAATGGGAACCTTGGGAATTTATTACTGGTACTTCAATACCAACAAGAGAATCAATTCACAAAATTCTGCCCGGTTATTACGAAAAATATGACCATAGAAAAATTAACAACTTTGAAGAATATAAAGCTTTGTTATATGACAGAATTCATCTTAGAATCTTTTTCCTTAAACAATCTGACATTAACTCAAAACCAGAACTCTTAAACAAGTTAATTAACTCGTTTAACATAAACATATAAGTACGGAACGCATTTATTCGTTCCTGCTTCGGTTGGGTTTTATGCCTGTACGGAACGCATTTATTCGTTCCTAGTTCGGTTGGGATGCCATTTATTCTGTAGGGAACGCATTTATTCGTTCCTAATTCTCATATAGAACCCAACCGAACTAGGAACGAATAAATGCGTTCCGTACAGGCATAAATGGGAACCCAACCGAACTAGGAACGAATAAATGCGTTCCGTACAGAATCCCCCCTCACGGAGGTCCAAATGGATAGAACATACAAGAACATTATGTATGGCAAATCTAGTTTTGCCGATGTAAGTGCAGACAACAAATATTATGTAGATAAAACTACGTATATTCCTGATATCGAACTAATTCCTTTTTCTTTTTTCATACGACCACGCCGTTTTGGAAAATCGATGCTTTTATCAATGTTAGCCTTGTACTATGGTTTAGAATTCAAAGATAGGTTTGAAACCTTGTTTAAAGATACGTGGATATTAAATAATGCCACAGATGAACGCGGGAAATATATGGTTTTATATTTTGATTTTTCTGCCGTACAACAAGCTGTAGACGATTTACAGAAAAGTTTCAATGATTATTGTACTTTAGAAATTAGGTCTTTTATGATAAAATACAAACATTATTTTTCAGATGAAATCTTTGAACTAGTAAACAACGCTTACGATGTAGGTGCAAAATTAAATACATTAGCTTACGGCATAAAAGAATCCGGACAGAAACTTTATATCTTCATTGATGAATACGACAATTTCACAAATAGTTTATTATCAGATGAAGGGTCTAAAATATATGAACAACTAACACGTCAAAATGGTTTTTTTAAAGATTTCTTCCGAACTCTTAAACACCTAACATCCGGCACGACTTCAGCATTATCAAGACTTTTTATGACAGGTGTGTCGCCAGTAACACTTGATGATGTATCATCCGGTTTCAATATAGGATTCAATATTTCGATGATGGGAAGTTTTAACAGTCTGGTTGGCTTTACAGAACAAGATGTAAGCGATATGTTTGACTATTATATATCTATCGATAAATTGAAATTACCTAAAACTGAAACTATGAACATTTTACGAAAATGGTACGATAATTATAGCTTTGCAAGAAGCGGCAAAGAAAGAGTTTATAACACAGACGGTGTTTTATATTTTATGCAACTTTCTATTGAAAACGGTGAAGTTCCAAACGATCTAATCGACTACAATCTACGTATTGACTACAAAAAGCTTCAGGATCTAGTTTACTATGATAAAGGCGAAATCCTAAATGGCAATTTTGATATATTAACAGAGATAATTAATAATGATTACACGGTTTGCAATGTAAAATCAAGTTTTTCATTTAGCGTTATTAAAGAACCTCAAAACTATAAATCTTTTCTTTACTTCTTGGGCTTATTAACACATGCCGGTAAAGAAATTATAGGTGAGTCTGTCTTACAAATACCAAACGAAACAATCAGACATTTAGTTTATGAATACATAAAAACAATTCTGCAAAAACCTTATGGTCGTGTAGATT
>Ga0099364_10012291_pt1 | contig 11571 bp, 11 predicted proteins | sample TergutTh196P3_FD_73070 | JGI IMG/M metagenome (GOLD analysis project Ga0099364, IMG submission 73070) | Microcerotermes parvus P3 segment gut microbial communities from Pointe-Noire, Republic of the Congo - Th196 P3 | ecosystem: Host-associated > Arthropoda: Insects > Digestive system > Gut ...
GATCCACGCGGTTTCGTACTAGTGAAAATTATGCAACATCAGGCGCGGGTAGTTTACACGAAACCGTTAAGGCTCTTCTCTCTTCCAAGACCCTGCTGCGCCTGATCTCGCATAATTGCCTGAAAGCTAAGGTGAAAGAAAACCATTAAATTCCATCATAGTTATCCCGCCTTAACCCAAAAAAGGAAAGCCGCCGCCGCTTTTCCGCGCCTGTAAACCGGTCATTCTGCCATATTCTCCAACCGCCCGTGTTTTTCATATCTCTTGATGCTGATTATCTTATTGTCATCGTCCACAAAAACTGCCTTGGGCGGATGATCCTGAAGCTCATCGGGCGTTAACTGCATATACGCCATAATGATAATTTTATCGTTTTTCTGCACAAGGCGCGCCGCCGCCCCGTTTAAGCAGATAACGCCCGACCCGCGTTTTCCTGAAATGATATATGTTTCAAAACGGTTTCCGTTGTTGATATCGGCAACCTGTACTTTTTCGTACTCGTACATTCCAGCCGCCTCCATTAATTCGGAATCTATCGTTATGCTCCCTACATAATCGAGTTCGGCCTGCGTTACGGTCGCCCGGTGGATTTTGCTTTTTAATACCGTGATTTGCACTTACCTATACCTCACAAATAAAATTATCAATCAAACGTGTTTTTCCGATGAAAACGGCTGCCGCCGCCAATATACAGCCTTGCAGCTTTGTTATTTGTTCAATGGATTCACCGTCGACGATTTCGATATAGTCGATTTTCGCCATCGGCTCGGAGCCGATGATATTTTTCATCGCCGCTATTACTTTTTCCGCGTCACGCTCGCCGGATTTTACGAGCCGTTCCCCCTCAAAAACCGCTTTGCTCACAACACGCGCCGCTTTTCTTTCATCAGGGCTTAGATACGCGTTTCGTGAGCTTTTGGCAAGCCCGTCCGGCTCGCGTATAATCGGGCAGCCTATAATTTCCACGTCCATATCCAAATCCGCGGCCATTCTTTTGATTACCGCCAGCTGCTGCGCGTCCTTCTGCCCGAAGTAGGAACGGTCCGGCATTGTGATGTTGAACAATTTATTTACCACGGTGCAAACGCCGCGAAAGTGGATCGGGCGGCTCTTCCCGCATAGCTCCTTCGTAACCTTGTCCATGTCGACAAACGTGCAGAAATTTTCCGGGTACATTTCCTCCGGCGCCGGGTTGAAAATCAAATCAACGCCGGTTTTTTCGCACATTTCCGCATCCGCCGTAAAATCCCTCGGATAACTGTCCAAATCCTCCGATGGGGCAAACTGTGCGGGATTGACGAAAATGCTGACTACCGTTTTATCGTTTTCCTCCGCCGACCTTTTTATCAGGCTTTGATGCCCCTCGTGCAGATACCCCATCGTCGGGACAAAGCCAATGCTGTATCCGCGTTTTTTCCACTGCTTTATCTGTTTTCTTGTTTCTTGTATATTCGACAGAATTTTCATCTTTATAATTATTCCTTTTGAGGCGCTCAGACACAAAGTAACCATAAATAAAGGAATGATCATATCGCGCATGAGCGGCGGTTTCGCGCAAGCGGGAACCGCTCCCGCTTTAAATCGGAAGTTTGAATTTATTTAAGCTTCACCTTTCATATAGTTTTTCGATTATTTCATCCGATATATCATATTCATGCTCCACCGACGGAAAAGCCCCGTCCCCGACTTCCCGGCAGTATGCCGCGAACGCTTCCCTCATCTGCCCGCCGATATCGGCGTATTTTTTCACGAATTTGGGGGTAAAATCCGAGTACATTCCGAGCATGTCCTGATAAACCAGCACCTGACCGTCGCAAAAGCTTCCCGCGCCAATCCCGATTGTCGGAATACGCAGCGTACCGGTAATGAGCTTCGCCAGCTTGGACGGCACGCACTCCAAAACAAGCGCGAACGCTCCCGCCGCTTCAACCGCCTTGGCGTCGTTTAAAAGTTTACGCGCCGCTTCGGCGTCTTTCCCTTGAACCCGATAACCGCCAAGCGCGTGAATCGACTGCGGCGTTAGCCCCAAATGCGCCACAACGGGGATTGAAGCTTCCACAATCGCTTTAATCTGCGGGCATACGCTGGAACCTCCCTCAAGCTTGACCGCCTGCGCCCCCGTTTCCTTTATCAGCCGGCCGGCGTTGACTACCGCGTCATAAACAGAGGCTTGATACGACATGAACGGCATGTCCATTATCACAAGGGCATTTTTAACGCCCCTTACGACCGCTTTGCCGTGATGAATCATTTCCTCCATTGTAACCGGCAGCGTATCCTGATACCCCAGCATGACATTGCCGAGGGAATCGCCGACCAAAATGCTGTTTACGCCGGACTCGTCCATTAATTTTGCCGTCGAGTAATCATACGCCGTCAGCATTGAGAGCTTTTTTTGTTCTTCTTTCGCTTTCTGAAAGATTGCAACCGTATTTTTCATCCTTCATACTCCGTTTCTGAGTGAATTAACGCTTCCATATCCGAATAATCATAATCGTTATGCTTTTCCTTCGCTATTTCGATTAATTGCGCGGACAGCAGCTTATATAGCTTTCTTTCCTTTTCATCAAGGCAATCCATATGCTTTTTAACCGTTAACAAATCATTGCGCTCTACCGGGCCGGTCAGCGATTTTACCGCGCCGGCTTCCGCTATCCTTTCGCAATTGCCGAGGAACAGCGTTTTCAACGCGGTTGCGATAAATTCCTCATCAAAGCCGCACCCTCTGAGCAGCTTGCCCCCTGTATGCGCCAATGCTGCGGCATGGTTGCTTAAAAATACCGCGGCCGCGTGATATTCCGTTTTTTGCTTTTCATCAATGATGTGTACAGGATTTCCAAGCCGTTCGATGAACCGCTTTATGTCTTGCAGGTGCTTTTCGCTTCCCTCCAATGTGAAAAATGCCCGCGAAATTTCGTTGTATGAGTGATATTTTGAGCTTACCGCAAAAAACGGGTGGATTGAATACCCATACGCCAAATTGTTTTCAATCCCAACAAATACCTGGGACGACAAAGAGCCGCTGCAATGGCAAATGATTTTATTTTGTACCGGCATGGTTTTCAGGTTGTCCCAAACGAGCGCTATCGCATAATCAGGCACAGTCAAAAAAAGAACGTCGCTTACTGTTAAAACCTGCCCGACGGATTCATAATGATTTGTCGCCGTAAAAGCGGCGGCTTCCTTCGCGGATTCAGGATTACGGCTGTAGTAGCCTGTCACATCCACCCCGTGTTCCTTAAAGTATTTTCCTAATGTAAATCCAACCTTGCCCGCCCCGATAAATCCTACCTTCATTTATTCTTTAATACCCCTGACTTTTTGCAGATACTTTATCGCCGGATAAAAAAAGATACGATTATATTGTATCATGATCCCCCGCCTAAAACAACACTCGAAAAATCATACAAAAGAAAACCGCCGCTGTCAAAACGCGGCGGCGGCGATCCGTTCATAACCGCCCTTGTAATACCAGCACCCACAGCACGCAGGTTACAATGACAAAGAACGAGGCGATAATCACGCCCAGATTTTTTTTGCCTGCTTTGTCCAACTCTTCCGGCAGCGGCATCATGCGCGAAGCCTGAAGCGCCGCTTTGACGGGCTTATACAGCAGCATGGTGAAGGCGGCGTTCAGCCCGCCCTTGAGCAGATTGAACGGAACAAAAGCCGGCAATAACAGCCCGGCGACCTCCTCCCGCGGCACATTCATGTATATGGGCGTAATGAGGTAATTCCACAGCACCATCACCGCCGTAGTCATAAGCCATGCCGCTACAAGGCCGGTCACCGCGCCTTTCAGGGTACGTTTCCTTTTATAAATAAACGAAGCCGTACAGGCAAAAGAACATCCCGCAATGATATTCATCAACAAGCCGATGGGGCCGTTGCTGCTTACGGTAAGCATCTCGGCAACAGACACAATAACCGTAATCATAAGTGCCGACAAAGGCCCGTAAAGAAACCCGCCGATCGTTATAATAACATCCTTGGGGTCATACTTTAGAAACAGAACCAGCGGGATACGCCCAAAGACCATGACAATGAATGCCAGGGCGCTTAGCATCGCTAAGACACAAATTTTTTTCGTATTTGTTTTCATGATTAACAGGCTCCTTTTTATTTACTTAGCCTGTTAAAAGGAAAAATCCCCGAAACCCATGTTCGAGGACGAATTAAGTCATAATAGACCCGCGTTTCTTTCATCCGGACTATACCGTCGGTCAGGGAATCGCACCCTGTCAGCCTTAATGCTAATTACTGATGAAAACCACAAAGACAATATGGTTTCTGTTAGTGATTAGCATCTGGGCTCGCGGACCTGTGGCTTTCGCCCATCACCGCCGGTGAGGAATCACACCTCGCCCTGAAACAGACTATTTAGTTGATTTAAGTATACTATGTTTTTTATACATTGTCAAGGCCGATATACAAAAGCTGCTTAATCTCGCGGCATTTACCGGTTTTTTCATCAACATCGAGCAGCGCGCCGGAAAGGCGTATATCCTCGGTATCAACCTCAAAAAAAACGGGCAGGTTCGTCCTCGCTCGCTCCACCGCAAGGGGGGCCTTGACGCCCAGCACGGAATTTCGCCCGCCGCACATACCAAGGTCGGTCACATACGCGGTGCCGTTCGGCAAAATTCCCGCGTCAGCCGTCGGTACATGCGTGTGCGTGCCCAGAACCGCCGTGACCCTGCCGTCAAGATAGTACCCCATGCACAGCTTTTCCGCCGTAGCCTCCGCGTGAAAATCAATGATGATATTCGGCGTATCGGCTTCCTCCAGTATCTTGTCGATGCAATCAAACGGGCAGCCGATATTCTGCATAAAGGCAACGCCCTGCAAATTCACCACGCAGACGCGGTGCTCCGGATGGTCGTAGACGAACCACCCCGCCCCCGGGGCTGTGCTGTGGTAGTTCGCGGGGCGTATCAGCCCGTTTTTCCTTTGCAGGGCGCGGTAAACGTGGCGGCGGCGCAAAATGTGATTGCCGCCCGTGATGACGTTTACGCCCGCGTCAAACAAAAGCTTCACGCTGCCCGGCGTCGCGCCGTTGCCTTCCGCCGAGTTCTCACCGTTCGCCATAACCATATCAATAGAATATTTCTTCCTGAGCAAAGGCAAAACCTTTGTCACATGTTCACAGCCTGAAGGCCCTACGATATCTCCAATTGCTAAGATAACCAATTCCATCCCCCATTAACCAGCCCCCGCATTGCGGGGGCGGTTATTTACTTATCTTCCATAAGGGTTACCGTGACATCAAACGTATTGTTGTCGTTTGCGCCTAAAGCCCTGTAAAGCGTAAGCGTAACCCTGTCTCCCGGCCTGTGTTTTTCAAGGTTGCCCCTAAGGTCGCCTGTCGTGAAAATACGCTCGCCGTTAATATGCGTGATGATATCAAATTTTTGAATCCCCTTATTATTTAAGTCCGAATCGGGGTCTATCGCCTCGATGCGTATACCCATCACAAGGCCCGTGTTCCTTGCGTCGATTTCATCAATCGCGCGCGCGGTAATGCCGAGCTTTACGCGCCCTGTTACGCGACCGTTGTTTACAATATCCTCAACAATCGGCACCGCCTCTGAAATCGGTATCGCAAACCCGATGCCCTCGAACCCGTGGGCGACAATCTTTGACGAGTTGATGCCGATTACCTGCCCGTACTGGTTTACAAGCGCGCCGCCGGAGTTGCCCGGGTTTATCGCGGCGTCTGTCTGGATAAGCGGTATGTTCATCGGTAAATTCGCAGCGTTTGGAATCTCGCGGTTCACGGCGGAGACAATACCCTGCGTGACGCTGCCCGCAAGTGTTTTTCCACCCGGGTTGCCGATGGCGATGACCTGCTCGCCGACCTCAATCTGGTTGGAGTCTCCGAAAACGGCGGGGGTCAAATCAGATGCGTCGTTGATTTTCAAAACGGCAAGGTCGGTGAGAGGGTCCGCGCCGATTAAATCGGCGTCCTTCGGCGTGCCGTCGTGCAGGATTACCTTAAAGTCTGTGCCGCCCGCAACAACATGCGCGTTTGTGATAATATAGCCGTCAGCCGTCATGATAATGCCGCTGCCCTCGCCTGTCTCGGCGATTGTCATATCAGGCCGAAACTGCACCACGCCGACAACGGAGGGCGATACCGCCCGCGCGACCTGCGGCGTCGTCATTTTCTCGCCGATGGGCAGCGCTTCTGAAACCTGCGGCCGGCTTGCTGTTTCAAGCTGTACCGCCGGGGCCGCCGGATTGTCCTGCTCTTCGGTGACCGATGACGCGGGGATTTCCGCGACGGCATTCTCAAGGTCCGCTGTAAACGAGCTTATCACCCCAAACATAGACATGCCGATAAGACCCGCGGCAAGCACGCAGATAAGCGCCGTCATAAACACGACAAGCCCGCGGTTGCGCTTCCTCTTCGGTTTTTCCCCTTGCCGGCTGCCGGCGGCTTTGTCGTAATCCTGAAAATTCCACTGGTAATGGTCGTGCTGCGGCTGCTGCCAGCCGCTGTTGGGGTTGTACTGGTACTGCTGGCTCGTGTTGTGGTCGGGCCACTGCCGGTACGGCTGTTGCTGGTATCCGCCCGGCTGATACGGCGGCCTGTATCCCTGCCCGTAGCCGTGGGGAGTTGTCCCGTTCTGGTTTTGAACCCAATATTCGTTTACGGGCGGCGCGGGGCTTTGTTCCGGCGGGGCTTCGGCCTGCGCGTTTACGGCAGGCTCGTTTTCGGGGCGATCCACCGCTTCGTTTTCCGGGGTTTTGTTGTTTTCGTCGTATTCGTTAAATAAATTCATATCCCAGCCTCCATAAGCATGATTATCATTACCAATATTATACACGGTATTTGTTAAGGACAAATAAACACGTTTTAAATACTCTTTATTTGAATTTTTACCAGACCGTTAACACTTGGATTGTTTTGCAATCGTGTGAACCGCCGTTTATGTTTTTTCACATCTCGATGCCGCCGGTATGGAGCATTCAAATTCCGCGTATTCGCCCGGTACGCTACGCACAAATATCTCGCCCTTGTGGTAGTTTAAGATGGTGCGCGTGATATGCAGCCCCAGCCCCGCGCCTTGTTTGTTTAAGCTTCGCGATTTGTCGGATTTATAAAACCGTTCAAAAAGCTGCGGCATCTCCTGCTTTTCTATCCCCTGCCCGGTGTTGCGCACCGCCATATAAACCATTCTGCCGTCGTTTCCGTACCGGAACGAAAGCCTGCCGTCTTCCTCTACAAACTTGACCGCGTTCTCCACAAGGTTGTAAACCACCTGATGGATCAAATCCTCGTCGGCGAAGACCATGATTTTGTCTTCCTCAAGCCCTTCAATCTCCACGCGTTTATCGGTGATGACCTGCTCAAACGTAAACACCGCCTGCCGCACAATCTCGCTTAAGTCGAATATAACCGGGTTTAAGACAAGCTCCCCCGCCTCAATCCGCGCGGAATCGAGCATGGAGCGCACAAGCCGCGAAAGGCGCTTGACCTCCGCCGAGACGATTTGCAGGTACTGTGTGCGTTTTTCCTCCGGCACCGTGCCGTCCAGAATACCGTCCACAAACCCGCCGATTGTCGTCATCGGCGTCTTAAGCTCGTGCGAGACATTGGCGACAAACGAGCGCCGCGAGTTTTCGGTTGTGGCAAGCGTCGAGGCCATGTTGTTAAAAGCCATGGCGAGCTTGCCGATTTCGTCGTACCCCGCAATGGGCACGCGTACCGAAAAGTCGCCCTGCGAAAAGCTTTGCGTTGCCGATAGCATTTCGTTTAGCGGCTTTACAAGGTTGGCGGTGATAAAATAAATCAAAATAAACGCGATAATCAAAATCACAACGGCGCTGATGATAAACATCTCAATCAGGCTGCGCATAAACTCGTTCATATCGGAGGCCGACGCCGCCGTAAACACCACGCCGACAATCACGTTGTCGGAAACAACAGGAACCGCCACGACATACTGCGGCTCCGCGAACACTCCGCCAAGCAGCCCGGTCTCTTCATAAATACCGGTTTCCAGCACTCTTTTCATGACGCTTTGCGGGACAGGCCCGCGCATATGCACGCCGAACGCCATCTCGCCCGACACTTTTGTAAGAAAAATCTCGGCGTCTATCGCGCTTGCCAAAACACCGTACGCAAGCGTGAGAATCCTGGAGTTTACGATGCTGCCGGTACTGCTGCTGTAGCTGTCCGCCGTGATGGCGGCGGCCTGTCTCGCGTTACGCGCCAGCATATTGTATTTTTCGCGTTCCAGAAACTGCGACGCAAATGCCAGAAGCACAATGCCAAGCACCATGACGCTTGAAATCACGCACATGGAGCAGATAGCAAAATACCGTTTGAAAAGACTGTTTCTCAGCATTAGACCTCTCCGGAAATTATTCACGGCGGCGCAACCGGTATTTTTGCCGCCTGTCTTCGTTGCCAGAACCCTTTAATACATACAGTATTGCCGGAACCTGTCGCCTTGACAGGCGGCAAAAATCTTCGATTATCCGCTCACGCCCAATTCCCGAAGAGGTCTATTCCTTCACTTCGAACTTGTACCCCACGCCCCAGACGGTTTTCAGCGTCCATTTGTCCGAGGCGCCCTCAAGCTTTTCGCGCAAGCGCTTTACGTGTACGTCAACCGTCCTGCTGTCGCCGTAATACTCAAAGCCCCAAACCTCGTCGAGAAGCTGGTCGCGCGTATAAACGCGGTTCGGGTTTGTCGCTAGGTGGTAGAGCAGCTCAAGCTCCTTCGGCGGCGTATCAATAACCTTACCGTTTACCTTAAGCTCATATTTCGTCATGTTCACGATCAGGTTGTCGTAGCTTACCTCTTTGCTGTCCGGCATGCCGGATGATTTGCCTGTACGGCGCATAACCGCCTTGATTCTCGCGACGATTTCCTTGGAATCAAAAGGCTTTACGACATAATCGTCCGCGCCCAGCTCAAGGCCCAGAACCTTATCGAAGGTCTCGCCCTTTGCCGTAATCATAATAATCGGGCAGTTCGATTTCTTCCGGATTTCCCTGCATACCTGCCAGCCGTCAAGCTTCGGCATCATAATATCAAGCAACACCAAATCGGGATTTTCCGCCGCGAATTTCGCCGTCGCTTCCTCGCCGTCACCTGCAATCACAACGCTGTAGCCTTCTTTTTCAAGATAAAGCCGTAACAGCTCCGCTATGTTTTTATCGTCGTCCGCAACCAGTATTTTCCCCATTGACATGTTTTTGTTCATTCCTTTCGCTGCTTTTTGAACTTTTGTATCTTTTTTATTATATCATTATATCGCAGTTTTTTCCATAGTAATGAATAATCTATAAAACTTTTTCGCAATTGGCGTTAACACACGCCAAAAATACTTGATTCATATGACTTTTGTGTTATACTTAGGTTTAATTAGAGTTGACGGGAGTTTTTGTGAAAACATGAAGCTTGGTATGGTTGGCCTGCCGAACGTCGGCAAAAGCACCTTATTTAACGCGATTACAAACGCCGGCGCCACGAGCGTGAACTATCCTTTTTCCACAGTGAAATCGAACGTCGGGATTGTTCCCGTGCCCGATAAAAGGCTGGAGGCGCTGGCTGAAATCTACAGTCCGGAAAAGATTACGCCCGCCGTTTTAGAATTTGTCGATATCGCCGGGCTTGTAAGGGGGGCCGGCGGCGGCGAGGGGCTTGGGAACAAGTTTTTGTCGAGTATCCGCGAGGTTGACGCGATTGTCCACGTCGTCCGCTGCTTTGAGGACAGCGAGATTGTACACGTCGATGGAGATGTGAACCCCAAGCGCGACATCGAAACGGTTCAACTGGAGCTTGTTTTCGCGGATATCGATATTGTGGGGCGCAGGCTTGACCGCACTGAAAAGGCCGCGAAGGCGGATAAGAAGCTTCTGGCGGAGGCCGGCCTTCTGGCACGGCTGAAGGCGTATCTTGAGGACGGCAAGCCCGCGGGCAGCTTTGAAGCGGATGAAAACGAAGCCGCCATTATCGCGGAAATGCCGCTTCTGTCAAGCAAGCCGGTCATTTACTCCGCAAATTTAAGCGAGCGAGATTTTACGGATAACCTTGGCGATAACAGGTTTTACAGACAGGTGCGCGAAATCGCCGCGGCGGAGGGTTCCGAGGTTCTGCCGGTATTCGCGAAGTTTGAGGAAGAAATCTCCGGCATGCCGGAAAAGGACAAGCTGATGTTTTTGGCCGATTTGGGGCTTTCGGAATCCGGGCTTGACCGCGTCATCCAAACCGGGTACTCGCTGCTGGGGCTTATCAGCTTCCTCACCGCGGGCAAGCCGGAGGTAAGGGCCTGGACAATCAAGAAAGGCACAAAGGCCCCGCAGGCCGCCGGAAAAATCCACACGGATCTGGAAAGAGGGTTCATCCGCGCGGAGGTTATCGCGTTCGACGACCTGATTTCCTTGAAAAGCATTCAGGCGGCGAAGGAAAAAGGGCTTGTGCGTTTGGAGGGTAAAGAATACACCGTTTCGGACGGCGACGTGATACTGTTTAGGTTTAATGTTTAGAGAAAGGATGTTACGATGAAAAAAATTGCATTACTTATGGCCGTTATCGTTATGTTTTCAGCGCTTGCCCCCGCGGCTTCGGCGTCTACCGGACGTCCGCCCGCGAACCCGCCGCGCGGCCTTGAAGAGCGGGTTATGAAGGCGCTTGAGGCCAACACGGACACGCGCGGCTGGCTGTACATCCCCGGCACCACCATAAACGGGATTATCGTGCAGGACAACCCGGTTACCGTGCAGGACGAAAGAACCGGCGAAAATCTGGTTCGCGGCAGCCACTTTTACCACTCGCACAATTTCGACAAGCAGGAAGACCCCCGCGGAACCCCGTACATTGACCACCGGAGCCAAATGAGGCTCGGCGCAATGCCGCGCAACACGGTCATATACGGCAAAAGCGACACCGACGACCCGAACGGCGCGGGCTTTGCCCAGCTCAAAAAATACCTTGACGACGACTTTGCCGCGAAGAACCCGTACATCTATTATTCCGACGGACGCAACACCTATACGTTTTTGGTCTTTGCCGTGTTCCAGACGCACATGGGACTGCCTTACAACGTGCCGGATTTAAGCACTGCCGAAATGCGCGAGGTGCTGAGCACGGCGAAGCAGCTTTCCGTAAGGGAATACCACGACAGCTACCAGCCCAGCGACACCGCGCGGATTCTGACGCTTTCCACTACCGTTTCCACTGTGGACGAAGCGGAAACCTTTATGCCGCCCGAGTATTTCAGGTTCGTCGTGATGGCGAAGGCCGTCGTTCCGAGAGCGGCATAATTCCAAAAGAAAAAACTCCCGTGAGGGAGTTTTTTCTTTTGGAATGGATAATTGGGTTAATACTTATCATCTCACATTGGGGGACGAAGGCAAGCTTCGCAGTATGCTTATACTATGCTTGTCCTAAGATTGCTCTAACACGGAAAATTGATTCTCAACCTCACTTCGGAACTTGGCATTTCTTGCAAAATATAGTATAACCAGCCCCTCCAAGACAATTCGCACATAGAACAATGTAATGATGTACGTATTGTCGAAGGGAAAAATCAACACGCTACCATTTAAGAAAT
>Ga0099364_10012292_pt1 | contig 11571 bp, 7 predicted proteins | sample TergutTh196P3_FD_73070 | JGI IMG/M metagenome (GOLD analysis project Ga0099364, IMG submission 73070) | Microcerotermes parvus P3 segment gut microbial communities from Pointe-Noire, Republic of the Congo - Th196 P3 | ecosystem: Host-associated > Arthropoda: Insects > Digestive system > Gut ...
TAGGCGCGACAGGACGTCGCGCCAGCCGCCGTTGCGCATGGACGCGCAATTGGCGGCGTTAGGATTCGCGTCATGCCATTGCCTTGACCGGCCGAAGCCGTGAGTTCTGAGCGATGCGCCCATCACCCGCCTGGAGACTGAACCGTCCGTTCAAATTAGGCCGGTGGGGCGCTCTGGCTCAAGCAGCAATTCTTGTGTTTTTTCCCGCTTCCGCAGGGGCAAGGGTCGTTTCTGCCGATTTTTGCGCCGGAACGCCGGATGGTCTCTTGCTTTTTCTCACGCGGCGGTACGACGGCTTGCGCCGGCAGCGCACCGGACATTCCGGAGGGGCTGCCCGGCGCCCCGGCGTCGCCGGGGTCCGCAAAGGCATCTTTGCGGCCAACGCCGTCGCCGATGACCCGCTTCCGCTCCGTCGTGGTTTGGACGGTCACGTTGTAGCAGAACTTGACGGTGTCCTCCTTGATGGACTGCACCATCAGCTCAAACATATCAAATCCCTCGTTCGCATAGGCGGCCGCAGGATCCTGCTGGCCCAATGCGCGCAGGCCGATGCCGCTTTTCAACTGGTCCATGGCGTCGATGTGGTCCATCCACTTGTTGTCCACAACCCGAATCAAGATCATGCGCTCCAAATCCCGCATCCGATCCGCGCCGATTTCCGCTTCTTTTTGCTCGTAAAGCTGCGCAAACGTCTCGAGGATATGGGCTTTCAGACTCGCTTCCTGCAAAGAATCCATGGCTTCCTTGCTGTAGCGTAGCGGGGGAAAGGCAGCGCAAATCCGGCTTAGGGCACTCGACAATTCTTTCAAATCCCAGTCTTCCGGGTATTTGGAGGCGATGGTAATCGGGTCTACACATTCGTCAACGAGTTCGGCCACCATGTTGATGATGTAGTCGCGCAAGTCCTGTCCGAACAGCACCTTGCGGCGCTCATCGTAAATAATCTCCCGCTGCTTGTTCATCACGTTGTCGTACTGCAAGACGTATTTGCGGATGGAGAAGTTGCGCCCTTCCACGCGCTTTTGCGCGTTTTCGATGGACTTGGTCAGCAGTCCAGCCTCGATGGCTTCCGTTTCCCCAACGCCCAGCCGGGTTACGATGTTTTGCATTCGTTCGCCGCCAAACAGGCGCATCAGTTCATCTTCCAAAGAGATGAAAAACTGTGTGCGGCCCGGATCGCCTTGCCGCCCCGAACGGCCCCGAAGCTGATTGTCGATGCGGCGGGATTCGTGGCGCTCCGTACCGATGATGCAAAGGCCGCCAAGTTCCCGGACTTGTTGCTGTTCTCCCGACCGCTCGGCCTTGTACTTGTCCAGCAGGCGGTGAAATTCTTCCCGAATGGCAAGCTGAGCGGGGTCGTCGGAGGGCACGAAACTGGCCGCAAACAGGATGTCCGCTTCCTCGCGCCCGTTTTTGCGCATCTCACGTTTGGCTTCGAACTCCGGGTTGCCGCCCAAAATGATGTCGGTGCCGCGCCCGGCCATATTGGTGGCGATGGTGACTGTGCCCAACCGGCCCGCTTCCGCAATGATTTCCGCTTCCCGGTCATGCTGCTTGGCGTTCAGCACATTATGCTTGACGCCTCTTTTTTTCAGCATGTCGCTGATGATTTCAGACCGTTCGATGGAGATGGTGCCCACGAGGACCGGCTGGCCCTTTTCGTGAACCTCCTTGACCTTATCCGCAATGGCCAAAAACTTGCCGCGTTCGGTACCGTAAATGGAATCCTCCATATCTACCCGCGCAATGGGCTTGTTCGTCGGGATGGCGACGACGTCCATGTTGTAAATATCCCGAAATTCCGCTTCCTCGGTCTTGGCGGTGCCGGTCATGCCGGACAGTTTTTGATACATCCTGAAATAGTTTTGAATCGTAATCGTGGCCAGGGTTTTGGACTCGGAACGCACCAGCACCCGCTCCTTGGCCTCGATGGCCTGGTGGAGGCCGTCGCTGTATCGGCGCCCGAACATCAAGCGTCCGGTAAATTCATCGACGATGACGATCTCGCCCTCGTTGACGACATAGTCCACATCGCGCTTCATCAAATTTCTGGCCTTTAGGGCTTGCAGCACATGGTGGTTGATTTCCATGTTTTCGGGGTCGGAGAAGTTTTCCACCTTGAAAAACGTTTCGCATTTGGAGACGCCCTCTTCCGTGATGGAAACGGTTTTGTCCTTTTCGTCCACGGTGAAATCCGTTCCCGCCCGAAAGCCTTTCACAAATCCATCCGCAATCTTATAAAGTTCTGTCGATTTTGTTCCCGGCCCTGAAATAATCAGCGGCGTCCGCGCCTCGTCGATCAAAATGGAGTCCACCTCGTCGATGATGGCAAAGTTAAGTGGCCGCTGCATCATTTCTTCCCGGTAGATGACCATGTTATCCCGCAGGTAGTCGAAACCAAATTCGTTGTTCGTCCCGTAAGTGATGTCCGCGTTGTAGGCGTCATGTCGCTCGGCGCCGGTGACCGCGTGGATGACACAGCCGACGGTCAGCCCCAAAAACGTATACAGCTTCCCCATCCACTCCATATCGCGCTTGGCGAGGTAATCGTTGACCGTGACGACGTGGAGGCCCTTGCCGTCCAGCGCGTTCAGATACGCGGCAAGGGGGGCGACCAGGGTTTTACCTTCCCCGGTTTTCATCTCGGCGATTCGCCCCTGGTGCAGGACGATGCCGCCGATGAGCTGCACCCGGAAATGCTTCAAGCCAAGGCTGCGAAAGGCCGCTTCCCGGCAGACCGCAAAGGCTTCGGGCAACAGGTCGTCAAGCGTCTCGCCCTCGGCAAGCCGCTTGCGAAATTCCGCCGTTTTGCCGCGCAGTTCCGCGTTGCTCATGGCCTGCATTGCCTCGTCAAAGGCTTCGATTTTGTCCGCAAGTTTTTCGATCTTTTTGATTTCCTTGGCGTTCAAATCACCGAATATTTTTTCCATTACGCCCATGGTGCTTGTCCTTTTTCCTCTCTCTCGCACATTGCGGTGGCCGTATTACCCCGCCTGTCGGCAGATTTGGCCGGCCGGACAGGTTATTGCTGGTCGAGGGGTTCTTTTGTCACGGCGATTTCCAGCGCTTTTTTTTCATCCGCCTTTGTCACCGTGACCAGCAAGTGCTTGTAGCGGAACGAGTCGCCGACCTGCGGCAGCTTGTCCAGTGCGACGACGACCCATCCGTTTACGGTGGTGACGCGCGCTTCTTCTTCCTCAATGTCGAAATAATTTAGCATCTTCTCGATGTTTGCGCTGCACATCACCCGATAGGAACCATCTTGCTGCGGCAGGATCTCTTGTGCGGTCTCCTCGTCGTGTTCGTCAAAAATTTCACCGACCAACTCCTCGATGATGTCCTCCATGGTCACGATTCCCTCCGTGCCGCCGTACTCGTCCACGATGACCGCGATGTGCGTTTTGATCCGCTGCATTTTTTTCAGCAGCGCGGCGATTTTGACGGAACCGGTCATAAAGACGACCGGCTTCACATAATCCCCAACCGCTTTGTCGGTTCCCGCGATGTAATTGCTGAAATCCTTTTGGTTGAGGACGCCCACAATTTTGTCGATGCTTTCCTCGTACACCGGCAGCCGGGAAAACCCTGTCCTCTTAAAGACTTCGGAAATCTCCTCCTTAGAAATATCCATTTCGATGGCGATCACATCGACGCGGGGCGTCAAGACATCCCAAGCTTCCAATTCGTTAAACTCAATGGCATTTTGAATCAGCTCGCTGTGCTCCGTGTTGATGCCGCCCTCGGTCTCCGCTTCCTCCACGATGGTCAACAATTCCTCGCCGGTGATCGTTTTTTCCGCATGTAGCGAAAATACCCTTGCAATCAGCGCTTTCCACCGCCCGAACAAGAACGTCAGCGGCGTAAGCGCAAACAGCAGTGCGCGGGCGAGCGGGGCGGAAGTCAAGCAGAACCTTTCCGGGATTTCCCGGGCGATGACCTTGGGCGTAAATTCCGCGAAAATGAGGATAATCAAGGTGATGAGCGCGGTGGAAATCAGCGCCCCCCTCGGGCCGTACAAGTCTACAAGCAGCAATGTGGCGATGGACGCCATTGCGATGTTGACGATGTTGTTTCCAATCAGGACGGCGGAGAGCAACCGGTCGTAATTTTCCGCCAAGCGCAGGACGAGCGCGGCGCGGCGGTTCCCCTCCAGCGCCATGTTCTTCACCTTGACCCGGTTGAACGACGTAAACGCCGTTTCTGTTCCTGAAAAATACATGGAAAAAGCAAGAAGAACCAAAATCGCGGCGCCCAGCGCCGTATAGTGACTGTCCACGTAGAAAGAAATCCTCCTTATTATGTTACAAACGCATTGTAAATCGCTTTGGTCGCCGCGTCAAAATCCTTGTTCTCCACGCCCACGATGATGTTCAGCTCGCTGGAACCTTGGTCGATCATGCGAATGTTGACGCCCGCTTCCGCCAGCGCACCAAACAGCTTTGCGGAAACGCCCGGCCTCCGGGCCATGCCGCACCCGACGGTGGCGATCAGCGCCATGTCGTCAAACACATCGACGGTGTCCGGCTTCAGATTGTTGCGGATGTCCTCGAGAATTTCGTCGAGCTTTCCGTTGATGTTTTTGTTTTTAACGACGAGGGAAACCGTGTCAATGCCGCTTGGCATATGCTCGGCGATGATGCCGTAATCTTCCAGAATACCCAAGGCCCGCCGCAAAAATCCCCGTTCGGCTTTCATCCTCGTTTTGTAGAGGGCGATGACGGTAAAATCCTTGCTGCCCGCAATGCCTGTGATGATCCGGTCGTCCGAAGTGCTTTCTTTGGCCGTAATCATCGTGCCGGGATTCTCCGGCTCGTTTGTGTTGCGGATGTTGATGGGAATATTGGCGATTCTCGCCGGGTGAACCGCATCTTCATGCAGCACGGAAGCGCCCATGTAAGACAGTTCCCGCAGTTCCTTGTAGGAAATGCTGCCGATGGGCAGCGGCTTTTCGATGATCCTTGGATCGGCCATCAGAAAGCCGGAAACGTCGGTCCAATTTTCGTAGACGTCGGCCCCGACTGCCCGGGCGACGATGGCGCCGGTGACGTCCGAGCCGCCTCTGGAAAAAGTCTTAATGCTGCCGTCCGGGCGCGTGCCGTAAAATCCGGGCAAGACCGCGCACTCATGTTTGCGCAGCGCTTCGCCGAGCGCTTTATTGGTGGCGTCCGCCAAAAACCGGCCTTGCTTGTCAAACAAAATCAAGCCCGCCGTGTCCACGAAATCAAAGCCCAGCAGTTCGGCGGTGATCATCGCGTTCAAATATTCGCCCCGGCTGGCGATGTAATCTTCCGACGCGCCACCGCGCAGATTGTCTTTCATTTCTTCAAATTCACGAAGAAGATTGAGGCTTCCGCCCAGATTGACTTGAATCGCCAGATAGCGGTCGCAGATGACTTGAAAGACTTGCTCGTAGGGTAAGTTGCGCTCGTTATGCGTTTTGCAAAGGTACAGGAGATCGGTGATCTTGCTGTCGCCGTCGAATCGTTTGCCGGGCGCGGATACGACGACATATCGCCTGTCCGGGTCGCCCTCTATGATTTGCTTGATTTTGGTCAACTGTATCCCGTCAGCCACCGAAGAACCGCCAAATTTGGATACTTTTAGCCCCATGCGCCTATTCCTCCTTATTTATTGCTCCGCCAACTAAATATTGAATATTTAGCTATCGGAGCAATATATTTCGCCTAATCCCCATTGTAACACAGCCTGTTGTTTGAAACAATTCAAATTTTTACAGGGTGAACCTCTTCTGTTTTTGACACTTGCGTCGGCCTATGGTAAAATGAGGAAAGGCCGCTATGACCTTGGCGCTTAAATGGGTTTTTTGGCACCGCATGTGTCAAGAGGTGGATGATTGATGAGAAAAGATATTATGCGCGTATCGCCGCCGGCGAATCTGGCCGCCATATTTCCGTACATTATGAAACGCCGCTGTGATTCTCAAGTGTATTACCAAGTCGATTTGAACGCGGAGCCGCTGCTTGACTTGATCGATCAAACGCAAGCGCTTACTTTTTTTCAAGCGCTGCTGCTGGCGCTGATCAAAACCATGCGAGACCGCCCGCTGTTGAACCGCTTTGTCATGGGGCGCCGCCTCTACGAGCGGCGGAACATCGACATCAGCTTCATCGTCCGCCGCCCTACGGACGGTGACGGCAGCGAAAGCCACGTCAAGCTGCGCTTTGCGTCAAACGAAGACGACCCGAGCATCATTGAAAAAATTGCGCTCCGCATGGCGGAAGCGCAAGTGGGTGTGGACATCACCGGCGGCGCCGCGTTCGGGTCGCTGATGGCGCTGCCGGGGTTTTTGCGGCGGGCAGCCGTCAGTTTTCTGTCTTGGCGGGATTTTCACATGGGCTTTCCAAAAGGTCTTGAGGAGGCCGACCCGCTCCACTGTAGCGCCTATGTGGCGGAGTTGGGCGTTGAGGGCGTCAGCGCGCCTTTTCACCACCTCGCCGAATGGGGGACCTGTTCGATGTTTCTGGCCATCGGCACAGTCGGCCCGAAACTCACCATCGACGAAAGCGGCTTTCCTGTCGTTCGGCAAATGGCTGAAGTGAAAGTAACCTTTGACGAACGCATCGCGGACAGCAATTACTTTGCACGGGCATTGGAGATTTTCAAGAACTATGTGGAGTCTCCCGAAACGTTGTATGACGCGGATGCCATATCGGAATACGCGCAGCGCCGCCTGGCGGCGGCGGTGGAACAATTCGAGCCGTTCGACCCCTATGCGCCGCGCTACCCGGATGCGGCGGCGGGTCAATCTGAGTCTTTCGGCCCGGACGCGTCTGGATTCGGAGGCGGCGGGCAGCCGGATGCGGATCAGTTCCGGCCTTTTGAGGCGGACGCGCCGCGATTTGGAGGAGAGCAGCCGGACACGCCAGACCCGTTCAGCGTCGAGCAGGCCGGTCGCTGAAAACCAAAAGTTCCTTCATCATTTATCTAAGCCTTTGCCGCTAATCGAAAGAACTTTAGTTCGCCGCTTTCACGGCCTTTCCATCCTCGATTTCAGCGGCCGGGGAGGTGATGACAAGGTCGCCGGGGCTGAGGCCCTCCAGCACTTCCGCGTACCGCCCGCCCACAAGGCCGACTTCTATTTTTTGAAGCTTCGCCCGGTTGCCCTCTACCAGGTAGACATGGTGTTCCCGGTTGATTTCAAACAAGGCGCTTTCCGGTATGCGCAGCACATGCTCCTTTCTTTCCGCAACGATTTCGAGGTTGACGTCACTTCCTAGGCGCAACGTTTTCTCGCTACTCAACGTGATTTCAACAGGAACCCGCTTTTGGAGGATGCCCAAATCCGACATCACATCCCGCGCACTGACGAATATCTTGCTTACGACGGCGTTTTCGTCGATTAGGCGCTCGCTTTCGCTGAACACACGGGCGTGGTTTCCTTCCGCAAGCGCGTCCGCGTCTTCCGCAATCAAGTTGGCTTCCACATAGATGTTCGTGATGTCTGCAATTTCCAGCAGCGGCACGCCGGGCGACACGATTTCCCCCTCGCGTACCCATACCGCCGTCACGGTTCCCGCAATCGGCGCGGCGACCCCTTGCGCCCCGCTCAGTTCGGACAGGCTGGCGGAAAGCCCGGCGATGGTGTGGTTTAGGGCTGCGATTTGCGATTCGATTTGGCTGACCGCCGTCACCGCATTGTTATACTCATCGAAGCTGACGGCGCCTTCCTCGTAGAGGGTGTTATTGCGCGCCGCCAAATCCTTTGCCAGGTAAAGCTGTGCTTGCAGCCCCGCAACCTGTGCGCGTATGCCGTTGATGTCCGCGCTGAGGCTCTCGGTCGTGCCGTCCGCCGCATACGAGGCCAAAAGCTGTCCCTCCGCCACCGCGTCGCCTTCCGAAACGAGTAGCGCCGCAATCTGTCCGTGCGCTTTTCCACTGACCGCAACGCTGTCCCTTGCTTGTATGCTGCCTGTTTCCGTAATGAACTTTTCGACGGCACCTTGTTCGGCCGGGGCGAGGGAAACCACGGCGGCGCCCCCCATGGCGGCAACCGCAATCGCGGCGATGACTGCCAAGGCAATGCCTGCGGCGATGAGCTTCCCTTTTAGGCCCTTTTTCTTCTTCATACCCTCTTCTCCCAATTCCGAATTCCGGTTTCCGTCATTGCGAGCAGCCGTAGGCTGCGAAGCAATCCAGAACGCGCAACTCTCAACGCGCAACTCTCAACGCGCAATTCTCAATTCTCAACTCTCAATTCTCATTTCCCCATTACGCCATCCTGTTTTTTAACGCGCTCATCAAATCCAGCTTTTTAATCTTTTGATAGGCGGCGGCTTGTGCGAACAGCACAAACAACGCCGTAAAACCTGCCGCCGCCGCCATCGCCTGCACATTGGCCGTCAATTCGAACAGATAGATGTCCGTGCTGACCATGGCCGACATGGACGACAGCATGGACATGCCCAGCGGGATGCCCGCCAGAATCCCCGCCGCCAGCAGCATGTTGTTTTCATTGACAATCATGCGGAAGATGTCGTTGTTTCCAAAGCCCAGCACCCGGAGTGCCGAAAACTCCGCTTCCCGCTCGCCGATGATGATGATCGTCGCGTTGTACACGACGCAAAAGCCCAAGATGCCGGAAAACACCACCATAAACCCAATCATCGCATTCATCATGCCCATGTATTCCTCAAATATGTTCCGTGCGTCTTCGTTCGACATGACCGAAGCCACCCCCGGCACATCGGCCAGCCGCTCATATAGCTGTTCATCGTCCGCGTTTAGATACACGCCGTTGACGATGTGCCGCTCCATCAGCGTCTCGCCCATATAGCCGATGTCCATATAGGCGTTCGAGCCGAGCGTTTGCTTGACGACCTCCGCGATTTCGATGGTTACGCTGTTCCTGCCGGGAATAAACGAGTTGATCTTCACCGCGTCCCCCGCCGAAAGCCGCAGCCGGTTCGCCATGTTTTCGGAAATGAGCGCACCCGACTTAGGCAAGGCGACGGCATTACCGTTCAAGTCTTTGAACCCGTAAAAAATCGTGTCGCTTTGCAGCCCGATGACGCTGACGACTTGCGCTCTGTTTCCATGTTCAAACTCAAAGGGGTACTCCAATTTGCCTTCCATGTGCGACGCCTTGACCACATGCCGCAGATCGTTGACAGCCGACTGCTTCACCGGCGACCGGAACGCAATCATGTAATCCATCTTTTGAAATTCCGCATAATGCGTCGACATCATGTCGTCCATCGTCGAGGGCATACTGGTGGTAAACAGCATCAGCGCATACGTCATCGCAATGCCGGCCATTACAAAGCCCGCCCGTTTTTTGTTTCTGAAAACACTTTTGACGGTCAGCTTTTGCGAAAAGGAAAGCCGCCGCCAAAGGGGGGTGGCGCGCTCCAGCAGCACCCGCTTCCCCGCTTTTGGCGCTTCGCTCTTCATGCTGTCGGCCGGGGCTATTTTCAAGACGCCCCTTGCGCCCACAAGGCCCGACAAGGCGCAAAACACACAAGTCGCCGCCACCATCCACACGACCAGGGCCGGGTCAAACTCCGCCCGTAGCAGGGGAATATTGAAATACATCAGAAACACCCGCGTCAAGCCGCCGGCGCTCATCATACCCAGAAGCGACCCAATCAGGCCGCCGACAAATCCTGCGGCGACGGCATATTTCGCGTAATGGAGCAAAATGTTTCGGTTCGTATAGCCAAGGGCTTTCAGAACCCCTATTTTAACCCTGTCCCGCTTGACCATCCGCCCCAGCAGCATCAGCAGCACCAGCCCTGCCACGGACAAAAACATCACCGGCACGGCGGCGGACATGCGTTGCAGGCTTTCCACTTCCAGTTGGACGATGGCGCTGCTGGCTTGATCCTTTTGCTTGATGATTTGCCGAAGTCCGTAATTGGCCAACTGGGTTTCCAAGGACCGGATGATGGCGTCTTCGTCTGCGCCGGGGGCAGTGGTAATCAATACTTCATTGAAGCCGGAAATGCCCGACATTTGCTTGGCTAAGGCTTCTGAAATGAACACGATGCCAAACTTTTCGGGGTCGGTCAAAAAACTCTGCTCATCTTCCAAGAGATACACAAATTCGGGGTTGGCTGTGACGCCTGTGATGTCAAGTGCATAGCTTGCGCCGCCGTGCTGCACCCGCAACCGGTCGCCTTGGCCCAGTCCCCGGGCGACGGCGAATTGATCCAGAAGCATCGCTTCCCGGCTGTTTGGGGAAAGCCACTTTCCCTCCAGCAAAAAGCATGTGTTGATGGGCGTCTCCGCCCCTTTTGAGCTGATCAGCCTAATGTTTACCCGGTCTTTCGCATCCGTCGTGACGACGGGCGCTTCCAAAACAATGCGCCCTTCCGCCAGCGCAACGCCGTCGATGCGCTCCAAGTCTTTCACCTTTTGCGGCGGCACATGTTCCAGCACCACATACAAATCCGCAAAGTTGCTGATGTCGTAGTATTCGTTGACGGTGTTTTCGAGGTTGACCGCCGACAGATGCAGGGCAATGAACACGGAAATCCCGGCGACGATGATCGTCGTCACGGCGGCAAACTGGCCTTTTGAATTTTTAATCATGCGTAGAAGCATGACATCCAGCTTGTTCATTATTACCACTTGATTTCGCTTGCGGAAACGGGATTTGCAACGGCCTTGTCTTCCACAATTTTTCCGCTGTTCATGCGGATGACCCTGTCCGCCATCAAGGCGATGTCCGCGTTGTGGGTGATGACCATCACCGTTTTTTTCATGTCCACATTTACCTTGCGGAGCAGTTCTAATATTGAAATACCCGTCGCATAATCCAGTGCGCCCGTTGGCTCGTCGCACAGCAACAGCATCGGGTTTTTGGCGATGGCGCGGGCGATGGAGACCCGCTGCTGTTCCCCGCCAGACAGTTGCGAGGGGAAATGCTTTCGCCGCTCGTACAGCCCGACCGCTTCCAAAATTTCTCCGATGGGGAGCGCGTCTTCTGTTATTTCCGCGGCCAGTTCCACGTTTTCCTCCGCCGTAAGACTCGCCATCAAGTTATAGAATTGAAACACAAACCCCACTTTGGTGCGCCTGTATTCGGTCAGCTTTTTTTCGCTGTATGCCGTAATTTCCTCTCCTTTGGCAAAGACGCGGCCCGTCGTTGGGGTGTCCATCCCGCCCATGATGTTCAAAAGGGTGCTCTTGCCGGAGCCGCTGGGCCCAAGAATCACGGAAAACTCCCCCTCGGTCGAGGAGAACGTCGCGCCCCGCAGGGCGTGGACCTCCACTTCCCCCATCAAGTAGGTTTTGGTCAAGTTTTCTACGCGCAGAATTTCCATAGGCTTCCACTCTCAACTCTCAATTCCGCATTATGAATTGTGAATTGCGCCCCCTCTCGCGCTCGGCCTTGGCTCTCAATTCTCAATTCTCAATTCTCAACTCGCCCGTCAGGCCGCGCCGCCGCGCAGCGCTTCCTCGACGCCTTTGACCAATTGGTCGGCGCAAGAGGTCTGTTTGTTGCCGCAGCGGATGCCGGAAAGCCGTTCCTTGACCTGTGCCACGGGCATCCCCTCCACAAGGGACGCCACCGCTTTTAAGTTCCCGTCGCAGCCCCCGATAAACTTT
>Ga0099364_10012293_pt1 | contig 11570 bp, 9 predicted proteins | sample TergutTh196P3_FD_73070 | JGI IMG/M metagenome (GOLD analysis project Ga0099364, IMG submission 73070) | Microcerotermes parvus P3 segment gut microbial communities from Pointe-Noire, Republic of the Congo - Th196 P3 | ecosystem: Host-associated > Arthropoda: Insects > Digestive system > Gut ...
TTGAGAGGCACGAGCCCGTGGGATGTCATGATCGGCAGCTCCGGCGCCGTGTAGATGTCTCCGGCCTTCCGGCGGTCCATCCTGGCCTTGATGTCGTACTCGAACCCGTCCTGCCGGAATTTGCCGGCGTCCCTGCCGATCAGGTATCCCCGGATTATGCCCGCCAAATCCGACATGTTCAGCCCCAGGGGGGCTAACCGCCATCGTATCGGATGTATCTGGAGTTCCGGCTTGCCCATCTCCGTCTCCAACGTGAGGTCTCGTATGCCCGGGATCAGGCGGCCCCTGGCCCTGACCTCCTCGGCTATGGAGTAGAGCACGTCCAGGTCCTCGCCTTGTATCCGTATCTCTATGGGGCTGCCGAATCCCACGCGAGTGTCTTGAACAGCGAATTCCACTCCCTCCAGTGTGGCCAGAAACGGGCGGATCCTGTCGGCCACCTCTTGAGTCGAGGGTCGGTCAGGGACGTCGCGCAGGTAAACCGCCACGGACGACCTGAATACGACGCTGCTCCGCGCGGACGCCCCAATCGTGGCAACCACGTTGTTTATAAATTCCATCTCAGGCATGGAGTTTATAAAATCCTCGACGAGACGCGTCCTTCTGTCCGTCTCCTCTATGGAGACGTTGTTGTCGAACGTAAGGTCTATAGTAATCACGCCGTCGTCCATGACAGGCATAAACTGAGTCCCGATCAGTCCGCCCAGTCTCAGCGCGCCGGCCATCATCCCCGCGAAAACCAACAGGGTTATGACCGGATGCCGTATCGAATGCCGGAGGACGAACATGAACATGTCCCTGAAACCCTCGTAAAGCCAATTCCACCAGCCCGTCAAAATCCGCCCCATAAGGGGAATTTTTTCATTTTCTTCATTTTCTTCATTTTCTTCATTACCCCCGCCGCCTGTCCCTTTGTGTGATTTGACGCGCGCGGCCATGCAGGGCGTCACGGACATGGTCACCCAAAGGGACAGAAGCGTGGCGTAGAGGATCGTAACCGCGTAGGGCGCCAAAAACTGCGCGGCAATGCCGCGCATCAGCGCCACCGGCAGGAAGACCCCCAGGTTGGTCAAAACTCCGGCCAGAACGGACACGGATATCTCCTCCGTGCCCTTTTCGGCGGCCTCGAAGGGCTCGTAACCCATGTCGCGGTAGCGGTAAATGTTCTCTATTATAAGGATGGCGTTCATGACCAGGGTGCCCATCGAAAGAGCCAGCCCCAGCGTGCTCATCAGGTTCAGCGTGTAGCCCATTCCCTCCATCGGAACGAAGGTCCCCATGAAAGCGACCGGCATCGACACAGCCACGATGAACGTCGCGGACAGACGCCCCAGGAACAGGTAGATGACAAGGGCCGTAAGCGCTATTCCGACAGCCGTGTCGCGTATGACGTTCCTGACGGACGTCTCGATGTACGACGTATCGTCGCGGGTATATATGGCCGTGAACTCCGGCAGGTTTCTAAGGGCGTCCTCCAGCATTCTTCTCACTTCTCCGCCGGCCCGCACCACGTCGGCGTTGGCGCGGGGGCTTATCTGCAATTGAATCACGGATTCGCCGTTGACCCTGGCTATGGCGCGCACGTCCCGCTCCCCGTCCACCACCCTGCCAAGCAGCGAAAGCGGTATGGGATTGCCCGTGGCGGTGGGAATGATGATGTTTTCGAGCTGGTCGACCTCGTTGAATTCGCCAATCAGGCGAAGGAATATTTCATCGGCACCATGGGTGATGTAGCCGGAGGGGTTCGTGATGTTGTTTGCGGCCACCACCGCGCATACCTGCTGGAACGTAACCCTGTGATCGGACAGGGCCACGGGATCCAGGATAATCTGTATCTCCCGGTCCTTGCCTCCAGTAACCTGAACCTGCCCAACGCCCTCCACGCGAGCCACCAGCGGCCTGATTCGGTCATCAATGTATTTTTTCGCGTCCTTTTCCGGCATGGCGGAGGTGAACGACACTATCAAAAACGGCTGCGCGTTGACGTCGAACTTCATAGCCACCGGTTCGTGTACTCCATCGGGGAGGTTTTGCATTTGGGCTCTGACCTTGTTGTTGACGTCGACCAGCGCCAAGTCGGGGTTGGAGCCCACCACCATCTCGACGAGCAGAAGAGAAACGCCGTCCCGAGAATAGCTGGTTATAGTATTGAGTCCTTCCAGGTCGGCCAATGCATCCTCCAGGGGCTTCGTTACCATTTGCTCGATCTCGCCGGGGCTTGCCCCATCGTAGCGCGTCTGAACTACGACGAAGGGAAATTCCACAGAGGGAAACTCGGTAACACCCAGCGTGTTGTAACTGGTCCATCCCAAAAACACGAATACAATTACGCCGCACCAAGTAAAAACCGGCCGATGGATACAAAAACGGATAAAGCCGCTCATATTACGAAGCCCCCTCGGATTTCGAAATGAGAGCGCCATCAAAAAGCGGCCTGTTGCCGCTGACTATCAGTTGATCCCCGGCGCTGAGGCCCGAAGTGACCATAACCTGCCCGTTGCGGCCTTCGCCGGTCTTTATCTCCACTAAACCGGCTTTATCGTCCCTGACCACGTATACGAACTGTCTATCTCCCCTGTACATGACCACATTCGAAGGGATCACGAAGACGCTTTCTTGCCTGTTCACCAGGAAGCGCCCCTCCAGGTAGGTTCCCGGTCGCGCTCCGCTGTTCGTGGACAGCCCAACGACGACCGGATACAGCCCGGAGCCTGCCTGGGCCTCGGGGCTTATGCGTTTGACCTGCCCCTGGCTTACGACATCACCTATGAGCAGCTCGACCGGGGTATTCCTATTGATATGGTTTATGTCCCTTTTGGAAACCATCAACTCCGCTTCCAGCTCCGACGGATCCACTATGGACACGAGTGATCTACCAACCTCCGCCACTTCCCCCGGTTCCACGTGACGCGCCGCCACGATACCGTCAATGCTGGACTTGAGTTCCGTTCTCTGGAGAGTGGAGCGGGAAGCCTGCGCGTTGGCCTCAGCAGCCCTCATGAGGACGTATGCCCTGTCAACTTCGGACTGCGGCACGCCGCCTTGTTTGTTGAGTTCGGCAAGGCGGTTGTGATTAAGCCGCGCTTCCTCATAGCTCGTCTGGCTCGCCCGTGCCCTTACGGTGTGATCTTCCTTCAAAAGCGTAACGACCGTTTGGTCCTTCCTGACCGTGTCGCCCACCTGAACATGCACGGACTGAATCAGCTCGCGCACGAAAGCCGTTACGTCCTGAGTGCGCGCGGCTTTCGTCTGCCCGTAGTAGCTTCGCCACGACTCCCATGCAGTGGGCTCGATGACAATGGTCGTCACCGGGTGGCGTATTTCTTCAACCTGGGCCAGAGACGCCACGTTGATCGCGGCCTCAGTGAGCCTTGCCTGAACCTGCATACCCAGCATAACCACGCCCATCACCACCACCGCCAGCCAGAACACGACTCGGAGCCTGTTCAAATTCCTCAAAAACGCTTTAAACATTTCAATTCCTCCGTTTCACTCGTTTGCTCTTTTCCGTGAGCTTGGGTGAAGAATAACGGACAGAATTTAACTCCGGCGGCGTCAAATGTTAAAATTTGTTTAACCAGGGTTGACAATAAAAAAAGGAAAGAGGCAAAAATCATGACCAGCCATTTAAAAATTTCCACTCCTATGGGAGAAATGCTACTGCTATCCGACGGAACGGCCCTTTGCGAAGCGCATTTCACAGGAGGGAAACATTGTCCCTCTCCGCCGGATAGCTCAGTCGGGCAGGAAAACGATCTGCTGGAGAAAGCCGCTCATGAACTCGAACTTTATTTCGCCGGGAAACTGCGTGAGTTTACCGTGCCTATACGCCCTGCGGGCGGCACGCCTTTTCAGCAAAGGGTATGGACAGGCATAGCGGAGATACCTTACGGGCGCCTTTTGAGCTACGGAGCACTGGCCGCCAAGCTGAAAACGGGAGCGCGGGCCGTCGGCTCGGCAACCGGACGCAACCCTATAAGCATAATTATTCCATGCCACCGCGTGGTAGGTTACAACGGAGCTATCACTGGCTACGGAGGCGGGCTGGACAGGAAAAGAGCCCTTCTGACCCTGGAGGGAATTACCGTAACGGAAGACATGTGTTTTGAAGCTTCTGAGCAAGGCACAATATAACTTAAGGGCCTGTCGTACGGCAGGCCCTTGGATAGACAAAGCCTCGTCCTTCAGTTTTTTCAAACATCCCTATATCAGCATAATTTCTTCCCAACAGACGTCATTCGAGGTATCGGCCGTCAGCAGGAGCGGCTCGAAGCCTTCCAGCGAAATTTTTATCCGGTACTGCCTGTTATCCGGAAGCTTATCAAATCGAAAATCGCCAAAACCGTTTGTCCGCGTCCGCGCGACAAGCCTGTCGTCCTCCAGCAAATGTACCTCGGCGCCCTCGGCAACCTCGCTGTGGCTTTTATAGACGGAGCCGGCGACAAACCTGCCGGGCCGGTTATAGTATCGCACCACGCCGCTCTGATCAGCCAATTCCGGAATTTCTCCGACCAAACGGGCCGCCTCGCTCCCAGGATCATTCAGATCGCCGAATAGCAGCGTGCCGTTGGGGCAGGCCTCCACGCATCGCGGCGCCGCCTCCCCGGCGTCCAGCAGATGAGCGCAGAGCGTGCACTTCTGCGGCAGGTCCTTCTCGCCGTTCCAGGCAACGGCATGGTACGGGCAGGCATCCAAGAGCGTCCGTTCGTGTTCTGACTTCGCCGGGTCGATGAGCACTATGCCGTCCGGCCGGCGGGAGACCGCCCCGCTCGCCTTCGCGCAGTCGGGATCTTCGCAGTGGCGGCAAAATTCGGGCCGGCAGTCCATGCGCGTTGAGCTGCCGCTGCCGCGCTCTTCGATATGCATGTTAATCCAGTTCTCGCCCAACTCCTGGATGCCCAAAGTATATGGAGGAAAGTCGTTCCCGAAGTGCTCGTCCTTGCAGGCCAGCACACAGGCATGGCACTGGTTGCAGTTCCCAATGTTCACCAGCAGCACGTAATCCTTCATTATAACGTTCCCTCCCACTTCTTAATCTCGATGAGGGTGGAGTTCGGGGCGAAGCCCGCCACATATGTAGACTGCGTGCGCTTGCTGGTTAGGATATTCACGCAGCCGCCCTTGTCGGGGCTCGGCTCCCCGGGTACTACCGGCACATATCGGCCGGAGGAACAATACGCGTGTATCGTGTGCGGCTTGACGCGCTCAGTCAATTTCGCAACGCCCAGCACCTCGCCGCGGTCGTTATAGAGGTCCACAATATCGCCGTCTTTAATGCCTCTTGCCGCCGCCGTCTCCGGGTGAATGCGCACGGTGAGGTAGTAGTTACCGTCCTCCTTCAATACCCTATGTTCGGGAATTTCGGAGAGCCAATCGCTGTGCGCGTCGTAGTGTGTATGGTAGCCGTACCGCGGATGGGGGGAAATCAGGTGCAGCGGGTACTTCCGGAACAGGGGGGACTTGTGCCCTTCCCAACTGTGCTGATACCGCGCCACCGGCGCGCGCTCCGTGTCGTAGGGCGTGTGCTCTTTCAATGTCTCGGCCTCAAACTCCAGCTTGCCGGTCGGCGTGTCGAGCATATGACCTTTCTCCGTCCCGCGCAGAGGATTGTAGGTGTCCGGCGTGTCGCAGGGACGATCCTCGTAAAACCATCTATAGGCCGGAGTGGCTTTTCGATCCTCCTGGATTGGCACGATGTAGTAGCCACGCTCCTTGAACGCCTCGTAGGGCATGACGTCCTTCATGTCCGAATTTTCGTAGATGCGCCTCAGCCATCCGTCCACGCTGCGGTTTTCGGTGTACTCAGCCCCGAGGCCCATCTTTTCCGCCAGGGCGGCAAAAATATTGTAGTCGGACTTGGACTCTCCGACAGGCTCGATGCACTGATGCTGGAACACAATAACCCGCCAGTTGTTGCCCGTGAATCCGTGGTTGGAATAGCCGCCGGGGTGCGCGAACTCGGCGATGTCCGGCCGCTCGAAGCTGGTGCAGGCGGGCAGAATCACGTCGGCGAACTTTGTCTCCGGATCCCACCATACGCTCTGGCTGACCACAAACTCCAGGCTGTCGTGGTGGTACATCCGCACCCAGTCGTTGGTTTCGCTCATTGTGCCCATGAAGGAGCCGCCGTACCGGTACAGAAGGTGCGCCGGAGAGCAGCCTTCCATCGGATAGTCGTACTTGTTGAACTGCTGCAACGTGCTCTTGCCGCAGAAGCCGTCGCCCATCCAGTGGATGTGCCCGTCCAGCACCGCCGTGGGGAGCAGCGTGCGGTAGAGTTTTTGTTTTACCGGATTGATCGGCTCGTTATCACATATTGGTGAGCGCCCTATGTTCCCCGTCGGGTCGGCGTATGCCGGGAAGAAAAAGTTGCTGTTCGCCGGCGCGCCCATCTGCGCGCCCCAGAGGTTGCTGCCAGGGCTTCCCATCCCCTGCATTGCCGAGAGGTACACCATCAGCCGCGCCCATTCATGCCCAAACGCGGCGCGGTGTGTGCCGCCCCAACCGCCGCGCGCGCCGCAGGCCAGGATCGTCCGATTTTTCGCCCACTCCCGCGCCAGCGCCCAGATGACGGCCTCCTTCACACCGCTCAACTCAGCAGCCCAGGCGGGGTTCTTGGGGATACCGTCCTCCTTGCCCAGAATGTGAGACTCCCATTTATCAAACCCATGGGCCTTGCGTGCAATGAAATCCTTGTCATAGGTGCCTTCCGTCAGCCACACCCAGGCGATGGCCTCAGCCAGGGCAGCGTCGGTGCCGGGGCGCGGAGCAATCCATTTCTCAGCGTCGTGGGCGGCCGTGAAGTTCAAAAACGGATCGATATACACCATGCGGATGCCCAGCTTCCGCATCCATACCCGCCATACGGCCGACTCCTGGCCGCAGTAGCCGCCTCGGACACTGTCCGGGTCGTTTGCCCAGTGGACGATCATGTCCGTGTTCTTGAGGCAGTCCTCCAGCATGTCGTACGGCTCCGGGCAGCCGAGCCGCCACGAGTACCCGTACACGTGGGGCGCTCCCCACATGAACCCCTCCCAGGAGTCCGGGTTGTCAAACACCTGCGTATAGCCGATAAGGTTAAAAAACCGCCCGAACGCGCTCATTTTGTATCCCATGAGGCCCCAGTTGTGGTGTGACCCAGTAAGCGCAGTCACGGACTCCTTACCGTAAGTCCGCTGCACTCGCTCAATTTCCTCCGCGACAAGGGTAAGCGCCTCGTCCCACGAGGCGCGGCGGTACCCGCTCTTTCCTCGGTTCTGCGCGTTGCGCGAGGCTTTCGGGTCAAAATCCACCCGGATCTGAGGGTATTTGACCCGGTTTTCATATACCCGCTGTTTTTCCGTGTACACCATCGGGCCCATCGTCGTCTTTCGCGGCGGGGTAAACGTCTCTCCCCGCGCCTCTATAGTCCAGCCCGCCGCGTCATCAGGCTGCAGCACGATGGGGCGCACTCGCTTGATCTTCCCGTCCTCCACCGTAACCTTCACCGCGCCGCCAACCGTGCAGTTCAGATAGTTTTTCTCCGCCATGCGTTTTCCTCCTTATGGGTTCTTCCGGTGTTTTTGAGATATTCTTAATTTTAACAATTATGAGGTCACACCTCTACGCCAAATTTTACTGGGAGTATTAAAATAACTGAAATGCCGATCTTTAATATGTTTATACCGAGATGGTATAGTTCGATGTATCCTGTTCGACAACATGGCTGTAAAAATCGACTTCTATTTTACAAATTTGCCGCCGTTGCTTCGATTCAGCGTGAGCAAACGGAAACAAGCTTGAAGGTTATGATTGTCTGTGCTATTTTGTACACAAAAGAGCACAGATAAGAGGAGGATCATTATGAGTACCACGACAACCATGACTATAAGACTCGAACCTGAACTTAAGGCAAAATTGGACAGCCTGGCTTCAGCCACGCGCAGAAGCAAATCCTTTCTGGCGGCTGAAGCGGTTGCCGGCTATGTGGAGCGGGAGATGATCATAATTGATGGCATTGAGCAAGGCCTCGCCGATATGCGGGCCGGCCGACTGGTTACGCATGATCAGGCTATGGAAGAAATTTATCAGGCAATAAAACACATTGAGGCGGACACGCAAAAATGAAACGAAAAGTCTTGTGGTCTGAATCCGCTTTGGAAGACTTCAAGCGCCAGATTGCATTCATCGCGAATGATAATCCCCCGGCGGCTCACCGTGTGCGTGCCCGCATTAAAGAAGCGGCCGCTGGTCTGGGCGAGATGGCTATTGGCCGCCCAGGCCGAGTGGCTGGAACTTATGAAAAGGTTTTGAGTGATTTGCCATTTATCCTCGTCTATGCCTTGCTTCCCGGAAAATCAGGTGAGAGCGTCACCATATTGCGGGTTATTCATACCTCCCAAGATTGGCCGAAAGACTAAGTCACTTTGAATACGCAGAGGCGACATCCGGCGCATAGGAGTCCACTCCGAGAAGACTATACACGCCGCATTGTCGTTATATATTTCCGATACCGTCTCCGCCGGTAAGAAGCCCCGCCAGGGCAATGCAGGTGAGGCGTTCCCGCGCCGGCGCCGCGCGCGAGGTCAGTACGATGGGTATGCGCGCGCCTGAGACATAGCTAGCCATTTCAACGCCGGGCAAAAGCTCCCAGCACTTACCCAGTATGTTGCCGGCGTGGATGTTGGGTGACACAAGTATGTCAAAATCGCCTGAATAAGGACAGTCATAGTTTTTCAGTTCCGCCCGCTCCCTGCTCAGCGCCAGATCATAGGAGATGGGCCCCTCCACGACGCAGCTTCCGAACTCGCCGCGCGCGCACATCTCCTTCAGGGCAAGCGCATCTTTCGTTTCAGGCATGTTTTCGTCCGCCGTCTCCTTGCAGCAAAGCACGGCCGCTTTCGGCTTCTCGTAGCCGAGCGCGCGCATCGTGTACACCGCGTTGAGAACGATATCGCGCTTTTTATTGAGGTCAGGATAGGCGCAGATGCCGCCGTCGGTGGAGATTAGCAGCTTCCGGTAAAACGGGAGTTGGTACATGGCCACATGAGTTATCGTTCTGCCAGTGCGCAGGTTGTTTTCTTTCTTCACCACGGGGCGCAGCAGGTCGCTTGTTTCAACAGAACCCTTCATAAGGAAATCCGCGTCGCCGGCTTTTATGATGTCCACGGCTGTTTCGGCCGGTGTCTGACCGCCCGCTGTCTTTACGATGTTGAAATCAGCCGCGTTTTTGCCGCGCTCGGCCAAAAGAGCGCGTACGGCTTCGGGGTCGTCGTCAACCAGAACAAGGTCTGCAAGTCCGTTGTCGGCGGCGTCCAGCACAGCCTCTATTACTACGGCTTTGCCGGCTCCAGCCACCGCCATGACGCTCTTCTTCGCGGAGCCTTTCGACATTGCCAGTATTTCGTCAAAACTTTTAAGTTCCATGACAGCGTCCTCCTTGCTATCTGTATGTGTGCGCTTTTTCTTCGCCGCTCATGACCCTCAGCGCGCCTTCAGCCAGGGACTGCATCTCGTTCTCGCCCGGACGCACGTATATTGGCGTCGCAAGATATGCTAGGCGGTTTTCGATGTCGCTGACGAGTTTTTTCCAGCGCGCGCCGCCGCCGGTAAGGACGATGCCGTCCACTTTACCGCTTACAGCCGGGAACAGCGACGCTATCGACTTTGATATCTGATACGCCATCGCCTCCTGACAAAGAATCGCGTACTCGTCGCCCTCGTCGACCATTTGCTCGACCTCGCGCAAATCGTTTGTTCCCAGCAGGGAAACCATGCCGCCTTTGCCGTGGAACCAGCCGGTTATTGTTTTTTTGTCGAATTGCCCGCACAGCTCCACAACACGCTCCGAGCGTATGGTTCCGCACCGTTCGGCGGAAAACGCGCCCGCGTCGCCGGGAACAACGTCGTGGAGGAACCCATTGTGCCAACAACCTATTGAGTTGCCGCCGCCAAAGTGGGCGACGACGAAGGTAGATTCGTCGAATTTTTTGCCCAGTTCTTTTGCAACGGCTATGCTCATTGCGCGGGTGTTCAGGACGTGGCACATGCTGTCATGCTCGATACCCTTCACGCCGAACACACGGGCGAGGGGGTTAAGCTCGTCAGCCGTAACAGGGTCGTACATATACGCGGGTATATTCGTCACGGCGGATATGCGCGAGGCAATGACGGGGCCGAGGCACGCGGGATGCGGCTCTTTTGGGCGCTCCTTCAGGGCGGTGACAAGATCGTCGTTTATCGCCGTCGCTCCGGAGCGCGCGTCCGGTGGCGCGCCGCCTCTGGATACGACGCAATCCAGTGTTTCGGGCGCGAATCCAACCTCTCCCAGGAATCCCATGACCAAGCCAAGGCGGAAATCCAACTGGTCCATTATGGTTTCGTAATGTGACAGTTCTTCTTTCGAGTGTGAAAGGGTCTTTTTGTGCAGCTCCGCGGCGTCCTCGTACACGGCAACCTTTGTCGACGTGGAGCCGGGATTTATAACCAAAGTAAACATGGAGAACCTCCTAAAATCTAATTTACGTTTTTCATATACCGAGATATGCCCGCTGAAGTTCCTCGTTTTCCGCGAGTTCATTAGCCGTCCCCGAAATAACGTTTCGCCCGGTTTCGATAACATACCCGCGCGACGCTATCTCAAGCGAGAAGTGAACGTTCTGTTCAACAAGGAGGATGGTCATCCCCATCTCGTTGATTTTTTGTATAGACTCAAAAACCGAATGCACCACTATTGGCGCAAGGCCGAGAGACGGTTCGTCAAGCATAAGGAGCACCGGGCACTGCATAAGCGCGCGGCAAATGGCGCACATCTGGCGCTCACCGCCTGAGAGACTGCCCGCAAGCTGCTCGCGGCGCTCGTACACTTTCGGAAAAATCTCATAACAAAGCTTGAGGTTTTCCTCTCGTTTAGCGCGGGCCTTCTTTGTGTAGGACCCTACGAGGAGGTTCTCATATACCGACATACCGGAAAAAAGCTTTCCTCCCTCCGGCACCTGTATCAGCCCAAGCTCGGCGCGTTTGTAGGCGGTCATCGAGGTAATGTCCTCGCCCCGGAAATGAACGCTTCCGCTTTTGGGTTTCAAAAGTCCGGAGGCCGTGTTTATCGTTGTGGTCTTGCCCGCGCCGTTGCTGCCGAGGAGGACTATGATTTCACCCTCGTTCACCTCAAGAGACACGCCGTGCAGCACCTCAAAGCTGCCGTAGCTCACATGCAGGTTTTCAAGCTTCAGCACGCGATCCGCCTCCCTTGCCAAGGTACGATTCGATAACGTGCGGATCGGCCGCAACCTCAGAGGGAAGCCCCTCCGATATCTTGAGCCCGTGGTTCAGCACAACGATCCTGTCAGACATGCTCATAATCGCGCGCATGACGTGCTCGATGATAATAATTGCAAGACCCTCGCGCTCCTTGACCTTGGTGATAAGGTCGACGAACACGTCCACCTCCGTAGGGTTCAAGCCGGCTATTACCTCGTCGAGAAGCAGCACCTCCGGCTCCGTCGCAAGCGCCCTCGCTACCTCCATACGCTTAAGCTCCGGGAGCGTGAGTTCGCTCCCCATCGATTCCGCCCGATGATAGAGTCCGACTT
>Ga0099364_10012294_pt1 | contig 11569 bp, 7 predicted proteins | sample TergutTh196P3_FD_73070 | JGI IMG/M metagenome (GOLD analysis project Ga0099364, IMG submission 73070) | Microcerotermes parvus P3 segment gut microbial communities from Pointe-Noire, Republic of the Congo - Th196 P3 | ecosystem: Host-associated > Arthropoda: Insects > Digestive system > Gut ...
CAACTCATCTTCATTATAGCATTCCAGTCCTGTAATAATAGATTGGGTGTCCATTATTACATTTTACATTAATGTCAAAAAAAATCAATGGAATTGACATAATAAATCATTGTTTTGGATGGAGACTGCCAATATAGTGTATTAAAATCCCTTGTCAAGGAGAAAAATATGAGAAGAATGATGTTTGTAATGATGGTTTTGACCGTAGGCTTTTTAAGTCTCCTATTTATTGGAGGATGCAGAGCCGGAGACGACAGGATCACGATTACCGTATTGACCTCCGGCACCCTGGCGCCGGAAAACGACTTTGAGACAGTTATCCTGCCCCAGTTGGTGGAGGCGCGATTCCCCAACGTCAGGATGGAAGTTACAAAATTACCGGATGATCAGTATTACACGGTGCTTTCAGCAAGGCTCGCTTCAGGGCAAGCGCCGGATATGTTTCTTGTTCAACCCAAAAATGCAGGTCAAAATGGAGTTTTTCCTCTAGCTGAGGCAGGATTCCTTGCGCCCATTGACGATCTTAGAAATTTGCATCTTAGCGGTGCTGGAATCGAGGCATTCCGCTATCAAGGATCTGTATACAGTATCCCAAGAGGTGTAGCTATTCTTGGTACCTATTACAATAGAGATATGTTTAACCAGTTTGGCCTGCAAGTTCCGACAAGCTGGGAGGAATTTCTGAATGTCTGCAGGGTATTACAGACGAATGGGATCCAGCCGATTGTAATGGGGGACAGAGATAGCTATGTATTGCAATTCGGCTTGTATCAAATGGCAGCAAGTATTATCTATCCCACAAGACCTACTTTTGATGATGACCTTTATACGGGCAGATCCAGTTTTACCGATCCTGGAACCTGGGACACTGTATTGACCATGTATAAATACCTATATGATAACAATTTTATCGATGCCAGTATCAGTTTGGGTATTGGAAACTCCCAGTCTATTCAGCAATTCATTGATGGCAGAGCGGCAATGATTTTTGACGGAAGTTTCAACGCGGCAGGTATCAGAGCCCAGGGGAGCGCGAATTTTGAACGCGGCTACTTCCCCTTGCCTGGAAATACTGCAGGGCAGCCTCTCTTTGCAGCTATGGCACCAGACGCAAATTTTGCCATTTATTCCGGATCAAGAAACATTGATATTGCCAAGCAGATTCTTGACTGGTGGTTTGACGGAGAATCTGAACTCTATAGAGCTATGGCAAATGACGGCAGAACAATTGTGACCTATGGATACGGAGCAGATATGGTTGATCCTCTTTTTACGTCTTTCATGAGTCTTTATAATGCAGGTCATGCATCCTATTGGTGCAACCAGGCATGGCCTCCAGGGGTTAATGATGAAATGCAGGCAGAGTTTACTGCAATGGTAAGCGGTCAAAATGTAACTATTAACGATATTACCAGAGCAATGCAAGCCAAGTTCAACGAACTTACCAGATAAGCCGTATTAAAAGGGCTGGTATATGAAAAGTTTAGGAAAGGCAAAATCTAATTTATTGATTTTTCCCTTGGGTATGTATGTTTTCATTATACCAGCTCTTGTCCTTTTCCTTACATTTTGGATATTCCCAATATTACAGATGTCCTACTACAGCATTACCGACTTTAATGGGATAAATCCAAACTATTCATTTGTGGGTTTCAGAAATTATATATCTATTCTTCGAGATGGAACTTTGACCAATTCGTTAAGAAATACCATTGTTTATACGATCATTATGGTGGCGGCAAACAATGTACTTGGTCTTGTTTTGGCATTGGTGCTGACTTCGAAGATCAAGTTTAAAGGGTTTTTTAGAACCTGCATTTTTCTACCTGCATTGTTTAGCGCCATAGTAGTGGGTTTCATCTGGTCTTACGTTTTTATGCCCGGAGATGGCATGGTTGCATCCCTGATAAGGTTTACAGGAGGGAACGCTCAAAGTTTTAATATCCTTGGCAATTTCCGGACAGCGCTTTATGGGATAGTCACAGTAGAAATATGGAAAAATTTTGGTTACACCATGCTGATATACCTTGCCGGTCTGCAAACCATTGATGAAAGCCTCCTGGAAGCATCACGTATTGACGGCTGCAACGAAATTCAAACTATTGCACATATCAAAATACCCCTGCTCTATTTTACAATAACAATTAATACCGTTTTTAATGTTATAAATGGTCTTAAGGCATTCGATTACGCTTTTATCATGACCAATGGGGGGCCAGGAAGATCAACAAATACCTTAATGTTTGCCATCTACCGTATGGCTTTTACTGAACGTCAGATGGCCAGGGCAAGCGCTCTTTCGGTGGTTTCTTTTACTTTTATAGTTATTGTTACTATTGGCCTATTAAAATATATGAATAAACGAGAGGTAGAGATATGAATAATATATCTGTTAACAAGAAGTTTACATCCTTTTTTTTCTGGTTTCTTCTCTACATCATTCTAATATTGTTTAGTGTTATTGTTGTTTCCCCCCTGGCAATTGTTGTCTCAAGTTCTTTTAGAGCTCCGGCTGATATGCGTTCGCCGCTTCTGCTTTTTACATCCTTTGATTTTTCCAGTTATATCACCGCCTTTACAAGAATGAATTATATGAATGCATTCATGAACAGCTTTCTTACTACAGGTATTGCAGTTGTATTTATCGTCATATTTGCTTCGATGGCATCATATCCGCTTGCACGAATTAAAAGAAAAACAAGCCGTTTTCTTTATTATTTCTTTATTGCTGGTTTAATTGTACCCTCTCAAATGGTAATTGTTCCTGTAGTGCAGATGATCAGCAGGCTCCAAATTCCAAATACCCGATTTACACCGATTATCATGTTTGTAACTTGTTCCCTGCCTTTTACGATATTTCTTTTTACCGGTTTTTTAAGAAATGTACCAGTTGAAATAGAGGAATCTTCGTTTATTGACGGAGCAAACTTAAGAACAAGATTTTTTTGGATAATTCTTCCGTTACTGCAACCGGCTATTGTATCTGTTGTAATTACCCAAGGCCTGTGGATATGGAACGATTATTTTTATCCTATGATCTTTATAAGCCGTAGAGTTCAGTTTTCTCTGCCTGTTGCGATGATTCAGTTTTTAGGAGATCGGGAAAATCCGGCTCAATGGAATATACTTTTTGCTTCCTGTATACTCGCTGTCTTGCCAATTACCATAGCTTTTGCATTTTTACAGAAACAATTTATTACAGGCATTGCTTCTGGGGCAGTAAAAGGATAATTAAAAAATGAGGCCAATAAATATCGATTTTTTCAAAAATCCTACAACTGATCCTGATTTTAGCGTTTCCGGTTTCTGGTTCTGGAACGATCATATTAATGACGAAGTCTTATCTGAACAACTGGGCATGATGAAACGAATATGTGCAAATCAGCCAATAATTCATGCTCGTAAGGGCCTTGTAAACGAATACTTAAGCGATGATTGGTTTACCCGGATAAGATTTACTATCGAAGAATGCAGGAAAAACCGCCAAAAATGCTGGATCTATGATGAAAAAGACTGGCCAAGTGGGAATTGTAATTGGTCAATTACAAGAAATGAAAAATATCGTGAACATTTTCTACAATTTGAATTAATTAAAACAAATAAAAACGAATCTTTTACCTGGGAAAAAAATTATCTGTCAGGAAAGGCTTTTTTGAAAAATGGAATTGTGGAGAATATTAATATTAGTAAAAAAACGGCCTCTTTTTCCGAAGATGCAGAATTAATTTTTGTATCTATAGAGGTAGACCCCTATGAAAAAGTTGGCAAGTTAAACATTGATTACTTAAGCAATGAGGCAATACAGACTTTTATAAAAAGTACCCACGAAAAGTATAAATCCCGTTTTAACAAAGACTTTGGCGAAATAATTACAGGTACTTTTATGGACGAAACACGTTTTTGCAACCCCTTTCCCTGGACAGAAAAGTTTAATGATGAATTTAAAAAACGTAAGGGTTATGACATTATACCATTATTGCCATTATTGTTTCGCGTTGCAGAAAAAAGTGATATATTGCGTTTTGATTACTATGATGTAGTTTCAGATCTTTATGCGGAAAATACCTATAAACAAATTTATAATTGGTGTGAAGACAATAAACTTAAAAGCACAGGTCATGTTCTTGGAGAAGAAACCATTGCTGCACAGAGCTACTTTGGTGCTGATACAATGCGGGTTTTTAGATATCTGCATGTACCTGGAATTGACCATTTGGGAAATGGAATTGGAAGCCTGGATGCTAAATTTGTTTCCAGTGCGGCTCATCATTATGGCAAGGATAGAATTAGCTGTGAGGCCTTTGGCGCTGCCGGCTGGGATATGGATTACGAAGATATGGTACGTATTTCAAATTGGCTTTTTCAGCAGGGCATCAATCTTATTATCATGCATGGTTTTTACTATTCAATTCTGAATGAACGGGCGGAAGATTTTCCTCCATCATATTTTTTCCAATGGAAGTATTGGGACAAAATGAAAGAATATGTCTTTATGGCTAATAGAATGATGGAGATGTTAAGCGGCGGATATGTTGAAGCAGAAATTCTAGTTTATTCGCCAATGGAAACCTTCTGGACCTGTTTTGAGCCTGATACTTCAATAAAAACATTCTTTCCCAAACCAGGAACACCGCTTGCCAAACACGGCATTTATCAACCTCCGCCTATAAAGGACAAAAAAGCAAAATTTATTGACAATCAATTTCAACTAATTTGCAGCCGGCTTGCGGACGAAAATCTCGACTACGAAATTATAGGCGCTGATGCAGTACCCTGTTTTATAGTAAAAAACGGTCAGCTCGTCAATAAAAACACAGGTTCTTCATATTCAGTACTAATATTGCCTTGCGTAAAAGTTTTAACTGAGGAAATGGTTAATTTGATATCTGATTTTACTCTGCACGGCGGTCTGGTAATTAGTTATTATAACGAAACATATCTAACTGTGGCAAAAGACGGAAGTCACATGCGAAAAAAATTACCAACAGTAGATCAATCCGGAATAAAAAAAGCTCAGAAAATCGCTGACATAGTACGGCTCTGCAGGGAAAAAATCAATCCGTCTTTTGAAATAGTTTTGGGTCCGGATATAATGGCTCATAGTCAAGCCAGCTATCCGGATTATCTAATCGATCCCTATGTCCACGATGATGAAAGAGTTTATGGCATTGGAGTATGCCGCTATATAAAGGCTGATGCCAGAATATTCAATTTTACAAATTATAATGAAAAAAATGAGGAATTGCGTATATGGCTTGAATCAGAGAGAATTCCCAGTATTTTTAATCCTGAAACAGGAAAAATAAAAACAGTTGAAAATTCTATTTCTCGTGATGGCGGTTTTGAGTTTGAGTTAACAATTGCAGCAAATAGGGCGATCTTTGTGGTATGTGAAAGATCTCCGCACAATCACGAATAATATTCCACACTTACTTCCACCTCGGCAGCAGGCTTAGCGGCATAATCTCTCTCCTCTTTTCTTTGCGCGAGGTCTTATAGTGAGGTCTTGGCAGAAAGGTGAATGTCAGGATTTTTCGACCTTATCGTAATCCCTGATTATTTCTTCCGGTGATTTACCGCTTTTTAAGAGATTGATAATATTTTGTTCCCCTTGTCCAATACCTTGTCCAATACCTTGTTCAATACCTTGTCCTTCGTACCTTGCTTCCAAAAAATCTTCTGTTGAATATTCATGTACCAACATACTAACCACCTCTGAGGTGTGTTCTCCAAGGAACTTTAATTATTGTATTCTGCGAAAATCCGTGAAATCATCGGACACATATTAAGAGTCCGCGAATTAAAGCGGATGAGCAGTATAAACTATAAAATAAGCAGTGGAAGCGACATGTATTTTATCCCACTGCTCCCTAAACAGAGCTCAACAAATTAAGGTTTCATCATATGCTCCCTATGGATAGGCGGATAGCATTAATAGGCAACCCTAATCATTGTTACAGTTCATTTTTTCTTTTTGTAAAATCAATCTTTTCTTGAAACGGCGGTACAGCAAAAGAAAATAATGTTTGATCCTTATTATTACTTAATGCAAAGTCACCAAGAGTTATTATATCCATACCTATTATCATTCCATAATTTGAAGTAATGTTACAAACAGCTACTTTAATATTTTTCTTAATAACACTATTTGGTAATTCCAGAGTTATAAGGACAACATCAACCAATTGAGTATTATGGATCCCAGCAATTACTTTTTTATCTATTGTTGTTGCATTAAGCTGTTGCTGAACTTCAAGAGTGATCGCTGAGATATTTGCACCCGTATCCCAAAGAGCGTCTACTGTTAAAGAATGAGCAGAATTAAATGGGACAGAATATAAATCTACGGGAGTTATTATTTTACTTTGCTTTTTTTCATAATAATAAGAAAGTGCAAAATATTTTGGAATTGGCATATTGCTGCTCAAAAAGCAAAGGGCGAAAGATGTATGATTTCATCTTCGATATCTACAGGTACATCATGTATCATAAAAGTACCCGGTGTATGGGTTTGGATGGTCTCTTGGTATGCTTCGTCTATATCATCATAAGCACCTATTATTTTCTCTCCAACTATAACTACTTGTTTACCAAGATATTTTTCACGAATTGCGGATTTATTATTTTCGTAAAATTCAAATTCTTTTTCCAGCATAAGATATATTTATTGTACATATTATATAGAGAAAAGTCAATAACGGAAAGTAAATTTGTCCTGGTAAATGAGAAGAAGGATCAACGAATTACACGAATTAAGCCCCCCTTCGTGCTTCTCTATGTCAGCCACATGTACCTGCCCGCCGCGATTATACGCATAGTATACGGTTTCTCCATCACAAAATGCAACTGTTTCCAACTGGCCCAGGTAGTTACTCTGGTAGGATATGGTTCGCTGGACATCCTTAACGGTAGCAGCCGGGTTAAGGCGGGTAATGGTGCGTATTTCTTCGCTTGTTTCGCCCAGTGCTCCATAGGTATAGTCTATCGTACCGGTTTCGTCTGTTACTGTAACGATACGGTTTACCCGGTTTGCCGCTCTGTTTTCCTGGGTATCATCGCCATAGTCATAGCGTGTATTTATGCTGTTGGGATAGTGGATTTCTTTCAAACGGTTCATGGCATCATATTCATAGCGTATATAGGTTCCCCGGCCGCGTAAGACACTGTCACTTTCCCGTACCAGGTTACCCTGCCGGTCATACTGGTATTCCTTGCGGCCTATGTCGGGGCTGGCTATGGCTATTCGTCTGCCCAGTAGGTCATAGTCTACGCGTAATATATTGCCGTCATGGTCAAGGGCACGCAGCATTTCGCCGATAGCGTTGTACTCATAGGTTGCGCTGGTTAAGAGGGTCTCTCTGTTATCATAACGGTTTACGGCAATAATATTTCCCCGGCTGTCACGTTCCTGGACGGTAACATTCCCCCGCCTGACGTTTTCCGGTACGCCTATACTGCCCATGGGGTCGGTAACCCGGACTATACTGCTGCTGTCCTGTATCACATAATCGGTATACTGTCTGGCTCCATCGGGAAGGGTTACCATTATCGGTCTGTCCTGTCTGTCATATTCGGTGAGGGTTGGGTAACGCAGGCCCATGGGGCGGCCGTCCTGCGTGTAAAAGCGGAACGCTGCTACTATGTCTATATCACTGTCATTAAATCCTACTGTTCCCGGAGCTAACGGTACAAAGATGCTTTGTCCCTGGGCAACTACTCTGCCTTTTTCGTCCAGCGAAGCCGGTCCGGCTATATTCCATCCTGGTATATCACCGCTTTCTGTTCTTACAGCGCCGTCTTTGGCTGTTACCATGGCTCTGCCAAGGCCGTCGGCCACAAGTACGGTACGGATTATATCCTCGCTATTGCGGTCAAAACTCACCTTATTATACGTTACTGCATACCAGTTTTCCCCCTCGGGGCGGTGATAGCTATACTGTACTGCAGGCATAGTGCCATCGTAGGGGCTGTATACCTCACTTAACAGTCCATGTTCATTATATTCATAGCGGATCATATTGCCGTTTTCGTCTATTTCCTGTCGTTTGACTCCCAGCCGTTCATTCCATTGTATCCGGGATACATACGAGCCTATACCGTCGCCTCCCCGGCGTATCTCTTCCGGATACTGCTTATGTGCATCATCCCAGCTATACCGTATCCAGGATGTTCCGTTTCGTATTTCCTCCACATTTCCAAACCGGTCCCATTCTATGGTGGTCGTTATATCGTTTCCTCTGCCGTCATAGTGGGTCTGCTGTATCAACGCACCGGTATTCGAATCATAGCTTCCGGTTCGGCGGCGGATAAGATCAGTATCACTGTACACTCGTATCTCTGTAGGATGGGCACGCAGGTAGCGGCCGGGGGTATCCCAATAGCGTAGTTCTGCTCGCAGTACCGGCATATCGTTTCCATCAGCTTTGTCGGTGATTTGTGTTACATTGCCAAAGAGGTCGTACTGGTAATGTACTGTATTGCGGATTATCCCGTTTCCTTCCTGTATGGTGGTTGTGCTTTCCTCTACAAGGGCATACGGAGCGACCAGGTAACGGTATTCAGTTTTCTGGCTCCAGTTTTCATACGGGTGGGTTATAAGCTGTTCACGGGGTAGTCCTTTTACGTAGTATTCACCCTGGTGATAGGTGCTTATCTGCTGGGTACCGGTTAACGGCATGGTTGTAGTAACGGTTTCAAAGCCATAGTGTTCTTTGGCATCCCGGTCATAGTAACCATATTCATAGCTAAATCTGCTGGTAAAGGAATGGGTGGTATCGTAACCCAGTCCGCCTCTCTCGTCTTCACCTGTCGTATGGGTTACGCGTTCCAGTACTACCCTGGCCTGGGGCATTTGGGGTGTACCGTATATCAGTTCATAGTCCAGTTCGGTTTTGCCGCCCTGGGGGTGGTGTATGCTTACCAGGTGCCCTACTTTCCATCCCAGATTACGCCGTACCCACATCTGGTTTGCTTTGGGTATATATAGTACACGGTCGGGAAAGCCATCCCCGTCTATATCCATGGTTCTGACCGTTACATTACTGGTAAAGGAATTGTAGTTTATTCCCGCACCGCTGCTGAGCGGTATATGTACCCAGATATCTAATGGAGTCCGAAAGCTCATACTTAATTGCATATCAAGACCGCCGGATACTCCAAATGAATACGACCCGGAATAATCAAGCGCGTTAATATTCTTACTATTAATAAAACTTCTTAAAAGCCTGCTGTGGCTTTCCAGTTGTTTATTAAGACTATTGCCAAAATAGGGCATATCTTCAGCGCCATTGACCGTGAACATAAAATCATCATTGGGAATTGTTGTTATCCAGTCGTCCAGGTTAAATGGTTGCGGCTCGGTAAACCCGGAACCGGTATTAAATGCAACCAGTATTTCAGAAGAGCCTGGCCTTTTGCTTACCCGGTCGGGCAGTCCGTCACCATTAATATCCATCAGCATGGTTTCGTTATAGTTATGGCTGCTGGAAAAACTAAGAGAACCGGCTACCGAAACAGCAAAACCTGTCCGCTTGTTTAAATTCGATTGCCCTGGCGTAGTATGGTTTCTTGAGAGCGAGACAGAAAAACCGGTGGTTCCTGTTTCCCCCGTACTAATATCCTGGCTGCCGTAGTTCCCTTGCATATACCGTTTGAATTCTTCACCTATATTAAGCCGTACCGTATCACCGGATACATAATCGGGCAAGCCGTCACCGTTAATATCAATGAGTCCGGCAGTCTGGCGGGTAGTTCCACCGGACCAGGTTATACTTCCGCCGCCGGTGCCGCCATTCACTGTTTGGTAGGACATAGAGCCATTTGCTCTTGTGCCTGTGGTTAGCCCTCCGCTTGCGCTTACGGTAACGCCGTTTGTCTTGTTGTCCGACTTATGTGTGCTGATATATCCGCCGTCAGTAATAGTATATGAGGTATTGAACACACCGCTTTTACCGGCGAATACGGTAAACGCAGAACCGTTATACTGTACAATATCGGCATATCCGTCGCCGTTAATGTCCAATACACTCTGCTCTACCATGGTATCTCCGTTGTTATTTCCCCGTGAATAGTTGGAGCTTACCGGTAAGGTTGGAACCGTCTGGGAACCGTTAGGTTCAGGTATATCCTCTTCTTTAATGTTATCCCCAAAGTTATATCCTGCATTATATGTCCACACTTTGTCGTTTGCCCTATTGCGGCTAATGTTTAACGATACCATTTGGAAATTGCCTGGTGCAGGGGGCGTTATGATCCGTAAACCCGGCTGGTTATTATAGCTGTCTCCGCCGGCACGGTTGGTATGCAGATGATCCCCGTCTATCCAGGGAGCAAAACTTCGTTCTTTCATCTCCAGGTCTACGGCAATAAATACCGGCCCTATCAGTACCGGCTCCCCGGCAAGCGGTTTTGTCGGAAAACTGCCGGCATCTTCGATAATGGTCCATTGTCCCTGCGCTTCGCCTGCATCTTCCTTCAACTGCTCGGCTATCATTGCCCGTGCATACTTTGGTTCATGTTCGGTATTCCGGTCGGCTCCATTTGTTTCATGTATTTCTACCGTTGGTGCTTCTGTCAGACCTCGTCCGCGTTCCCTGTCCTGGTATAATAGCTTTTCGCTAAACGGTACAATATGGCGTATGTGGCTGTCCGCTGTATCCTGTCCGCCATACCAAAACCCATAGTACCACTGTTTATATCCTCCGTAAAGCACTTCCACTGTTTCTGCAAAGCGATAAATAGTGTCTTCGTTGGGAAGTTCTTCCTGCGACAATCCTTCAGGAAAATAGCCTTCATATTTCTTAAACTCAGGATCAGAGTAATCTATAATTTCTGTACTCGTATACGACACGCCAAGGGATACCAAATCGACCGTCCTAAAGTCACGTTTTGAATCCCAGCTAAACCGTTCCGTTACCTTAACTGCATGAGGTGCAAACTCGCCGTTTACTGCAGTTAAAAAATCAAGATACAACTCATCGCTGTCGCTGCGTACCGTAAAGTGGGCTTTGCTGTAGTAGCGGATATTCCGCCGTACTTCTGCCCAGCCTGTCAATTTAAAGTAACTGCTTACCAATTTTATGATTTCAAGAGCATCGCCGCTTATTCCATCAGTAACTATGTACACACCATCGCCTGCCTGCTGGTAACATGCAGCAAAGGTTCTTTGGATATACTGCACTATGCTTATTCGCAGTGCCGCTTCCCAGTCAGGTTCAAGTATTGGCTTCAAAGTGTATATATCGCTGTTTGCCGATACTTCATAGGCATTGCGTACTGCCAGGCGCATGCTCACGCTAGGTGTATGGTTTTGCAATTGACGATGCCGCTCTTCGCTTATGGTGGTAAACTCCGGTACTGCCAGCCAATTATATGCTGCTATTGCTGCTGTTATCTCGGCCATCTCCATCTGGTTTATACCGCTTCGCCACTCTTGAGGATTTCTAAATACCCATTCCTGCCGGTACTGGTTTTCCATGTTTGACTCATCGGCATGATTACGTAACTGTAGGATCATATTTCCATTGGTTTCATATCTGGGTATTCCGCTGCCAACCAGTTCTCCGCCCCA
>Ga0099364_10012295_pt1 | contig 11568 bp, 4 predicted proteins | sample TergutTh196P3_FD_73070 | JGI IMG/M metagenome (GOLD analysis project Ga0099364, IMG submission 73070) | Microcerotermes parvus P3 segment gut microbial communities from Pointe-Noire, Republic of the Congo - Th196 P3 | ecosystem: Host-associated > Arthropoda: Insects > Digestive system > Gut ...
AGTGCGCTTCCGGTAGCATTGGTAACAATGGTCTCCGTAAAGGTATCCACTGTTTTACCTGTAACCACTTGCCGCATACCTGCTTGGATGTTGTCTATACCGTTCAGGGCAACAATACCACCGACTCCAGTCAATGCCAGACTAACACCGCAAGTACCCGGTGTTAGTCCCAAACCCGCCATTACCATTCCCGTTCCAGCAACCGTTTGCACCGCTCCGCCAATGGCTTGCAACGCTCCGAATACTTGATTGGTTAGAGTTTCGGTGTCCACAGAACTCCACAAAGAGTTCCACCAAGAAATATCTTCCGTAACACTCGCAACAATCAACGATTCATAATTCTCCGGCAGCGGGGGAAGATAATCACTTACGTCAATCTCTACATACTTCTCAAAATCCGGCTCACCGACCCCGATAGGCTCAATCCCAAGGGCAAGCCCTGTTTCAGGGGCACCGCAACCATAATAACATCCGCAGCCGTAGTCATTACCGTAATAACCGCTGGGCGGTGTATAATACCAACCATAATAACTGCTGCCATAATAACTGCCGTAATAACCTCCGTAATAAGCACCATAATAACTGCTGCCGTACCTGCCGTAGGATGAAGCATTGCCGCCGGTGTTATGAACAACACCGTTACCGTCCTCGTAGGTATTTTCCCAGAGCGAGGCAGAAAAGTTCGGAGCGCTGAAGTAGGCATTGTAACCGCTGCCGCAACCATAACCGCATCCGCATCCGTAACCGTAACCGCAGTCGCTATATTCAGAGATACTTCCGCTAAAGGGCGACCAGCGCACGTGGAAGGGGGACTGTATTTGCACTCCATACTCATTCCCCCAGCCGGTGTGGGCAACTGTTTTGTCATAGTTGTAGGCGATGCCGGAACTATAGCCGCAGCCGTAATAATCGCAGCCGCAACCGCAGCCGTCGGAGTAGTCGTAACTGTAACTGCCGCCGTAACTGCAACTGTAACTGTAATCGCAGCCGTAGCCGCAACCGCTGTACCCCGATTCGTGATACCATTCGCCGGCGGAAGTCCCTCCGGCATCGCCGGTAACGTGGTTGGTGAGAGTTGCCGATAAGTCGCCGTCCAGAGTCCAAGACCAGTCCGCACTGTAGTCGTAGGTGTGGTCGCGGAAATGGCCGGAAGAGTATTCGTTGAAATCGTAGGTGTAACTGGTGTAGGAGTAGCCGTCGCTGCTGCTGTTGCATCCACAGCCATAATCGCAACCGCTGCCACAGCCGCAGTCATAACCACAGCCACAGTCATAGCCGCAACCGCAACCACAGCCACAACCGCAGCCACAACCGCAGCCACAGTCATAACCGCATCCACAGCCGCAGCCGCTGTCAAAATACCCGCTTTCGCTGTAAGTTTCCGAGGTGCTGTAATGGAAGCCCGAAACGTTGTGAGTGCCGTCGCCGCCGGACATGCCTTCAAAGGAGACCAGGTAGAAGGCTCCCCCGTTGCTGTGGCGGTGTTCGGTCATCGCCGCAGTGTATTGTTCCGAAATATCGGTGGTCTGTTCTTGTTCAGAGAAGGTGTGATGGTAGCCGCAGGAGTAGGAGCCGCAGCCGCTGTCGGTGTGGTGACTCCCGTCGAACTGGGAAGAGGAGTATTCGTAGAGGTAACTGTGGTAGGAGCCTTCTGAGGTAACGATGATGACCGAATCCGCAGAATGGTGCCAGACGAGTTGCCCCTGATCGTTGACTTGGCTGCCCCATTGGGCGGTGATGGTTTCGGAGTGAGACCGTGAGCCTGATTCGGTGAGGGTAGCCTCCCGTTCAAAGTGGGTGGTGCGGGTACCCGGATGGGTTTGGTAGTTGCTGTAGTAGTTGCTGGGAGTGGTAGTGGTTTTGCTTTCGCTGTGCGAACCGCCCCCGGCGAAAGAGGTGCCGGAGGTGATGGTTTCGGTGGAGTTTCCATCGGTGGTGCGGATGATTTGACCGCTGTCGGTGGTGTTTAAGGCGGTTCCCCAGGTTTCGTTGCGCTGATGGGTGACGTAGGAGTATTCGGTTCCTTCGATTTTGTCGTCGCCGTAGAATGACCGTTCGTAGTCTTGGAGAGAATCCCATTGGTAAAGGAAGTCCAGAGTGCCGCTGCTCCCCCCTGAAGCGGACGCTCTGGTTAAGGTATCGGTGTCGGTGTCATAGACCCACTGAGTTGTTTCGTGTTCGTCGTAGGCGGAACTGAGGGAGCCGAAGGTGCTGCCGGTGGCATGGTCGAGGAAGGCGGTGTCTTGCCATGTATAGCCGAAGCCTTGCGAAGTGGAGGCTTCGCCGGTGATGAGCCATGTGCCGTTCCCCCACGTGTAGGTCAGGTCGGTCCCGGAGGAGGAATTGGACCAGTGACTCGCAGAGAGGGTGCCGGTGCCGCCGTAGAAGTCGCCGCAGTAGTATCCGTACCCGTTGTAGTACCCGTACCCGCCGTTGAAGTAGCCGTAGCCGTAGCCGCAGTCGCATCCGCAGCCGTCGTGAATTTCATATTCTTGTTCTTCCCCCTCTAAGAAATCAGAGCGGGAAAAGTGGGTCTGTTCGTAGCCGCTGCCCGTTACTGTATTATCGGAGTAATGCTTTTGGAGCATTTTGGCGTAACTGTATGATTCGGTGAATGAAGCCTCGCCGGTGAAGGAATAGTCCCCGATGGATGCATGTGCTCCGGTAGTGGTGCCGCTTTTTTCGTAATGGGTGTCGATAGATTGTTGCGACTCAGCATTGAGGGAGAGTTGTTGCCATGATTGATCATTCCCTATCAGAGAGGCGAAAGTACCGCTCTGATTGGGGAAGGTGCCCGAAGCCAGGGTTTCTGTGAGGGAACCGGAAAAATCATCAGCGGCGGTGTGGGTGTAACTGTCGTAAGTGTCGTTGCCGGTGCCGAGGGAGAAATTTTCCGTGAGGTTTTCTGTGAATGTGGAGGCGCGGGTTCCCGCCCATTCGTACATGTTGAGCGCAAAGTTGTAGATCCGGCTTGCGCTGAGTGTAAATCCGCTGTCGTACGTGTGTGTTTTTTCGTAAGTGCCCTCTATTCCTTGGAAGGTTTCGCTGTTTTCCACAGCATCGTAGGCTGTGGTTTCGGTGTAAGATAATTCGTGGTCAGTGATTCCTGTACCAAGATAGTGTGTTTCTGTGTAGGCGGAACTGAATGAAGCCGTCCGGTTGTTGATGGTAACGTCGCCGAGGGAGCCGCTGCCGCTGTCGCTGAAGTTTTCCTCGGTGGTGTAGGTGATGGTTCCGCTTTCGGAATCCTCCCATTCGTGGGTGGATGTGTTGTAGGTCGATGTGAGGGTGATGCCGTCGGTGACGGCGGAGTAGGAGCCCGATTCGGTGAGGATTCCGGTGAAGTTTGAGTTTTCGTAACTGCCGCTTCCCTGGTAGGATTGTGTGAGGTTGTGCCCGGCAACGGCGATGGCGGTGCCGGAGAGGATGACCCATTGGCCGCTTCCTTCGGTGAGACGGCTTTTTATTTCACTTTCGTAGTTGTGGAATTTTGAGAAACTTTCTGTAACGGTGCCGGAAACCGTTCCGCCGGCAATGCTTCGCTGATATTCCCCTTCCCGTGTTGTTTCCGTGTAAGAATACTCTCCGGCATCCGTGTACATTTCCTCGCCGGAATACGCCCATTCTTTGTTGCCGGCAGTTCCCCGGACGTTGCCGATAATTGTGGTGTGGGTGTTCGTCTCATCCCATTGTACGGTGATGATTTCGCAACTTTGGTTTCCTTTGGTGAGTGTTCCCGTCCCCTCTTTGGAAACGCGGTGGTACTCGGTCTCGGTAGCGGAGTACATGCCGCCGTTCAGTTTCCAGGAGTTGCCGATGACGATGAATGTTTCATGTCCCTCGCCGTTTGATGACCCTCTGTGTAGGGATGTTGTGCTCCCGGAAGTGTCGAGTGTCCCGCCGTCGTCAGTAGAACCGGTTTCATCGAAGGTTCCTGTCCCGTCCGTTTCCCATTCTTCTTCATGGCTGAATGTGCTTGTTCCGCTGCCGCTGACCAGTGTCCGGCTGCCGTCGGAGTTGAGCCGTTCCCGCCATTGGGAATTGGAAGCCGACTGATTGGCGAAAGACTCGGTGCGGCTGCTGTTGGCGGTTGCGCCGCTGCCGCTTCGCTGGACTTGCTGCGCATCGTCGGAAGTGTAGTCAATGGTGCCGGCGGCACTCCATCCCGACCCGTTCCAGACGAATTGAAGGTTGGAGGTTGAATTTGTTTCTTCATGCCCGCTGCCGCTCAGACCGCCGTTGACACCAGTGGAACCGGAGGAGTAACTTCCGCTTGTTTCGTAATCGAGATATAAATGACTTGTTGCGCAGCCGGTTCCTGTGCCGTTTGAGACTTCCCAGTCGCCGCCGGCGATGGAGAGGTTTAGTGTTGTTTGCGATTGATCGTCTTCGGAGCCGTGAGTATTTCTGGCGGACGTTGTCTCGTAGGAAATATCCCCCTGGGCGTATGCCTCTGTTGTGTCGGCACTTCCGTTAAAACTCAAATGCGTGCGCTGAGAATCGGCGGTTGTTCCTGTACCGCTTGTGCGGCTCCAAAGGTCATTGTGTATTGACCAGAGGACGTTCCAGGTGGAGGCGGTCTCTGAATCCCCGTTGTGGCTGGCGGAGCCGCTATAGCCGCCGCCGATGCTCGGACCGTCCATCGTCATTGTGAAGGAACCGCTTCCTGTGTAAGAAGATTCAGCGTAAGAACTTCCCGATTCACAGCCGCTGCCGTTTGTCAGCCAGGAGCCGTCCGATTGGAGAACGGATTGAGTCTGATAATTCAGCGACGATTGGTCGCTGCCGCTCTGACTCGATGTGCCGTTCATGCTGAACTCCGAACCGCCCCCGTTGGAAAAATCCGAGGTGTATGTTCCCGTGCTGTCGTAGGAGTAGTAGGAATGATCGCAACCGGAGCCGCAACTGCTTCCTGTTGTGTGCCAATCGCCGGTGCCGGAGAGATAAATTGAACTGATGGTGTAATTCGACGAATCGGCACTGTTCCCGCTGCGGGTGAAGGAGCCGTCATTGCTTTGTGCGTCATTGCTTTGCGAGTAATTGCCGCTCTCGCTAAATTGGGATGTGTCATGTGATTCACCGGAAGCCCCGCTCGTGCCGCCGGAAATTTCCCACGTTTCACCGATTAGTAATAATTGGAGGACTCCGCTCGAATCGTTTTCCCGGAGTGTGCTCTCCGAATAGGTTCCTGTAACCGACCATGAGTCTCCCGGCTCCGAAGCAGATTTGTTGTAACTGCCCGCACCTGTATGAAAATAGAAGTCACTCGACGCAGAGGTAGTCGATCCGTTACCGGAAAGGCTCCAGCCGCCGTTGATGAGATCACCGTGTACGGTGAGCATGAGGGTTTCATTTTCACTGCCGGATTCGATGATGGTTCCCGATGCCTGCGAGTCCCCGCCTTCTGCGGTAAAAAGATAACTGCCTCCCCCTTGATAGGAACTCGAACTATTCTCTGTTGTGAGGACGAGTTGGGTGCCCGCTGTTTCCCATCCGTTACCCGTGTCCGTCATGAATAGAACGACAGAGGCGGTGGTAACGCTTACCCCGGATTGCTCTACGGTGCCGGAAACAGAACCGCCGGCAACGGCATAGGAATAGGTTCCTGTGCCTGTGTACGCGGTGTTTTCTGAGGTGATTCGTGTATCAGAAGCGTTTCGCGATGATGTCAGAGTATCGTGAAAATGTGTGAGCGTTACCGTTACGGTAACGCCTCCTGTGGTAACGGTGGTCAGATTAAATGCCGACTCTTCTGTGTCCGCCGCAATGGTGCTGCCAATGGTGAAATGGTCTTGGGTTGTCAGAGAAAAGGTTGATTCATAGATGCCGTCAATGAAGGATGCCGATAAAACATAACTGTATCCTCCCCAGTAAAGATCGTCGCCGGAGGCAATGTTGTAGGTGTAGGCAGCGGTTTCCGTGTAGGACCAATCGCCGTTGCCGAGGTCTTGGGAGACAATGCCGACGGTGATGGTTTCTGTGTTGTATCCGGTGATCGGATCGCCGTTGCCGTTCAGTACGGCGGCATCACCCTGGCGTATTACGGTATCAAACGCCACAAAATCGCCAATGACATCGGGAATAAAGGCGGTTACGGCATCAATTTCCACGTTGTTGCCGCCGATGGAAACCAGTCCGAAGTCTTCCGAAGAGGAATCGATATGATAGCCGGAGGGAAGCGGGTCAGTTTGTATATCGTCCGCCAAGGAATTGTCCGTTAAGAAACTGTTCCGCCACTCGATCCAATCCCAATCCAGAGGAGTTGCCGAGAGCATTTCGCGGGACTCAAGTTCTTCAATCCGCAGAGTCCGTTTCCGTTTCTTGGAAGCCTTTTGAGCCTCCGCAGTGCCGACACTGCCGAAAAAACCGGCGGCTTGCTTGAAAAGTGTATGTATGGAAAACATAACCCCACCGCTCCGTGATGGACGAATGTGCCGATTGTAGCGGTTGGGAGGGGGAGTGTCAAGAGGGTTGGGGGAAGATTTTTTTTGGACTTTTTGAGGGATTGCTCCTGGCGTCCTTTGCGCTTCTTGGCGTTCTTGGCGGTTAAGTCTTACCGCAAGCAGACTCAAAAAACTGCTCGTAATCACGAAGTGTCTCCTCTGGAGAAAAAACAGGTTCGTTTTTTTGGATAATCTGTTCACTTATTGACCGCCGATAATCCGGTTCCGTGCCCAATCGAACGGCAATCGCCGCATATTCCTCGGCATCGGCAGCAATTAAGGATTCGATGCCCATGAGGCGATAAAGACCGGAAGTGTAACGCTGAACCAATAATTCACCGGGCACAGTAACGACCGGAACGCCTTGATCGAAAGCATCGTGGGTTGTCAAATCTCCGGCATAGACGGGGGAATCCAAAACGCACGAGACCACAGAGAGGTGTTTTCTGTACACATCAAGCGGAAAGGATACGGCAAGTAGCACTCGTCGAAATAAATTGTCACCAAGTGCATGCCGGAGCCGTGAAACAAATGGAGCGGCGTGTTCTTTGTTTTTGCCGGTAAGGAGAAGCAGATGCCCTGTTGGGTCTTTCTCCAAAATGAGCCGGAGATAATGGTCGAACAAGGGATGGTATTTGGGCAGCCGGTGAGGGCAAAAGTAAATCGCCCCGTTTGGGGGAAGTCCGAGTTCTTCACGGGTTGCCGGTTTCTGCGGCGGATCGTGTTGGTGAGACGTAGCGTAAGAATGGAGCAGGATAAGTTGCTCTGTGTATTGGGAGGCAGATTCCGGCGGTTCAAGGATGGAGGAGGAAATATAGTAATCCACCGCCCGGACACCGCTGGTTCCATGGGTGCCGTAAGAGGTGCATTGGATGGGTGCCGCCCCTGCCATAGCGAGGAAATAGTCCAGTGTTCCGCCGCCGACTTTCCAGTGGTAAAGAATATCGCACTTCGTGTCGAACAGCGTTTGAACGGCAACATCAAATCGCGGCGGTAAACCGACCCACTGAATATCGTCGCACCGGATTTCTTTGCGGCAGGAGGTAAGGATCGGCACCGGGCAGAGCACAAAAATCTCGAATTTATTGCGGCTAAGATGTTCGAGAAGATGGCGGTGAACACGAAGAAACCCCCGATGGTGTCCTGCGGTCGCAACGAAGCCGACACGTATTTTTGTGCGGTTTTTTTGTGTTTCTGTAAGTGCTGGTCGTTTGAAAGGCGGCGCAGGAACAAATGCTCTTGAAAACAACTGGTCGAATTTTTCCTTGATTTCCCGGCAGCACCTGTTGAGATGGGGAAGATTAAACGACGGCGTGAAGCCGTCTTCCGGCAGTGTCCGCCAATCAAGAGGGATAGGTGTATCAAGAGCACGGTTGAGGTTTTGGTCGAGTTGCGTCCAATAGCGGTCGATGCTTTGTTCATCAGGAAAAACGGGGGGACAAAAGCCGAGGGACTGCCACCGCCAAATTTCTTTACCGCCGGGAAGAGAGGCTGCCTCATGATAGACGCGGTCGGCTTGTGCAAACTTTCCCTGCCCGAACAAACGCCCCGCCTGTTTGAAACGCAAATCACGCAATATATGGCGACCCGCAATATGGTCGGGAGAACGTGCCTGAACGATTGCCATTGCATTTTCGGCACGGGTAAGATCATTTTTCAGGAGATAAGCGGCTGCAAGGTTCGCATGAGCATCAGAGTAGGCGGGATTGAGTTCGACAGCACGTTGGAAGGCGGCAATGGCATCGTTCCATCGTCCGGCATCTTTGAGAACAACGCCGTAATTGTTGAAGTAAAGTGCCTTATCCCGGCGGAAAGAAAGTGCCGTTTCAAGATGATGAAGGGCGGCTTCCAGTTGATGCCTTTGGTGGAGAATCACGCCGAGAAAATGCCAGGCATCTGCATGGTCGGGGGCAGCCGCAAGAATAGAACGGTAATCCTGCTCTGCACTAACGACATCACCTTGCCGGTGTTTTGTCTGGGCAGCATGATAAAGTGCCGCAATATCGCTCATGACATCTCTCTTAAAAGGTTTCTTTTTATGCCGTAAACGGCAGGAAATTGTACTCTGCGAACCTTGTGCTTCTTTGCGTCTTTGGGGTTAAATCTTCTTTTTTTAACCGCAAGAGCGGATCACTGCATTCCCGGCAAAAACGGTGCGGTGCTTTTATGGAATTCATTCGACGTGAAAATCCAGTCCAATCCCAGGAGAAAACGCAACAATATTACAGGAAGCGCAAAGGTAAAAAAATGTAAAAATGCGTCATGGGGTTTCCATTGGAGTGCCAGGACCGCAAGTGCCGTTGCCAGCACGGCAAAGACCGAAAAGTAGAGACAACTGAAAATCACATCGGCACGCATCGCAACAAGGACACCCTCCATCGCGACCCAAAGGAGGACGTATCCTGCCGCTGTGATCCCTGCCCGGCGGTATAAATCTTCGTCGTCAATAGCAAACATCTGTTCCCGGTCGCGGAGACAGTGATAGCCGAAAAGCACCAAAGGAAATGCAATCAAGCAGAGACCCAAAAGCCCAAAGAATGACCGCACCACAGCATACATCGGAAAACAGCCCAGTAAAAAGGTCAACAGCAACACTCCAAGCACGCTCAGCGCAACGTATTTGACTCGCCCGGAATCAAACTCTAAATCCAGCCGCTGAATGGGTCGGGAAATAATACGCCCCTTTTTTCCCTGCGGCGGTTCTGCGGCAACGTCCTCACTAATTTTGACCGATTCTTTGGGAACGGAAATAACCTCACCGCAGTTGGGACATGGTCCCTTCATTCCGGCAAAGCGCAACGCCACCTTGAACCGTTTCAGGCACCCAGAACAAATGACATGGAGCGACATCTTCTCTTTACTCGAAATGGGTAGGCAGTATTGCCTAAAACAAAGGTTATTTTAACATATTTTTCGACTTGCCGTTACCGCCAACGGCATGCAATCCAAAGTTGCGATTTCACGGCGTTCTCACTGTAACCGAAGAATCGCTTCACTCGCAGATGTTGCTTGATCCATTTGGAGAATAATTCTACATGCCATCTGTTCTTATACAACAACGCAACCGTCTCCGGCGGAACAAGCATGTTGTTCGTCAAAAACGTCAACGACTTGCCCGTCTCTTTGTCGATATATCGAACTCGTCGAATCATTTCAAGGTAGTTTTGATCAGTATTCGTGCCCGTCAACCGGACTCGTTGATCACACAACACACCTGGGTGCGTCAAAGTTTTGTGTGCATTTTCTCTTGGCACTCACTTTGCCTGCATCCAGTATTTTTCCCACAGGTCCGAGTAATGCACCGCATACAGCACCGCCATTTCGTTAAGCCTGTCCCCCTTCCACCGAGCACCGCTCTGCTTGAGCCCCCCACCCCCAGTAACACAGCCCGATCATGCTTTTACACGCCCCCTCTACCTGCCCGCTCCCAATCACACGACCCTCCCCCAACCGCTCTCGATACCCCAACCGCTCCGAGTGCCCCGAGAGATCATTCCGTAACTTCCGTACCGCCTCACGTTTCCGATCATCACTCAACGTCACGTCCCATTCGTCCAACCGCTTTTCAATCTTCTCGAAGCCGCTCGCTAATAACTCCCGCTTCGTCTCCTCACGCCGCCGCTCATACTCCGCCGTTCCCTCTTTGTAAAGAACCTTGCCCGTATTGCTTAAATGTTCCAAAGCGTGATAGATGTCCAAGCACTCACGCACGTTGCCAAACACTTCACGGATAATGTTCCAAATCCATTCCGCTCCATCACCCAATGCCGAAATGTCCCCCGTCGAACCCACACGCAGCAAGTAACGGAAATGGTTCACCCGTTTTTGAAACAATTCCTTTTCCTCTATCGCGGCAAACGCCGCACAACTATTCACGTCCGGGAGCATAGACCGATTCCGCTTGTCCCAATACGATAGGTCTACGCTCTGACCTAACAAACGCTTGGAGAAGATGCCAATTTTTGCATCACGCCAACCCAAAAGCGTGTTAACTTTCGTTGCATCCATCAATATCTCCACATTTCCCTTGGCGGCGATGAAGTCTTTGGGAACTTCGGCGGATTGTTCCACAAACTGTTGGACTTTCGGTGCCTCTTGATGACAGAGCATGCGAATCGTTTCGTGCGATACGTCTAGTCCACGCCAGACTTTCAAGTCTTCTTTTGCCTCTTCGTAGGAGCCCCGCGAGCCTGCACGGACGGCAAGGAAACGAAAGCCGACCGTATAATTGACGAGTCCAAGAATCGCCTCTGCAGGATGTTCCAGAAGGGAGCAAGGACCACATTCGTGGTAAAGACGACTCAGTCTGAGGGTGCCATGGGAGGATTCGATATTTTTTTTACGGTATCCGAGGTGTCTCGTTTTCTTTTGGCATGTGGGGCAGACTCGTGTTTCCTTTTTTTTGTACTTCGTCGGTTTCTTCTTGTACGATGTGTTCGAGAGTGGATAGCAGGAGTTCTTGTCCTTTTTCTTTGGTAGCGGCATCGGCATAGTTGAGGAATTGTCCCAGGGGGGCGTTTTTTCCTGTGCGTTTGACGGTGCGATAAAAGTCGAGGAACTGGGCGACTAAGAGTGTTTCGCTCTCGGTTTGGGAGGCGGTGTCGGGAGAAGATGCGGTGCGGCGACTAAGGGACATGGTGATCAATGGGGGGTTAGAGAGTGATGAGTAAAATGCCAGTTTAGCCTATCTTACCCAATCGCGCAACTAGGTTTTGATGCACCCACTACATTTGCCTTGTTTTCTGGATTATTACGGTTTTTTGTGGCAAATTTGGACAAAATTCACAACGCCCTCGTCGCCAAAGTCCTGATTTTCAAGACCGATTAGTGTAAACACGCCCTAGTATTTTTCGTTAATCTTCCCTACAACCTCTGAGTAAACACGTATTCATATTATGCCACTCAAGAAGAAAAAACCTGTTGCAGAAGTCTTATCGACCTACGAATTGATAGAAAAATTCCCCGATGAGCAGTCCGCTATCGATTACCTCGCGGGGATTTTGTGGGTGGATGGAATCAAATGTCCCTACCGTAAACATGAACACACTCGCCACGCCCGCTCGTTCATACTCGTAATCGACACGCCTCGCATGATTGCGAGTTGCAGGAATCGGCAGGCGTGTCT
>Ga0099364_10012296_pt1 | contig 11567 bp, 9 predicted proteins | sample TergutTh196P3_FD_73070 | JGI IMG/M metagenome (GOLD analysis project Ga0099364, IMG submission 73070) | Microcerotermes parvus P3 segment gut microbial communities from Pointe-Noire, Republic of the Congo - Th196 P3 | ecosystem: Host-associated > Arthropoda: Insects > Digestive system > Gut ...
CGTCAACCGTGCCTTCAACAATCCTGAAGGGCTCCGTAAATGCCTTGTCCCCGGCGAACAACTGTTTACCATCGGGTCCAACGGCATTGGAAAGGGTAACCAGCTCCTTTAGGAGTTCGTTCACTTCCATTGCCATGTGGCGGGTATCTTCCTGTGTGTAAATACCGTTGGCACCGTTAACTGCAATTTCCCTTATCCTGTGCATAACGTCCATAGCTCTCTGAAGGTGTATGTCTATCTGGTTGTAATGATCCATTGCGTATAAGACATTGTTTTCAAAACGGTTCAGCCTTGAAAGGTAGGATTCATAGCGCACCGCTCTTGCGGCTGCAAGGGGATCATCCCTCAGACGGTTAAGCCTGTTTCCGCTGGATATCTGGTTATTGATATTCTGAATGGCATCTTCCTGCCTTCTCAGAAAAAACTGAATATCAGTAAAGGGCATATCTGTGGATATACGTGTCATAAAAACTCCTTATTAGACTCCCATTCTGTTGATAATGGTATCGAGCATCTGATTGACTACAGTTATGTACCTTGCAGCGGCGTTGTAACCGTGCTGGAACCTGACCATGTTTGCCAGTTCCTCATCCATGTTTACACCGGAAATTGACTGCCGGTCTTCACGGAGATTTTTCATAATCTGTGTGTGAGTATCAAGTTCGATCTGGCTCTGTTCGCCCAAAAGTGCAATGTGTCCCACAGAAACGGCGAAGTAGTCGTCAAATGTTCTGTACTGGCCTACCATTACATCGGTGTTCCTGATGGAGGCTATGGCCATTGCCGCAGCTCCGTTGCCGGGATTGGCGGGTCTGCCGTTTTCACCGAAGCCGGATGCAATGGAAAGGGGATCACGCATAAGCGCCGGGTTAATTGCAATCCAGCCGGAGGGATGTGCTATGGGAGCCACTTCCCAGTTCAATTCATTGCCCCGGAAGGCATCCACTGCGTCGGCCGTTGACCAGACAAAAGCTCCTTCCGGCCCGGAAGCTTCAAGAAGCCCTGCATAACCTTCCAAAAAACGGCCTGAATCTTCAATATGGCGTATAACAAAGTCAGGGTTTCCCCAGCTTCCTGAAGGGGTTGCCGTGAGGGTAAGTAATCCTTCCCGGTTCAGCCTTGCGGTAACTTCCGCGCCGGAGTTGTTGATCCGGTTCATGATATCGGTTACAGTGTCGGTGTTGTAATAGGGTATCTGCCTGTTTCCGCCGTCAGCCGAAAGGGTGATGACCCCTTCAAGACCCACCTGCGTTCGGCCGTCAAGAACATTGGTTCCGGAGACTCTGAAAATATATGTGGAATCAAACTCCCCGTCTCCGCTCCTGTCGTAGTTGCCCCTAACGTTTGTAACGAAGGGCTGTTCCATGAAGAACTGCTGCCCTGTAACGCCGTTAATGCCGTAGGCGCTCCTGTGAATTTCGTTTACAAGGCCCGCAAAGTTCATGGACATGTTGTCCAGTGTCTGTATTTCTGTTCTTATGGTGTTATCACGAAGCTCAACAAGGGCTCCCAGGACTCCGTTACGTCCCCAGTTTAATAGTTCAAGTTCCTGTCCTGTATGGCTCCAGATTATCCTTGAATAACCATTATCAGGGTTTAATTCTGTATCAAACTGCCTGCCAATTCTACCCTGCACGAGAATCATTCCGTTAGTATGAACCATGAATTCGTCAGGGTCTCTCTGATCCACGGTAACGTTAATGAGGCCTGCGAGCCTGTCAACAAGAAGATCCCGCCTGTCCATAAGATCGTTGGGATTATCCCCCATAGCCTTGACCCTCTGTATCACTTCGTTAAGGCTCGCTATCTGCCGTGAGAGATCGTTTATCTGGCTAACTGTCATTCTGATTTCTTCGTCAGCCCTTTCCTGAAGGGTTTTTAGCGCATGATAGCGTTCCTGAATACCATCAACAAGGGTGGTTCCTCTTTCCAGAACCGCATGACGGGGAGCGGTATCGGCGGGATGTACGGACAGTTCCTGCCATGCGTCCCAGAACGCATCCATCTTGCTTCTGATGGAAGTGTCCCCCGGTTCAAGATATATTCTCTCCATGTCGCGTATATAGGGATCACGGGCTCTCCAGTAACCTTCGCCTCCGGCCTGGGAAACAATGCGCCTGTCCAGAAGCTCGTCCCGGATTCTCTCAATCCTGCTTACTTCAACACCCTGCCCTATCTGCCCGGCCGTTTGCGCACGGTTAAGCCCCGGCATGTAAATAGGTACAACGGTGTTGAACTCGGCCCGCTGCCTTGAATAGCCCTCGGTATCCAAATTTGAAAGGTTATGGCCTGTAACATGCATGGCCTGCTGGTGGGCATGCACCCCGCGTCTTCCTATTTCAATTCCCATAAAGGTTGATGTCATCTTTCGGTTCTCCTAAAATACTTCAATATTAAACGGTGTTAAAACTGGCTGTTAAGAACAATGCTCTTTAGATCCTGAGAAACCTTGCTCCCCTTTCGGGTGTAAAGCTTCCCGCCTCTGGCCGGACAAACCGCTTCGATATAGGCCGCCGCCATTGCCATGGCCTCATTCAGATAGGCCATAAAACTCTCATTAAGAGCCCTCATTTTAAGGGTCTCCATTTTCAGTTCCCTGTAAAGCCTGGAAAGTTCCCTCTGCTCATCAAGCGAAAGCCCCCTGATTTGGGCATAAAAAGGTACGGTCTCCGAACCTGCCAGAGCTTCCTCTTTAAGCAAACCGGAAAACATCTGTGCTCTTTCCTCTTCCAGAAGCGCAAATTCATCACCTAGGCGCATTACATCAGCGGTTTTTTCTTCAAAATTCTCCCATTCCCGGTTCAGCACAGCATATTTTACGCTTTCCTGTGCCGCAAATATAATTTTAAGGAGTTCAATCTCCCTTTTAAAAGCCGATACGCAATTTTCATAATTCCAGGCATCTTTCATGGTTTCACCTCAACATAATATAGAAGTATTCTTTTTAATTATCGGTGTTTTGAAAGTGAGGATTTAGGGGGATTTTATTGATCTTGAATAATACATAAAAACACAATAAAATTATGAAAAATGCGGTAATTTTATACCGGGAGGTCATAAAAATGATAAAAACTATGACGGCTCAAACCGCCGAACTGGATGATGTTCAAAAAGCAGTAGAAGAAATTAAGTCCCAGCTGGGGACGGACAAGGGATTTCAGAAAAATACCATAGGGGTTGTCGCCTGCCACTATGAATTTGTACATTCGGGCGTTCTGGAAGGTGTTTCAGAAGCTCTCCCCTTTGATATTGTGGGAACGATTTCCTCGGGACAGTCTGTTGCAGCCGGATATGGCCCGCTTCATTTTACCCTGTTTGTTTTGACCAGCGATGATGTGGATTTTGTTAAAGTGCTGACTCCGTCTCTTATGAGTGAACCGGGAAAGGTAATAACAGAAGCTTACAAGGCCGCCGCCAGGTCAGAAAAACCTGCCCTGATCTTCACTTTTGCGCCTTTTATGCTCCAGAACTCCGGAGACGAGTATGCTAATGTACTATCTGACGTTTCGGGAGGAGTTCCCTGCTTCGGCACCCTTGCCATAGATGATACCCTCGATTTTTCAAACTGTTTCACGATTGCAGACGGCGAGCACCATCGTGATCGTATGGCCATGATTCTTGTCTATGGAGATATTCAGCCAAAGTTTTACATCGCCAGTATTTCTGAAGACAGGATCCTGGAAAAGAGCGCTGTTGTAACAAAGAGCGAAGGTCATATTCTTATGGAAGTCAACGGACGTCCGGTAACGGATTTCTTTGAAGATCTGGGACTGACAAAGGCCAGTGAATCCCAGTACGCCATGAGTAATATCCCTTTCATGCTTGACTACAATGACGGTTCACCCAAGGTCTCGAAAATATTCGTAAACCTGACTCCGGAAAAATATGCGGTATGTGCTGGAGCCATGCCTGAAGGAAGCACTCTTCAGGTTGCATTTTCCAGTAAAGAGGATGTACTCCTTACAACAGGTGAAGTTATAAAAGTCCTTCTTAACGAAATAAATAATAAATCAGGGCTGTTGATTTATTCATGTATTGCCAGGGGAATGACATCCGGCTCGGAACAGTTCAGGGAAATCGAATTGGTCAGGGAAAAGCTCGGCACCAGCATTCCGTTTATGATGGCATTTTCCGGAGGGGAGATTTGCCCCACCCAGGTGTCAGACGATAAAGCAGTTAACCGTTTTCATAACAACGCTTTTATTGCCTGTCTTTTATAAAAAACCCGCATTAAAAAAAGCGGTATAAGGAAGTGGTTTTGACAGAACCCGAAATTTTCTCTGAAGAGAACCGGAAACTTCTAAGTGAGAATAGCGACTTACGCAGCGAAGTAGACAGGTTAAATAATGAGTTAAAAAAAACCGCAAGAGAAATCAGGGTAGCAAAAAGTTATCTGGATAAGGTTACAAAAAGTGCCGAGGCGAAGGGCGCCCTAAGTGATACATTGTCGTTAGCCCATGACAAGCAGCGGGCTTACACAAACATGCTCCTGGAAAGCTGTCCCAATATCATTATTCTATTTGATAACAAGGGTGAATTTGTTTTATCCACCAGAGCCCTTCTGACTGCAACAGGTACGCCCAATTTTGACTATATTAAAAACCGGAGCTACGACGATGTTTTCCCCGGGTATTTTTCTGCCGAAGGCATGGATGAGTTCAGGAATGCCGTGAACAAGGTTGCCTCGTCAAATGAGATTGTTGCGTTTAACGCCTGGGTTGATTTTTCCAAAAGCGGTGAACCAAGACTTTATTCTGTAGAACTGCGCCGTGCGGAAATTAATACAGGCAGCAGCACTGCTGATATTGGCCCTGGCATTCTGGCGGTTATGGTAGACATCACAGACCTTATGCAGGAAAAGCGGCGCGCCGAAGCCGCCAATATAGCAAAGTCCGAGTTTCTTGCGGCAATGAGTCATGAAATAAGAACCCCAATGAACGCAATCATAGGTCTGGGCGAAGTACTTAGCCGCTCGGAGCTGGATCAACGGCAGAAAAAATACCTCTCTGACATACTGCGATCTTCCAGTGCTCTTTTGACAATTATCAATGACATCCTCGATTTTTCTAAGATAGAAGCGGGAAAGATGGAGCTGCTGGCGGTTAACTTTAACCTTAAAGCACTTCTTGATAATCTACATTCAATGTTCAATATTTTTTGTGCAAATAAAAACCTTGAGTTACACTATAATATTTCTGAAGATCTGCCTGATATGGTCTACGGAGACGAAAACCGTCTCCGCCAGATACTGACCAACCTTTTATCCAACGGCGTTAAATACACCAGCGAGGGCAGTGTTACTTTTTCGGCATGGCTGGAAAATGGAAACACACTGCGTTTTGACGTAAAAGATACAGGATTGGGAATACGCAAAGAAGACATGGATAAGCTGTTTAAGCCATTTGAACAGCTTGACGCCGAAAAAAACAGAAACATCGTAGGAACCGGGCTGGGTCTTGCCATTACCTATAACCTTTGCAAACTGATGAACGGCGACCTGTGGCTGGACAGCGTATACGGCGAGGGGTCTACTTTTTCTGTTTCCATTGCTTATGTTTCCGCCGACAGCGTAATGGAAGAGGAAACAAACGAAAACATCGAGTTCACAGCTCCGGAGGCAAAAATCCTTGTTGTTGATGACATTGATATCAACCTTGAGGTAGCCGCAGCAATGCTTGAAACCTTTGAGATTTTTCCAACGCTTGCAATGAAAGGCCAAGATGCCATAGAACATGCCAAACAGAACCAATACGATCTAATCTTCATGGATCACATGATGCCGGAAATGGATGGAATCGAGACAACAAAACATATCCGCGAGCTTGGCGGATGGAACGAAAAAGTCCCCATAATTGCCCTTACAGCCAATGCAATAGATGGTATGGCTCAAGTTTACCTGAATAACCGTATGGATGATTTCCTGTTCAAACCTCTTAATATTCTGGCTCTCAATATCTGCCTGAAAAAATGGCTCCCTTCAGAAAAGGTCTCCAATAATAAAGGCTCTTGATACCTTCTACTGACACTTCTATTGAAAACTTCTTGACAAAAAAGGTGATATGGAACATATTTAGACAGTATTTTGGTGGATGTAGCTCAGGGGTAGAGTCCAAGATTGTGGATCTTGTTGTCGCGGGTTCAAAGCCCGTCATCCACCCGAGGTGGTGATAAAAAAAGCGAATCATCTAACAATTTAAGTTGTTTTATGAAAAGCCCTTGCGGGCTTTGAAGGGTTTAGCACGCCGAGCAGGTGCGAAGGTAAGGCGCACAGGATGTGCGCCGCCAGTGCTAAACCCCGGCCCGGAAAGCCGAGACAGGACGTCGAGGCTTGGAGAGCAAAGCCCGTCATCCACCCATAACTCGTAAACCGGGTTAAGTGCGTCCGTAGCTCATCTGGATAGAGTGATAGACTTCGAATCTATAGGTTGCAGGTTCGAGTCCTGCCGGACGCAAAGATAAAACCTTTTTAAGAACAACCCAAAAAAGCGAATAAATGTAAACATTAACAGATGCAGGACTCGAAACTTTTTTGCGGCCTCGAAGACCCGAGCCGGCGCAGGGTCTGAGTGGTAAACCAGCATGGACGCTGGTTTAGCAAAAAAGGCGGCCTGGAATGAGGCAACATGGAAGTTGCCGAATGGAAGGCGAGTCCTGCCGGACGCAGACAAAATAATTTACATACCTTTAAAAATAATCTCCACAATAATACCTCCCATAATAAGGAAAATAATACTCAAATAATCCAATAAAAAAAGAATGTATAGCTTGACATGGAATTAAAAAGATATCATAATGATATCATAAAACATGATCAAGGAGAAAATTTATGAGTACATCAATTCTAACTCACTACGAAGAAAAAGAACCGAAAACATGCAGTGGCATGCTTGCCATATGTTTTATCACCCTGGCAAACTTAATAGCCATTGCCGCATTGGTTTATGGGGCTATTCTTATTGACCGTAACAGCAGTTCTCTCACGCTGGGTATTGCTTTGCTTGTAGGCGGCATAGTTTACATGTCAATAATTGGCTGGGTACCTTACCTTGGCCTTAAAATACTCAAGCCGAATGAGGCTCTGGTATTGACACTTTTTGGAAAGTATTACGGCACAATAAAAAAAGAAGGGTTTTTCTTCGTGAACCCCTTTGTTGTGGCAGTGAACCCGGCGGCAGGAACAACATCCACTACCAGCGGAAATGTTACTCCTCAAAAGACAGCGGTTACAGTGGGAGGCGTCAGCTTGCAGGGCAGTTCATTTCCTTCAATGGTCAATAAAAAGATTTCGCTAAAAGTAATTACGATGAACAATGATACACAGAAAATTAATGACCAGATGGGTAATCCAATCATCATTGGTATTGTTGTGGTATGGAAGGTCATAAACCCCACCAAGGCGGTTTTTAATGTGGATAACTACAAGGAGTTCCTTTCCATACAGTGCGACTCCGCCCTGAGAAACATTGTACGGCTGTATCCCTACGATACCTACGGGGATGACAACGAGAAAACTCTGCGTGGGAGCAGTCAGGAAATAGCCATGAAACTGAGGGACGAAATTCAAGCAAAAGTGGAAATCGCCGGGCTTGATGTAGAAGAGGCGCGCATAACGCATCTGGCTTACGCGCCGGAAATTGCCGCCGCCATGCTTCAGCGCCAGCAGGCATCCGCCATAATTGATGCCCGTCAGATGATCGTTGAGGGAGCGGTTGGCATGGTGGAAATGGCGCTTAACAAACTTAGCGCAGGTAATATAGTTGAGCTGGATAATGAACGCAAGGCCGCCATGGTCAGTAATCTTCTGGTAGTCCTCTGCGGCAACCGAGACGCCCAGCCGGTAGTGAACAGCGGCTCGCTCTATTAATCCGGAGTTATACTTTGGACGACAGGGCTCAAGAGCAAAAAGCGGATCAAAAAAAACAGATTCCCCTTCGCCTATCGCCTGCACTTTGGAAAGAGCTGCAGGCATGGGCGGAGGACGAATTTCGTTCAGTCAACGGCCAGATTGAGTATCTTTTATCGGAATGTGTAAAGAAAAGAAAAAACCAACAGAACAAACCAACAATGGAGAAAAAATGAAAAAGTATATAGAACTTGCCATATCAATGGGTGCGGATCACGCTGTAATTGTAAAACCGGACGAGATTGTCTTCGACGGACGGGCAGTTTTGAAATGTATGTTTGGATGCCAAGATTGGGGCAAGGGCTGTACCTGCCCCTCAAGACCGGGCTTCCTAAAGCCATGGGAGTTTGAGCCGCTTTTGCGCAAATACATCTCCGTACTTATTATACATTCCCGGGTCAAGCAGATTGCCCAAAAAGCCGCCTTTGCCGTGGAGCGGGAGGCATTTCTGGACGGTGATATGCTGGCTTTCTCAATGTCCGACTGCGCTCTCTGTGCGGACTGTGCCGGTAAAAGCGGCGAGCCCTGCAGAAATGTGAAAGAAGCACGTCCGGCTTTTCACAGCGTTGGCATTGACGTTATGGGCACGGTAAAAAAACTAGGCCTGCCCTTGAAAGCGCTCAGGGAACCGGAGGAGGAGCAGAACTGGTATGCGGCGGTGTGGTTGAATTGAGATGATCGGAGGAATTGTCTGATAAGTTTTTTACCATTTTACTATTGAATTTATTAGCTTTAAGCAATATAGTAAATTATATGCCTCTGTAGTGCCTGTAAATGGCATTGATAAGGGTGCAACCTAAAACAATGGAGAAAAATATGGCTGTATCAAAGAATGGAACTGAGTCTAAGGAAACCCGTGGTTTATCTCAGGAATTCATGGATGACTTATCAAAAAAAGAAGGAATATTAGTTCCTATACTGGAAGCTGTAAAAAACGATAATAATCTTATTCTGGAAATTAGGAATAACTATATTTATATATATTATCGCGGCGGAGTGTTACTGAAAATAGAACAGAAAAGCAATAAAAATAATTATGAAATTGAAAAAGATACAATTTTGGGATATATGAAAAAAACAACTAAGTTTAATGAGGTTCCGAAGCAAGAAAAACTTTTTAATTATTTACCAAAAAAATATATTATTAGCACCAAAAAAGATGCAAAGGATTGGGCTGATAATTTTTTTGCTATAAAATCGATAATGGATAATAAGCTTAGTAAAAAAAATAATCTTGAAAGAGAGTTTCAACAGCTAGTAGTTAGGGAAAATAATATCTTGGGAAAAGCAAAAGATACAGATTATTATATTATTGACATCGAATATAAATATAAAAAAATGAAACCTGACTTAGTCGCTGTGAGATGGGATTCAGCAAACCCTCAAAATAATTGGCGTCTATCATTAATTGAAATGAAGTATGGTTATTCTTCAATAAGTGGAAAATCTGGTCTTTTAAAACATATTTTGGATGCGGATGATTTTTTATCAGATCTTGAAAGAACGAGAATTTTTAAAAATGAAATGCTAGGAATATTTAAACAAAAAGTTGATTTGGGCTTAATGGACTTTGGTAATGATATTAAAAAAATAGCAAAAATTATAGAGACAATGGATTTTAACAAGTACAAAGTTGAATATATTTTTTTATTAGCTGGGTATAAACAGAAAAGCCAAGAATTAAAAAATGCAATAATAGATATTCCAAAAATAAAAAATGTAGAAATAAAGTTTGCTGCGGCATCATTTATGGGATATGCTCTATATAGCAGTTCAATGTTAAATTTAGAGCAAATTAAGGAAAAATTAAAACTAACACAATAACTTTCCATAACGATTCGAGGGAGGGAAAGACTTATGTTAAACACAGACATCATCCTTACCGGAACCATCAAAAATCCGCGAGTTGCTAAAACCAAAACAGGCGAAAAAATGGCTTTTGTAAGCCTTGAAAGTGAAGACGGCGAAATAATAGACACTGTTTTCTTTCCCCGGGTTTGGAAAGAATATGAGGTAAAAATCAAGGAAGGAAAATTTGTTACACTCTGTGGGAAATTTAGCAATAATATCCAAAACCAAAAAAATGATAAAAATAGATTTGCTGTCAGCTCTGTCCTGCCTCGTGTAAAAAAGACTGAAGAAGCTTTAAAAACAAATTGGGACTTAATTAAAAATCCTGAAAAATATGAGAAACCAATGTGCTTTAAAATCCATCGAGGTACGAAGGAAATTGGCGGTACTTGTGTAGAAATTTGGACAGACAATGCCAGGGTTATAGTTGATATGGGTACTCCCCTTGTTAATGCCGATGGAACACCTTTTGACGAAAAAATAATGGAAAACCTTTCAAGGGAAGATTTAATAAAAAGACAAATTCTTCCGGATATTCCGGATTTGTACAGGGAAAGCATGAATACTGCCCTTTTTATATCTCATGCACATAAAGATCATTACGGGCTTATGGAGCATATTCACCCTTCCTGTCCTGTATATATGGGAAATGCGGCTGACCATTTAATTAAACTTACAAATAATTTTTTAGGTAAGGAAGCACCAAAAAACAAAATAAAACATTTTAAACACTATACGCCATTTAAAATCGGCGATATTGAAATTACCCCCTTCCTGATGGATCATTCGGCATTTGACGCATACGCATTGTTAATAAAGGCTAACGGGAAATCCATTTTGTATTCTGGTGATTTTCGCAATCATGGCAAAAAGTACAGAATATTTGACTTTTTTTGCAATAATATACAAAAAGGCGTTGACTACCTGCTTCTTGAAGGCAGTACCATGGATAAAGCAATTGATAAATTTCCTACTGAAAAAGACCTTGAAGAAAAATTTATTGATACATTCAAAAAGACAAAAGGCATTAGGCTTGTTTTTGTTTCCGGACAGAATATTGACAGACTGGTAACCATTTATAATGCCTGTGTAGAAGCAAAAAAAATATTTCTGGTTGATTTTTATACTGCAAATGTTATGAAAACTATTAACAACAAAGCTTCAAGCAGCATTCCTTTTCCCTCGCGTGAAAACTTTATGGAAATTCAAGTTTATTTTCCTCACTACCTTACAAAAATAATTGAAGACAGAGGTAAATATAATGAATTTATTAAACCGTTTGAATATCACAAAAAGAATATCGACAAACTCGACGATATTGCAGATAAAGTGGTAATGATTGTACGCCCTCATGTGATATACGATCTTGAAAAAGGTCTACAGAACTACAAGGATGGATGTTTTATTTTTTCCATGTGGAATGGTTATAAAAAGGATATAAAAAACAAAAAACTTCTTGATTTTATATCAAAAAAGGGAATGCCCATAATTGATCATCTTCATACTTCCGGTCATGCTGATCTGCACTGTCTAAAACTCATGGTAGAAGCGGTGAAACCAAAACATATAGTGCCCATTCATACTTTTAAACCAAAAAAATACAAGGAACATTTTAGTGAATATCATGTTTTGGATGTCACCTATAAAGAAACAATTAAAATGTAGAAAGTTAAAGCCATTTTAATTCCCTAAGTACGGTAATGGTTTTTATAAAGAAAGATTACTATTGCAAATGATAACAAAAAGGGAGGTAACATGGAAATGTATCCATAAAAAATAACTAAAGGGAAGAATATTTCAATAGCTTCAATGG